>Ga0181519_10004826_pt1 | contig 10857 bp, 6 predicted proteins | sample PEATcosm2014_Bin_26_FD_121102 | JGI IMG/M metagenome (GOLD analysis project Ga0181519, IMG submission 121102) | Peatland microbial communities from MTU Mesocosm Facility, Houghton, MI, USA - PEATcosm2014_Bin02_10_metaG | ecosystem: Environmental > Terrestrial > Soil > Wetlands > Peat | place... | reverse complement strand
CCGAGAAACGAGCGGTCATCGGCGGTGGCGGCGGCGCCTGACAGGCGGGTGATCTGCAGCTGCGCGGCGAGCGGCTTCCACGCCGGTGGAGCGACATCGAGATTCAGCGTCAGCGTCAGCGGCATGGGACCGAGCGGCACGGTGCCTGTGGCATCAGGTTCCGGCTGCGAGCGATCGACGTGCGGGCGAAGCCATACGCTGCCCGCGACGAGCGTCACGCCACCAGCAGCGTAGGTCGCCGACGACTCGAGCCCGCGATTGCGGATCGTTCCTAGCTGCGTGTATAGGCCGGCATCGTCGAGATTGAAGTAGGCCTTGTCGATTTCGAACGCCCCGAGGATCAGCGACAGCTTCGGATCGGGCGCGAATCTGAGGCCGAGGTCACTCTGGTGCGTACGGGTTGCCGGCGGCGGCTGGCCGCGGTTGGTTGCCGTGGTCGGCGCGAGCAGAGAGTCCTCGAGCCCCTGAATGAAGCTGCCATAGAAGACGAGGTCGGCGCTCCCGTTCACCGTGAAGCGGACGCTGCCGAGTGTCGGTGTCGTGCTGTCGGTGACCGCAGCGCTTCCGGGATCGACGATCGTGCGCCGGTAGTCGGATCTGAGGAGCCCGAGCGCGAAGGAGCCCACGTCCTTCCAGCGTTCCTCGTACGAGAACGCGCCGTCGATCTCGCGCGTGTCATCCCGGCTGACCGCCGTGGTTGCGAACGGAATGAGGTGCGCAGGCGCCGGGCTCGCCAGAGTCACCGGTCCGTAATCGACGATTGCGTCGCCCCCGTACTCGTGATCCGCACTCCGGCCGCGCACCGAGAGTTCGAGCCTACGCGAATGATCGCCGTCGCCGGTACGGCGCGTCAGCCGGACCTCGCCGGAGGTGACGGAGCTGGAGAGCGGCGGGACCACGTCGAGCACGTCCTCCGCGCTGCCATTCGACAGGACCGAGAGGTATTCCGGGATGAAAGTCTGCGCATCGTTCTCGAGCGACACGAACATTCCGGCCGCCAGGCTCCACGTCGGGTTGAAGGAGTGGCGCAGTAGGACACCGCCCGTTTCGCTGAGCCATCCCTGGGTCGAGAAACCGTCGGTCGCGAGGTCGTGCGGGCGATAGATGGGCGGAGGTACCAGGCCGTCGGTGTAGACGCTTGGCACGACGCCACTGTCGTAGCCCTTCATGACTGACCAGAACGGGACCACCTCGGTTCCGGCCGCGGGCCGCCAGGCCAGTACACCGCCGGCACTCAAGTTCCCGGCTCTGAGCGCCTCCAGGTCACTCATGAAATTGTGGTTGTAAGCGACACACGCCGACGCGCTGACGGTGTCGGCGACCTTTCCCTGCGCTTCGACGAGCACCCCGAATTCCCCATACGATCCGCCATTCAGGACGGCACTGGCGCGCGACTCGGGCCCCGGCGTGTACAGCCGCAGATCCGCGATGCCGGTCGGCGCCGGGAAGCTGTATGACTGCGCTGCGATACCGACGCGCATCGTCGTATCGCGGACCATGCACTGATTGATGTAGCCGGAGGCCTGGCTGAAGTACAGGCCTTCGAGGCGCAGGTTGCCGGCCTGTTGGGGGTTAAAGCCCCGGGCGTCGTTCATGGAGTAAAGGCCGATCGTCTGATACCCGTTGGACGTACCGAATGCGTCCTCGGCGGCCGTGACCGCATTCTGGTCGGCGCGCTGCGCGACGGCCGGATACGCCGCAAGTCCGAGGGCCCCTGCGAGGGAGAGCACCGCCGGCAGACGCACCGGACTCCATCGAACGCGCACCCTGCCGCAGCTGGGAGTTTCAGCAGTGCCTGTCACTGGCACTCATGATTGCATGTTCGACAGGCTGTGATGACGCGCGCCAACGGCAAGCTATTCATGGAAGCGCCAGACCACGTAGGTCTTGCGCAGGGTCTGATGAACCGTCCAGGTACCCTTGGTTGCAGGAGGAAACCACGCTGCGTCGCCGGCTCGGAACTCGTACCGTGTTCCGTCGTCGCAGTCGAAAGTTGCGTGTCCGGCTATAAAGTGGCTGAACTCGGCGTCGACGACGGCACGACGGAACTGGCCCGGGGCGGCCTCCCAGGTACCAACGCGAAGCGATTTATCTGTGCTCGCATACGCTTCGCACGTGGAGAGCAGCGGCGCCCTCGTTCCCGCTACGACGCCAGCTGCCGCAGCGCTCGCGAACTGGGTCGAAGGGATGGTGGCTGCCGCCTTGATATGAATGATGGTCACAAACGAGTTCCCCCAGGATTCGGACGGTAAGGACGTTTGAACTCATCGAATATTACAGGTCGAGTTCGTATTTGAGCGGCCCACGAATCGCCTCAGTGAGGTTGAGTTCCACGTCATTCGGGGGGCGACGGCAGTGGGGGGAGCTGCGTCGGACGCACGTGGTTTGCAGTTGACGCCGCAACCGCGGCCGGGACCTCAGGCTGCTCGTCGACGCGGAGCCATTCAGTCCGGCGCATGGCTTCCTCGAGCTGTGGCTGGCGGGTCAAGAGGCGGAGGGCCTCCGCTCGTGGCTCCATGTCAATCCTCGTCTTGAACCCGATGATGGTGAGCTACACGACTGCGTGCCAAAAATGCCAGAAGCGCCCATCGGATAAGGCGCTGGAAGTTTGTTGCGGACTCAATGACTTATGACGTCCGGAGCCGGTCGTCTATGCGGGCTTTGCCGATGGCGGCGGGCCGGATCTTGACGAGGTTGCGGCAAGCGCAAATCCCCCCGCTTCGTCGATCAGATGCCTCTGGCCCGACACAAGTAGCTCCTGGCAATTCCGGTCCGGTGCCAATTTCATTCCTGTATGTCGTTGGCACTCATTGACGAAGCTTTGCCAGTCACTCATGAAGCTTGCAGCTGCTCGGCAAATGGTGCCCCGGCGTCCGTCAGAAGGCGTATGAGCCGCCGATTCCGAACGTGCGCGGCCGCACCGTCACGCCGTATTCGACGCCGGCGATGTTCGGCCGCTGGATCACCTTGTCCTGGTTCAGAAGGTTGGTAATGAAGATGGACAAGTCGACGCTCTTCCACTTCACGCCGGCATTCGCGCCCATCACGAAATAGGCCGGGCGGTCGAAGTCCGGATCGCCATGGTAGATCGTGCCCTGGCTGGGCCCGATCCACTGCGCGTTCAGCAGCAAGCGGCCCTTGGCGTCGGCGCCAACCGGCTGCGTGTACTCGCCTGAGATCGCGACTGTGTACTCGGGCACGCCGGGCACGTGGTCGCCCTTCTGCACGCCGAGGATTGTCACGGGGTCGACGATCTTCGCCGATGTGTAGTTGCCGCCGAGCGTGAAGCGCAGGTGCTCGGTCAGGCGGTCGTTGAGCTCGAGTTCGACGCCCTTGCTCTCGGCGCTGCCGATGTTGTCCTTGATATCGAAGGTGCAGGTCGGGAGGATGATGTCGGTCTGGATGTCATTCCAGCGGATATCGAAGACGTCGCCGGACAGAGTCAATGCGTTGTTGAACTCCTTCGTCTTGGCACCGAGCTCGTAGCTCCACAGCTTGTCGGCATTGTAGGACGGCGGCGCCTGCGTCAGCCCGAGCTGTGCGAGGTCATTGCTGCACAGCGGGACGGGCACCGGGCGGTTGACACCCCCGTCGCGGTAGCCTTCGGCGGCCGAGGCATACAGCAACGTATCCGGCGTCAGCTCGTACGACACCGACACCTTCGGGGTCGTTGCCGTACCGCTCGCATCGCCGCTGTAGGGCGGCGTACCGCCGGCAAAGTAGCCACTGGTATTGAACTGCAGCCCCTCGTCCGCCCGCTCGTACCGGGCGCCGGCAGTAAGCTTGAGGCCCGCCAGCGGCTGGTAGGTCACTTGCCCGAACACGGCCTTCTGCTCGTTCACGAACTCGCTGAACGCGTAATAGACGAGGTCGTTCGTGAACGGATCGCCCAGCAGTGCCTGCGTCGAATTGTGATAGTACTGCTGAAACGTCGCGGCAAAGCCCGGGATGTGCTCGTTGTCGAGGAGCCCCGTACGGCTGCGCGAATAGTAAAGCCCGGCGATCCAGGACCACGTGTCAGCGGGACCCGATTTCGAGGCGAGCCGCAGCTCCTCCGTCAGCTGGTTGACGTTGGTGTTGAACTGCACCGGCGCCGCCAGCGCAGCGACTGCCGCCTCTCCCGCCAGGCTCCGGGGAACGAGCGCCTGCAGCGGCCCGTAGGGACCGGCCATGAAACCGCTGTCGTAGTCGGTGCCGTCGATGTTGCGGTCGTCGGTTCGCCAGAAGTAGCCAGTGACTGAGGTCAGGTCCGTCCAGCCGATGTCGGCCTTGACGGTGACGCTCGCCATCGCGTACTGGTCGCGCGCCGTCTCGGGCACCAGTGTCGGCGACTCGAATTGAGGTAATGCAAGGCCGAAGGTGTCCTGGCCGCCGGTGATCACCCGCTGCAGGAAGAGCGCCGGCGTGATCGTCAGCCCGTCGGTCGGGTGCCACTCGAGGGTGGTGCGCACGACCGCGGTGTTGACCGAGTTGATATGCGTCGCCGCGAGCGGGCCGTCCGGCACGCCGTTCGGTCCCACCGGGAAGCGGTCAATCCAGCCGCTCAGGTGGTCATAGAGTGCGCCGATTCGAAGCGCTGCCGCGCCATCGGCGAGCGGCAGGTTGACGACGCTGTCACCCTCATAATTGAAGCCGCCGCCCTGCGTGCCGCCGACCGAACTGTTCACCACGCCGCTGAAATTGTTGAGGTCCGGCTGGTTACTGACGAAGTGGATCGTTCCACCCATGCTGCCGGAGCCCCAGATCGTGCCCTGCGGGCCGCGCAGCACCTCGACGCGATCGACGTCGAAGAAGCGGGGCTCAGTCGCGCCGGTGGTGTAGATGTTCTGCACGCTGATCGGCACGTCGTCGAGGTAGAGTCCCGTGGTCGCGGACCCGGCCTGCGAGGCAATGCCGCGGATCTCGATGTTTGACTGGCCCGGGCCGCCGAAGCTGGTGAACGAAACGTTCGGCACGGCCCGCGACAGGTCCGCGTAATCGGTGATGTGCTCGTCCTCGAGCGTGGCCGCCGACACGGCCGAGATGCTGATCGGTACCTTGCTCAGCGACTCGCTTGTCTTCTGGGCGGTCACGACGATCTCGCCAAGGCCCGCGTCAATGTCGTCCGCGATTGCCGCTGCGGCTGGCAACGCCAGGGCGGCGGCGATGGAGAGGGCGTGGGCGGAGGATGACGGGCGCGGCGCTTTCATGGCGTTTCCCCTTGCTGGAGAGACAGGGATATGACCGGTGTGGGGCGCGCGGGCATCGGCCGGTACTCGACGCCCTCGATCCCGAACGCGCCGGGGCCGACGACGGCGAGCGCCTCGGGGCTGCGCAGCAGCTCGTGGCAGGGCAGCGCGACGATCGCGACGCGCTGGCCGTAGCGCAGCAGGTCGGTCGAGATCGCTTGCCCGCTGTCGACGTCGAGGATGACGATGAGGTCGGGGACGCAGAGCTCGACGCTGCCGCCGCGCTCGAAGGTCAGGAACTCGTTCTGGAACCGGACGCTGGCGCGCGAGCCGGCGTGCTCGTCGATCCCCTCGAGCTGGATCTCGCCGACCGCAAAGCCGCCGAGCAGGTGGCGCTTCAGGTCGACGATTTTCGCATTCATCAGGTGCTTGCCGCCTTCCTGCGCGCAGATCTGCGGGATCGCGCTCCTGTGCTCGCGGTTCGCCTGTAGCACCAGCCGGCCGATGTTGATCGCCTGCGTGACGGTCGCGGGGACCGCCGCACGCTTGGCGTGCGCCCCGCTCATCGGCGCCTCGGCACCGGTGGCGGAGCCACCCATCGTCACCACGCAGGAGCGGGCGAGGCGCTCGTACCAGACCTCGCTGACCGCATGCTGGAACAGGACCACGTTGCCGTGCTCGTCGGTCAGCGCCGCCGGCGTCGAGCGATGGCCGTAGATGCTGGTGGTGGTCATCTGCATTTCCGGGAAGGCGCGGCCGCAGCCGTCGGCATCGACGACAGGCACGTCGGCTGCGGCGGCCGTGATCATCGGCTCGAGTGCATTGCCGCCACCAATCTCCGAGGACATCAGCGCGCTGATACGGCGCCCGGCGAATTCCTCCTGGGCACGCATCGCGCGCAGTCCCTCGCGCCCCTCGGCGAGTTTCTCGATCGACACGGTCGGTGCGCCGATCCCGCCCAGGGTCATCACCAGCGCGTCGTCGTCGAGCTCCTCGAGGGAGATGAGCCGTATGCGCTCGCCGCGGCGCAGCGCCTGCTGGCAACGCAGCTTGGCGATATAGGGACTGCCGCCACCGCCGGTGCCGAGGATTGCGGCACCGATCGCCAGGGCTTCGATGTCCGCCACGGTCAAATCGCGCATCAGTGCCCCCGGAGATCCATTTCACCGACGACCTTAACCCGCACGCGCGTCGCGTTGCCCTTGAGGTACGCCAGCGGCACGTCCTCGCGCTCGGTCACCATGATCGAATCGGCGGTGGCGCCGGCGGCAACCGCCCGCTCGCGCGCAGCTCCCTCGGCCTCGGCAAGTGCCTGCTCGCGGGAGAGCTTCTCGAGGGAGAATATCCGGTCGATCTCGCCGCTCACCTGCGCGATCGCCGCGCCGATCGCGTTCGCGGCTGCGAAATGCGGTGGCCGGGTCACCGCCAGGCCGCAGAGCTGCTCCGGCATCAGGATGCTGCCGCCGCCGACGGCGATCACCGGGATGGGATCCGGCGAGAGGCGGCTGCGGTCGACTGCATCGGCGAGCCGCTGCTCGATGACCTCGAGGGCGCGTGCGACGATCTTTCGATCGAGCGATGCGACCCGACTCGCATCGCCGATCTGTGCCTTGCCCGCGGCCACCGCGATGTCGGTAGCGGTGAGCACGTCGCCGCCGAATACCCGGGCCAGCTCCGTGAGGCGAAATCCGACGCTGCGCGGGCCGACCTCGGAGGAGGGCCCGCAGTCGCTGACAATCGAACCGCCCCCCAGGCCGATGCTGAAGATGTCCGGCATGCGGAAGTTCGTGCGGACGCCACCGATGTCAACGGTTGTCGTCGCCTGGCGCGGGAAGCCCTTGCTGAGTAGCCCGACGTCGGTCGTCGTTCCGCCGATGTCCAGCACGATGGCATCCGTCGCGCCCGACAGGAACGCGGCGCCGCGCATCGAGTTGGTCGGTCCGCTGGCGAAGGTCAGCACGGGGAATCGCTGCGCCGTCGCCGCATCCATGAGCGTGCCGTCGTTCTGGCTCAGGAACATCGGGCAGCGGATGCCGCAGCGCCCGACGCCGTCCTGAAGCGACGCGACGGTGCGCTGCGCAAGCTCGTGCAGCGCGCTGTTGAGGATCGTCGCGCTCTCGCGCTCGAGCAGGCCCAGCTGCCCGATCGACGACGACAGCGTGATCGAGGCGTGCGGTACCTCCTGCTGCAGGATCGCGGCGGCTTCCTGCTCGAACTGGTCGCGCACCGGCGAGAAGATGCCGCTGATCGCGATCGCGCGCAGGCCGCGGGCGCGGATCTCGGTGCCGATGCGCCGGATGTCGTCGGCATCGAAGGGCGCGATCGGCGAGCCGTCAAACTGGACTCCGCCGCTGGCGAAGAAGACGTGGTCGCCGACGACGCCCCGCAGGTCTTCCGGCCAGTCGACCATCGGCGGGAGGCATTGGCCGGCCGGCAGGCACAGCCGCACGATCGCGGTCGGCGACAGGTGACGGCGCTCGATCACGGCGTTGGTGAAATGGGTGGTACCGATGACGACGAGGCCGACCTGCGCCGGGGAGATCGCCGCGCGCTCGAGTACTTGCCTCAGCGCCTCCATCAGGCCACCGGTGACGTCCGCGGACGTCGGTACCTTGACGACGGCACGGATCACTCGGCCGTCCATCACGACGGCATCGGTATTCGTGCCGCCGACGTCGACCCCAATCCGGTACATGCGGGACTCCCGGTTTCGATGCCGGCCGATACTACCGGCTCCGGAAGGTCAGGTTTTTTACGAAAGTGGTCAGGTGACGATGCCGCGCTGCAGTGCAGCCTCGGCGAGGGCGCTGCGCGAATCCACCTGGAGTTTCCGGAACAGGCTGCGCAGGTGGAACTTCACGGTGCTCTGGCTCAGCGACATTGCCCGGGCGACCTGCTTATTCGTATAGCCGTCGGCCACGTAGGAGAGGACTCGGTGTTCCTGGCGCGAGACGCCGGCGAGGCCCCGGGAGTGCATCGGGGCGGTCGGCAGCGCGTGCAGCAGCCGCAGCGCGCGCTTGGCGAAAGGGACCAGCCGGCGGCCACCGGGCCCGGGCTCGGCGATCAGGAGCGGCAGCAGCCGCTCAAGGAATTCCCCGTCCTCGGCCAGAGCGCCGACGAGGTGGCGTGCCTCGGCGTCCCGCAGTGCAATCCGCAGGTGCCTGCGCGCACGTGCGTCATCGCCATCGCGGTGCGCGAGCCATGCCTGCAGGACCCCGAGGGTGATGCGCTGCCGCACCCCGAGCACCGGGCCGGCGGCGAGCGATCCGGCCAGCTGCGCCGCCTCGCCCGACAGGCGCTCACCGGCGACCTGGTGGCGCAACCGGATCAGGCCCTCTTCGAGCGCGATCTGCGCCGAGCGGCGCGGCCAGGGCTCGAGGTCGTACTCTTCGAGGCGCATGCCGGCCTCCGCGTGGCGCCGGGCGACCTGCAGCAGCCGGATGCGGACCAGCTCGAGCCGCTGGTGCCGCGTCCAGCCGTGGCGCTGGCTCAAGGTGAGCGCGAGGTGGTCGAGCCGCTCGAGCGCCTTGCGCAGCCCCTGGCCCCAGTACGCAATCAGCACGAGATGCCCGGCTGTTCCGGCGATAAGGTCGATCCAGCTGTCCCCGCGCAGCAGGGCTTGCAACAGCGGCTCCGGCTCCGCCGGGCAGTCGGCGAAGCGCCCCTCCTCGTAAGCGATGCGCGAGCGGAACGCCGCGACGATCTCGGGCTCGGAGTTGAACGTGAGGCCAGACTCCTCAAGCGCCTTCTCTGCGCGACGCAGTCGCGAAGCGGCATCGTCAAGCATGCCCTGGCGCAGCGCGACGTCGCACAAGTGCAGGTGCATGAAGTGGGAGAGGTAGGGCGAGCGCCCGCGCTCATATGCTGCGAGCGCCTCCTCGGCGAGCTGCCGCGCCTCGATCAGCCGGTCAGCCTGCATGAAGCCGATCGCCATCGTGTTGAGGAGCAGGCCGCGCGCCAACTCGTCGTCGGCCGGCAGGAGCGACTGCAGGCGGCCCCAGCTCGCGATGACCTCGGGCGGCGGCGTCTCGTCGAAGTCGAGGCTGATGTCAATGCGCAGCAGCATGGCGAGTGGCCCGTGCGACAGCCGCATCCGTCTGAAGTCGACCGGGAGTCCGGGGTGCCGCGCCTCGAGCCTCAACAGCGCCTCGTGTGCGCGGCCGCTCTTGATCAGCAGATACTCGTGGGCGAAGAACAGCGCATCGTCGCGCTGCTCGGCCTCGGGCCCGAACGCCTCGAGCACTCGCTGCAGCGCCTGGTAGCCGTGGCGGTAGCCGAAGTACGCGCCGCCGCTGCGCTGGAAGATCTCGAGCGCCTCCCTGGTGCGTCCGATGCCGATCAGCCCCAGGATCCCCTGCGCTGGATCCGGCCCGTCGGCATAGAGCCGCGTCAGCTCCTCGAGCACGGCGCGAGTCAGTGCGGCGGAATTCCGGCTCAGGACCCGCACGGCCTCCTCGACCCAGATGCCCGCGACGCGCGTCGCCGACGGTGTGCGGAACAGCAGCGGATGCGAGAGCGTGGCGGTGGCGGGAAATTGGGCCTTCTGCCGCGGGTCGAGAGGCATGCTCGCGGCGGAGATCAGCGCCGCAACCAGCGGGGTCGGCAGTTGCGGCAGCACCTCGCGCTCGAGGAATTGCGGCAGCAGCGCGCGCATCTCCTCGCTTCGCTTATGCAGCCAGGCATCGACGAGCATCGGCCAGCCGGCAGTCTGCTCGAGCATCGCACGTTCCGCCGCGCTGGCGCAGTCCCGGCGATGGACGTAGAGATCGGAGTCAGTCAGGTGTTGGACTTGTCCATAAAGGCGAGGCTTCAGGAGCATCCTCGCTGCCTTGTCGAGCGGGCGCGAGGCGACCAACAGGCGCTGCGGCCGGCGCTTCCCGTCGCGCTCGTTCAGCTGCTCGCGCAGCGCACGTGGAGTCGGTGCATCCAGCACGGACCAGCCGGCGAACGACGGCCCGGCCGGTCCCCGCTGAAGCGCCTCGATCAGCCTGGTCTTGCCGGCACCAGCTCCCGCACACAGCCAGACGATCGGCGCGCGGCTGCCGAGGATCTGCCGCCGCAAGCGATACAGTCGACGCTGGAGCGCCCTCATCGCATCGAAAAACGCCGCCAGCGTAGCGCGCCGTAGACGATCGCGGCCACGATGATCGCATCCACGGCGGCTATCCGTGAGATGCGCAGGTACCCCGCGGACCCGAGCACGGCGACCAGCGCGCCCGCGGCCCAGGCGATGAGCGCAGCCGGTTCGTGACGACGGACCGAGCGGTACGACTCGCCGAGGTAGTCGGCGCGCCGGATGAAGAAGAAATCCATGATGATGATGCTGGCGACCGGCACGAACACGATCGACAGGTAAAAGAGAAACGTCAGGAAGTGGTCGAGGATCTGCAGGAACGCGGCGAGCGTGCCGATGAGCCCGCAGATCAATGTCGCACGCTCGCGCGGCATCCACGGCGTCGCCGCATCGAGGCTGAGACCCGCGCTATACAGGTTAAGGGCGTTGAGCACCCAGCTGCCGCCGAATACGATGGCGAAGGCTCCGACTCCGAGGCCCATGAACAGCATTAGGTCGAGGATCTCAATGCGCCCGGTTGCCAGTCCCGCAAGCCCGCCAATCAGCGGTACGCCTGCGCCGCTGAAGAAATACGTCAGCACCGCGGTCCAGACCGCGCCATGGGTGGGGCCGATG
>Ga0181519_10004824_pt1 | contig 10858 bp, 13 predicted proteins | sample PEATcosm2014_Bin_26_FD_121102 | JGI IMG/M metagenome (GOLD analysis project Ga0181519, IMG submission 121102) | Peatland microbial communities from MTU Mesocosm Facility, Houghton, MI, USA - PEATcosm2014_Bin02_10_metaG | ecosystem: Environmental > Terrestrial > Soil > Wetlands > Peat | place... | reverse complement strand
TCTCCACCTCACGAGCATGGAGCATCAGCCGGTGCGGTGCCAACAAGGCGGGCGACCCGCCGCCGGCAACGCCGCCGGGTCGGCGGCGGCTCGGTTCAGACGATGTCTGTGGGGTCCGACTGGTAGCGCGCGACCGTGAAGCTGATGAGCAAAGGGACCGTGAGGGCGAACAGGACCAGCATCGCCGTCACCACGACGAGGGCCCCGCCGCGGATGCGGTCCTTGACGAAGGCGAACTCGATCAGACCGGCCGCGATGAGGTACGAGAGCAGGGCCCATTTCCCGACGAGGAAGAACTTGTCCCAGGCAAACCTCTTCGTGCGGGCGAGCAGGACGATGTTCGCCAGGAGAAGGGCGCCGCTGGCACAGGCGAGGGCGACCGGCAGCCCGAGCGGTGCCCGACGCGGCGCGTAGGCGGCCATGTAGATGCCGCCGATCACCACCAGTGCCAAGGAGGCGCCGGCGAGCTCACCCACGGGTGCGAACCGCCGCCCGGTGGCCGGTCCCGGGGCCCCTGTGAGACCAGGGGCGCTCACTGGGACGCCACCCTGGTCATGATGAGGAGAGTGGCGACCTGCATCAGCCCGGTGATACCGGCGGTGTAGATGAAGCGCTTCATCAGCTTGGCGATGAGCTCGCCGTTGGGCCGGGGCTTGCGCATCTCGAACAGAACGGCCAGGTTGGCCGGCTCGAGCAGGCCGAGGGCGATGACGGCCATGACGCCGACGACGATGAACGACGCCACCAGCCAGGAGTGGTTCGGGCTCGAGGCCTTCAAGTTGCCGAGATCCAGCGCCAGCTGAAAGCCGGACGCCAGGGTCATGGCGACGAGCGTCGGCATGAGGAGCACCATCTTCGGCATGAAGCGCGCCGAGAACTCCGCCCGGGCGGGAATGGAGAGGCGCCCGAGGATGGGCCCGACGACGAGGCCGACGAAGAGATCGATCCCGGTCCAAAGTGCCCCGCCCGCCACGTGGTTGAAGTCGAGACCCCACCGCCAGTTGAACCCGATCGAGGCGATGAGGAAGGCCAGCACCACCGCCACGACCGGCAGGCCCTTGAGGGGGACGATCTGGATGACCGGTCTGGGCGGCGCGCCGGCGACGGGGCCTCCATGAGCCGGGGGACCACCGGTCAAGAGCTCGGTAGCCGTGGTGTCAGTCATCGCTCCCCCCTCGGTGCTGCGCCTTCGCCGCCCATCTGCCTGAACGGGCCATGAGCGGTGCCGACTTTAGCCAACGGCGGCAGTCTCCGGTGCCTGCCCGGCCAGCAGGTATCCTTCAGACTGCTGTCAACGGCTGCCCGCTGTCGAGGGCTGTCGTCGTCAAAGGTGCGCCGGGAAGACTGGTCGGCAGACAAAGGACCGACCCCAATGACCGATCACGAGCCACACGCCGCCCCGCCGATCTCGGTGCCCGACCGCTCGTGGACGGCGGCCGATCACGAGCGGGCCTGGGAGGGACACCGCAAGCTCGCCAGTTGGCGGTGGGAAGCGCTCCGCACGACCTTGTGGCTCGTGCCCACGGTTCTCGTCGTCGTCGCCGTCGTCCTCTTCGCGGCGACCTTCGCCATCGACTGGGCGGCTTATTACGGCCATCTGACTCTGCCGTTCTGGATCCGCACCGAGACCGCCGACGCGGGCCGTCAGGTGCTCATCGCCATCGCCGCGGCCGTCATCACCGTCATCGGCGTGGTGTTCTCGATCACGATCCTGGCCCTCACCTTGGCCTCCCAGCAGTTCGGGCCCCGCATGATGCGCAACTTCGTACGTGACGTGGGCAACCAGATGACCCTCGGCGTCTTCGTCGCCACCTTCGTGTACTCCACCCTCGCCCTGGGCTCGGTCGCCCTCACGGGGTCCCGTGGCGTCTTCGTGCCCCACCTTTCGATCGCCGTCGCCGAGGCGCTCCTGCTCGTCGACGTCTCGGTCCTCATCTACTTCATCCACCACATCGCGAAGTCGATCCAGCTGCCGGAGGTCATCGCGGGGATAGCACGCGACCTGACCCGCGAGATCGACGCGGAGTTCCCCGAGCACCCGCGCCCGGGTCGCAGGCACGTGCCGGCCGGCGACTCGTCACCCGACGAGCTGGCCGAGCCGGCCCGGGAACAAGCGGGCGTCGTCCCGGCGATCAACAGCGGCTACCTGCAGTTCGTCGGCTACGCGCAGCTGGTCGAGATCGCCACCCGCACAGACGCGGTCATCCGCCTCACCCACAGGCCCGGTCACTTCATCGCGGCGGGAAGGCCGCTCGCCACGGTCTGGCCGGCCGAGGCCGCCCCGCACGTCGCCCAGGAGCTCGCCAAGGCGCACGTGACCGGCCCCCACCGGACCTTGATGCAGGATCCGACCTTCGCCATCGATCAGCTGGTCGAGATCGCCGTCCGCGCCCTCTCGCCGGCTGTCAACGACCCCTTCACCGCCCTCACCTGCATCGACTGGTTGCGGGCGGGCATGCGACGGATCTCGGGCCGGACGCTCGGCGAGGGGGTCTACAGGGACCGCTCCGGGCAGGTCAGGCTCATCGAGCCCGCCCCCTCCTATGCCCGGATGGCCAACCGCGCTTTCGACAAGATCCGCCAGTGCGCGAGGGGAATGCCCGCCGTGCTCATCCACATGCTCGACGCTCTCACCTCGATCGTCGAGGAGACCACGACGGCCGAGCAGAGACAGATCCTCGTGCGACAGGGCGACATGATCGCCCGGAGCGCCGAGGAGTCCGTGTCCGAGCCGAACGACCTTGCCGACATCCGCGCCCGTTACCGGAATCTGCTCGACAAGGCCGCGTCGAGCGAGCCGGTGGGGTCCCCTTAGCCGCCGGCTGTCGAGACCCCGACGCCTTCGAGGTCGAGCAGGCTGAGCAGCGCCCGATCCAGCAGGCGGGGCACGACCAGGTCGGCCACGGCTCCGAGCCCGTCGGCCCGCCCGAGACCTACGACGAAAAGGCCGGCGGCACGGGCGGCGCGCGCCCCCGGCAGGGAGTCCTCGACGGCGATGGCGTCCGCCGGGCTCACCCGGAGGTTCTCACAGGCACGAAGGTAGATGTCGGGTGCCGGCTTGGGCCTGAGCGGCGCTTCGAAAGCGACGATGGTGTCGAAGACGAGGGGGATGAAGGCCGCCTTGAGCGACGCCTCGACCGTCTCGCGCGAGCCGTTGGAGGCCACGGCCAACGGGCGCGTGCCGCGGAGCTCCTCGAGCAGCTCGACGGCGCCGTCGATCGCCTCGACGCCCACTTCGATGGCGGCGAGGATGGCGTCATAGACCTCCCGGGCGGCGGCGTCCGCGTCGAGCTGTTCTCCGAGCTCGTGCTCGAGGACGGAGACCACGTCTCCTACCGAGGCCCCGTACAGGCTCGAGGAGGGGCCGGTGACGAGCTGGTGGATGCCCCGGCGGGAGAAGACGTTGACGATGCCGACGAACCATGCCTTCTCGCTGTCCACGAGGACGCCGTCGCAGTCGAACACGACGGCTCTCGGCAGTGCGCTCACCCGATCGCCAAAGGCAGTGTCAAGTCCGCGCTCCACTCGGTGAGCGACCCGTCGTAGAGGCGTACGTCGTCGCGGCCGAGCATGGAGAGCACGAGGATGTCGACCGTGGCCGAGATGCCCGCGCCGCAGTAGGCGATGACCGGCACCGCGGGGTCGAGCAGGCCCGACAGCTCACGGGCGAGCTCGTCTCGGGGACGAAAGCGCCAGCTCTCCGTGTCCACGAGGCTCTGCGCCGGCGCGCTCACCGAACCGGGTATCCGACCTGGCCGGCTGTACGCGCCCGGGCCCAGGCCCTTGAAGGCCTCCGGTGTCAGGGCATTGACGAGGCAGGCAGGCTCGCCTTCGGTGACCGCGATGACGTCCTCTTTCGTCGCCAGCAGCTCCGGCCGCGGGCGGGCCACGAAGCACGCAGGCTCGACGGCAACCTGTGCCCCGCTCAGCTCGTAGCCCGCCTGTCGCCAGGCCGTCAGGCCGCCGTCGAGGACACGCACGTCGTCGAAGCCGAAGTAGCGGAGCATCCACCAGAGCCGGGTCGCCCACATCGGGGACTGCTGCGCGTAAGCGACGACGCGGACTCCCGGCCCGACACCGAGGTTCCCCATCGCCCGGGCGAAACGTGCCGGGCTCGGCAGAGCCAAGCGAAAAGGCGAGTCGGGATCGGACAGGTCACCGGCGACGTCGGCGAAGACCGCGCCGGGAATGTGGGCCTCCTCGTAGCTCTCGCGCCCGCTCTCGACCGTATAGGGGCCGTCGGCCACTTCGCGACGGAGGAAGGCGGTGGAGTCGATGATCCTGAGCCGCGGATCGCCGAGCTCGCTCGCCAGTGACCGGGCGTCGATCAGAACCTCGTCGATGGGCACCGCCCGAGCCTAGTCGCACGCCCGAGAAACATGAGTTTTACCAGTGAATTCATGGGATTGCCTCTGCAGCTGTGCTCGAATGGGCTTGCCTGGGCCGGTCGGGCGGGTCTTGAGTATTCTCCGCACAAGCCCGAGCGCCGCTCGAAGAAACGAGGGTCGAGAACGATGGACGAAGCCGAGCTCGTGATTCGCCGGAGCCAGATGGGCAAAAGCGCCCGCTCATTTGTGACGGCCGGTCCAGCTGCGCTCGACGAGCTGGCCGCGGGCTACTGGCTGGCCCTGAGCGGCGCGCCGAGCCCCGACTTGAACGTCGCCTTCGTCGACAGCGGGGATCCGACCGTGCTCGCGCACGCCCTGCGGGTGACCGAAGGATCCGGTTACCCCTCCCTGTTCGTGCTGGCGGGGGACTGCCGAGACTCGGATCTCGGCGGGCAGTGGCAGCACGTTGGGGAGATGCCCTTCATGATCCGGGACTTGTACGGCGACGACCTGCGACTCGACAGTCGCGTCCGCCAAGCAGGCGTCGACGACTTCGAGGTCGTGAGCCAGCTTGCGGCAGAGGGTTTCGGACTCGACAGGCAGGTCGCCGACGTCGTGGCAGGACTCGTCCGCCGGCACGACTCCACCGACAAGATCTGGCTCCTCGACGTCGACGGCCAGGCCGTCTCGACCGTGCTGACATCGACCGTCGACGACGCCATGTGCATATGGTGCATGGCCACGCCGGAGCGTTTCGGGCGTCGCGGCTATGCCCGGGCGCTCCTCGGGGACGTCCTCGTGAGGGCCAGGACCGACGGCGTCGGTGTCGGCCTGCTCGGGGCGACGCCGGCAGGCAAGCCGCTGTACGACTCGACCGGATGGGCGACCCTCGAGTCCTGGCGGATCTTCACGAACGCGGGCTCGGCTCAATTCGCCGCCGGCTCCGGGGTCACCGCTGACTCGGGGCGGACATGACAGGCAATGCGCCATCGTCGGAGGAAGCGGCATCGTCGGAGGAGGTGGCGCGCCGGGTGAGGACCGCCCTCGAGGGCGCCGACCTGTGCCTTTTCGCGGAGCTTCTCGACCCGGAGGTGCACTGGGGACCTCCGGGTGCCACCTCACCCCCGTGCCGGAACCGGGAACAGGTCATGGCCTGGTACGAGCGGGGTAGGGCGGCCGGCACGAGGGCGCGAGTGTCGGAGGTCGAGCTGCTCGGCAACCAGATCCTCGTCGGCCTGGTGGTGACCGGGAACGAGGCGGCACAAGAGCGAGGCGACGGCGCCGAACGATGGCAGCTGCTCACGGTCCGAGACGGCAGAGTCACCGACATCGTCGCCTTCGAGCGGCGGGCCGAGGCCGTCGCCTGGGCCTCACGGCCGTCCGCCTAGCCCTGCGACGTACCGCTACGCGCGGTGGGCGGTGGCAGGGTGGCGATGGTCGGGCGTGACGAGAGGGTGATCGGGAGGGTGATCCTTCGTGGCTCGACCATGTTTCTCAGGGCCAAAAGCCCCTAATTCCTCCGGCGGCGGGCGGAGCTTGCCGATAAATGAGTCGTGATAGGAGTCGACCGACGCCGCGTGGAGGCAGCCGCAACAGCCGGCGCGCTGGCGGTCACGCTCCTTTTCGCCATGTGGTTGGAGTTCCACCTCGGCGGCAGCCGGGGCGTCCACCTCTTCGACGACACCGTCACCGCCCTCGCGGCCCTGACCGCCTGCTTGGCCTGCCTGGCGGCCGCGAAGCGCTCGAGCCAGGCCATGCGCCGCTTCTGGGGGCTGATCGGGCTGGCTCTCGTGGCCTGGACGTCCGCCGAGGTGATCTGGGCGGTCTACGACCTTGTCCTTCGAGTGGCGGTACCGGTGCCGTCGTGGGCCGATGTCGGCTACCTCGGGGCGATCCCGCTCGCCGCGGCCGCCCTCCTGTGCCACCCGGGGATGCGGGTGGCGGGAACCCACAAGGCGCGGGCGACCCTCGACGGCCTGGCCATCGGAACGGCCCTGCTCCTGTTGAGCTGGACCTTCGTCCTCGGCCCGCTCTGGCGTGACACCGACCTCACGAGCGCTGGTGGCGTCGTCGCCCTTGCCTACCCCTTCGGCGATCTCGTCATCTTGTTCCTCGTCGTCCTCTCGGTTCGCGCCACGGCTGCAACGGGCCGCAGACCTCTGCTCTGGGTCCTTGTCGGGCTCTTCGCCATGGCGGTCGCCGACAGCACCTACGCCTATCTGGTCGAAGCAGGCCGCTATGCGACCGGGAACCTCGTCGACACGGGATGGGTGCTCGGTTACCTCGCCATCGCGGTGGGCGCCTCGAGCGAGAGCGGCCTCGAAGTGCAGCTCACCCCCATCGAGACCGAGGAGGCGTCGCTCGTATCGTTCGTGACGCCGTACGTGCCCGTGGTCGTGGCCCTGTCGGCCATCACCGTCGAGCTCGAGCTCCATCGCCACATAGACCGCGTCTCGTGGCTGACAGGCTTCGGCCTCGCCTTGCTGGTCATCGGCCGCCAGGCTCTCCTGCTCGTCGACCGGCACCACTACCTGTTCGCGACAAAGCCTCGACCGCCCCAGCCCAGATCCACCAGCGCCGGCTCGATCGTGTCGTCGGAGGACCGCCTCGAGGCCGCACCTTGGCCGCTGTTCGTGAGGAGGACCCAGCCGTGAGCCACACCTACTCCATCGGGCCGGCGAGCTCTTTCGGACAGACGAGCTCTTTGGGGACGGCGAGCTGCCACAGTCCCGCCCCACGCCGGGCGGCCGCCGTGAGGCGTCCCTACCGCACGCTCGTGCTCTCCCTCATGCTCGTCACGAGCTCGATCGCCGTGGTCGACCTCTACCTGTTCGCCTCCTCAGGCTTCCACTGACCGGGCCCTCGAGGGCCTGACGAGGCGGGGCACGACGAGCCACGCCAGCACTCCGGTCCCGGCGCCCACCTCGCCCCACTCGTCGACCACGAGGTCCACACGGGCCAGTGCGGCCGTCGGCATCCGCACGAGCCCCCCGCCCATCAGCACGCTGACCGTCTGCGAGCAGGCGGGCTCGTGACCGACGACCATGAGCAGCTTGGTGGACTCGGGCTCGTGCCGGACCTCCTCCAAGAGACCGTCGGGTCCCTCGCCGTAGAGGGCACCGGAGACTCTCACGGGCCGCTCCCAGCCGCCCGCTTCACTCGCCAGTCTGAGCGTGGCGAGGGCGCGCGCCGCCGGCGAGCAGACAACCGAATCAGGCAGCTCTCCCGCGTCGGACAGGAGCTTGCCGGCCGCCTTTGCCGCCCGACGGCCGCGCCTTGCCAGCGGCCGGTCGAGATCGGACCCCCCGTACTCAGCCGACCAGTCGGACTTCGAGTGCCGGAAGACGATCAGGGCGTGCGACATAGGTCGGGACTTCAGGGTAGGCGAAAGTCCCCTCAGAGCTTGTAGCCGATGGCACGCAGGAGTGACCTGCGTTCCGCAACGTCCTGCGTTGACTCGATGCCGGCTGGTGAAGCGCCGTCTATCACCCCGAGGATCCCGCGTCCGAGCTCGGTCTGGGCGAGCACGACCTGCACCGGGTTCGCGCTGGCACAGTAGATCGTGCAGACCTCGGGGACCGTCTTCAGCTGGTTGAGGACGTTGACGGGATAGCCCTCGCGGACGAAGACGACAAAGCAGTGCCCGGCGCCGAGCGAGAGCGCATTGTGAGCGGCCAATTCCTCGAGCTCGGGATCGTTGCCGGAGTGGCGGACCAGGCGCTTGCCGGACGCCTCGCAGAAGGCGAGCCCGAAACGCAGATGCGGGCTCGAGCCGAAGAGGACCTCGTGCAGGTCTTCGACGGTCTTCACGAAGTGCGACTGTCCCAGGATGACGTTGAGGTCGTCCGGCTTGTCGACGGGTACGACGACCAGCTCCACGGTGCTTCTCCTGTCAAGTGAGCTCTCCGCCGGCCAGGCCGGCCCGGCGGCAGGGCGTTTAGATGCCGACAAGGAACTCTGGGCTATCGGGGCCGTCCCGCGCAAGACCTGCTGCGCGCTTTCGAGAGCCCGTCGCGTCCGGAAGCGCCCCCGGCGAGGTTTGGCGCGACCATGGGGCCTAAGGAGGTAGCCATGAGAACAAGGACACTCGGTCAGGGGCTCACCGTGTCGGCCCAGGGCCTCGGATGCATGGGCATGTCGGAGTTCTACGGGCCGGGCGACGAGGACGAGTCGGTCGCCACCATCCACAGGGCGCTCGAGCTCGGGATCACGTTCTTGGACACGGCCGACATGTACGGGCCTTTCGCGAACGAGCGCCTCGTAGGGCGCGCCGTCGCCGGTCGGCGCGACGAGGTGGTGCTGGCGACGAAGTTCGGCATCGAGCGCAGGCCCGACGGATCGAGGGTCGGGATCAACGGGCGGCCGGAGTACGTGCTGAGCGCCTGCGACGCCTCCCTCGAGCGACTCGGCGTGGACCACATCGACCTCTACTACCAGCACCGGGTCGACCCGGAGACCCCGATCGAGGAGACGGTCGGGGCGATGGCAGAGCTGGTCGCCGCCGGCAAGGTCCGCCACCTCGGCCTTTCCGAGGCTGGCTCCGAGACCATCCGCCGGGCGCACGCCACCTTCCCGATCACGGCCCTGCAGACGGAATGGTCACTGTGGACCCGCGACCCGGAGACCGACGGAGTGCTCGCGACCGTGCGCGAGCTCGGAATCGGCTTCGTCGCCTACTCCCCGCTCGGACGGGGCTTCCTCTCCGGCTCGATCAGGAGCGTCGACGACCTCGCCGCCGACGACTTCCGGCGCCACAACCCGCGTTTTTCAGGCGAGAACTTCGCCAAGAACCTGCTGCTGGTTGAACTCGTGCGGGAGATCGCGGCGGAAAAGGGCGTCTCGCCCACCGAGGTCGCTCTCGCCTGGGTGCTGGCCCGGGGCGACGACGTCGTCCCGATCCCCGGGACCAAGCGCCGCGCCTATTTGGAACAGAACGCCGCCGCCGACGGCATCGTGCTCACGCCCGCCGACATGGGCCGCCTGGAGGATGCCTTCCCTCCCGGGGTGACCGCCGGGGACCGCTACCCGGACATGTCGGCCGTGAACGGCTGAGCGGAGAGCTCAGAACCCGAAGCTGACGCCTGTCAGCTCCTCGGACAGCTCCCAGAGGCGGCGCGCCGTCTCCCCGTTCTTGGCCGAGGGCACCGGCTGGACCTCCTTCGGGTAGCCGCGCAGCCCGCCGAGACCGTCCGGCCCGTAGAAACGGCCGCTCTCCGCAGCTGGGTCCACGGCGGCGTAGAGCTGCGCGAGCGCGCCCTGCTCCGCTCCCTGGGCGAACAGGACGTTGCCGACCCTCATGAGCTGCTTCATGACCCCGGTCGGGCCGCTCTTCTGCAGGTTCGTGCGCGACCAGCCGGGATGGGCCAGCACCGAGCGAACCGGGATCCCCGCCCTGCGCGTCCGCCGGTCGAGCTCCAGGGCAAACAGGACGTTGGCGAACTTGGACTGCTGATAGAAGGCTCGAGGCGAGTAGGAGACCGCTCCGGTGAGATCGCTGAAGTGGATCGCTCCGCCCCTGTGCTCGAGCGAGCTGACGGTGACCACCCGCGGATCGCGGCCGTGGCGGATCGTGTCGAAGAGCAGCCCGGTCAGGGCGAAGTGGCCGAGGTGGTTCGTCGCGAACTGGGACTCGAATCCCTGGCGGGTGAGCAGTCGCGGCGGGAACATCACCCCGGCGTTGTTGACGAGCACGTCCAGGCCGACCCGGTCGGCGATGATGGCGGCGGCAAAGCCCCGGACGGAGTCGAGATCGGCCAGGTCGAGGACTCGGCACTCGACCGCGGCGCCCGGGATCTCGGCCATGAGCCGGCCCACCGCCTCGGTCCCTTTGTCCTGACTGCGCGCCGTCAGCACCACGCGGCCGCCGTGTGCGGCCAGGCGGCGGGCAGTTTCGAAGCCGAGGCCACTGTTGGCACCTGTGACGAGAAAGCTGCGGCCGGTCTCGTCCGGGATCTGGGATGCGCTCCAACGGGTCACAGCACCTAGGTTCGCGTGTGGGCACAGCCGATGGGGGTCGCGGGGAAATCTCGGCTCAAGAGGTGGCCGGTATCGGTCGATACGGTGAGCAGAAGAACCGTGTCCCAGGCCAGCTGGGACCGAGGACCAATGCGAGGGCCTTTCGAAATGCGAGAAGGGCGGTCCTGTTGAGTAACCGAACCGGGCCCGAGAGAACAAGAGTCGAACACCGCCGTGTCCTGGGCCAGCCCGTGAGGCTCTGGCTCTACGTCGCTCTTGTCCTCGCGGGTGGCATCGTGGTCGTGTTCGGGCCGCTGCGCCACGCCCCTGCTCTCGCCGCGGCCCACGTGGTGGCGATCCCCTGGTGGGCGGTGTTCCTCCTCGCGACCGGCGCCGAGATGGCGAGCGTCGAGCTGCCGATCCGCAAGACCAATCTCATCCTGACTCTCAACGACGCCGTCATCATCCTCGCGATCTTGGGCACGGGCCCGTTCGTGACGGCCGTCGCCATGGCCTGCAGCCTTGGACTGGTTCAGGCGGTGCAACGCCATCAGCCCGTGCAGGTGATCTTCAAC
>Ga0181519_10004823_pt1 | contig 10860 bp, 8 predicted proteins | sample PEATcosm2014_Bin_26_FD_121102 | JGI IMG/M metagenome (GOLD analysis project Ga0181519, IMG submission 121102) | Peatland microbial communities from MTU Mesocosm Facility, Houghton, MI, USA - PEATcosm2014_Bin02_10_metaG | ecosystem: Environmental > Terrestrial > Soil > Wetlands > Peat | place... | reverse complement strand
GCTCCGGTGCTTGCCCAGGTGACGCCCCCGGCCGCGCCCGTTCGCTGAGAGCCGAAAGCCAGCAGCCCCTTAAAGTTCGCGGAGCAACACCCATGCCGTCAGCCGTTCGAGTCAATCGGAACCGCGCCAGCGCGGCGCGCGCATTCCCTCTCAAGCGGGCGCGCTTTTGGATCATCTGTCTCTTCTTTCTCTTGTGGGCGCTGGCCATTGGCGGCCGGCTTTTCTGGCTTCAGGTTGTGCGCCACAAGGAGTTTGTGGAGCGTGCGGAAAAGCAGCAGTTGCGCACCTTTGAAGTAGCTCCCCGCCGCGGCGTGCTCTATGACCGTAATCTCCATGAACTGGCCATGACGGTGCAGGCGGACTCTTTTTACGCGGTTCCCAGCGAGATCGACGACAAGCAGAAGGATGCCTGGATCCAGTCCACCGCTCATGCCCTGGCCGCCGTGGTGCACACCGATCCTGACGATGCGCTCACCAGCGAAGATCAGATTGCCCAGCGGCTCTCCAATGGGCATAGCTTTGCCTGGGTGGCGCGCCGGGTCGCGCCCGCGGTTGCGGAGCGAGTCAAGGCACTCGGCGTCAAGGGGATCTACTCGCAGAAGGAGTTTCAGCGCTTCTATCCGGATAACGAGATCGCCGCGCAGGTACTGGGCTATGTGGGCGTGGACGACAACGGGCTGGGCGGCCTGGAGCAGAAGTACGAGCCGCAGTTGCATGGCGAACCGGGCCGCATGTACACCGCCATGGATGCGCGCCGCAAGGTGCTGGGGTCGAGCGAGCACGAGCCCGAGCCGGGCCAGAATCTGGTCCTGACCATCGACGAAAACATTCAGTTCCTCGCCGAGCGCGCGCTGGACCACGAAATGGCGAAGGAGCACGCCGACAACGGCACCGTGGTGGTGCAGGACGTGCACAGCGGACAAATTCTCGCGCTGGCTATCCGGCCCACATTCAATCCCAATCAGGCGCGCAAAACCACGCCGGCGTTGCTCAAGGACCACGCAGTGAGCGATGTCTACGAGCCCGGTTCGGTCTTCAAGCTGGTCGCATACTCGGCGGCGCTCGATCAGCACGTCACCACGCCGGACGACATGATCGATTGCCAGGGTGGCAAGATCACATTGGCTGGCCGCGTGATCCACGACAACCAGGGCGAACACTTTGGAGTGATTCCCGTCCACAAGGCGCTTGAGGAGTCAAGCGACGTGGCGGCGATCAAGCTGGCGCTCAAGGTGGGGCAGGACAAGTTCTACGACTATGTCCGCGAGTTTGGTTTTGGCGCGCGCTCCGGCGTTGAACTGCCTGGCGAGACACGCGGTTTGCTTCGTCCCGTGAACAAATGGCAGGCGTCATCCATCGGCTCCATTGCCATGGGTCAGGAAGTAGCCGTCACCCCGCTGCAACTGGTCTCGATGGTCTCCACCATTGCCAACGGAGGCGTCTACCTGCCGCCGCACGTGCTCATGCCCGGCCAGGTTGGGTCAACCTCCCAGAAGCCCGCTACTCAGCTTGTGCCTTCGCCATTCAAGCCGGGCGGCGAGCTTCCTAACCCACTCCCGCCCGGCGCCCACCGCGTACTCTCGGAACTGGCCGCGGCCCAGATGCGCAAGATGATGGAAGGCGTGGTTCTCTACGGCACCGGCACGCCTGCGCAACTGAATGGATATTCCTCCGGCGGCAAGACCGGCACTGCACAGAAGATCGATTCCATCACGCACACCTATTCAAAGACCATGCACATCGCTTCATTCGCCGGCATTGCGCCGGTCAACAATCCGGTGATCGCGGTAGCGGTGGTGATCGACAATCCGAAAGTTGGCTCGTACTACGGCACCGCGGTCTCCGCTCCTGTCTTTGCCGAAGTGGCCCAGCAGGCGCTCGAGTATCTCGGCGTGCCCCACGACATCGACGTTCAGGCGCCGCGCAGCAAGGCCAAGCCGGAACCGGCCATCGCCGAAGACGATGCACAGCAGCAGGATGACGTCAACACGATGTACGCCGCCATTAACGACCTGCCCGGGGACGATCCGTTGCGCGCCGAACCTGTCCAGCAAAGCGCAGCCGCCCAGGCAGCCGCTCCGCCGGCAAAGCCACCCGGGAACCAGCAGGTGAATCCACCTGTGAAGGAAGGCGCCGTGCAGACCGCTTCTCACGGAAATCAACCAGCTCCCAGTCAGTCCGCATCGCCATCGCAGCCCATGGCCAAAGCAGTGACTGTGAGTGATGCCCGCCAGCTCAAGGTTCCATCGCTCGTTGGGCTACCCGTGCGCAAGGTCATCGAGCAGGCCGCCGCAGCCGGACTGGAAGTCCAGATCAGCGGCAGCGGCACTGTAAAAGAACAGGCGCCCGCGGCCGGAACCATGGTCGCGGCCGGAACCCAGATTGCCGTGCGCTGCGCGCGCTAAATCCCCTCAGGCCAGCGATCGGTTCCTTCCAGCGACTTGCCTGTTTCGAGCAGGCTCTTGAGACTGGCAAGGAGGTGCGGCCATCCATTTGAGACCGCCTTGATCGTCTTTGAGTCGCGCTTGTCCATGGTGTGCGTCAGGGTCAGCTTGACGGTCTCGCCTTTCGCCTCAAGCTCATACGTCATCCGCGTGAATCCCTCCGCGGTCATCTCCGGGAAGAGATGATTCTGCCAGCTTAAAACCAGCCTCCGCGGCGGATCGATCTCCACCACCTCGCCAGTATCCGCCGCGCGCCCGTCCGGAACCCTCAGCGTCCAACTCGCGCCCAACTTCCACTCGCACTCCTGCACCGTGTCCACCCAGAACTTGCGCGTGAATTCGGGCTCAGTCAGCGCGCGCCAAAGCTTTTCCGGCGTGGTGCGAATATACGTCACATACACAAATTCGGATTCAGCCATCGCTCTGTTCCTCCAGTTTCGATTTCAGCTCGGCCAGCGCGCGCAGACGGCCGCGCTCGTACTTGCCAATCCATCGCTCGGCAATTTCATGGATCGGCGTGGGATTCAGGTAATGCAGCTTCTCGCGGCCTCGCCAGATGGTCGCAACCAGGTTCGCCTCTTCCAGCAGATTCAGGTGGCGCGTCACCGCCTGCCGCGTCATGTCCAGATGCTGGCATAGCTGCGACAAAGTCTGCCCGTTCTCCGCGCGCAGCCGGTCCAGCAGCAGCCTGCGTTCGGGAGCCGCGAGCGCCTTGAAAACCTTGTCGACATCCGCGCCCATGGTTGAAATAATAGGCAACATTTTAGTTGCATGTCAAGATGTTCGTGGCTTAGATGGAAGCGGCGGCCAGCCTCCACTGCAGATGGACAACAATCGGAAGCGTCCCGGCAATCTACAATGGAGCACGATATGGAGTGGAAAGAACTAGCTGCGGAAGTAACCGCCGTGGGCGCAGGCGGAGCCTCAAATGAACCGATTACGGGCGTGGAGTACGACTCACGCAAAGTGAAGCCGGGCGCGGTCTTCGTTGCCATGAAGGGCGGCTCAACCGACGGCAATCGCTTCGTCGACAAGGCCATCACAGCGGGCGCGCTGGGCATCATCACCGATTCATCCAACGCCTTCGATCACGTGCTTGTTTATCAGGCCGGCGTCCCCGTTCTCGAAGTGGAGCACGGCCGTCGCGCCCTCGCCGAGGCTTCGGCGGCATTCTTCGGCCATCCCGAGCGCAAGCTCGCCGCTACCGGCATTACCGGAACCAACGGCAAGACCACCACGGCGTATCTCACTGAAGCTCTGCTGAACGCCGCTGCTCGCACCACTGTTCTCGTCGGCACCATCGAGTATCACGTCGCCGGCGAAGTCCGGCCCAGCGTACACACTACGCCCGAGTCGCGCGATCTTTTCGAGTTGATGGCCGAAGGAGCAAGCCGCGGCGCCACGGAACTGGTCACGGAGGTTTCCAGCCACGGCCTCGACCAGGGCCGGTCCATGGGGGTGAACTTCGACGTGGCCGTCTTCACCAATCTGACCCGCGACCATCTCGATTACCACCAGACCATGGAGAAGTATTTTGCCGCCAAGCGTCTGTTGTTTGACGGTACTGTGTATCCGGCCCCGCGCGTAGCCGTGCTGAACGCAATGGACCCGCGGACGGAGCAGCTTGCCGAGGCCGCGCGCAAGGCAGGCGCGGAAGTGCGCACCTACGGCATCGGTGCAGGCGACTGGCGCGCTGCCAGCTACAAGCTCACTCCCGGCGGCGCATTAATCGATCTGGAAACACCGGCTGGTGCGGCGCGCGTAACGTCCCGGCTGGCCGGCGAGGTCAACATCCTCAACCTGCTTGCAGCATTCACGGCCGCCCATGCGCGCGGCGTTCCGTTCGAAACGCTGGCCGCGTCCATTCCAAATCTCAATCCCGTTCCGGGCCGCTTTCAGCCCGTGGATGCCGGCCAGCCCTTCACTGTGATTGTGGACTACGCGCACACTGACGATGCCTTGCGCAATCTGATTGTCCTGGCCCGTCAGATGACATCGCAAACCGGTGGGCGCGTAATCACCATGTTCGGCTGCGGTGGCGACCGCGACCGCACCAAGCGCCCCAAGATGGGCCAGGCCGCCGGCGCCAACAGCGACTTTGTCGTTGCCACCAGCGACAATCCCCGCTCGGAAGAGCCGCTCAAAATCCTTGCAGAAATCGAACCCGGTTTGAAGTCCAGCGACGTCCAATACACCATCGAGCCCGATCGTGCCGCGGCGATTCGCCTGGCGCTCGAAGCTGCAGCGCCCGGCGACGTTGTTCTTCTTGCCGGCAAGGGCCATGAGAAGGAGCAGATTCTCGCTGGCCGCACCATTCCATTCGACGATGCCGAGGTTGCTCGTGCGGCGCTGGCTGAATTGGGCTTCGAAATGCGGTATGGTAGAGGGCAATGAATCTCACCCTGGCAGACGTGGCAATCGGCGCGGGCGCGGTCTTGGAAGCTCCGGCTGACCTGGTCAATGCGGGTGCGCTCGCGGTGAGCGGTTACTCCATCGACTCGCGCACCGTGAATGCGGGAGAGCTGTTCTTTGCTGTGCGCGGCGCGCGCTTCGATGGCCACGACTTTCTGGAAGGCGCGCTCGAACGGGGCGCCGTAGCCGCCGTGGTGTCGCGTGCGCGTGTCGCTACTCTGCCCGATGCAGTGCTCGCCGCACCCCTTCTCATCGCCGAAGATCCACTCATGGCGTTGCAGGCGCTGGCCGCGCATGTGCGCAGGCGCTGGGGCAAGCACGTGGTAGCCATCACCGGCTCTGCGGGCAAGACCACCACCAAGGAAGCCGTGGCCGTTGCTCTGGGCGCAAAGCTCAACGTGCTCAAGTCGCGCGGAAATCTGAATAATGGCTTTGGCCTGCCGCTGGAGCTTTTGCGGCTTGAGCCGGAGCATGACATCGCCGCGGTGGAGATGGGCATGAATCACGCCGGCGAAATAGCTGCCTTGGCGCTCATTGCCTCGCCCGATTGGGGCGTCGTGACCAACGTGGGCACGGCGCATATAGAGAATTTTAGCGATGGGCAGGCGGGGATTGCGCGGGCCAAGTTCGAGTTGGTTGCCTCACTCCCCGGCAGCGGCGTGGCGTTCTTGAACTGCTGCGATCCTTATGTCTCGCAGTTCGGGCGCGATTTTCCCGGCCGCGTGGTTTACTTCGGGGATGGGCCCTGCGCGGATCCGCAGATTTTGGAAACTCGGGAAGATGAGGAAGGCCTGCATCTGAAGTTTCGCGCCGGGGAGCGCGAAGGTGAGCTGACGCTCAAACTACTGGGCACGCACAACGCCTCGAACGCCATGGCCGGATTGGCCGTGGCCGCGCTATCGACGCTAACCGCGGGCGACAAGCGCGGGCAGGTTATCCATGTGGATGGCGCGACAATCCTGAACGACAGCTACAACTCCAATCCCGAAGCGCTTCGGACCATGATCCGCACCTTGGCCGCGCGCCCGGCCCAGCGCCGCATCCTGGTGGCCGGAGAGATGCTGGAACTGGGCGAATACGGCCCTGATCTGCACGCTGCCTGCGGCCGCGCCGCCGCTGAGGCTGGTCTGGACCTGGTGGCTGGCGTGCAGGGAAACGCCGTGCACCTGGCCGCGGCTGCCTGCACCAGCGGAGTTGCATCGCTCTTTCTGCCCAGCGCCGAAGAAGCCGGCTTGTGGCTGAAGCAGACCCTGCGCCCAGGAGACGTGGCTCTGGTGAAGGGCTCGCGCGGTGTGCATCTGGAGCGCGCACTCGAGGTGTTGCTAGAGCGTCGACAGGCTCGCTGAAATCAGCGTGCTTCCACAACCCCGACGGCCCCGGCCCTGTAAAATCAAGCTGAATCCCGCCTCGAACCGGCTCTGGAGGCCACTTGCTTTATTGGCTGCTCTACGAAAAGCTGTACCCGTTTTTTCATCCATTCCGCATCTTCCGCTACCTCACCTTTCGCACCGCGTTTGCCTCTCTCACCGCGCTGCTGATTGCGTTATTCATCGGTCCATGGGTCATCCAGAAGTTGCGCGAGTTTCAAATCGGCCAGTTCATCCGCGAAGACGGGCCGCAGACGCACCTGAAGAAGTCCGGCACGCCTACCATGGGCGGCATTCTCATCGTCATTGCCATTCTGCTGCCCACTATTCTGTGGTCCGACCCCTCCAACCCGTTTATCTGGGTCGCGGTGTTTTCCACGCTCGCCTTTGCAGCCATTGGCTTTGCCGACGACTACATCAAGGTGGTGCAGCGCCGCAGCCTGGGCCTCACAGCGCGCGCCAAGCTGCTTTACCAGGGGCTGGCCGCCACTGCGGTGGCCATCGCGTTGGTGGTGCTCGACGAGTTCCGGATGTTCTCTACGCGCTTGACGGTTCCGTTCATCAAGCAGTGGCGGCCAGACCTTCTCTGGCACGCCTGGCCGGCCACCATCCCGAGCTGGGCGTTTCTTGCCTTTCTGCCGTTTGTCATTTGGATCATCATCGTGCTGATGGGTTCTTCCAACGCCGTCAATCTCACCGACGGCTTGGACGGATTGGCTATTGGATGCACCATCATCGCTGCCGGCGCGCTCACCGTGCTCACTTACGTCAGCGGCAACGTGGTGTTCGCAGACTACCTTGAATTGCAGCACATGCCGAAAGTGGCCGAGCTGACCGTGTTTTGCGGGTCCATGGTGGGCGCTTCCATTGGTTTTCTCTGGTATAACGCCCATCCCGCCGAGATCTTCATGGGCGATGTGGGCTCTCTTGCCCTCGGCGGGGCCATCGGTACCGTGGCCATCATCATCCGCCAGGAGCTTCTGCTGCCTTTCATCGGCGGCATCTTTGTCCTTGAAACCCTCTCCGTCATTCTCCAGGTAGGCAGTTATAAACTGCGCAATGGAAAGCGTATCTTCAAAATGGCGCCTCTGCACCATCATTTCGAGCAGTTGGGCTGGCACGAGTCCAAGGTCATCGCCCGCTTCTGGATCGGCGCCCTGGTGTTTGCACTGTTTGCACTCACTACGCTGAAACTCCGCTAGACACAGCGCGCGCACGGCATCCAGCGGTGCAAAATAGAGGAGTCGCGTGCGCCAGAAGGATGAACCCAATGATGGACCTCAAAGGCAAGAAAGTTCTGGTTGTGGGACTGGGGAAATCCGGCCTGGCTGCGGCTCTGTTTCTGCGCCGTCGCGGCGCCCACGTCACAGTCTCCGACGTGCGCAGCGCCGAGGCGCTCGCCAAGGACATCCCCGCTCTGCTCGATGAAGGCATCATGGTCGAGACGGGCGGCCACGGCCTGCTCACCTTCCGCCGCCAGGACTTGATTGTCGTAAGTCCCGGCGTACCCTTGAACACGCCGGAACTGGTCCAGGTGAAGAGCTTCGGGCTGCCGGTGATTGGAGAGCTGGAACTCGCCGCGCGCTTCCTCAAGGGAAAAACCCTGGCCATTACCGGCTCCAACGGCAAAACCACCACCACCGCACTGGTGGGCGAAATTCTCCAGAATGCCGGCATGCCCACTCTGGTTGGTGGCAACATCGGCGTCCCGGTGGTGTCTCTCATCGACCAGAGTACCGATGAGACCTGGTCGGTTCTCGAGGTATCCAGCTTCCAACTTGAAAGCACGGAGCGCTTCCATCCTCAAGTTGCGGTGATCCTGAACATCACGCCCGACCATCTTGACCGTCACGGCAGCTTTGAGAACTACGCACTGGCCAAGGAGCGCATCTTTGCCGCTCAACACGAGCACGACTGCGTGGTGCTGAACGCAGACAACGCGCGCGCCGCCCAGGCCGCAGCCCGCTCGGTGGCCAAAGTCTATTTCTTTTCCGTGGAGCACTCCGTGCTGCAGGGAGCGTGGGTCGAAGACGGATGGGTTCTCTACCGCGCCGGCAAGGACGAGCCCATCGAGAAGATTATGCCCTTGAGTGGCGTACCGCTCAAAGGCGCGCACAATGTTGAAAACGTGCTTGCCGCTGTGTGCGCTTCCCGCCAGGCTGGTGCTCCCGCCGAGAAGATTCGCGAGGCCATTGAGAAGTTCCAGGCCGTCGAGCATCGCCTCGAGTTTGTGGCCAAGATCAACGGCGTAGAGTTCTACAACGATTCCAAGGCCACCAACGTGGATGCGACGGCCAAGGCCGTTGCCTCCTTCTCTTCAGGCATTCATCTGATTCTGGGCGGCAAGGACAAGAACTCCGACTATACACAGCTCTCGCAACTCCTCCGGGCCCGCGTGCGCGCTGTCTACACCATCGGTTCGGCTGCGGCCAAAATCGAGTCCGAACTGCGTGGGGTGGTCTCCATTCTCTCCTGCGAGACCCTGGATAATGCGGTGAGCGCGGCAGGCTCTGCGGCGCGGCCCGGCGAAGTTGTTCTGCTGGCGCCCGCCTGCTCCAGCTTCGACCAGTTTGAGAACTACGAGCAGCGCGGCCGGGTCTTCAAGGAACTCGTGAACGAACGTCGGGGGTGGAAGGTATGGCAGCACGCGTAGGGGTGGACAAATGGCTGTTCTTCACCACGCTGGTGCTGGTGGTGGTGGGACTGGTCATGGTATTTTCCGCCTCGGCCGTGGTGGCGCAGGAGCGCTTCAATTCTCCCTATGCGTTTGTGGGCCGTCAGGCTGGCTGGGCCCTGGCCGGCGTGCTGGCCATGCTTGCACTGATGCAGGTGGACTCAAACTTCTACAAATCCCGGCAGTTCATTTATGCGGCCTTGTCCGTAACCACGCTCTTGCTGGTCGCCGTATTCTTTATGCCCGGATCGCACAACACGCATCGCTGGATTCGCTTCGGCGGCTTCTTCACTTTTCAGCCATCTGAGCTGGCCAAGCCGGTGGCAGTCCTGTTTCTGGCCTGGTTTCTGCACACCCGTCTCGACGCCATGCGCGACTGGAAGCATACACTCCTGAAAGCTGCGCTCATGCCGGTCGTCTTCATTCTGCTCATCGTCAAGGAGCCGGACCTGGGAACCGCGCTGGTGGTTGCCGGCGTCACCGGAATGATGCTGGTGCTGGCCGGAATGGAGTGGAAGTACCTGCTGGTGGGCGTGGGCGTGGCGTTGCCGCCTCTCGCCGCGCTGCTGCTGCTGGTCTCCTGGCGCATGAAGCGCATGTTGGTGTTTCTCAATCCCGAGGCCGATCCGCAGGGAGCCGGCTTCCATATCAACCAGTCGCTCATCGCCGTGGGAACCGGCGGGTTTACCGGCCGCGGCTACATGGAAGGAATGCAGAAGCTGTTTTACCTTCCCGAGGCTTCAACCGATTTCATCTTCGCCAACATCGCCGAGGAACTGGGCTTCATTGGCTCCATCGCGATTGTCATTCTGTTTGTCGTCTTCGGTGTGCGCGGTCTTCGCGCCGCTTTTCGCTCGCAGGATCCATTCGCCCGCCTGGTAGCCTTCGGCATCACCACCACGATTCTGCTGCAGGCCTTCTTCAACATCAGCGTCGTGCTTTCGCTGGTGCCCACAAAGGGAATTCCGCTGCCATTGATCTCCTCCGGCGGGACGTCCGTTTTTGTAACGCTTGCCAGCATCGGCATCCTGCTTAACATCACGCGCAAAGCGGAGTGAGAGAAACAGGGACCAAGGACTAGAACGAGCTTTGCGGTGCGTTTTGTATCAGGGCACGACTTCAGTCGTGCCGCAATGGCAGCACTATAAGGCGTAGGGCTTTAGCCCCTGAGGCGAATCGAAAGGCATAAGTTTGGCCCATCTCCGCGTACTTATCGCCGGCGGCGGCACCGGCGGCCACATTATCCCGGCCCTTGCAGTGGCCCGCGAGCTTGTCGCCCATCACGGCGCCGAGGTGCTTTTTGTCGGTACCCCGCGCGGACTGGAAAACCGCCTTGTTCCGGCCGCCGGCTTCAAGCTGCATCTGATCGAAGTCGGCCAGCTCAAGAACGTCTCCCTCATGACCCGCCTGCGGACGCTCGTCGACCTCCCGCGCAGCATCCTCGCCTGCCGTCGCCTCATCCGCGAGTTCAAGCCCGGCGTGGTCTTTGGCGTGGGCGGCTATGCCTCCGGCCCGGCCATGGCCGCGGCGCTTTGGGCGCGCGTTCCGACCATGGTCTTTGAGCCCAATGCCATGCCCGGCCTGGCCAACCGGCTGGTCGGCAAGCGCGTTCAGGCCGCAGCGGTAAACTTTCCCGCCGCCGCCCGCTGGTTCCGCAATTCTGAAGTCACCGGCATCCCCGTCCGTCCGGAATTCTTCGCTCTCCAGCCGCCAGCTAATCCCGCGCCCCACCTGCTCGTCTTTGGCGGCTCGCAGGGAGCTCGCATCTTCAATGTCCACCTGCCGCGCGTCATCCGGGCTTTGCTGGATGCCATCCCCGGCCTCACGGTGCTGCATCAGTGCGGTGCGCGTCACATCGAGTCGGCCCAGGCAGCCTATGCCTCGACAGGCGCCGATCCTGCGCGCTGGCAAGTTCAGCCGTTTCTTGATGATATGCCCGCCCGGTTTGTCGAGGCCCACCTCG
>Ga0181519_10004821_pt1 | contig 10863 bp, 8 predicted proteins | sample PEATcosm2014_Bin_26_FD_121102 | JGI IMG/M metagenome (GOLD analysis project Ga0181519, IMG submission 121102) | Peatland microbial communities from MTU Mesocosm Facility, Houghton, MI, USA - PEATcosm2014_Bin02_10_metaG | ecosystem: Environmental > Terrestrial > Soil > Wetlands > Peat | place... | reverse complement strand
TGACGCGCTCACTGCGTGCAGTCCCGAGCGCACATGCGGTCAAATGCGTACGAGCACCGCTCCGCGATCGAACGGGCGCGCGCCCCGATCGCCGGCCGTGATGCCGGCAGCGGCGACAGGCGCCCGCCGGTGTTCGAGTCTGACGCTGGCGCGCAGCCGCGAACTCCGCGGAGCGACGCGCGAAGCACCGCGCGAAGCACCGCGGACACGCCCCGGCCGGCTCACCGCACGCGGCGAACTCGGGGCGATCTGCAGGCGGTGAAGGACGGCGGCCCCCCTTCCTGCCTACTTGAGCACTCCCAGTGCGACCTGGGTCTCGGAATGGAGACGCACGTCACTCTGCCACCGGAAAATGTGAAATTGCCCGCACCGTACCCGGAACCCCGTCCCGCACCATGCGGCTGCATTCCATAACGGCCCGCACGCCTGTGCAGGTCGTCGTTTTGGTCGCAGGGGTTCTGCATGGCGCGTTCATCGACGCAACCGTCCCTCAGCTCGGCTGATCTCGCCGACGGGCCGGCTGTGGGTGGTCCGCCGAAGGTGGCGGTCCTCCTCGTGACCGCCGACGACACGCTGTGGACGCAGCTGACGACGGCGCTGCCGGGGCTCGACGTCCACCAGTTCGACTCCGCCGCCGAGCTCGCCGGCGCCTGGAGCGCCGCGCGTCCGGCCGTCGTGCTGGTCGATGCGCGTCTCGAGTCCGGCGTCGGTGCCGCAGTCGAGCGCATCCTGACGCACGGCGGCGCGCTCGTGCCGGTCGCGCTGTCGGACGATGAACACGAGCCCGCGGTCACCCAGCTCGAGCGCAAGCGCTCGCTCTTCGACCACGTCCGCCTGCCGGTCGACGGCGGCAGTGCCCGCACGATCATCGAGCGCGCGACCGAGGAGGCCCAGGCGCGCCTGCTGCTGACTGCGGGCGACACCGGGCTCGGCGCCGGGCGGCCGCGCCGCGGCGCCGGCGGCCGCAGGCCGCTCCTCATCGGGGCCGCCATCCTCGCGGCGGCACTCGTCGCTGCCGGCGCGTATTACTTCCTCGCGAGCCCGCCGACGCCGGAGGCCCCGGCCGCGCAGGCCGCAGCCGGCGGCCAGCCGGCCGCGACCCATGCCGCTGCGGCGACGACCGCGGCGCCGGTCTCGAGCGGCGTGTCGCCGGAGGACGTCGAGGCACTCCTCGAGCGCGCGCGCGCGGCGATGCGCGAGAAGCGCTACGTCGATCCGGCCGGCGACAACGCGCTCAAGCACTACAAGAGCGTGCTCGACGTCGATGCGACGAACGGCGAGGCACGCCAGGGCCTCGATCGCATCGCCGAGCTCATGATCGGCCGCGCCACGGCCGGGGTCGCCGCGCACGACTACCCGACTGCGCTGCGGGCGCTCGAGATCGCGCGCAGCCTGAAGCCCGACCATCCGCGGCTGGCTGCGCTCGATGCGCAGCTCGGCGAGCGCATGCACGATCTCGCGCTCGCGCAGATCGATGCGGCGCTGCAGGCGAATGCCTTCAGCCGCGCGGCCGCCCTCATCCAGCAGGCCGAGAAGGCAGGCAGCCTGAGTCCGGCGCAGCTGCAGCAGCTGAAGCAGGACAGCGCGCGCCGCGAGGCCGCGGCGCAGCTCGGCAACCTCGCGCGGCTCGCCCAGGCGCGCATCGCGCAGGGCAAGCTGTTCGAACCCGCCGACGACAGCGCCAAGCGCTACCTGAAGGAACTCCAGGAGAAGGGCGGCGCCGCCGAGGCCGAGGAACTCGCCCGCCTCACCGATGCCTACCTGCGGCGCGCCACGAGCGAGGCCCGCGCGGCGATCGGGCGCGCGGCCTTCGCCGATGCCGATGCGTGGATCGCCGAACTCCGCTCGGCCGGCCTGCCGGCGGCGCAGCTCGCCGGACTCCAGCACGACGAGGACCAGGCGCGCCAGCAGGCCAAGGCGAACGACCAGGCGCGCGTCGATGCCGCCGCCGCCGCCGCCGCCGCTGCCGCTGCCAGGGACGCCGCAGCCGCGGCCGCGCCGTCCGCGGCGACCGGGCCCGTGGTCGCGACGCCGCCGCAGCTGCAGCACGCGCTGTCGCTTGACTACCCCGACCGGGCCGCCGCGGCCGGCATCGAGGGCTGGGTCGACGTCGCCTTCGATGTCAGCGCCAAGGGCGCCGTCAGCAACGCCCACGTCGTTGCGGCGCAGCCCTCCGGCGCTTTCGACCGGGCGGCGATCAGCGCGATCAGCCGGGCCCGCTTCGCGCCGGCCAAGGCCGCCGACGGCAGCGCGATGGCGACGTCCACCAAGATGCACATTCGCTTCACGCTGCAGGCCGGCAAGTGAACAGCCTGACCAACACCTCGAAGCTGCGCAGCGGCGACGCGAGGGCGCCGGCGCCGCTGCCGCCATTGCCGCTGCGGATCATGATCGTGAACGACGACCTTGCGATCCGGCTGAGGCTCGCCGACCTGCTGACGCCCCACTGCCCGGGCGCCGTGATCGACAGCTGCAGCCGCAGCGCCGCGGTCGGGCTCGGCGCGCGCCTGCGCGAGTACACGGCGGCCATCGTCATCACCGACATGGCGCCGGCCGGGCCGGGTGAGGACCCGCTCGCGATCGTCGCCAACCTGCGCAGCCAGTCGCGGGCGCTCATCGTCACCGTCATCGGCCGGGGAGGCCACGAACGCAGCGCGGTCGACGCGCTCCGCGCCGGCGCGGCCGACTACTGGGCGCTGCACAACGTCGACGCCCGCGAGCTGGTCGGCTTCCTGCGGGCGCAGTTCCTCAGCACCTCGCTCGGCATGCCGGGCGCGGCGGGGGAGACCGGACCCTTCATCGCCGGCTACCGGCTCGTCAAGGAGCTGGCGCGCTCGACGCAGGCGACGCTGTATCTCGCGCACAGCGACGAGCTCGACCAGCCGGTCGCCATCAAGGTGCACCGCCACCACGAGCGCGCCGAGTCCTCCGACGAGGAGCAGGAGCGCTTTCTGCGCGAGTGCCGGCTGCTGTCGCAGCTCAACCACCGCGCGATCGCCGACGTCTACGACTTCGGCGTGACCGACGAGTGCCATTGGCTCGCGATGGAGTATTTCCCCTGCGGCAGCCTCAAGGCGCGGCTGCAGAACCCGGTCGCGGAGCCTGAGGCGATCGCCTACGCGCTGCAGGTCGGCGCCGCGCTCAAGGTCGTGCATGCCGCCGGCATCGTGCACCGCGACCTCAAGCCCTCGAACATCATGCTGCGCGCCGACGACTCGATCGCGCTCATCGACTTCGGCCTCGCGCGCCCGACCATCGGCTCATCCGACCTCACGGCGCCGAACGTCCGCGTCGGCAGCCCCTCGTACATGGCTCCGGAGCAGGTGCAGGGCACGCCGCCGGACGCGCGCTGCGACCTGTACGCGCTCGGCGTGCTGCTCTACGAGCTGCTCACCGGCGAGCTGCCGTTCCGCGGCACGACCATTGCCGCGATGCTCGACCAGCACCTGCACGCCCCCGTGCCAGTGCTGCCCGAGCCGCTCAAGCGTTATCAGCCGATCATCGAACGCCTGCTCGCGAAGAAGCCCGAGCAGCGCTTCGACTCGGCCGACGGCTTCCTGGAAGCACTGGCCGAAGCGGGCGGTGACCCGCCGGCGCGGAGAAAATCGAGATGAAAGCTCCCGTGTCCCTGTCAAGGCCGCAGCGCGGACCCGCCATGTTCGGCGTGCTGCTCGTGCTGTTCGCCGTCGCGGTGCTGCTGCCGGGCTTCCGGCTCGCCGGCCGGCTCGACGACGTCGCTGCCGCCCTGCGCATCGTCAGCGAGCAGCGCCGCCAGCCGGACGTGCTCGCCCGTGCGCTCGCCTCGGTCCGCGACCGCCTCGAGAGCTACGGCTACGTCGACGAGCCGCTCGGCGAGATCCGCACCGGCACCAAGGAATTCGACGACCTGGTCGCCACGCTGAGCGGCGACACGGCACGCGCCGGTGCCTTCGCCTCGAGCCCGGGCCGCGCGGTGCAGAACTCCGCCGCGATGCGCGCGCAGCTCGACAGCCTAAAGGCCTCCTGGGCGACCTACCGCACGGCGATCGCGCCGATCGCCGGCTTCACGGGCGTGCCCTACGCCGACAGCGAGGCGGCGGGGGTGCAGCTCAACCCGGACGGCCGGGCGCTCGCCGCCGAGGCGCGCAAGGCCATCGTCGTCGCGCGCCACGAGAGCCCGCAGCTGGTCGCGATCACCGGCCGCATCGCCGTCGCGCTCGAGCAGGAGTCGGCGCGGCTGTCGACCTACCTGCGCTTCCTGATGCTGACCGCGCTCACCGGCGTGCTCGCGCTCGGCGTCGGCCTCATCTACTTCGCCCGTGCCCGGCGCCGCGAGTCCGAACGGCTGGCCGACGCGCAGCGCCAGACCGACGACATCCTGCAGACCGTCAAGGACGGCCTGTTCCTGCTCGATGACCAGGCGCGCATCGGCGCCACGCATTCGGCCTCGCTGCAGAAGCTCTTCAAGCGCGACAAGATCGCCGGCATCGGCTTCGCGGACCTGCTGCAGCCGATCGTGCCGGAGAAGACGCTGCAGACGGCGCTGCGCTTCGTCGAGGTGCTGTGGTCGGAACGCACCCGCGAGAACCTCGTCAAGTCGATCAACCCGCTGCAGGAGGTCGAGGTCAGCTTCGACAACGGCACCGGTGGTCACGAGATCCGCTGGCTCGAGTTCGACTTCCACCGCGTCAAGCACGACGGCAAGCAGGTCAACCTGCTGGTGTCGGTCAACGACGTCACGCAGCGCGTGCGCCTGGCGCGCGAGCTGGCCGAGTCGCGCGAGAAGGCCCAGTCGCAGGTCGACACGCTGCTCGGCGTGCTGCACGTCAACCCGCAGCACCTGCGTTCCTTCCTCAGCGACTCGGACGCGGCGATGCGCATGGTGAACGCCATGCTGCGCGAGCCGACCCGCGAGGAGAGCGCGTTCCGCCGCAAGCTCGACAGCATCTTCCGGCAGATCCACTCGATCAAGGGCGAGGCCGCGGCGCTCGGGCTCGGCACCGTCGAGGCGCGCGCGCACGAGTTCGAGGACAGCCTCAAGGAACTGCGCGAACGTGACTCTCTGTCGGGCGGCGACTTCCTGCCGCTGGTCGTCAAGCTCGATGACCTGTTCACGCACCTCTCCTCGATCAGCGACCTCGTCAACCGCCTGGCGCAGCTCAATTTCGCGATCGCGCCGGGCGCGGTGCCGCCGAGCGACGAGGCGGAGTTCGTCGCCGGACCCGCCGAGCGCGCCGGCGCCGATGGCACCCTCAAGATCGAGTCGCCCTCGGACGCCATCAGCGAGACGCTGAAGCAGCTGTCCGAGCGGCTCGCCCAGGAGCGTGGCAAGAGCGTGCGGCTGCTTGCGGACGGGCTCGGCAACGTGCCGGAGGAGTATCGCCGCGTCGTCAAGGACATCGCGATCCAGACCGTGCGCAACTCGCTCGTGCACGGCATCGAGATGCCGGACGTGCGCAAGCTGTCGGCCAAGGAGGCCGCCGGCAAGGTCAAGGTCGAGTTCCGCAACGACGGCCCGACCGGCTATCGGCTGATCGTCGAGGACGACGGTGCCGGCCTCAACAAGCGGCGCATCCGCGAGGTCGCGACCGAGCGTGGCATCGTGACGGCAGAGGAAGCCGCGCGGCTCGAGGCGAAACAGCTCCTGTCGCTCCTGTTCCGGCCCGGCTTCTCGACCGCGGAGGTCACCGACGAGGACGCCGGCCGCGGCGTCGGCATGAACCTCGTCGCCGAGCTCGTCAAGCAGGCGCACGGGCGCATCGCGGTGTCCTCGGGCGAGGGCCGCTACACGCGCGTCACGATCGTGCTGCCGCCGCTCGGCACGGCGGCCGCCGGGGCGGCCGCCGGGGCGGCCGCTTGACGGGTTCCTGACGCATGAACGCAGTGAAGCCACTCAAGCTCATGATCGTCGACGACTCGAACATCATTCGGCGGCGCATCGAGCGCTCGCAGCAGATCGACCGGCTGCAGGTCGTCGGCGCCGCCGGCAACGGGCGCGAGGCGCTCGAGCTGTTCCGGCGCACCGATCCCGACGTCGTGACGATGGACCTGACGATGCCAGAGATGGATGGCGTCGAGTGCGTCGAGAAGCTGGTCGCGCTGAAGCCGGCGCTGCTGATCCTGGTGGTCTCGGCACTCGCCGACAAGGCGACGGCCGTCGAGGCGATCGCCCGCGGCGCCAATGGCTTTCTCTGCAAGCCCTTCACCGACCGCCAGCTGAACGACGCCCTGGCGGAACTGCTGCAGGACGCCTGACCGTGCTCACCGAAGGCGAAATCCGCACGTTCATCCAGGGGGCCGTCCACTACTTCGAGGTGTCGGCGCGTCAGCCCGTGGCGGTCGGCTCGCCGTACCTGGTCACCGATGGCGTGCCGAGCGTGCACGAGTACACCGGCATCATCGGCATCTCGGGCAAGCGCAAGGGCGCCGTGTGCTTCACCGCCCCGCGCTCGATGCTGATGGTCCTCCTGATGCGCATGAACGAGACCGACACCAGCGAAGACAACATGAAGGACCTCATCGGCGAGGTCGCCAACACGATCTCGGGCAACGCGCGCCGCGACTTCGGCCGGGAGTTCGTGATTTCGGTGCCGACGGTGGTCGCGAGCGACAACGGCAAGTTCAACTCGCCGGTGGCGAGCCGCGCGTTCGTGATCCCGCTCAACTGGCGGACGCACTCGGCGAAGCTGATCGTCTGCCTCGAGTAGCCGACCGCCCTCAGCCCGCCGCGGTCACGGCCGCGCGCGCGGATAGCGCGCGCGCCCGTCACCGGGCTCGTCCCAGGCCAGGGCATCCTCCATCCAGATGTGGTCGAGCGGCGTGACCGAGCCCGGCCGGTCGAGGCTGCCGACCGTCACGTCGATCTCGCCGTCGCGGCTCTCGCGCCGGTAGGTGAGGGGCGTGCCGCAGCGGCCGCAGAAGGTGCGGTGCACGCCGGGCGAGGACAGGTACTCGACGGGCGCGGCACCCAGGAACTCGAGGTCCGAGGTCCGCACCGTGAGCCAGGCGACGACGTGCGCGCCCGCGACGCGGCGGCACGACTCGCAGTGGCAGAAGGTCGGCGGGTAGAGGAGGGTGCCGCAGCGGTAGCGTACCGCGCCGCAGAAGCAGCCACCGTCGAGGCGGGTGTCGCTCATGGTCCTTCCCTGCGTCCCGGGCGCGCTGCTGTCGGGGATCAGCCGCTGCGCTCGGCGAGCTTCGCGAGCGCACCGGCCGCCGAGACGAACTCGCTCGGCATCATGATGACCGTCATCGTGTTCTGCTCGGCGCCGATCTCGGTCAGCATCTGCATGCGCCTGAGCTCGAGCGCCGCACCCGAGCGGCTGATCTCGTCGGCCGCCTCGCGCAGCTTGAGCGCAGCCTCGAGCTCCGCTTCCGCCTTGATGATGCGGGCGCGCTTCTCGCGCAGCGCCTCGGCCTCCTGCGCCATGGCGCGCTGCATCGACTGCGGGATCTCCACGTCCTTCATCTCGACGCGCTCCACCTGGACGCCCCATGGCTCGGTGACGACGTCGATCAGGTCCTTGAGGCTGAGCGAAATCTTGTCCTGCTCCTTCAGGATCTCGTCGAGCGAGTGCTTGCCCATGACGGTCCTGAGTGCCGTCAGCGACGTCTGCGTGACGGCCGACAGATACGACTCGACCTCGACCAGCGCCTCGCGCGGATCGGTGACGCGATACCAGACCACCGCCCGCACCTTGACCGGCACGTTGTCCTTGGTCATCGACTCCTGTGGCTCGATGACGAGCGTCACGACCCGCACGTCCACGATGCGCATGACGTCGAGGATCGGCACGACCCAGCGCAGTCCCGGTTCGCGCATCGACACGTAGCGGCCGAGCCGGAAGACCACGCCGCGCTGGTACTGCTGCACGATCCGCAGGCCCGCGAGCAGCACGACGAGCACGATCGGCACGAGGATGAATGGCACGCGGGCCTCCGGGCGAGGGGATCGGGGCCTCCTCTTTTACACCGTTTGCGCCGCGGCCGGGGAGCTCCCGCCGTGAAAATCCGCGCCGCCCCGGCGGCGTTCGACGGCTGCCGCCGGCGGGCGTTAAGATCCGGACGCCCGGCGGCCACCGGCTGCGCGGGCGGCTCAGACCATCACCGACAATGCCCCGGGGGAAAGCCGATGCGTCCGACTGCGCTGCGAGTGCTGCTGCTCACGGTCCTCCTGTTCGCCGGGCGCACGGGCGCGGCGGCGCCTGCCGACACGCTGCGCGCGTTCTTCACGGACGCCTTCGAGGAGCATCTGCGCGACAGCCCGGAGTTCGCGACCGGCGTCGGGCGCCATGAATTCGACGATCGCTGGTCGGACTTCTCGGCGGCCGGCCGGGCCGCGGTCCGCGAGCACCGCGAGGCGCGCCTCAGGCAGCTCGCGACGCTGCCGACGGCGGGTCTCGGCGACGAGGACCGGCTGAGCGTGCGGCTCTTTCGCTACATCACCGAGCAGGACCTCGCCTCGGAGGAACTCGAGTCGCACCTGCTGCAGGTCCAGCCGCTGTTCGGCGTGCATACGCGGGTGTTCCTGACCGTCGACCGCATGCCGGCGCGCTCGGTCCGCGACTACGAGAACATCCTCGCGCGCCTCCATGGCGTGCCGCGCTACGTCGACCAGCAGATCGGCATCCTCGACGAGGCGCTCGCCCGCGGGCTGACCCAGCCGGCGGTCACGGTCGACATCGTGATCGACCAGATCGAGCACCAGATGGCGCAGGCGGCCGAGCAGTCGGCGCTGACGGCCGCCTTCTGGCGCATCCCGCCGAGCGTGCCTGCCGCCGAGCGCGAGCGCCTGCGGGCGGCCGCCACCGAGTCCTACGCCAGGGAGTTCCGCCCTGCCTGGCAGCGGCTGCACGACTACATGGCGGGGGTCTACCGGGCCAGGGCGCGGCCGACGGTGGGCATCGGCGGGTTGCCGGAGGGGCGCGCGTACTACGCGACGCTGATCCGCAAGCTCACCACCACGAACCGCTCGCCGGAGGAGATCCATGCCCTCGGCCTCAAGGAGGTCGAGCGGCTCGAAGCGGCGATGACCGAGGCGATGCACGAGACCGGCTACCAGGGCACGCTCGCCGAGTTCGGCCGGTATCTCGAGGACACGCCCAGCATGCACTTCAAGACCCGCGAGGACATGCTGGTCTACTGCCGCAACGCCGCCAAGATCATCGAGCCGGAGCTCCCGAACCAGTTCAAGCGCATCCCGATCCTGCTGTTCGGCGTCCGTCCGATCCCCGAGGACCGCGAGAAGAACATGGCGACCAACGCGCAGCCGCCGACGGCGGATGGCAGCACGCCCGGCTGGTTCAACCTCAATACCTACCAGCCCGAGAAGCAGTTCTGGCTCGACAAGCAGGCGCTGACGCTGCACGAGTCCGTCCCCGGCCACATCTTCCAGGGCGCGGTGGCGCGCTCGATGACGGGACTGCCCGAGTTCCGCAGGTACTACGGCAACAGCGCCTACAACGAGGGCTGGGCGCTCTACGTCGAATCGCTCGGTGCCGATTTCGGGCTCTACAAGGACGCGTACTCGCGCTACGGGCAGTTGAGCAGCGAGCGCTTCCGCGCCGTGCGGCTGGTCGTCGACACCGGCATTCACGCCTTCGGCTGGAGCCGCGACAAGGCACTTGCGTACTTCAAGGAGCATGCGCCGGACGAGTCGGCCGCCGAGATCGACCGCTACATCGCCTGGCCGGCGCAGGCGCTCGCCTACAAGCTGGGTCAGCTCGAGATCCGGGGCCTGCGCACCGAAGCGGAGGCTGCACTCGGCCCGAGGTTCGACGTCCGCGAGTTCCATGACGCGGTGCTCCGCGACGGGGTGCTGCCGCTCGAGCTGCTGCACGAGCAGGTCGAGCGCTACATCCACGCTGGCACCTGAGCGCCGGCGCCGGTGTTCATGCGGGAGGCGGGGAGGTACCGGCACTCGCCGTGCGCGGCACCGCTGCCGCCGGCGGCGCGCGGCCCGGCGGACGGGCGCAGGCGCCGGCGCGCCCGCAGCCTGGGGCTGGGCCGCGAGTTCCGCGTGGCGGCCCTGGCATCGATGCTCACCGCGCTTGCCTTGGCGCCGGGGTCCGCGCAGGCCGCCTCGAAGTGCAGCCTCGCCGAGGTCGCCGACTTCGCGATCACGATGGTCGGCCTGCGGCCGATGATTGCGACCAAGATGAACGGCCACGACGCGCAGCTGATCGCGGACAGCGGCGCCTTCTACAGCATGTTGACCGCATCAGCGGCGGCCGACTACAAGCTGCGGCTCTACCCGGCGCCGTTCGGCTTCTTCGTCACCGGCGCCGGCGGCAGCACGAACGTCAATCTCACGAAGGTTGATGACTTCGTGCTGGCGAATACGCTGCTCCACCACATCGAGTTCATTGTCGGCGGGACCGAGATGGGCAGCGGTGCGGCGGGCATCCTCGGGCAGAATGTGCTGCGGCTCGCCGATGCCGAGTACGACCTCGCGAATGGCGCCATCCGCCTGATGCGGCCGACCGACTGCCACGGGCTGCCGCTCGCGTACTGGGTGCACGGCGGCGCTTTCAACGAGATCGAGATCGAACGCACGGAGCCGCGCAAGCCACACACCATCGGCCACGCCTACATCAACGGCAAGGAGGTCCGCGTCCTGTTCGACACCGGCGCGCCGACCTCAGTTCTGTCGTTGCGCGCCGCGGAGCGCGCCGGGGTGAAGGTCGACATGCCCGACGTCGTCGACGCCGGCCTGACGATGGGAATCGGCCGCAAGCCGGTGCAGAACTGGATCGCACCGTTTCGCAGCTTCAAGATCGGTGACGAAGAGATACAGAATACGCACCTGCGGATCGGCGACTTCGGGATCGACGAGGCTGACATGCTGCTCGGTGCGGATTTCTTCCTGTCGCACCGGATCTACGT
>Ga0181519_10004813_pt1 | contig 10873 bp, 10 predicted proteins | sample PEATcosm2014_Bin_26_FD_121102 | JGI IMG/M metagenome (GOLD analysis project Ga0181519, IMG submission 121102) | Peatland microbial communities from MTU Mesocosm Facility, Houghton, MI, USA - PEATcosm2014_Bin02_10_metaG | ecosystem: Environmental > Terrestrial > Soil > Wetlands > Peat | place... | reverse complement strand
GGCTGCGCCCGAATCCTGGTGCAGCAATTGCCGGACGACGAGCGGTGGGCGGCGATTCTCGACCGGCTCCGGCGCGCCAGCGGGATCGAAGACGGCGATCCCCTCGAACTGAGCGCGGGATAGGAATTGGCCAAGACGGCGGGAATCCGCAAGGCGGCGCGGGAGGATGAGGCGGAACTCGATCCGGGCCAGGACCCGTTCTCGCGCGAGTCGATCGAGCTCCTCGTCCGGCGCTACGGCTCGCCGCTGTTCGTCATCGATATGGCCCGGGTCCGCGCGCAATACCGGCAGCTCGCCGCCGCGCTGCCGGGGGTGGACCTCCACTACGCCCTGAAGCCGCTGCCGAGTGCCGCCGTCGTCAAGACCCTGTCCGAAGAGGGCGCGAGCTTCGACGTCGCGACCACCGGTGAAGTCGATCTGGTGCAGCGAGCGGGGGTGGCGCCCGAACGCTGCATACACACGCATCCGATCAAGCGCGAGTGCGACATCCGCAATGCGATCGCCTATGGGATCAAGGTCTTCGTGGTCGACAACCCCGATGAGCTGCGAAAGTTCCACAAGTTTCGCAGCGAGGTCTCGCTGCTGATCCGCGTGGCGTTCCGCAGCCCCGACGCGGTGTGCGATTTGTCGCGCAAGTTCGGATGCGCCCCGGGGGCGGTGCCGCAACTCCTGGCGCTCGCCGCCGATCTGCGCCTGCGCGTCGGCGGATTGTCGTTCCACGTGGGATCGCAGACCCAGGATCCCGCGATGCACGCGCAGGCCATCGAGGTGTGCCGCGAGCTGATGGGGGAGGCCGCCGCGGGCGGTCATGATCTCGCCACGCTCGACATCGGAGGCGGCTTTCCGGTCTCCTACGGCGCGCCGCTGCCTTCCATCGAGGAGTATTGCGCTCCCATTCGCCGGGCGCTCGGTTCGCTCGCGCCCGCCGTGCGCGTCATCGCCGAGCCCGGACGCTTCATTGCCGCGCCCGCCGCCGTCGCCGTATCCAGGGTGATGGGCCGCGCGCTGCGCGACGGGCGCTGGTGGTATTACCTCGACGACGGGCTCTACGGCAGCTACAGCGGCCAGATGTACGATCACGCGAACTACCCGGTCGAAGCGCTGGCCGCGCGGGGCGGCAGCCACGTGTCGGTGCTGGCGGGGCCGACCTGCGACAGCATCGACGTGATCCGCGAGAACGTCCGGCTGCCGCTCCTCGACATGGGTGATATAATCGTCGGGCGAACCATGGGCGCGTACACCGCGGCCACCGCGTCGGATTTCAATTTTTTCCCCCGCGCCACGCTACTGGCCATCGACCAGGGGCGCGTCAACCCGGAGCGACCATGACCACGAACCGCACCAGGCGGCGGCTATTGCAGATGGGCGGCGCAGCGGCGGGAGCGGCCGTTGCCGGGGTGTTCGGGCGAGCGCCGCGCGCGGCCGCCGCGGATCTTGCGGCGGCGCCCAGGGAGCCGCAGACGGCGGCTGCAAAGCGCGTCGCCCTGTTCAACCTGCACACCGGAGAGCAGCTCGACGTGGAATTCTTCCGCGGCGGCTACGTCGCGGATTCGCTCGCCGCCATACAGGTGCTGCTGCGCGATTTCCGCAACGACGAACAGCACCCGATCGACCCGAGGCTGATGGACTACCTGCACGATGTGGCGCGGCATGCCGGCGTCGATCCGGTGTTCAGCGTGATCTCCGGTTACCGGTCGCCGCAGACCAACGAGCAGCTGCGCGAGCGCAGCAGCGGCGTTGCGCGGCACAGCCTTCATCTGGAAGGCCGCGCCATCGACGTCCGCCTCGCCGGGGTGCATTGCGCGGATCTCGCCGGCCGCGCCCTGGATCTGACCCGGGGCGGCGTGGGCTTTTACGCCAAGTCCGATTTCGTGCACCTGGACACGGGTGCTTTCCGCACCTGGAAGGGCTGAGCCGGCCTCGGGCCGCGGCAATTTCCCGTCATCACGCCGCGTTCTCGATCAGCCGCACTTCGCGCTGCGGATAGGGAATGCTGATGTTCCGCCGGCGCAACTCCTCGACCAGCGACAGGTTCAGCTCGCCGGCCGCTGCGACGAAATCCAGCACTGCAACCCAGGGTTTCACGGCGATGACCACCGCGGACTCGGCGAGACTCACCACCTGTATCACCGGCTTCGGGTCGGCCAGCACCCGGGCGTTCGCCTGAACCAGATCGCGTATGGCGGCGAGCGCCGCCGGCAGATCGGATTCGTACCCTATCCCCACCTGAATGTCGCACTGGCGGATCCGGCCGAAGTTCTGCAGTATTTCGCCCACCACTTTGCGATTTGGAACGACGACGCGCGAGCGGTCGGTGTGGCGCAGCGTGGTGCTGAACAGCGTGATGGCCTCCACCGCTCCTTCCACGCCGACCACGGCGATGTATTCGCCGACCCGGTACGGCTTCGTGAATATGATGGTCAGGCCCGCCACGACGTTGCTCAACACGCCCTGGGTCGCGAGAGCGATGCCCGCCCCCGCCACGCCGAGGCCGGCCAGGAGGGGCAGCAATTCGACGCCGAGATTCTGCAGCGCCATCATGACGAACAACCCGAGCACGAGGATGCGCGCGATGCGGGTCAACAGCTGCCGCACCGGCGGTTCGAGATCGAGCCGATGCAGTCCCCGCGCCGTGGTGCGCGCCGCCCAGCCGGCGACGAAGACGCCGATCGTCACGATGACGATGGCCGTCAGCAATTTGGGCCCGAAGCGGATCGCGAGGTCGACCATCGTTCCCTTGACCTGCCCCAAATCGTCGATGCCTTTATTCACTGAGAACTCCTAGCGGTTGTGGGATGGCGATGCGCCCGGCTCATGACAAGCGGCACAGCCGGACACGGGTCCATGGTGCCGAAGCCGCGCATCGGGATGCCGGTGGCAGTCGAGGCAAAAATCATGGAAGCGCGCCTCGACTCCCACCACGAGATCCGCGCGGGGGCCGCGGTGGCAATGGATGCAGGCGTCGAAGCCCCGTGCGTCGGCATAGTTGTGGTGGCACGCGAGGCAATTGACGGCCACGTGCTTGCCATGATCGAAATTCAACGGCAGCTGCTGTTGACGGCCGACGAGGGGCTCGCGCAGCGCAACGCTCGCCCGCCGGGTGATCATGGGCGCGAGGGCGAGCATTGCCGCCCCAAGGACGACGGCCACGAGGCGCGAATGACGGCCGAACGCGAGCCCGCGCAACGCGGACTCGTGGCGCGCGGGCTCGAAGCCGCGCCGGCGTTGCAGGAGCAGCGCCATGCCTCCCGCCGCCACCGCCAGGTACAGCGCGCGACGGCCGTAGCCGCCGGTGTAGCGGGCCGCCGCCAGCACGTGCGCGCCGACCAGGACCATCAAGACGCAGCCGAGCGCGACGTGCGTCGCCTGGAAATTGCGGTGACTCTTCCAGAGGCGTCGCCGCGCGGAACCCGATGAGGTCGCGACGAGCAGCACGAGACCGAGGAGCGCGGCGATTCCGGCCAGCTGGTACAGCGGCGCCGTCGGCATCAAGTAGACGACGGCGGTTGCGTCGCTCAGAACGGCCCAAAGGACGTGCAGCCCGCCCGCGGCCAGGGCAATCCATCCGAGCAATTCATGGCGGCCGAGCGACAGCAGCACGGGCGGCGTCGATTCGCGCGGCCGGACCGGGGCGCAGAGGGCGAGGCAGGCGAGCGTCCCGACGAGCCCGAGGAGCTCCGACGCCTCCCACGCAACCCGCGTGAAGCCGGCGAGGAACGGCAGGAGGGCGATGAGCCCGAGCCCCGCGGCCCAGATGGCGTAACGCCGCTCGAGCGGCTGATTACCGACCGCGCGGAGGACGCGGCCCAGACTCGAGCGCACGAATCGGCCTCGCGGCAATTAAGCCGAGACCGGGGGGCAGTCGGTCGGCCGGCGGGACTCGGGCGCGGTCGCCGGGGGCGCATCCCGCCGGCGGCGCTCGGATTCCGCCGCACGCAGCGCTTCGGTCGTTGCCCGGCTGCCGTCGTGGCTCCACCCGGGCGGCCCGAATAGGTAGCCCGCGCGCTGCGCGAGCCCGAGGTTCCGGCGCCCCAGGTCGCGGGCGATGCTCACGTACTCGTGAAGCGCGATGCGAATGGGATTGAACGTGCCCAGGTTCCTGACGATGCCGTAGCGGGGCCGTTCATCGGCCTGCTCGGCCACGAAGGTGCCGAACAGCCGGTCCCAGATCATGAACACGCCCGCATAATTGGCGTCAAGGTAGCGCGGATTGCTGGCGTGGTGCACCCGATGGTGCGAGGGCGTGTTCAGCAGCCACTCGAACCAGCGCGGCATGCGGTCGATCGCCTCGGTGTGGATCCAGAACTGGTACAGCAGATTCACGGTGAAGGCGAGGCCGATGATCCCCGGGCTGAATCCGAGAAATGCGAGCGGAACGTTGAGCAGGATGAGTCCGCTGAACTGGGACGTCCAGCTCTGGCGCAGATTCGTCGACAGGTTGAAATGCTGGCTGGAGTGGTGCACCACGTGCGAGGCCCAGAACCAGCGGGAGCGGTGGCCGATTCGATGCCACCAGTAATAGCGGAAATCCTCCAGCACGAAGGCGAGCAGAAACGACCACGCGGCAAAGGGAACGTCGTAGATGCGGCGGCCGTAGGCGAAGGTGACGGCGCTGAACAACATCCAGCTGAGCGTGCCCCAGAAGAATATGCTGCCGACGCTGACGGCAACGTTTGCCAGCGTGTCGTTCATGTCGTACTCGGCGCGGATTCGTGCGCGGGAGGCGAGCAGTATCTCGAGCGGAATGAGCAGCAGCAACAGCAGCTGCGCGACCATCGCCGCCTGGAAATAGGCCGGATCAGGCATGCCGGACGCTCCGGGGAGGGGCGCCGGCGCCGCGCGCGTCGAGCCGCGCCATCCACGCCGCGCGCGCCGCGGGGTCGGCGATCCGAATCCGCGCCCTGGGCCAGCCGAAATCCGCGAACTCGACGTCGAGCGCATCGGGCGGGCTGTGCTTCACCGACCTGACTTCGCCGGGCGCGAGGAGCCGCGCATTCCAACGGCGGCCCTGACGCTGCACCAGCCCGATGCCGGCGTCCTTCGGCAACTCGATCAGCGCGGCGCGCCGGTCGGCCGACACGGTGGCCGCGCCCTGAGTGTCGGGGAAACGGGATCGAAACACGTCCAGCGCCTCGCCGGCCCCCCCGAGGAGCCCGCCGTCATCGGCACGCCTGCGGTACAGCAGCGCCGCCAGGACGATGCCCAACAGGACGTTGACCGCAATGGAAACCGCCAGCTCCGCCATCCCTTAACCTGTAGCATAGTGCGAACATCGCCGCAAATTTTGCAGCGCTGCCCGGCTCGAGGGGGCGCCTGGCACGCGCCGGCGGCCCCTTACGGCAGCCGGAGGAACGCCCGCATGCGTTCGAGTTCCGCCTCGAGTCCGCGGCGAAAGGCGGGATCGCGCGGTTCGCCGTCGACGAACCCGAACGAGCTGCGCAACGCGCCCGTGTCCACCGAGAGGTTCCCCCAGCCGATCACCCGGTCCCGCCAGACCAGGGGCAGGGCGTAGTAACCGAGCCTGCGCTTTGGCGCCGGCGTGTACGCCTCGAAACGGTAGGCCCAGCCCCAGAAGATCTCGAAGCGGCGCCGGTCCCACACGATGGGGTCGAACGGGGTCAGCAGGCGCACCCGCTCATCGGGCTGCCAGCGCCGCGAAGCCGGCGAGTCGGCGGCCGGCCAGTACCACTCGAGGCCGTCCAGCCGCGCCTGGCCGAGCCGCTCCTTGGCTCGCGCCAGCGCCTGCGCACGCTGCTTGCGCCACTGCGGCACGCCTCCGCCCAGGAGGCTCAGCAGCTGGCCGAGGCTGGCGGCGGGCAGCGGGGCGTACTTGCTGACCACCAGGTCGACCAGCGCGTCGAAGCGTGCCGCAGCGCCGGCGCCGTCCACCGCCTGCGGAACGATCGTGGGCAGCGCGTAGATCCGGGTGCCGCCCTCGCGCCGCGCGATCCGCAACAGGCCGCGATAGTGCATCTCGTCGAGGAGATGCGTGGTCGCGTTCGAGGAGCCGCCGAACCAATTCGTGACCTTGCCGTGCGCGAAGTGCGCATCGACGGCACGGGGATGCACGGTGCCGTGCTCGCGGACGAACTCGAGGATCGCCTGCGCCTTCTTCGAGCGGGCGGCCGGCCACCTCGTGCGCGGCACGCGCGGGTGCATCAGCGCGTGGTGGGCCCGCGGCAGGAAGCCGTAGTTGACGAAGTAGTCCTCCTCGATCGCAAGCCGTGGATACTGGCGCTCGAGGTCTCCCGCGGCGTAGTCCGCCACCCGGTGCCGCAGCGTCAGGTCCTGCGCACGGGCGGGCGCGCGGATCGGATCGGCCTGCACGAAGCCCAGCCTGGCAATTGCCCGCCCGAGCGAGGTGGGCCTGAACAGCGAGCGCGCCACGGCGTAGCGGCGCAGGGCGTCGAGGGTGATTCGCATGCTAGTCGGGGTCCGGGGCCTGCGTCGCGACGGACCGCGGGCGGCGCGAGTCCAGCGCCGATTCGAGGCGTTGATCGTGGCCGTAGATGTCGTCGAAGAACAGTATTCGGCCGTCCTCCAGCGCGACCGCGGTGCCGTAAACGATGAACACCCGAATGGGATTCTTGAGATTCACGGTCATGGTCAGGGTGCCGTTCATGGCCGCTTCGATCTTCTCGCGGGTCCACTCGGGCGAATCGCGAAGCACGTATTCGGCGAGCCCGACCGGATCGCTGACGCGCACGCAGCCGTGGCTGAAATCGCGGCGCGCCCGGCCGAAAAGCGACCTGGCGGGCGTCGAGTGCAGGTATACGTCATAGGGATTCGGGAACATGAACTTCACCAATCCGAGAGAGTTGTCCGGGCCAGGCCTCTGGCGGATCCGCAGGACGCCCTTCGCGACCAGTTCGACGTTCTCCCGGGTGTTGGGCACCACCGTCGCCGACTCGCCGCTGCCGCGCACGATCTCCATCTGGTGCTTCTCGATGCTGGCGGCGTTGGCGCGGGCCTCCGGGACGATCTCCTTCACGGCAATCGAGTACGGAACCTCCCAGTAGGGGCGAAATATCAAGTACTTCATGTCGGCGGTGAAAACCGGAGTCTGCGTCGCCTCGAAGTCCTTGCCGACGATGACGTCCATCTGCCGAATGCGCGCCTCCGTGTCCTTGGTCGAGTCGAACGCGAACAGCCGGAATTGCGGAATGTTGACGACGATGGGGGCGCTCGCGAGTTCCGGCGGCAGCCAGCGCCAGCGCTCCATGGTCAGTTCGATCTGGCGCACGCGGTCGCCCAGGGGCCTGGTCAATTCTGCGAGGGTCGCCGCGCCGAGGGCCCCGTCGGGCATCTCGCCGTGCCTCGCCTGAAAGGCCTCGAGAGCCTCGACCAAGGCGGGAGTCAGCGTCTGCGGCGCGGAGGCGGGCGGGCCATCGGCGCCCGGAGCGCCGCCCGGGTAGTCCCCGAGGGCGGTCAACAAACTCTGCAGCTGCGCGGCGCCGGCGTACGCATCGCCGGCTTTCAACGATTTGACGTGCGGTGCGCGCGGCAACGGGGGCAGGTCATTGATGCCCGTCATGCCGGCCAGGCCCCGATAGCGGGCGAGCTGGCGCTTCAGCAGCGCGTAGTGGATGAATTGGGGCTCGAAGGCATCGAGAGCGGCGCGCACGTCGGCGGCCGAGGCGATGGAGGCGACGGCGGCGGCGGCATCGAGCTTGACGCGCTGGACGGTGAGGTTATGGCCCACCGACGCGGGGTCGATGCGGCCCTCGTGAAGGTCCGTGACGAACCGCAGTCCCGCCAGCGACAGGCTGACGTCGAACAGAGCCCATTCCTCCTCGCCCGGATGCGGCGCGTGCAACAGGTCGGTCACCCTGGAATTCAGGCTCTCGCCGGGATAGTCGGCCGGATTCAAGCCCCGGTCCTCGGCCTGGCGCAATTCCTGGACGAGGTCGAGAGCGGCGGCCGTCGGCCGGGCGCCGTCGCTCCACAGGAGGCGATAATTGCCGGTCTGGTACAGCCTGGCGACAGCTTCGCGGTCGTCGAGCGTTGCGGAACCGCCCAGGTACGCCGGACTGCCCTCTTCGACGATCTGCCGGATCGCCTCCTGCGCTTCCGCCGGCGCGGCCGCCGGCGCGGAGGCCACGGTCGCCGCCGGCGCGGCCCTGTCCCCCGGTGCGCAGCCGGCGAGCGCGGCAACGGCGAAGGCGGCCGCCATGGCGATCGGCTCTACAATGCTGCTGCGCTTCGGCATTTGATAGGATTTCCCCGATGAAGAAACATTCCGTACCGCTGGTGCTCGCCGCGCTCGCCGCGCTGCCGGGCTGTTCGCAGCGGGACGAGAATGCCTCCGGAGCGGGACCCGAGAACGCTTCCGACGCGCCGCCGGCGGCCTTGGGCGCGCGCCTCTACGACGTGAACTGCGCCGCCTGCCATCAGCAGGACGGGCGCGGCATTCCCGGAGTGTATCCGACGATGGCCGGATCGCCACTGGTTCTGGGCGACCCGAAGGACCTTGCGTTGTGGGTGCTCAAGGGGCGGCGCACGGCGTCGATGCCCGAAGGGCGCTACCCGACCAAGATGCAGGCGTTCGATTGGATGAAGCCCGCGGCGGCGGCGGCTCTGTTCAGCTATTTGCGCTCGAGCTTCGGCAATGCGGCCCCGGCAGTCGATGCCTCCGCGGTGGCGAAGGCGCTGGAGTCGCCATGAGCACGGCGATTCATGCGATGGTTCAGCGCTGCCGTGCGGCCGATTACGCGCCGCTGGTGGCGCGGCTCCCTTCAGGGTGGCTGGTGATGGGCGAACGGCAGGTGTTCCCTGGATATTGCCTGTTGCTGCCGGATCCGGTGGTGCCGCACTTGAACGCCCTGGAGCGCCCGCGACGCGAGGAATTCCTGTCCGACATGGCGCTGGCCGGCGATGCGATCCTGACCGTCACGGCGGCGCTCCGCATCAACTACGCGATATTCGGCAACGTCGAACCCGCGCTGCACGCGCATCTGATTCCGCGCTGCGCGGACGAGCCCGCGTCGACGAGAACCGCTCAGCCGTGGGCCCTCGATTGGGGCGCGGCGCCCGAATTCTCGGAAACGCTGCATGAAGACTTGCGGCGGCGGATCGCGACCGCCATCGCGCGGCTGCGCGGCGCAGCGTGACGAGGAACGAGGGCGCGGGCCGCCTCGCGAGCGGCCCGCGGCGGCCGCTCAGCCGCCGATGCCCGACGAGAGCCGGCGCACCAGATCGCCGAGATCGGCGAGCGGGGCGGAACAAGTCGTGCCCGAACAAAGATAGGCCACCGTGGATGGACCGGCTCGCTTGTCCGCCAGTGCCGGCGGCAGGCCGGCCGCGTCGGCGGGTATCGCGAAGACCATGCGCGAGGGGGCGTACATCCGGTTGAGATTCTGCGACCAGGCGGCGGCTTCTGCGGCATCGCCGCGGATGATGAGCATCTGCGGCGGGCTCAAAAAATCCTCCGCCGCGTTCAACAGGCTCATGTGCGCCTGAGGGTGTTCGGCCATCACCGACCATGCGGCGGCAAGCGTGCGCTCGGCCGCCCGCAGGTAGCGCGTGTCGCCCAAAAGATGGCCCATTCGGCACAGCACCGACGCCGCGACGCCGTTGCCCGCCGGCACCGACTCGTCGCCGAAGGTCTTGCTGCGGTGGATGAGGTGCTCGTGGTCCGCGGCCGTGAAATAGAACCCGCCGCCCGGATCCTCGAACTTGGCGAGCATCACCTCGAGCAACTGCACCGCAAGGTCCAGGTCCTCGGTGCGCCATCGGCATTGCATCAGCTCGAGCAATGCATCGGCGAGGAAGGCGTAATCGTCGAGATAAGCGGGAAGATGCGCCCGTCCGTCCTTGAAGGTCGCAAGCAGCCGGCCGTCGCGCCACAGGGCGCGGCGGATGAAGTCCAGCGCCGCCGAGGCCGCCGCGACCAGGTCCGGCCTGTTCAACACGCGCCCGGCGACGGCAAGACCCTTGATGGCGAGCGCATTCCATGAGCTTAAGGTCTTGTCGTCCCGCGCCGGCCGCACGCGCAAATCGCGCGCTCTGAGCAATTTCGCGCGGGCCGAGTCGAGCAGCGCCGCCGCGGCGCCGGCGTTGGACGCGGCGGTGGCGCCGGCGGAGGTCAAATCAGCGGAAGCCGCGGCGCTTTCCAGCGTCTCCACGACATGCAGATGCCAGCGCCCCTCGAAGTTCGGCTCGCGATCGAGCCCGAAGCGCCGGGCGAACACGCGATATTCGGGCCCCGTGAGCACGGCCTCGACCTCGGCGCGGCTCCAGACGTAGAACCTTCCCTCGTGACCTTCCGAGTCGGCGTCGATGCTCGAGCAGAAGGCGCCATCCGGCGAGCGCATCTCGCGCAGAATCCAGTCGGCCGTCTCGCCGGCCACGCGGGCGAACAAGGCCTCGCCGGTCGCGAGGTTCGCCCAGGCGTAGGTGCACAGGAGCTGTCCGTTGTCGTACAGCATCTTCTCGAAGTGCGGGATCATCCACCGATCGTCGACCGAATAGCGCGAGAAGCCGCCGCCGAGCTGGTCGAAAATGCCGCCGTCGGCCATGCGGGTCAGGGTGAGCGTCGCCATGTACAGCGCCTTGAGGTCAGGGGCGGCGCCTTGCGAGGTGCTCCGCCAATGGCGCAGGCAGCGCTCGATGCTGCCGGTCAGCGGGAACTTCGGGGCTCTCCCGAAGCCGCCGAAGCGCGGGTCAAAGTCCTTCTCGAGGGCCCGGCGGGCCGCCAGCAACGGCGCCCGATCGAGGGCGAGGCCGGGAGGCGGCCCGGCGGGCGCGAGCTGCTCCAGGAACTGCGCCAGCTGCTCGTTCTGCTCGCGAATTTCCGCGCCATGGCTGTGGTAGTACTCGGCCACGCGCTCGAGGAGATCGCCGAAGCCCGGCAGGCCGTGCTGCGGTTCCTTGG
>Ga0181519_10004811_pt1 | contig 10874 bp, 9 predicted proteins | sample PEATcosm2014_Bin_26_FD_121102 | JGI IMG/M metagenome (GOLD analysis project Ga0181519, IMG submission 121102) | Peatland microbial communities from MTU Mesocosm Facility, Houghton, MI, USA - PEATcosm2014_Bin02_10_metaG | ecosystem: Environmental > Terrestrial > Soil > Wetlands > Peat | place... | reverse complement strand
TCGCCGCGGCCGGAGCGGCGCACCCGGCGCGCCAGATCGCCGCGCGCGATCGCCGCGGCCGTGGAGGAGACGTCGGCCACCATGCGGCGAAACAAATTGCGCATGGTGCCCTCAGCGAGCATGCTGTCGGCGAAATCGATGAAAGGCCGGTGCACGTCGTGCGGGGGAACTGCGGTCGCAATGCGATTGATGTATGCGGTCGTCATTGTGTTTCGCTCGCCTGGAAGAGCCTTACGCCACCGGCATTTCCAGCTTAGACAGAACAGGCGGCGGTATGTCACGCAAATGCAATTGATGGATTCCGTACATAAACGGGGAAGAGCAGATTATTTCTGCGCCGCTAAATCGAAGTTCAAAAATGCTTTTGCCAATGCAAATGAACGGGGCGCTCAGGATACGATCCTGCGAATCGCCGGGCCCGATTGGCGAAGAGGAGATGCGTGCTCGATCACCCTCGCTTGCGCAACTCGTGTTCCACCACGCGCAGCATCTCCGTTTCAGGAGCGGGCTTGCCTGTCCATATCTCAAACTGCCGCGCGCCCTGCTGCACAAACATCTCCAAGCCGCCGATGACAGGGATGCCGCGCGCCTTTGCCAACGCGAGCAGAGGTGTCTCAAGCGGGTTGTAAACCATATCGAAGACCAGGTCGGCGTTCAGTTCGTTCTCGGCGATTGGCAGGGCCTGCTTGGCGCCCTTCATGCCGCAGGGAGTCGCGTTGATGAGCACATTGAAATGCTGTTTGGCAAACAGCTCGTGCTTGAGCGACTTGGCCTTGGCTTGGCGGGCGAGGGTTACAGCATGCTCGTGAGTGCGGTTGACCACAAACACCTCCGCACCCTGATCTACCAGCCCAAAGACAGCGGCGCGCGCCGCGCCTCCCGCGCCCAGCACGGCAATGCGCGCACCCTTCAGGCGCAGCCTCTTTTCGAGTGGCCTCACCACCCCGGCCACGTCCGTATTGAATCCGTAAAGCTTGCCGTCCACCCCGGTCCGCAGCGTGTTACAGGCGCCAATGCGGCCCGTGAGCGGATCCATGTTGGCCAGGTGAGGCAGCACCTCCTGCTTCAGGGGCATAGTCACGGCTACGCCTGCCAGCGGCAGTTCCTGCGTGAGGGTCAGCAGGTCAGCAAGCGCGCGTACCTTCAAGGGCAGCAGTACGGCATTTACGTTTTCTCGGCGGAAGGCCGTGTTCTGCATCAGCGGAGAAAGGGAGTGGGCAATCGGGTTACCGGCCACCCCAAAGACTCGCGTTGCCTGGTCAAGGTGCTCCACCCGGTACATGTCGAGCAGGGTGCGCACGGCCACCTGGCCGGGGGCGGTCTCGGTTCCGTCGGAGAAGGACGCAAAGGTAAACGCCGCGCCTGCCCTGACGCCCAGCACGCGGCTCACGATGCCCTCTTCGCCCATGGCGATGGCCACTACATGCGCTGAGAGCGAGCGATCCTCGATGAGCCGTAAAATGGCCAGGTTGTCGGCCAGCGACCGGGCGGTTGAGACCACCTTCACATACTCGGGCTTGAAGACCGCAATCCGGTCCGCTGCGGCTTCGAGACTTCGGGTGCGCATAAAGTCATGAAAGCTAACCATCAGCGCCGCGCCCGCAGCCCGCAGTTTAGCCAGTTGAGCCGGCTTGGCCTCTTCGGCCGATTCCACCTCCAGGTCCACAATCTGGCAGCCGGCTTGCGCGGCTTTGGCCAGCAGATCCAGCTCTGCCGCCAGCGCCCCCGCGAAATTGCCGCCATTCTGCTTGCGCCGGCACGTGGCGATGGCGGTGACCTCCCTGTTCCGGGCCAGAAACTGGTTGAGCAACGGCACCACTGTCGCGGGCTTCGGTAGCGAATCCAGCCTGAATTCAAAGAACTTAGCGTCTCTAAGCGCCGCCCCGGCCCGTTCTATCATCTCTTCCGGGCTCGCGCCCTGGATCGCTACACACAACTTACCCAGACGCAGGCGAGCGCTGGCGGGTAGGTTAGGAGCCGTTATGGAGGCAGCGAGGGGCATATCTGTCAATTGACGCATATTAGATGGGTTCTGTCCGGGATGCAACCACCGAAATCGCAAGCCTGCAACATTCCTCATCCTGTGCACCCAGATCAGCCTCGGCTGTGGCACCCTAGAACTCTGGAGGGTTGTCCATATCATGCCTGTTGAAACCATTGCCGCCGCTATCGCGAAAGACCTTCACTCATGGGAGGCGGGTGGAGCTCAATCCGCCGAAGCGCTGACCGCATGGGTCGGAGCCCGGCTCGCTGCCCATGAGGCGGCGCTGGATGCTCTTTTGGCGGTTGAGGGGCCACGCACCCCGGATAATTCCCTGCGGCTCTATGATGCGGCCATCGAGCAACTTAGCCTGGCCGGATCGCAGGCTGGCGTGCTCAACTCCGTAGCAGCCGACAAAGCGGTGCGCGACCAAGCGCAGCAGGAAGCCCAGCGGGTTGCGATGGCAGGCAGCGCTCTCAGCCTGAATCGTCGTGTTTATGAGGCTCTGGCGGCCGTAAGCCTTGACAGCGCAAATCCCGCGACCAGGCACTATGTCGAGCGCACCCTGCTTAGCTACCGCCTAGCCGGCGTGGACAAGGACGAGGCTACGCGCACCCACCTGCAGGCGTTGCACGAGAAGGCCACGCGGTTGTCGCTCGAATTCGCACGCAACATTCAGGAGGGCGCAAAGACCGTTGAGGCTGCACCGAATGAATTGGAGGGCCTGCCTGCCGATTATCTGGGACGCCACCCTGTAGATGCAGAAGGACGAGTCACCCTCACCACCGACCCGCCCGACATGCAGCCGGTGATGACCTTCGCTACGAGCGGAGCGCTGCGGGAGCGCATGTACCTTGCCTATAACACCCGTGCCTATCCGGCCAACCAGCAGATTCTTCTTGACTTGCTGGCTACGCGCCAGGAGATCGCGACCGTACTCGGCTTCCGCAGCTGGGCTGACCTGGCTACTGCCGACCAGATGATGGGTTCGGCGGCCAACGTGCGGACCTTCCTCGCCAAGCTCAACGAGGCCAGCCGTGAAGGCGCCCAACGGGAGTTGAAGCTGATTCTCGATTTTGCCCGTGGGCGCGAGCCGGGCCTGGCGGCTATCGATATCACCAGCCGCGCATTCTGGTATGAACAATACCGGCGCACCGCATTCGACTTTGACTCCCAATCCGTCCGCCCGTATTTTCCCTATGCGCAAGTCGAGGCGGGGGTACTTGAAACTGCGGCGCGGCTCTTCAAGGTCGAATTCCGGCGCTCTACGGCCCCTGGCTGGGATCCGGCGGTCTCGGTTTTTGATGTCTTCGATGGTGGCCATCCCGTGGGCCGCTTCTATCTCGACATGCATCCCCGTGAGGGCAAGGACAAGTGGTTTTCCGCCGCGCCGGTGGTCACAGGTGTGCGCGGACGCTACCTGCCCGAGGCTGCGCTCATCTGCAATTTCCCCGGCGGCGACGGAAAGGACCCCGGCTTGCTTCAGTACAACGACGTGGTCACTTTTTTCCACGAGTTTGGGCATCTGATGCATGCCATTCTTGGCGGTCATACGGAGTGGGCGGGGCTTTCCGGCTTTGCCACCGAGGGCGACTTTATCGAGGTGCCGTCACAGATGCTGGAAGAGTTCTTCCGCGACGAAAAACTGCTCCAGGCCTTTGCAAAGCACTACCAGACAGGCGACGTTCTCCCCACGGATCTTATCCAAAATATGAAACTGGCAGGGGCATTTGGCCGGGCCGACTGGGTGCGCGCACAGCTCTACTACACCACCCTCTCGCTTGACCTGCACGACCAGGACCCCGCGGGTATCGATCTTGATCGCATCACCAGGCAGCTCTATCAGTCCTTGCAACCGTGGACGTGGCTGGAGGGCAGCCGCATGTACGCCAGCTTCGGCCATCTCACCGGTTACTCGTCGAACTACTACACCTACGCCTTCGATAAGGTGATCGCACTGGACTTCTTTGCCCAGTTCGATCCCGGTAATCTGCTGGATTGCGAGGCCGCTGCGCACTACCGCAAAGCCGTCCTCGAACAAGGCGGATCGAAGCCCGGCCGCCAGATGGTGCGCGACTTTCTCGGTCGCGACGAGGAGTTTGCCGCCTTCTCCAAATGGCTGAACGAGGAGTTTGAAGCGTCGTTGCCTGGAGCCGCAGGATGAACGCGTCTGACTTTCGCCGTATCGCGATGAGCCTTGAGGGCGCGGAGGAGAAATCGCACATGGGCGCGCCCGATTTTCGCGTAGGCGGACACATCTTCGCCACCCTCGCCTCCGAAAATCAGGGCTTTGGCAACCTGATGCTGACGCCCGAACAGCAGGCGGCGTTCATTGAAGAGGAGCCTGATATCTTTCTGCCCATCGCCGGCGGATGGGGCCGGACAGGCATGACCCATATCCGGCTCGCCACGGCCGATGAAGACGTGCTGAGAGGCGCACTGCGCACGGCGTGGAAACTGCGCATCGAGAAGAACCAGAGCACCGGTAGAAAAAGGCGCGCTCCAACAAAACAAAAGTCGACCGCAACTTCCAAAGTCGCGAAGCATCAATAGATCGGCTCTGTCCGGTCTGCCGGAATTGATTCGGCGGGCAACTCTCCCCAGGAGGTCGAAATGAATATTGGAGTACTTGGATCGGGCGATGTGGCGAAGACATTGGCCAGCGGCTTCATCAAGCACGGCCATGCCGTCATGATGGGCAGCAGGACGCCGGAGAAACTGACAGACTGGAAAGCACAGAACCCCAGGGGTTCTACGGGCACTTTTGCCGCAGCCGCCGCGTTCGGCGAACTCGTCGTTCTGGCGGTCATGGGCAAGGCCGCGTCGTCTGCCCTCCAGTTGGCTGGTGCAGGCAACCTGGCAGGCAAGCCGGTTGTCGACGCCACGAATCCCATTGACGATGCGCCGCCGGTCAACGGTGTCTTGAAGTTCTTCACCAACATCAATGAATCGCTCATGGAGCAGTTACAGCGCGAGTTTCCCGCAGCGCGCTTCGTGAAAGCATTCAACTCGGTCGGCAATGGCTTCATGGTCAATCCGCACTTCGAGGGCGGCAAACCCACCATGTTCATCTGCGGCAACGACGAAGCTGCAAAAGCATGGGTTAGAGGAATCTTGGATGAGTTTGGATGGGAGACCGCGGATATGGGCGGCGTTGAAGCGGCCCGCGCCATTGAGCCCTTGTGCATGCTGTGGTGCATCCCCGGGTTTCTGCGCAATGAGTGGTCTCATGCGTTCAAGCTGCTGAAGAAGTAGCCAGCTTTGCCTACCCCAGCAAAACAGATTTCAAGCCGGTCTGGTGCTGCGGGAGGCAAGGTGTCTTCCGCTATGATGGACCCGCGATGGCAAGCACACAGGATTTTCGCGGCAAATGGGCACTGGTCACCGGGGCCAGCTCAGGCATTGGCGTGGCGCTGGCGCGGGAGCTGGCAGCTCATGGGGCAAAACTCATCCTAACGGCACGGCGCAAGGAGCGGCTTGAATCTCTGGCCGCGGAACTCACCGCAAAAGGTGCGGAGGTTCGCGTCATTCCGGCCAACCTCATTGATCCCGCCGCGCCTCTGGAGATATGGGACGCCACCGAAGGCGCCGGACTCGAAGTGGACATTCTGGTGAACAACGCGGGGCTGGGCCAGTACGGCGCCTTCTGCGAAAGCCCCGCCGAGCAGGAGCTGAGTCAGGTGCGAGTCAACTGCGAGGCGGTGGTTCGCTTGTCGCGGCTCTTCCTTCCGCGCATGGTGGAGCGTCGTCGCGGCTGGGTGCTGGTGCTGGCGTCAACGGCCAGCTTCCAGCCGGTACCCTATCTTTCCACCTACGCGGCTACCAAAGCCTTCGACCGCTTCTTTGCGCTGGGAATCGCAGCGGAGGTGGCTCGCTTCGGCGTCAAGGTTACTGCGCTTTGTCCTGGGCCCACCGAGAGCGAGTTCTTCGACGTTGCTCATGCCGGCGCATTCAAGGGCCGCGGAACGCAGCCGGCGGCTGACGTGGCGCGTCTGGCAGTCGAGGCACTGGCGCGCGGCCAGCGCACGATCGTTCCCTACTTAGGCGGACGGTTCACGGCCTTTCTCGTGCGCTTTCTCCCCGTCGGTCTCCTCACGCGCGTGATTGAAAAAGCCGCGCGGCCGCCGGTGAGTCCCGCCTGAGATCACTTGCGGCACGGCGATGCTGGGAAGAGAATGGCGGGGGAAAGGATTTCATCACATGCAACTCCGCTTTCGTACGATCGGCATATTAGTTATCACTGGATTGATCGGTGTCTCGTTCGGTTGGGCACAGGCCAGGAAGATTCCCAAACACGGACCGGCAGTGGTCTTATTCGATGGCAGGGACTTAAACCAATTTGACTCGTTTTTGCGCAACGACGGGCTCAACGCTGATCCCAGCCACGTCTTCCAGGTTGAGAAGGGCCAGATTCACATCTCTGGCACGCAATTCGGCTATCTCATCACCAAGCAGGAATACAAAAACTACTATTTACGCGCTGAGTTCAAGTGGGGTGAGGGCACCTTCGCTCCGCGCCAGGGCCAGGCGCGCGACAGCGGCATTCTCTACAACATCCAGGGGCCGAACAAGGTGTGGCCGCAGTCGATTGAGTTCCAGATCAACGAGGGCTGCACGGGCGACGTTTGGGTCACCGACGGTGCGGCTCTTACTGACAAGAACGGCACGCACGTGGCCGGGCCAGCCGGCGGCGGATCGAAGATTGACCGCTTCAGCAAAGGCGAAGTCAAGAATGTTGTGGGTTTTCGCGATCCGACCAACGAGCTGGAGAAGCCCCACGGCGAGTGGAACGTGGTGGAACTGGTCAACCGCGACGGACACGTGTGGTATTACGTGAACGGCAAACTGGCTAACGAGGGCACCGATGCGTTCCCGGCGAGCGGAAAAATCCTCGTCCAGTCGGAAGGCGCCGAAGTCTTCTTCCGCAACATCAGGTTATACCCGCTAAAATAGGGGCCGCCGCATAGGAGATCTGCCATGAGGATCCTTCTGGGGGTTGTGTTTGTCCTGCTCGGCTCTGCCACATTGAGCCTTACTGCCTTGTCCCAGCCCGAGCACAAAACAACCCCCGGTCCCGGTCCCGCGGGAGTCCCGCAGACTTCATTCTTCGTGCATCGGCTGGGCACCGACCACGCCGAGGGAGTCACCACGCTGGACATGAACGGCGACGGGCTGCCCGACATCCTCAGCGGAGCCTACTGGTATGAGAATCCAGGCCCCAATGGCGGCGAGTGGAAGCGCCATCAGTACCGGACGGCAGGCACGATGGGCGAATTCGTCTCCGATTGCGGCGAGTGGACAATTGACGTGAACCACGACGGCGCGCCGGACGTGGTGACGGCTGGCTGGATGACCAACGGCATCTGGTGGTATGAGAACCCCAATAAATTGGGCGCCGAGTGGAAGCGGCACTTCATCACCAACAGCTACGACACCGAAGGCGGCTGGATGGCCGACATCAACGGCGACGGTAAGCCGGACCTTGTTTTTGCTCACTACAATCACTCCGGCGTTCTCTGGATTGATTTCTCCGGTCCTACGCCCAAGGTGCATAAGGTCGGCGGCCGCGAACAGGATGGGCACGGCATCGGCGTCGCCGACGTAGACGGTGACGGCAAGGCCGACATCCTTACCCCCAACGGCTGGTTCCGCCAGATCGACGCCGACAAGGACGAATGGGAGTGGCATGCGGACTGGCAGATGGGCGACGCGGGTTTTCCCATCATCGGCTACGACGTGAACGGGGACGGCAAGACCGACATCATCTATAGCCATGGCCACAGTTACGGAATCTACTGGCTCGAACAGCAGGGCGAGGCCGACGGCCGCGTCTGGGTCAAGCACACTATCGATGAGAGCTTCTCCCAGGTACACGCACTGGACCTGGTGGATCTGGACAATGACGGACAGATGGAGCTGCTGGCTGGCAAGCGCTACCGCGGTCACAACGGCAATGATCCCGGCTCCTACGATCCGCTAGTCATCTACTACTACAAAATCGACCGCAAGGCGGGCACATTCACTCGCTACCCCGTTTCGGTCAATGGCACCGCGGGCGCTGGCACGCAATTCGTCGTTCGAGACATGGATGGGGACGGAGACAAGGACATCGTCACGGCCGGAAAGACCGGCGTGCACTTCTTTGAGAACCTGACCATCGACAAGGTGCCCAGGGAGCAGCGCGAAAAGGAGATTCTGCTCGACAAGAACTGGCCTTTCCCCGACGAGGGACCCGAGGTGAAGCAGGAAGAGGAGCCGAGGCAGTAGAACCTGGCTCCCCTAAACCTAAAAGATCCGGCGGATGTAGCGCGGCTGAGTCCTGTATCGGCATTCTCGCCGAGGCGGGAACGAGGCACAGGCCACCCCGGCCAAAAACAGTTCAAAGAGTGCAACCTTTTTCTGCTGTTTGCTTCTAATCTTGTAACAAGCAGAGGCTTCCCCGAATCATGACCCTTCCAAGAAAGGTACCCACTCCTTTTTGATGGTCCGTAAAGGACCCCTTCCCTCGACCCCCTCAGGACCCCCCACCCAAAAACGCCTCTCGAGCGGGCCTGCCGGAAGGCAGGCCCACTAGCTCATCCTTCTGCAGTCGACCGCCTTTCGTCCCGTTACAATCAACCTGTGAAGCGGTCACAATTCTCCCCAAATTTGCCGACCAACTCGAATGTGCAGGCAATCGACGCCCTTTTTGAGACCGGAGGCCTGACGCGCAGCCGCCGCACCAAGCCTGCGGGCATCACGCGACAGTTGCGCTCCGACCCGGTGCTCCCTGAGGAACTCCTGGTTACGGCTCCGGCGCCGCAGGTAGCTGCCAACGGCGTGGAGTGGCTGGCGGTTCCCGGCTGGGAGCGCATCGGGTGGCTTTGGCACGGGTTCAGCACCCGTCGCGGCGGCGTCAGCAAAGCCTATTCCGTTGAAGGGGCGCCCGGCGAGCTGAATCTGGGGTTTACGACCCAGGATGAGGGTGAATCCGTGGTCCGCAATCGCTGCCTGCTGGCCGAAGCGGTCACAGGAGATGCCTCCACTCCGCTGGTCACCGTACGCCAGATACATTCCAACCTGGTTGTGATTGCCGGCGCAGCCAATCCCTTTCGTGACAAGTCTTCGTCGCTGGGGTGCAAAGGCGACGGCCTGATGACTGCCGAGCCGGGTCTGCTGCTTGCCATCCAGACCGCCGACTGCATCCCCGTCCTGGTGGCTGACCGCAAATGCCGTGCTGTGGCTGCTTTCCATGCGGGCTGGCGGGGAACCGTCAAGCGCATCGTGGAATCAGGTGTGGGTCGAATGCGCCTCGAATTTGGCTCCCGGCCTGAAGACCTGGTGGCCGCCATCGGCCCCGGCATCGGCGCCTGCTGCTATGCCGTAGGCGAAGAGGTGCTTTCTGCGTTCGAGTCTCAATTCAGCTACGCCCGCGAACTTTTCCGTGAGGTGTTCGACTCCGACGCGGTGCGCACCAAATACCCCATGCTTTTTCTCACCCAGCGCGCGCCCGGCCACTCGCCAAGCGGCCCCGGATTGCACCTGGACCGGGTGGAGGCCAATCGCCGCCAGCTTCTGGATGCGGGCATCAAGCCGCGCTCCATCAAAGTAGTAGGGGGCTGCACAAGCTGTCAGCCGGAGCTGTTTTTCTCGCATCGCGCGTCGCGGGGCCATGCTGGGCGCATGATGAGCGTAATAGGCATCCGGTCGCGATGAGCCCACTGCTGCTCGTCCCACGCTCACGCACACGCCGAGTGGCGAACGGCACAACATCCCTAGTTGGCCTCAACTGGGGGCGCTGGCAGCGAATCGCCGGTTGCACAAGGTGAAACTACGAGGTGCTTACCGCCTCGCTCGGGTTCACCAGGTCGCGCAGTTCCTTCGAAGGCTTGAAGTAGGGTACGCGCTTGGCTGGCACTTCCACGCGCTCTCCGGTCTTGGGGTTCCGGCCAATACGGGGATTGCGTTGGCGGATGCGAAAAGAGCCGAAGCCGCGAATCTCGATCTTGTCGCCGCTCTGCAGCGCTGAGATCACCGAATCGAAGACGGTTTCCACAATCACTTCACCGTCGCGGCGCGTCAGATCACCCAGCCGGGTGACCTTTTCCACCAGATCTGCCTTGGTCATATCCTCTAGGCCTCCGCTCACAGCATAAACGCATTCGCCCCAAATGACTGAAAAAAAGGCGTTCCCCTGTGGGAATTGAGCCTTTTGCATCAGCGGCTTGGAGGCATGATAAACGATCTGGCCGGGCAGTTGGGTCAAAGCACCCCGGCCGGGTTATGATGTGCAGAGTCTTTCCCCTGCAATCAAGCCCGTCCGGGAGGCCCGGGGAAGGAGCGTAGGCGTGCCGCACTATCCGAAGTACAGCATCGTGATTCCAGCTTTCAACGAAGGTGCGCGCATTCCAGCCACGCTCCAGTCGGTGGTCGCCTGCATCCGCGCCAACGCGTGGTCTGCTGAGGTCATTGTGGTCAACGATGGCTCGACCGATGCAACAGCCAAGGTGGTGCGTGACTTTGCCCTCAAGGCGCCCGAAGTCCGGTTGGTCGAAAACCCCGGCAACCGCGGCAAAGGCTACAGCGTCCGCTCCGGCATTCTGCAGGCCTCCGGCGACGTGGTCATGTTCACTGACTCCGATCTATCGGCGCCCATTGAGGAAGCCGAACGCCTTTTTGCAGCCATCGCCGCCGGCGCCGACATCGCCATCGGTTCCCGCTGGCTCGAGCGAGGCCGCCAGACCCACCGCCAGCCGCTTTATCGCCAGTTTTTCGGCCGTTGTTTCAACGCCGTCACCCGCGCTGTCATGGGCCTTCACTTTGCCGATACCCAGTGCGGATTCAAGGCCTTTACCCGTGCGGCGGCCCAGACCGTCTTCCAACTGCAGACCATCGAACGCTGGGGCTTTGACCC
>Ga0181519_10004809_pt1 | contig 10876 bp, 9 predicted proteins | sample PEATcosm2014_Bin_26_FD_121102 | JGI IMG/M metagenome (GOLD analysis project Ga0181519, IMG submission 121102) | Peatland microbial communities from MTU Mesocosm Facility, Houghton, MI, USA - PEATcosm2014_Bin02_10_metaG | ecosystem: Environmental > Terrestrial > Soil > Wetlands > Peat | place... | reverse complement strand
CTGTGCCGGGGGCCACGATTTTCTCTCCTGTGACGCCCTGCTCCAGATCGACAAGGACAACCCGGCGAAACTGGCGGAGGATTACAACAATCGCGCCCTGAACTTCGGGAATCAGAAGCGCTACGATGAAGCCATCTCGGACTTGAACCGCTCGATCGCGCTCGTGCCCGATCAATTCGTTCCCTACTTCAATCGAGGCATCGCTTATGAAGCAAAGGGTCAGCGCGATCTGGCCATATCCGATTATCGCATGGCGCACAGACTCAACCCGAACGACGGCGACATCATATCCGCCCTAAACCATCTCGGCGCTGCGCCATGAATATCAAAACGGCCCACGGCCGGTAATGGGAAGATTCGCGCCGCTCGCCGGCCGGGATATCACGGCCGGACGACGGTGAATTTCTGCTCGGCCAGCTTCCGGCCTTGATACCAGATTTGCATCGTCCAGATGCCGGGCACGGCTTCCCAGTCATTGGTGAAATTATATCCCTTGTAGGACGAAGCGCCGATGGCGGCGTTGTTGTCGTATTCGTTCCGGTCCTTGAGCTGCTGCGTCGCCGGATTGGTCAGGCCCGGCGGCGGAAATATCGTCACCATGTGCAACGGCACGATCGCGCCCGCGGGCGCGCCCACCACGGTGAAGCGAAAGCCGAAGCGCACCCCTTGCTGCGCCGGAATATTCCGCGTGGTCGCGGCATGCTGGATATCGCCCAAAGTGGTCACCGTGCCGGTGGCCGTGCCCGGCTCGGGCCGCATGCCCTGGGTCGTGCCGGTATAAATTCCATATTCGGTCACGTCGATGCGCGTGATTTGCGGCGTCTGTGCGTAAGCCGCCCCGCTCGCCAGCACCATCAGCAAAAACGCCAGAATGATCCTCATGGCCGTTCCCCCGATATTTTATGGCCGCGTAAGCGGCTTGGCATTGCTCCGCCTTATATTATTATATCGATTCGTTTTTCAACAGCACGTCCTCGGGAAACAGCTTTACCGCCGAGAAATTCGGCAGCATGCGGAGCAGCATGTTCAGATTCGGTTCGCCTTCGTAAAGCTCGTCATTGCTGTATTCGGTGAAGAGGTAACGGGTCCGCGCCAGGGTTTCCTTTCCCCCGGCGATCAGATCGCCTTCGGCGCCCTGCATGTCGGCCCAGATGAAATCGACATCGCCGACGCCATGTTCCTTTGCCCAGCTATCCAGGCTGCGCACCGCGACGGTGATGGTTTCGTCGAAGGTGCACCACGGGTGTTTTTCCTTGTGCGCCTTGGGCGCGCGCAACGAGCCCGACTGGTCCCAGCCTTGCGGGTAGCGTTGCTCCATGAGGGGCTTGGCCCGGCTCGCGCCGGGCGGCATGCCGCCGCTGAGATGAAAAATCGCCTGGCCGTCCTTGGCGCCGATCGCAATTTCATGAAGCCGCGCGCGCGGGGAGGATATGTTCGCCTTGAATTTGGCCAAGGCGCGCGGATCGGGCTCGAAGGCGTGGATCGTGGCATCGGGAAAGAATTTCAGAAATCCCGCCGTGTGCTCGCCGTGATGCGCGCCGATTTCCAGGATCACCCGCGCTTCGGCGCCGATCCGGTGGCGAAGCTCGTGGCCGTCGATGCGGCCGGGGGTGAGGGGCGGCAGGGGCGCGGCCATGGCAACGCGCTAGAACTTCGCCCAATCCGGCTTAAACGGCACGAGCTTCGCGCCCCCGGCGGTGAGCGGCCCGGAAAGCGCGTCGAGCTTGAGCATCGCGAGCGCGACGCCGCCTGCGCCCGAACGTATTTCGCCAACCTCCTCCGCACCGGCCATGATCGAAGTTCCGGGCGCGGGCAGGGGACCGTCCACCGTCACCGGCAGCAGCCGTTTCTTGATCAGGGCGCGGTATTTGGTGCGCGCGGTCAATTCCTGGCCCATATAGCAGCCCTTCGCGAAATCGACCCCGTTCAATTCCTCGAAGCCGTTTTCGAGCAGAATGGATTTTTCCACCTCGAGGTCGCGGCTGCCATCGGGCACGCCCAGGGAAAGGCGATGCTTGTCGTAAGCCGCGTCGTCGGCGCGGGCAAAGCCCAGCTTCGCTATCTCCGCCTCGCGGCCGCGCGGGATCAGGAACCTTGCGCCCAGACCGGAAAGGCGCGGATCGGCATAGGCCACGCCACCGGCAAATTCCCTGGCCGCGCCCGCATCGTTCAGGCCGAGCTTCGCCAAAACGCCGTCGCCCCACGAAGCCGCCACGGCGAAGCGCCCACTGGCATCGTCCAGGCTCACCTGGGAGCGCAGCTTGTAAAGATTGAGGCGCTTTTTGAAATCGGCCAGCCGCGCCGCTTCGCAATCGAGATAAAGCCTATCGTCCAAAGCGATAATAAAAAAATCATGCAGGTATTTGCCCTGCGCCGTGAGCAGCGCCGCGAACACCGCGCGCCCCGGCCCGGCCTTGGTTACGTCGTTCGAAACCAGGCCCTGGAGAAACGCCGCGCGGTCGGCGCCGGCCACTTCGAGAACGCCGCGGCTGCCGAGCGGGGCATAAGAGGGATTAATTTGCATCAACCTAGAGGTAAGCCCGGCGGCCGGGCTTGGCAAGATGCCGCCCCCCGGCCTATAACCCGCCGAACCTTATTCCTGGCCCTGGCGCAATTCGCGGCATGAACATCCCCGCTCCCGGCTTGATGGCAAACGCGATGGAGCGGGTTTGATGGCGCATATCGTCTTATCCGATGACGGCATTTCCTTCGACGGCCGTTCGCCCGAAACCGGGCCGCTGGGCGGGGCCGAAGGCGCGGTGGTGGCCCTGGTCGAGGCGCTGGCTGGGCGCGGGCACCGGGTCGAGGTTTATAACCGCTGCGCCGCGCGGCTTCTCCATAAGGGCGTGAGTTGGATTCCGCTTGCCGAGGGCACCCCCGAAGCCGCCGATCTCTACATCGCCAATCGCGGCAATCGTCTCATCGGTTTGGTGCCGCGCGCGCGCAAGGCGCTGTTCTGGATTCACAATCCCGCCCGCTATCTCAAGAAGTGGCGTTATGTCTGGGCGTTGTGGCGCCGCAAGCCGGTGATCGTGTGCATCGGCGATTACCACGCCACCACGGTGCCGGGCTGGATGCCGCGCGGCGGCCTCGAAGTCATTCCCTATGGCCTCGACGAATCCTTTCGCCATGCCGAGCCCCTCGCTTCACCGCCGCCTCCGCGCGCTATTTTCACGTCGAATCCTCTGCGCGGCCTCGATTGGGTGCTCGATGTCTGGACGCGGCGCATCCGCCCGGCGCTGCCCGAGGCCGAGCTGCACATCTATTCCGGGCCCACGGTCTATGGCGAAGCCGGCGGCAAGCAGGCCAAGGCCATGGCGGCGGTGCTGAGCCGCGCCAAATCCCTGGAATCCTCAGGCGTGCGCTGCGCCCAACCGCTGCCCCGCGCCCAATTAATACAAGCGCTCCGGGGCGCACGCGCCATGCTCTATCGCGGCGACGAGAACGAAACCTTCTGCGCCGCCGTGGCCGAGGCCCAGGCGCTGGGCGTTCCGGTGGTGGCGCAGCCGATCGGCTCATTGCCCGAGCGCGTCGTCGATGGCGTCACCGGCGATCTTGCGGTCGATGCCGAAACTTTCGCCGCTTCCTCGGTGGTGCTGCTGCGCGACAATGAACGTTGGCGGCGCATGCATCTGGCGGCGCTGCAATGCCAGCGCGGCCAATCCTGGGACGAGGTGGCGCAGCGTTTCGAGGCGCTAATTCCGTGACCAGACTGCTCCAGGCGATGGCGGGGGCGCGCCATGGCGGCGCCGAGGCGTTCTTCACGCGTCTTGCCGTGGCATTGAAAAATTCCGGGCAGGAGCAGCGCCTGGTCATCCGGAATTATCCCGAGCGTGTGGAAACCCTGCGCCAGGCCGGGATCGAAACCCTGACATTGCCGTTTGGCGGGCTGTTCGATTTTTCCACCAAGCCGGGCCTGCGCCGCGCGATATCGGAATACAATCCCCGCGTGGTGCTGAGCTGGATGAACCGGGCGACATCGCTTTGCCCGCGCGGCGATTTCGTGCATGTTGCCCGTCTTGGAGGGTATTACGATTTGAAGCATTACGGCGCTTGCGATCATCTCATCGCCAATACGCGCGGCATCGCCGTTTATATTCTGGCCGAGGGTTGGCCCAAGGACCGCGTCCATTACCTGCCCAATTTCCCGGCGACAAAGCGCGGCCAGGCGGTTTCCCGCGAAGGATTCGACACGCCCGATGACGCGGCTTTGGTGCTGGCGCTGGGCCGGCTGCATCCCGCCAAGGGTTTCGATGTTTTGCTGGAGGCGGTTGCGCGGTCACCGGGAATCTATCTCTGGCTGGCGGGCGAGGGCCCCGAGCGTGAAACGCTCCATAAGAAAGCCGGCGCGCTCGGAATTTCGAACCGCGTGCGCTTTCTCGGTTGGCGCGAGGACGCACCCGATCTGCTGGCTGCTTGCGACATGCTGGCGGTGCCGTCGCGCGTCGAGCCCTTGGGCAACACCATCATCGAGGCCTGGGCGGCGGGCAAGCCGGTCATAGCCAGCGACAGCGCCGGCCCGAGCGAATTGATCGAGCATGGCGAGAACGGATTGCTGGTGCCCATCAATGATGCCGACGCGCTATCCCGCGCCATGATCCAACTCGCCGGCGACAAGAATCTCCGCGCGCGCCTGGCGCAAGCGGGCTATGCGCGGTATCAGGCCGCATTCGATGAAGCCGCGGTGGTCGCGGCTTATCGCAAGTTCTTCGACAAGGTCGCGCACTGATGTGCGGCATTGCCGGCATGATGACCGTGAACGGCGAGGCGCCGCCGCTTGCCGTGCTCTCCGCCATGGAAGACGCGTTGCAGCATCGCGGCCCCGACGGCTACGGCCATTACCGCTCGGGCGATGTCGGCATGGTGCAAACCCGGCTGGCCATCATCGATCTCGCCACCGGCGACCAGCCGCTTTACGAGCCGGGCGGGGCGGCGCTGGTCGCCAACGGCGAAATCTACAACTACATCGAACTGAAGAAGGATCTGAACGCGGCGATCTTCGCCACCGGCTCGGATTGCGAATTGCCGCTGCATCTTTATCGCCGCCTCGGGCTCGATTTCACCCGCCAGCTGCGCGGCATGTACGCGATCGCCTTGCACGATCCCGCCGCCGGGCGGCTGGTGTTGAGCCGCGATCCTTTCGGAATCAAGCCGCTTTATTACGTCGAGACGGCGCAAGGCGTGGCCTTTGCCTCCGAGCCGCATGCGCTCATCCGCGGCGGGCTGGTCAATCCTTCGCTCAATATCGCGGCGCGCAACGAGCTGTTGCAGTTGCAGTTCACCACCGGCCGCGAAACCGTGTTCCAGGGCATCCACCGCGTGCTGCCGGGCGAAACCGTGGTGGTGGCCAAGGGGCGTATTGTTGAAAGGCGGCGCATTGAGGCGCTGCCGCCGCCCGGCGGCAAGCCGCCCGACAGCGAATCCGCGGCGCTGGCAGCGTTCGACCGCGCCTTCGCCGACAGCGTCAATGTGCACCAACGCGCCGACGTGCCTTACGGCATGTTCCTCTCGGGCGGCATCGATTCCGCAGCCGTGCTGGCGATGATGGCGCGGCTCAACGAGCGCCCGGTCAAGGCTTTCACCATCGGTTTCTCGGGCACCGAAGCCGCCGACGAACGCCAGGCCGCGCGCCGGGTGGCGGATGCGCTGGGCGCGGAACACCAAGAGGTTGAATTCGGCGAAAAGGATTTCTGGACTCTGCTGCCCGAGGTCGCGCGCGCGATGGACGATCCGGCGGCGGATTACGCCGTGCTGCCCACATATAAGCTGGCGGCGACGGCGCGCGCGGCGGGGCTGAAAGTGATTCTGAGCGGCGAGGGCGGCGACGAGTTGTTCGCGGGCTATGGCCGTTACCGCTCCTTGATGCGGCCGTGGTGGCGCGGCGGCAAGCTGCTGCGCGGGCGCGGCAATCTCGACAAGCTTGGCATCCTGCGCGGCGATCTCGCCGATTGGCGCGACGGCATCGCGGCCTCCGAACTGGCCGCGTCGCTGCCCGGCCGCTCGCGGCTGCAAGTGGCGCAGGCCACCGATTGCGCCGATTGGCTCCCCAACGATCTGCTGATCAAGCTCGACCGCTGCCTGATGGCGCATGGCGTCGAGGGCCGCACGCCGTTTCTCGATCCGGCCGTGGCGCGCGCGGTGTTCCGCCTGCCCGACGAGCTGAAAGTGCGCAAGGGCTTGGGCAAGTGGTTGTTGCGCCGCTGGGTCGAGATGAACATTCCCGAAGCCCAGCCGATGGCGAAGAAACGCGGCTTCACCGTGCCGGTGGCGGAATGGATCGCGCGGCGCGGCGCGGAACTCGGGCCCTTGGTGGCGGCGCAGCCGGGCGTATCCGAGATCTGTCTTCCCGGCGCGGTCGAAAAAATGTTCCGCGAAGCCGACAAGAAACGCGCCGGTTTCGCCTGCTGGACGCTGCTGTTTTACGCCCTATGGCACCGTCACCATATCGAGCGCCTGAAGGCCACGGGCGATGCCTTCGCGACACTGGCGGCGCGGGCTTGAACGGCCAGCCTTAACCGACGAATTTCCACCCAAGATTTTCGCCCGCCAAAAACGGCTTCACCGCCGTCTTGCCGACGCGGACCGAAGCCGGCACTTTCCAGCGCGCGCGTTTCAGGGTCACCAGCGCCTCGTTGACCGGCAGGTTATAGAAACGCGGGCCGTTGAGCGAGGCGAAGGCCTCGAGCTTGGGGAGCGCGTTTTCCTGCTCGAATACTTGCGCATAGGTTTCAAGCGCCGCGGGCGCGGAGAAAATCCCGGCGCAGCCGCAATCCTTTTCCTTGTCGGCGATCAGGTGCGGCGCCGTGTCGGTGCCCAAAAAGAATTTCGGACTGCCCGAGGTGGCGGCGCGGCGCAGCGACAGGCGGTGGCGTTCGCTTTTCGCCACCGGCAGGCAATACATATGCGGGCGCAAGCCGCCGGCGAAGAGCGCGTTGCGGTTGATGACCAGATGATGCGCGGTGATGGTGGCGGCGAGATTGGCGCCCGAGGTATTGACGAAATCCACCGCGTCGCTGGATGTCACGTGTTCGAACACCACCTTCAACGCCGGCAGGCGTTTCAGCAACGGCACCAGCACGCGCTCGATGAACGCGGATTCGCGATCGAACACATCCACCTTGGGATCGGTGACCTCGCCATGCACCAGCAACGGCATGCGCATATCCTGCATGCGTTCCAGCACCGGCATGATATGCGCGATATCGGTGACGCCCTTGGCCGAATTGGTGGTGGCGTGGGCGGGGTAAAGCTTGGCCGCGGTGTAGACGCCTTCGGCGAAACCCCGCGCCACATCCTCCGGATTGGTCCGGTCGGTGAGGTAGCAGGTCATCAGCGGCATGAAATAAAGACCCCGGGGCAGGGCCTGCATGATGCGCCGGCGATAGGATTTGGCCGATGCCAGGTTGGTGACCGGCGGGGTCAGATTGGGCATGACGATGGCGCGGGCGAACACCCTGGCGGTGAAAGGCAGCACCGCTTTCAACATCGCGCCGTCGCGCAAATGCACGTGCCAATCGTCGGGCCGGCGCAGGGTGAGGGTATCGCTGGTCATGCGGCCTACTATACCTGGATCGCGGCTCGCGCGCGTTCCCTGCCGGTAGTAGGGACGCCGCCATAAGTGTTAATCTATTCAATGATATATAGACCAATCCTAAGTTTTAACCTAATGTTTACCGCGGTGATGCTTCATCATTGTCGCTAGAATCTATTTTTCAGGGGAGCGGACGCGTCTTGGCGGCCACGATTAACAGGCGGTGCTTCAACCGGCTCTTGGCCGGTGCGGCGGCGGGGATGTCGTTCCTCGACCTCAAGCGCGCGCTTGCCGACACGGCCAAGCCGGCGAAGATTCCGCTGATCATGCTCGATGCCGGCCATGGCGGCGTCGATCCCGGTGCCATCGGCCTTGCCGGCACCTATGAAAAAGACATCTCGCTGCCGACGGTGATGGAAGTCGCGCGCCAGCTTGCGGCGACAAATCGCTTCCAGATCCGGTTCACCCGCAAGGACGACGAATTCATCCCGCTGCCCGACCGCGTGACGCGCGCGCGCGCCGCCGGCGCCGATCTGTTTCTTTCCGTTCACGCCGATGCGCTGCCCAACCGGGCGGAGCGCGGCGCCTCGGTCTATACCCTGTCCGAGCAGGCTTCCGACCGCGAAGCCGCGGCGCTCGCCGCGCGCGAGAACAAGGCGGATTTGGTGGCCGGGCTGGACCTGTCGCAGAACGATCCCGAGGTCAGCGGCATTCTCATCGATTTGGCGCGGCGCCAGACCAATAATCTCTCGATCCAGTTGGCGCAGGATCTGGTCGGCGAACTCGGCCGCCATGTGCCGATGCTGACCAACAGCCACCGTTCCGCCGGTTTCGCGGTGCTGAAGGCGCCGGACATACCCTCGGCGCTGGTCGAAATCGGCTGTCTTTCCAACCGCGAGCAGGAGCGCGAGCTGCGCCAGGGCTCGTTCCGCAGCGCCATCGCGCAAAGCCTGGCCCGTTCGATCAACGATTATTTCGACACGGTCTCGCAGAGCTAGGGGTGGGGGTCTTATCCTTACCGCCCGTTAGCCAAACCATCTCCAGAGCATTAACAATTTAGAGAGAATTTGGCCCGTATAACGGGCGTGCGGTTCATACCGCAAAAGTCCTTCGGGCTTTTCCTCCCTGAACTTGGGCCGCGACCTTTTGGACGCGGCCCTTTTTCTTGGGCCCTTATACCGGTTTATACCGGTCGCCAACCCCGGATGATCTTCTCCAAGGCATCAAGCCCTAGGGTCAGCGCGCCGAATCCTGGCTGAAGAATAATCGCCGATTTTATCTCATGGAGTTGTCCGGTTTGGACGGCCGGTATCCGGCCCAAGCCCGGCCGCGCCACCAGACGTTCGGGGCGGAATTTCTTGCCGCACCAGGAACCGATGATGATATCGGGCGCGGCCTGGATGATCTCTTCAGGTGCGACCATGCGCGCGCTGGCATGGCCCTGGCGCGCCCGGGCGGCAAATACATCCTCGCCGCCAGCCAGGGCGATCAGCTCCGATACCCAACCGATGCCGCAGATCGGCGGCTCGTCCCATTCCTCGAAATAAATTCGCGGGCAGTGTTTGAGCTTGGCGTTGCGCTTGCGCGAAGCCGCCAGGCGTTGTTCGAGCGAAGCCACCAGTTTCAGGGCTTTCGCTTCCGCGCCGACCAGCCGTCCCAGGGTTGCGATCATCGCCAGAATTCCTGCGATGTCGCGCTGGTTGAAGACATGGACTTCGATCCCGGCCTTGACCAGATCGCGCATGATCTCGGCCTGGAGATCGGAAAAGCCCAGCACCAGATCGGGCTTCAATTCCAGAATGCGGCCGGTATCGGCGGTGGTGAAGGCGGCGACGCGCGGTTTGCGCCGCGCCTCGGCCGGGCGCACGGCATAACCCGAAACCCCGGCGATGCGCGCACCCGCGCCCAAAAGATAAAGCGTCTCCACCGTTTCGGCGGTCAGGCAGACGATGCGCGAAGGCGCGGTGGGCAAGCGTCGCATGGCCCAGACTAGCAAATGCCGCCGCCGCTGGGGATCGGGCATTCCTGGATCGGGCCGTTGCCATGCAGTAATCTCGTTGCATAAGGGGAAACGGGCCAATGAAGAAGAATCGTCGTGAAAGCCTCGCTCGGTAAAATAGGGGCAAACCCAAAGGCGCTCATCGTCGGCGGCTCGATGGCCGGGCTGTTCGCCGGCCTGCTGCTGCGCCGCGCCGGTTGGGACGTCGAAATCTTCGAGCGCAACAAATCGCAGCTCTACGGGCGCGGCGCCGGCATCGTCACCCATGATGAATTGTTCGAGGTGCTGAAATGCACCGGCGTGGACAGCGAGAAGGCGAAAATCGGGGTTTCGGTGGTGGGGCGGCGGGTTTTCGCTCGCGATGGCCGGATCGTCGAGGAGATGGTACTGGACCAGGTTCTGACCTCGTGGGGGCATCTCTACAATCTGCTGCGCAAGGCATTGCCCGCGGATTGTTATCGCCAGGGCCGGGTCTTCGCCCGGGCCGAGGAAACTTCATCCTCCGTCACCGCGCATTTCGACGATGGCACCAAAGCGAGCGGCGATCTGCTGGTTGGGGCCGATGGCATCTTTTCCACCATCCGCACCGGGAAGATGCCGCAAGTAAAGCCGCTTTATGCCGGCTACATCGCCTGGCGCGGCCTTGTTGAGGAGGCCGATCTCACGGCATCGACGCGCGCGGGCCTGTTCGACTATTTCGCGTTCTCGTTGCCCTCGGGCGAGCAGATGCTGGGCTATCCCGTCGCCGGCGAAAACGAAGCGATGGAACGCGGCCGCCGCCGCTTCAATTTCGTGTGGTACCGGCCGGCCAGCGCCGAAGGCGTGTTGAGCGATCTCTTAACCGATGCCCAGGGCGTGACCTATGAGCTGTCGATTCCGCCGAACAAGGTCCGCCCGGATGTGATCGCCGCGATGCGGGCGGATGCCGCCCGGCTGTTGGCGCCGCAATTCGCCGAGGTCGTCGCCAAGACCGCCCAGCCTTTCATCCAGGCGATTTACGATCTGGAATCGCCGCGTCTGGTGCTGGGCCGCCGCATCATCATCATCGGCGACGCCGCCTTTGTCGCCCGGCCCCATGTCGGCATGGGCGTCACCAAGGCCGCGGCCGACGCGCTATCCCTGGCCCAGGCGCTCGCGGCGCATCCCGGCGATCTTCCGGCGGCTTTGGCGGCGTTCGAGGCCGAGCGGCTGCGCGTGGGCGCCGCCGTGGTGCGCCGGGCGCGGCATCTGGGCGCCTATATGCAGGCCCAAATCCTTACCGCCGAGGAGCGCGACATGGCCGAACGCTACCGTTCCGCCAATGCCGTGATGGTTGAAACCGCGACCGCGACGGGGATGGCGGTTTG
>Ga0181519_10004808_pt1 | contig 10876 bp, 9 predicted proteins | sample PEATcosm2014_Bin_26_FD_121102 | JGI IMG/M metagenome (GOLD analysis project Ga0181519, IMG submission 121102) | Peatland microbial communities from MTU Mesocosm Facility, Houghton, MI, USA - PEATcosm2014_Bin02_10_metaG | ecosystem: Environmental > Terrestrial > Soil > Wetlands > Peat | place... | reverse complement strand
GCCAGCCAGGCGACCAGGGCGCCTGCGCAGGCCACGGCCAGGAAGTTCGCGACCAGCGGCAGATACGACATTCCGCCGAAGAACCGGATATCCAGCCAGAACACGGCCCGTGACAACACGATCCGATGGGAGACGTGGGGAATCCACCAGGCCGACGCGTCCCCTTTGGAGGCGTCCAGGTAGAAGTTGATATAACCGTCCCACATGTCCATGTAGGGGACGGCCGAATACTTGACGATGATTCCGCCCGCGCAAAGCACGATCATGATTGCGGTCGCCGCGCACCATGCCCGCGTCGTGGCGCTATTCACGGCGGATATTTTCGGAGTCGGCGCGTGCATGGCTTGCGCATCGTGCAATGGCCCATCCGCGCGTCCTGGCAGCAGGCGGGTCAAGGACGCGCGCGAACCCCGAGCCACATCAGGATCCGCTATCGGGCTCGGGCAAGACCGCGGCTACGCATTTCACCTGGATGACCGCGCGCGCGGGCCATTGCAGGGCCGTGAGGCATCCCCCCCACACGCAGCCCGTATCGATGCAGATCGCGTTGTCACGCAGCATCAGCCCGAGGGTCGACCAGTGGCCGAAGACGATCGGCGTGTCCTTGCTCACCCGTGCGGGATGATCGAACCACGGCACCCAGCCCGCCGGCGCGCTCTCGATGCTGCCCTTGAGCTTGAGGTCCATGGCGCCCTCCAGCGACAGGAACCGCAGCCGCGTCAGGGCATTGAGGATGCAGCGCAGCCTGTCGGCGCCGGCAAGCGTTTCGCTCCACTGCAGCGGTCGGTTGCCGTACATCGTGGCCAGGAAGCTTCGGTAGTCGGCGGCGCGCAGCTGGGTCTGTACCTCGCCGGCCAGGCGCAGGGTCTCGTCCACGCTCCACGAGGGCAGTATGCCGGCATGGATGAAGAGCGCTCCGTCTTCGGCGTGTGCGAGCGGGCGGTTGCGAACCCAGTCGATCAGTTCCGCTGCGTCGGGCGCCGCGAGGATGTCGTGCAACGTGTCGTCTTCGTGCACGGGGCGGATGCCCGCAGCCACGGCCAGCAGGTGCAGGTCGTGGTTGCCCAGGATCGCCACGGCCCGGTCGCCCAGCGCGCGCACGCGGCGCAGGGTGCCCAGCGAATCGGGCCCGCGATTTACGAGATCTCCCACGAAGATCAGCCGCGCATCGGCGGGCAACCGCGCCAGCAGTTCATCCAGGCGCGCAGCGCATCCCTGCAGATCGCCGATCGCGTATAGGCTCACGGCGCCCGATCAGGTGGCGGCCGCCGGGGCCAGCAGCGCCTCGATGTCCTCCGCGCCCAGGGCGCGCGCCAGGCCGGCCTCGTCGCCGAGCATGGCCTGGGCCAGGCGCGCCTTGCGCGCCTGCAGCGAGCGCATGCGCTCCTCGATCGTCCCGGCGCACAGCAGGCGGTAGACGAATACCGGCTTGTCCTGGCCGATGCGGTGGGCGCGGTCGGTCGCCTGGGCCTCCACCGCCGGGTTCCACCAGGGGTCGTAGTGGATCACGGTATCGGCGGCGGTGAGGTTCAGGCCGGTGCCGCCGGCCTTGAGGCTGAGCAGGAAGAGCGGCACTTCACCGCCCTGGAACTGCTCCACCGCGCGCGCGCGGTCGCGCGTGTCGCCGGTGAGCAGGGCGTAGCGCTGCCCGCGGGCGCGCAGGGCCTGTTCGATCAGGGCCAGCATCGAAGTGAACTGCGAGAACAGCAGCACGCGCCGGCCTTCGACCAGCAGGCCGTCGAGCATTTCCATGAGCAGTTCGAGCTTGGCCGATTCGGTGACCTTGCGGGCGCTGGCCAGCCCCACGAGGCGCGGGTCGCAGCACACCTGGCGCAGCTTGAGCAGCGCGTCGAGCACCACCACCTGGCTGCGGTCGAGCCCCTGCTCGGCCAGGGCGAGCCGCACCCGCTCGTGCATGCTGGCGCGCACGGCCTCGTACAGGTCGCGCTGGCCGCCTTCGAGCGCGACGAAACGCTCGATCTCGGTTCGCGAGGGCAGTTCGGGTGCCACCTCGTCCTTTCGCCGGCGCAGCACGAAAGGCCGGATGCGCGAGGTGAGATGGATGCGCCGCGCTTCGTCGCCATGGCGCTCGATGGGCACGCGGTACAGGCGCGAGAAACTCGCCTGGTCGCCCAGCAGGCCGGGCGCCAGCCAGTCGAACTGCGCCCAGAGCTCGCCCAGGTGGTTTTCCAGCGGCGTGCCGGTGAGCGCCAGGCGGTGGGTGGCCTTGAGCTGGCGGATCGCCGTGGCGGCCTGGGTGCGCGGATTCTTGATGTTCTGCGCCTCGTCGACGATGAGCATGTGGAACTCACGCGTGCACAGCTGCTCGATGTCGCGCGCCAGCAGCGCAAAGCTCGTGACGACCAGGTCCGAATCGCCGATCTTGTCGAAATCGCGCCAGCGGTCGGTGCCGTGGAGCTGCAGCGCGCGCAGGCCGGGCGCGAAGCGCCGGGCCTCGGCCACCCAGTTGTGCACGAGAGAGGTGGGGGCGATGACCAGGGCGGGCGCCAGCAGGCGGCCCTGCTCCTTTTCGAGGCACACGTGGGCCAGGGTCTGCAGGGTCTTGCCCAGGCCCATGTCGTCGGCCAGCAGGCCGCCCAGGCCGTATTCGCGCAAGAACTGGAGCCAGCTCAGGCCGGCGCGCTGGTAGGGGCGCAACTGGGCCTGGAAACCGGCCGGAACCGGAGCCGTATCCACGTGCTCGAAATTGGCGAGGCGTTGGGCGAACTGGCGCAGGTCGGGCGCGCCCACCCAGGTGAGATTGCCGCGATCGGCCAGGGTGGAAATCCGCGCCAGGTCCAGGCGCGACAGCCGCAGCACGCGGGCCGCGCGCGAGCTTCGGCCCCCGGCCGCTGCCTTGCGCGCCGGCGCGCGGCGGCGCGTGTCGCCCAGCTCGACCAGGGTGTCGAGCAGCGGGGCGATGCGATCCCAGGGCAGGCGCACGATGTGCTTGGCATCGATGCGGACCTGGAGCACGCGCGCGGCGCCCGAGGCTTCGCGCCCGCGCGCCGGCGCCGGCCGTGCATCGGCCAGCGCCGATTCGAGCAGCGGCAGCAACGGAACGCGCTTCTCGCCCAGCTTGAGCCCCAGCTCCAGGTCGAACCAGTCCTGGCCCGGCACCGGATGGATGGCCATTTCCAGGTCGCCCACCTCGACGATCTGCCAGGGGAAATCTTCGTCCACCTCCACTTCCCAGCCTTGCTTGCGCCATTTGCCCACGCATTCGTCGATCAGTTCCGCGGCCGCGAAATCGCGGACCTGGAAGGCCGATTCGCTGGGGCGCCGCCCCAGGGGCGGGCTGGCAAAGGACCAGGGCGTGGCGCCGTCGGCCTGCAACTGGGCCAGCACGCGCTCGACCTGGCGCGCGTCGGGCGCCGCGTCCACCTCCTCGCCATCGACCACGAAGCGGCTCTGGGCGCGCTGCAGCGGCACGCGTATGCCCTCGATGCGCAGGGAAACGTAGAGCGCGGCGTTGGGCGGCTGGCGGGCAGGCGGCACGTCGGGCAGCGGGGCGGCGCGCGAGGCGCCCAGGCGCACGGTCACGGTGCCCAGGCCATGGGCGATGCGCGGGTGCGCGACCGTTTCCTCCTCGGGGGGTGGCTCCGGCGCCTCGGCCGGCGAGGCCCAGGGCAGTGAAAACGACGATCCCGCGCTGGGCGCGATGGCCTCGCCCCATTGCGGCTGCCATTGCAGCAGCACCGCGGCGGCGTGCTTGCACAGCAGGCCGATGGGGCAGGAGCAATGCGACTCGATCTCCACCTGGGCGCCCGCGCTCTTGCGGATCATGCGCACGCCCACCTGGTAGCGCCGCTGCTCGACGCCCTCGGGCTGCTGCGAGCCGCGCACCTGGGCGCGCAGCTCCATCAGGTTGCTCGAGAGCACCTCGAGCTCCATCGACGAGACGCGCCCGGCGAGCATCACCTGGTGCCCGCGCTGCAGGCTGCGCCCGTGGAAGATGCGGTTGAGGTCGCGCGCCGTGGGCAGGAATGGGGCAACGTCGTTGCTGCGGGCGGCGCGCATCACTCACCGCCCGATCGTGTCAGGGGCCGAACATTGGCGCCTACCGCGCCGCGGGCGGCGCCCGCCGGCGCATCGCGCTCCGCCGCGGCGTCGGGCTCCGGCACTGCCGGCACCGCATCGTCCTGCCCCGGCCGCGGCTGGGGCTCCATCTCGCGCCGCAGCCGCGGCAGCAGGCGCCACAGGCGCGCGGGGAACAGGAAGACGCCCAGGTAGGCCGCCGCCACCGCCAGGAACGCGGCCAGGCTCAAGGATTCGGGCACGCCCGCGCGCCACAGCACGGTGCCGGTGGCGCTCAGCAGCAGGTTCGCACCCAGCAGCCACATCAGGCACTGGGGCGCGCTGTAGCCCCGGCGCAGCAGCAGATGGTGGATGTGGCCGCGGTCGGGCAGGGCAGGGTCGCGGCGGCGCAGGATGCGCCGCAGGGTCACCGTGAAAAGGTCGAGCAGCACCACGCCCACGACCCAGAGCATCACCACCGGCGGCACGTGCGCGCCGGGGCGCTGGGTGAGGTCGATGGAGAACCAGGCCACGATGAAGCCCAGGATCAGGCTGCCCGTATCGCCCATGAAGGTGCGCCGCTTGCCGCGCCACGGGTGGGGCATGTTGAAGGCCAGGAAACCCGCGAGCGCGCCCTCGAGCACCACGAGCAGCTTGACCGCGTTCAGGTCGGGCAGCAGCCAGGCGAAGCCGGCAAAGACGCCCAGCACGCAGAAGGCCAGGCCCCCGGCCAGGCCGTCGATGCCGTCGAGCATGTTGAAACCGTTGATCACCGCGACCGTGGCAAAGACCGTGAGCGGGATTCCCCAGTTGCGCAGCTCGAAGGGTCCGCGGTCGAACAGGTCGCCGAGGCTGACCAGGAAGTGGTTCGCCCAGGAGGTCATGAACAGGGCCGCCAGCAGCTGGACGACGAGCTTGCCGCTGGGAGACACCTCGCCCAGGTCGTCGAGCAGGCCAATGGCAAAGAGCAGGGCCATGGCAACGAACAGGACCGCGTACTGCTGGAGAACCTGGGAGGAAAAGAAGAGCGCGGCGACAAAGCCGATGGTCAGGGCCACGCCGCCCGTGAGGGGGATGGAGTCGCCGTGGCGCTTGCGCCCGCCGGCGTGGTCGAGCAGTCCGAAACGCTGTGCCGGACGCCGCAGCCAGACGATCAGCAGGGCTGTGAGCAAGCAGGCAAGCAGGGACTGTACAAAAAATGTCACGTCGGTTTTTTCCGTCCGGACGCGGACCGCAACTGCCCATTATGCCGACAAACAGGGACTTTTGCCTAGATTTTGCCTCCGGCCCGGACCCGCTCCAGGAAGGCGGTGGTGGAGCGCCGGTGCTCGAAGGCGATGGCCACCGACCGGGCGCCCCAGGTGCTGGCCAGGCGTGCCTCCGGCGTCGCGGCCACGTCATAATCGCCGCCCTTGACATAGATGTCCGGCCGGACGATCTCCAGCACCGGCAGCGGGACCGTTTCGCCGAAAATCGTCACCAGGTCGACGCATTCCAGTGCCGCCAGCAGGGCGGCGCGGTCCTCTTCCCCGTTGACCGGGCGGTCGGCGCCCTTGCCCAGGGCGCGCACCGATGCATCCGAATTGAGGGCCACCACGAGGCTGGCACCCAGGGCCCGCGCCCGCCACAGGTAGGTGATGTGGCCGCGGTGCAGGACGTCGAAGACGCCATTGGTCAGCACCAGGGGACGGCCCAGCAGTGCGGCGCGCGCGGCGAGCGCGTCGCGCCCGACGATCTTGTCCTCGAAGGCCGGCGCCGGGTGGAGGAGGGTCATCGACAGCCTGCCGCCGGGATGGCCTGCGCGCCGTTTGCCATGTCAGAGCGCCGGCCCGAACGCGGGCAGGCGGGCAACCGCCGGGGGCGGGCTCCAGTTGCCGGACAGCCCCAGGCGCGCGCGCAGGGCGCTATCGGCCACCGCCGCAGCCAGGGACGCATGGCGCAGGCTGGCTTGGCCCTCGGTGCAGGGCTCCTCAGGCACGGCATGGCCGTCCTTGCCCAGGAAAACGCGCAGGCCCACGCCGGCAGCAAGCCCGGCGCGCATGTCGTCGCATTTGTCGCCGAACAGCACCGATCCGGCAAGGTCCAGGTCGAGGTCGCGCGCGGCATCCAGGAGCATGCCGGGGGCGGGTTTGCGGCAGTCGCAGACTTGGCGCAGCGCGCCGATGGCCAGGGTGGGATGGTGCGGGCAGTGGTAGACCCCCGCCACGGGAACGCCCGCCTGCGCGAACTGCCCGCACATCCAGTCCGTGAGCACATCGAAGTCGGACTCGGTGTACATGCCGCGGCCGATGCCCGCCTGGTTGGTGACCACGACGATCGCCAGCCCCTGGCGCGACAGTTCCGCGGCGGCGGCCTGCACGCCGGGGATGAAATCGAAATCGGCAATGCGCGAAACGTAGCCGTGATCGACGTTGATCACGCCATCGCGATCGAGGAAGGCAGCGCGCCGCGGCCGCGCCGACCGCGGAGCCGTCGGTGCGCCCGGGCCGGTCACGAATTCTTCAGGAGCCAGCGCACATAGGCGGCGACACCCTGTTCGACAGTGAGCATCTCGTCCTCGAAACCGGCGCCGCGCAGCGCGCCGATATCGGCCTGCGTGAAGGCCTGGTACTTGCCGCGCAGGTCCGACGGAAATGCGATGTACTCGATCATGCCCTGGCCGGCGGCCTGCTGCAGGTTGAGCGCCGGCTGGCCGTTGGCCACGCGCAGGGCATTGATCACCGCCAGCGCCACATCGTTGAAGCTCTGCGCCCGGCCCGTGCCCAGGTTGTAGACGCCCGGGGCGGGCCGGTTCCAGAAGTGCAGGTTGGCCTTGACGACGTCGTCGACATGGATGAAATCGCGCCGCTGTTCGCCGTCGGCGAAGCCGTGGCTGCCCTCGAAGAGCCGCACCTTGGCCTCGCTGCGGAACTGGTGGAAGTGGTGGAAGGCCACGGAGGCCATGCGCCCCTTGTGCGTCTCACGCGGGCCATAGACGTTGAAGTAGCGCAGGCCGACCACGGGCGCCCGCGCCGTGGCCATCTGGCGGCGCACGACATGGTCGAACAGCAGCTTGGAATAGCCGTAGACATTGAGCGGCCGCTCCGCGCCGCGCGTCTCCACGAAGGCCGGCCCAAGGCCGTAGACCGCCGCCGACGAGGCGTAGATGAGCGGTATGCCGCTGCTCTGGCACCAGTCGAGCAGTTCGACCGAGTAGCGGAAGTTGTTGGCCATCATGTAGCGGCCGTCCGCTTCCATCGTGTCGGAGCAGGCGCCCTGGTGGAATACCACCTCGGGCCGGGGCAGTTCGCGGCGCCGCACGCGCTCGAGGAATTCGGTCTTGTCGAGGTAGTCGGCGATGTCGAACTCGGCGAGGTTGCGGAATTTCTCCGCGCGGGCGAGGTTGTCCACCGCCAGGATGTCGGTCTCGCCGCGCTCGTTGAGCGCGCGCAGCAGGTTTGCGCCGATGAATCCGGCGGCTCCGGTGACGATTATCTTCATGGCTTACCCGAACAATTCCGCTGCACTCGCCGTGGCTGTTCCCAGCTTGCCCACGACGATACCACCGGCCTTGTTGGCGATCGTGACAGCCTCGCGCAGGCCCAGCCCCGCCGCCATCATCGCGCCCAGCACGCCGATGACCGTATCGCCGGCCCCGCTCACGTCGAAAACCTCGCGCGCCTGGGTCGAGATGCTCCAGGCCTCGTCCTCCGTGAACAGCGTCATGCCTTCCTCGCTGCGGGTGAGCAGCAGCGCCTGCAGGCCCAGCGAACGGCGCAGGCTCTGCGCGCGGCGCGTCAGGTCCGCCTCGCTGCTCCAGCGCCCCACGACCTCGCGCAGTTCGGCGCGGTTCGGGGTCAGGATGGTGGCGCCGGCGTAGCGCGCGTAATCGTCCCCCTTGGGGTCGACCAGCACGGGCACGGCCGCGTCGCGCGCCAGGGTGATCATGCGCGATATGTGGGCGAGCCCGCCCTTGCCGTAGTCCGACAGGATCACCAGGGCGTAGTTCGCGAGCAGGCCGCGGTACTCCTCCAGGTGGGCCTCGAGCACCTCGGCCTCGGGCGCGCTCTCGAAATCGACCCGAGCCAGCTGCTGGCGCCGCGCGATGATGCGCAGCTTTACCGTCGTGGGCAAACTGGCGTCGCGGTGCAGGTGGTTGTGGATGCGCTCGGCCTCGGCCATGCGCGCCAGCGTGCGGCCCGATTCGTCGTCGCCCACCACGCTCAGGAGCCCGGCCTGCGCCCCCAGCGCCGTGATGTTGCGTGCCACGTTCGCGGCGCCGCCCAGGCGCTCCTCGGTCTTGCCTACTCGCACGACCGGCACCGGCGCCTCGGGCGAGATGCGGTCGACGTCGCCGAACCAGTAGCGGTCGAGCATGACGTCGCCAACGACGAGGATGCGGGCCTGGGCGAGTTTTTTCGGGTCGAGGTTGCGCATTTCCGTGGTCAAGCGTTTGTTCCGGCCTTCGCCAGCGCCGCCACCTGGGCGTCGACCATTTCGGCGATCATCGCCTCGAAGCCTATCGTAGCTTCCCAGCCGAGTTCGCGTCGCGCCTTGCGCGCATCGGCCACCGTGGGCCCGGTCTCGCTGGGCCGCAGGAAGCGCGGGTCGGTCGTGACGAAGTCGCGCCAATCCCTTCCCACGTATCCATACGCCGCCTCGCAAAGATCGCGCACCGTGCGCAGCGTGCCGGTGCCCACGACGAAGTCGTCGGCAGCCGCGTGCTGGGTCATGCGCCACATCGCCTCGACGTAGTCCCTGGCGTGTCCCCAGTCGCGCGAGGCGTCCAGGTTGCCCAGCGCCACCTTGCCGCTGCTCACCACCGGCTCGCCCTCCTCGTTGAGCAGGCGCGAGGTATGGATGCCGAGCTTGGCGCAGGCCGCCCCGTAGGCCACCTTCTGGGTGAGGAAATTCATGCGGCGCAGGGGGCTTTCGTGGTTGAAGAGGATGCCGCAGGCGATGAACATGCCGTAGCTGCGCCGGTACACGTGGGCAATGTGGTGCGCATATACCTTGGCGGCCGCATACGGGTTCGCCGGATTGAACGGCGTGGTCTCCGATTGCGGGGATTCGAGCACCGCGCCGAACATCTCGGAGGACGAGGCGTGGTAGACCCGGCAACGCGGCGCGAAGCGGCGCACCGCCTCGAACAGGCGGTGCGCGCCCATCGCGGTGATGTCGCCGGTTTCCAGCGATTGCGCCCAGGAAGCCCCGGGCGCCGATTGGGCGGCCAGGTTGTAGAGCTCGTCGGGCTGGTGCTGCAGCAGGGCATCGGCCAGATCCACCGAATTGGCGGCATCCCCGTGGAAGAGCTTGATGCGCTGGAACAGGGGGTGCAGGTCTGTGCGGGCCAGTATCGAGGGGCGGCGCCCGAAACCGACGACCTCGTAGCCGCGTTCCAGCAGGTTCTGCGCAAGGAGCACGCCGTCCTGGCCGGTGATGCCGGTGATGAGCGCGCGGGTCATGGAGCGATGGCTTCCTGGGCGGCGAAACCGCGAGTTTATCCGGCAATTTCCTCGACGAAGCGGCGCACGTGGACCCGCCAGTCCGGCAGCTGCAGGCCCAGGCGTTGTTCGAGCAGCCGGTTGTTGAGCCGCGAGTTCATCGGCCGGCGCGCCGGCGCCGGGAAGGTGGCGGCGGGTACCGGCGCAATGGCCCCGGGCGCCACCTGGAGCGCGATGCCGCGGCTGCGCGCGGTCTCGACCAGGAAGCTGGCGTAACCGTGCCAGGTGGTCTCGCCCGACGGCACGAGGTGGTAGGTGCCCCACAAGTCGCCCGCGTCCACTGCCGGCGCCTGAGGCGGCGCGGGGGCGTGACCCCAGATCCGGTGCACGGCCAGGGCCGTCACGTCGGCGAGCAGTTCCGCGCTGGTGGGCACGCCGTAGGTATCGGCGACGACCTGCAGGCGGTCCATCGTGCGTGCGCGCTGCAAGATGGTGTGCGCGAAATTCTTGCCGCGCACGGCATAGACCCAGCTCGTGCGGAAGATCAGGTGGCGGCAGCCGGGCACGGCGGCGATCGCGGTCTCGCCGGCGAGCTTGCTGCGGCCGTACGCGCTCAGGGGCGCGGTCGGATCGTCGACCTCATAGGGCGTGGATTTTTCGCCGTCGAAGACATAGTCGGTGGAGTAGTGCACGAACAGGGCGCCCAGTTCGGCGGCGGCCCGGGCCATTTCTCCGACCGCCTCGCCGTTGATGCGCATCGCGCGCTCGGGCTCGGACTCGGCCTTGTCCACCGCCGTGTAGGCGGCGGCGTTGACGATGACCCGGGGCCGCTCGCGCACGATGAGGTCGCGCAGCGGCGCCTCCAGGTTTGCCTCGGCGTGCCCCAGGGCGGCAAGGCTGCCCAGGGGCGCGAGCGCGCGCTGCAGTTCCCACCCGACCTGGCCGTTGGCGCCAAAAAGTAGAATATCCATGATTGCGTGCGCTATTGTTCGCCGGAATCCGACCGGCGCAAGTATCCGTCATCGGCAACAAGTGCGCACACCCGAGGCGCGCTCCCGCAACCCGCAGGAACCAGGATGATCTTCGTAACCGGTGGTGCCGGCTTCATCGGCTCAAATTTCGTGGTCGATTGGCTCGCCCCGGCGCACGGCGGGGCGTCCCCCGCCGGCGAGTCCGTGCTGGTGCTCGACGCGCTCACCTACGCCGGCAACCTGGCCAACCTGGCTGCCGTGCGCAGCCACCCCGGCCTGCTCTTTGCCCGCCAGGATATCTGCGACAGCGCCGCCGTTCTCGAACTGCTGCGAAAGCATCGCCCGCGCGCCCTGCTGCACTTTGCCGCCGAAAGCCATGTAGACCGCTCCATCCTGGGCCCGGCCGAATTCGTCCGCACCAATATCAACGGCACCTTTGCCCTGCTCGAGGCCGCCCGCACGTAT
>Ga0181519_10004805_pt1 | contig 10881 bp, 8 predicted proteins | sample PEATcosm2014_Bin_26_FD_121102 | JGI IMG/M metagenome (GOLD analysis project Ga0181519, IMG submission 121102) | Peatland microbial communities from MTU Mesocosm Facility, Houghton, MI, USA - PEATcosm2014_Bin02_10_metaG | ecosystem: Environmental > Terrestrial > Soil > Wetlands > Peat | place... | reverse complement strand
GGGGGGGGCCTTGGGGGGCTTGGGGGGGGATTGGGGGGGAATTGGGGGGGGGCTTGCGGCGGCGCGCGCGCCGTGCTGGCGCATGACTGCGGCGCCGAGTTCAAGAACCTCCGACGCGCGGCGATCTGGCGATTACGCTAAGGCGAGGCGTCGAAATAAGTGCTTCAAATTGGTAAGCTTCAGCGCAGCGTATTCAACGCCTCCGTGATCGACGACATCGAGGATAACGCCCCGGCCCCTCACCCTAAACCTCTCCCCGCCACGGGGGGAGGGGGGGCGGTTGAGGCTATAAGCCGTTGATTCCGGTATTTCGTTTAGTAGCCTTAGTCCACGTGTCGACGGGCGCACTTGGCTGGATGCTGCAAGTCGGACCGCCCGTTCACAATGCCCAGCGGAAGGCGTAGCGTAGCGCCGCGATGGGGTTCTCGTCGATCATGCGGCCGTGGCTGAGCACGACTCGGCCGGGCGCCCAGGCGATCATGCGTTCGGCGGCGGCGCGCACCTCTTTGCGACGCGGCAGGAAGGTCGCGCGCAAGTCCACGGGCATCTGTCCGTGCGGATGATAAGCACCCGCCGCCCTCATCAGCCAGCGCAGGGGCGGCTTGATCTTGTCGAGTTCGAAATTCTCGATGGCGTCGGTGAGGATCAGTGTGCGCGAGGCCTCGTGGAAGAACACAACTTCCTTCATGAACGAGCCGGAAATAACGGCCTGTTGCAATGCGTCGCGCCATTCCTCCGGCGCCTGCGCGCCGAGATCGCAGTCGAAGACAATCGCCGCGCCCTGCCCGCGCTCGCGCACCCCCGGCGAGGCCCAGGCCAGGGCGTCGGGAAAAGCCTGCCGGCAAGCGCCGCGTCGAAGGCCGTGGGCGAGTGCAGCCAACGATCGCCATTGCCGAGTTCGACCACTGTCATGCGCGTGGTGAACGGAATTTTTCAGAAAACTCAGGCCGGGACAGGCCATGAACACCTGCGGGCCATCGACCACGCCGATTGCCGGCGCCAGCGGTTTGAAAACATTGATTGGATCATGAAGTGTCAGGGATTTGGCGAACATGTCCGCCTCCTTTGCGCGTGCGCATGCGGGCGATAGACACGCGGATCATTGCACGCGTTTGAGAGGCCCGGCGACGATCAGACCAGCTCCACCTCCGCCACGCCGGGCAATCCCTTGATCGCGTTGGAAACCGCCGGGTTGATCGGATATTTGCCCGGCAGTTTGATTTCCACCTCGCGCTCGTCGAGTTGCAGAAGCAGCGTCACCTCACCTTCGGGCCGGCCCTTCAGGCGCTCCGCAAGCCCCGGCAGCGCCGCGCCGTCGCGCAGAGCGATGCGCAAGCCCTTCTGAATCCGCGCCGCCGCCTCGTCCAGCCTTTCCACCAGGGTAATGCGCGCGCGCACATCCTCGCCGTCGATCCGGCCATCCAGCGTCACCAGCACGCAGGCGCCCTTCTCCAACAGTTCGCGGAACTGATTCAAACCCTCCTGAAACAGGATAGCCTCGTACTGGCCGGAGGCGTCGGAAAGCGTGACGATGCCCATCTTGTTGCCGGATTTGGTGCGGCGTTCGGTGCGGTCGAGCACGGTCGCGGCGAGCCGGTCGGCGGACGCGCCCAGTTTTACCGCGCGTGCAAAACTCGCCCAGTTGCGCACCCGCAGCTTTTCCAGCACGGCGGCATAGGAATCGAGCGGGTGTCCCGACAGGAAGAAGCCGATGGAATCGAATTCGCGCTGCAGCCGCTCCTCCGCCGACCAATTGTCCCATTTCGTCAGCCGAAGCGGCTCGGGCGCGCCGCCGCCGAACAGGGCGTTCTGGCCGGCGCGCGCCTCGTCCTGCGCCACATTGGCGTGAGCCAGCACTTTTTCCATGCTGACGAAGGCCTTCGAGCGGTCGCGCTCCAGTTCGTCGAAGGCGCCCGCCGCCGCCAGGCTTTCCAGCACCTTCTTGTTCACCTCGCGCGGGTTGAGGCGCTGCGCCATTTCGGCGAGGCTGGCAAAGGGCTTGGCGCCGCGCGAAAAAACCAGCGCCGCAGCCTGGCCCTCGCCCACGCCCTTCACCGCCGACAGCGCGTAGCGGATGGTGAGCGCGCCTTCCGGGTCGGCGTGCACCTCGAAATCCACGCCGGACCGGTTGATCGACGGCGACTCCACCTCGATGCCGAGCCGGCGCGCCTCGTTGCGGAATTCCGCGAGCTTGTCGGTGTTGCTCTTGTCGAGCGTCATCGAGGCCGCGAGAAACTCGACGGGGTAATTGGCCTTGCACCACGCGGTCTGATAGGCGACCAGCGCATAGGCCGCCGCATGGCTCTTGTTGAAGCCGTAGTCGGCGAATTTCGCCAGCAAATCGAAGATTTCGTCGGCCTTGGCCTTTTCCAGCCCGCCCGCCACCGCGCCATCGACGAAGCGGGCGCGCTGCTTGTCCATCTCCGCCTTGATCTTCTTGCCCATGGCGCGGCGCAGCATGTCGGCCTCGCCGAGCGAATAGCCCGAGAGAATCTGCGCGATCTGCATCACCTGCTCCTGGTAGATGATGACGCCAAACGTCTCCTTCAGCACGGATTCGATTTTCGGATGGATGTAGTCGGCGTCCTCTTCGCCGAGCTTCACCGCGCAATAGGTGGGAATGTTGGCCATGGGGCCGGGCCGGTAGAGCGCCACCAGCGCGATGATGTCCTCGAACCGGTCGGCGCGCATTTCCGTGAGCGCCTTGCGCATCCCAGAGCTTTCCAGCTGGAACACGCCGACGGTCTCGCCGCGCCCGAGCATTTCAAAGGTTTTCGCGTCATCGAGCGGAATCTTGGACAAGTCCACCGCGATCCCGCGCGGTTTGAGCAAGTTCACGCAGGTTGAAAGCGTTGTGAGGGTTTTCAGACCCAAGAAATCGAATTTGACCAGCCCCGCCGGCTCCACCCATTTCATGTTGAACTGGGTGGCCGGCATTTCCGACTTGGGGTCCTGGTAGAGCGGAACCAGCTGGTCGAGCGGGCGGTCGCCGATCACGACGCCCGCCGCGTGGGTCGAGGCATTGGAGTAAAGGCCTTCGAGCTTTTCCGCGATCTCCAGCAATTTGGCGACCTTGGAATCCCGTTCCGCCTCCTCCTGCAAACGCGGCTCGGACTCTATCGCCTGTTTCAGCGACATCGGCGCCGCCGGGTTCTGCGGCACCATTTTGGCGAGCTTGTCCACTTGCCCCAGCGGCATTTCGAGCACCCGCCCGACATTGCGCAACACGCCGCGCGCCAGAAACGACCCAAAAGTGATGATCTGCGCCACGCGGTCGGCGCCGTAGCGGCGGCGGACATAGGCGATCACCTCGTCGCGCCGCGTCTGGCAGAAATCGATGTCGAAATCCGGCATGGACACGCGTTCGGGGTTCAAAAACCGCTCGAACAGCAGCGAAAACCGCATCGGGTCGAGATCGGTGATGGTGAGCGCATAGGCGACCAGCGAGCCCGCGCCGGAGCCGCGCCCGGGACCCACGGGAATGCCCTCCGTCTTCGCCCATTTGATGAAGTCGGAGACGATGAGGAAATAGCCGGGAAACTTCATCTTCTCGATGATCGACAGCTCGAATTCGAGCCTGTTGTCGTAATCTTCGAGCGTCTGGCCGGGCGCGGGGCCGTGGGCGTCGAGCCGCGCTTTCAGGCCGGCGATGGCCTGGCCGCGCAGTTCGGCGGCTTCGTCGGTCCCTGCGGTGAAATTCGGCAGGATCGGCGCGCGGGTTTTCGGGCGATAGGCGCAGCGCAGCGCAATTTCCACGCTATTGCGGGTGGCCTCGGGGATATCCGCGAATTTTTCCAGCATTTCCGCGCGGGTGGTGAAGCGGTGCTCGGGCGTGAGTTTTCTGCGGTTGTCGTCGGAAACCAGCGCGCCCTCGGCGATGCACAGCAGGGCATCGTGGGCGTCGTAATCCGAGCGCGCCGCGAAATAGGGCTCGTTGGTCGCCACCAGCGGCAGGTGGCGGCGGTAGGCGAGGTCGAGCAGCGCCGGCTCGACCCGCTTTTCGCCTTCCGTCCCGTGGCGCTGCAATTCGACATAGAGCCGTTGCGGAAAAATTTCGGAAAGCGCGTCAAGCCGCGCCTGTGCGGAAGAATCCTTGTGCAGGGCGAAGGCGCGGTCGATCGGGCCGCTGGGACCGCCGGTGAGCGCGATCAAGCCCGCGCCCGCCTCCCGCAACCGCGTGAGCGCGACATGCGCGGTGTCTCCCGGCTCGACTTCGGTCCAGGCGGCGGAGACCAGCTTCATCAGGTTGAGATAGCCCTCCTCGTCCATGGCGAGCAGCACGAGATTGCCAAAGCCGGCGTCGGCCGCCAGCGGCTCGCCGGGCGTGCGCAGGGATTCGGAGTCGCCGAAATCGACCGCGAGTTGCACGCCAGCGATCGGCTGCAGGCCGTCCTTCGAGGCCTTTTCCGAAAATTCCAGCGCGCCGAACAGGTTGTTGGTGTCGGTGACGGCAAGCGCCGGTTGGCCGTCGGCGGCGGCCAGTTTCAGCAGCTTGCCGAGCGGCAGCGCGCCCTCGCGCAGGGAAAACGAGGTGTGGACGTGGAGATGGACGAAGCCGACTTTTGTGATCACCTCGTCGAGCGCAAAAGTCATGCTTGGCATCCCCCAGGTAGAACTTCAGGTTGCATTCCCGCCAGGCATGCGCGGCGCGCAAAGCGGCCGAGAATTCCATTGCCGCCGAAACTTTTGTTCACCTTACGGACGTCTTGTGTTCCAGTCAAGTTTGATGCGGATCAATCAATTCGCCGCGGCGGGAAGAAACTCGCGTGTAATCATGCTTTTGTGGAAAAAATTGCCTGTGGATAAGTCCCCCGGTTCCTGTGGAATGCATTAACGCCGGGCTCAAGACGCTCACCCCTGATAAAACCGACGCTTGCGGAAGTCTGTCTCGAAATGGGGCAGGACCGCGGCAAGGGCCAAGGTTGTGTTTTACGTATACTCAACCAGAAGTCCATTGCGTAATGTCCAGCGCCTGTCCATGCGGCCGGCGAGCTCGAGGTTGTGAGTCGCGATCAGCGCCGCCAACCCGGTCGCGCGCACCAGCGTCATCAGGGCGGAGAACACCTTTTCCGCGGTGGCGGGGTCGAGATTGCCGGTGGGCTCGTCCGCGAGCAACAGGGCCGGCGCATTGGCCACCGCCCGGCAGATGGCGACGCGCTGCTGCTCGCCGCCGGAAAGCTCCGAGGGCCGGTGGGTTACGCGGGCGCTCAAGCCCAGATAGTCCAGCAGGTCCAGCGCCCGCTTGCGCGCCTCGCGCTTGTCGAGTCCCGCGATCAGCTGCGGCATCATCACGTTTTCCAGCGCGGTGAATTCCGGCAGCAGATGATGCAACTGGTAGACGAAGCCGATGCGGTCGCGCCGCAGCGCCGTGCGGGCGGCGTCGTCGAGTGGCGAGGTGTCGCGCCCGTCGATGGTCACCTCGCCGGAATCCGGCCGCTCCAGCAGGCCGGCGATGTGCAGCAGGGTGGACTTTCCGGCGCCCGACGGCGCGACCAGCGCCACCGCCTGCCCCGGCCAAAGCTGCCCCTCGGCTCCGCATAAAACTTCAAGCCAGCCGTCGCCTTCCTGGTAGCGGCGCGTCACGCCCGCGAACGAGAGCACGGGCAGCGCGGCGCGCGTCTCCTGGCCGGTCCAGTCGCTGGTGGTCTCATTCATGGCGCAGGGCCTCCACCGGATCGAGCCGCGCCGCCCGCCAGGCCGGATAGAGCGTGGCGGCGAAGGACAGGCCAAGGGTCAGGCAGGCCACTAGCGCCACCTCGCGCGGCTCGACCACGGTCGGCAATTGCGACAATCCGAAATAATATTGCGCCGGGAACAGGTTGAGGCTGAAGGCGCGGTTGAGGACCTGCCGGACGGCGTCGAGATGCAGCGCCAGCGGCACCCCCAGCGAGACGCCGAGCGTGGCGCCGATCAGCCCGATGGCCACGCCGGTCATGATGAAGATGCGCAGCACGGAGCCGCTGGTCGCGCCCATGGTGCGGAGGATCGCGATGTCGCGGGTCTTGTCCTTCACCAGCAGGATCAGGCCCTGCACGATCAGCAGCGCCGCCACCGCCACGATGATCGAGAGGATCAGGAAGATCGCGTCGCTCTCGACCTTGAGCACGTCGAAGAATCCCTTGTTGCGCTGGCGCCAGTCGGTGAGGATGTTGGGGCGCTCGACCGTGGTCTCGATCTTCATGCGCAGGTCGTCCATGTGCTGGGGATCGGCGACATAGCCCTCGATCACGCTGACCTCGCCCGGCTTGTTGAAGAAGGCCTGCGCCTCCGCGAGCGGCATGTAGACGAACAGCTGGTCGAAATCCGACAGGCCGAACTGGAAGATCGCCTGCACCCGATAGGTTTTCATGCGCGGCATCACGCCGAACGGGGTCTGCGCGCCCCTGGCGGTGAGCAGGCTGACGCTGTCGCCGACCTGCACGCCGAGGTTTTCCGCCATGCGCTGGCCGATAGCGACACCGCCGGCAAGGTCGAACCCGTCAAGCGTTCCCTGCCGGATGTGGCCCGTCATGCCGGGCAGGCCCTTGAGATCGTCGCCGGACAAGCCGCGCACCAGCGCGCCGGTCTGCTGGGTCGGCGAGGAAATGCCGGCCGCGCTCTCGACCATGGGAATGGCGCGCTGGACGCCGGGAATCTTTTCCAGCTCCGCCGAAACCTGCTTGTAGTCGGTCATCGGCGTGTCGATCGGCTGCAGGAAGAAATGGCCGTTCACGCCGATGATCTTGGCCGCCAGTTCCTCGCGCATGCCGTTCATCACGGACATGACCACGATCAGCGCCATCACGCCCACGGTGACGCCGGTCACCGAAAGCCCCGCGATGGCCGAGGGCAACAACCGGTGGCGGCGCGCGCGCAGGTAGCGCATCGCGGCCATGCGTTCGAATACGCCGAACGGCGCGGCGGCGCCGCGCAAGAATTTTTTCGCCAGACGAATCATTGCGCCCCGGTTCTCATTAGGTTTCGCGCGGCGCGAAGTAGGGGGAAATTGCGGGCAAATGAAGACTCATTTCATTTTGGCTCGTGCTTCCGGACCCGGACAATGCCGGAAAAGCTTTACCAATTTAAACCTGGTTTTTAAATTTTCTCCCAACCGGGCGGCAATCGGGGGCTGCGACAAGGCGGTGGAAGCCCGGAGCCGCCTATGTCCAACGCCCGCCTGCAGGAAATCGCCCTTCTCCCCCTCGACCAGCGCGCCGCGCGCATCGCGCAATTGTTCGCGGAAGGGACCGGCGAGGCGCCGGCGCCGCGCGCGCCGGAAAAGCGGAAGTCCCTGCCGGCGCTGGCGCGCGGCCTCGCCTTCTGGGCGCATCCGCGCCGCGCGCCCTACGCTTTGGTCGCGCTCGCCGCCTTCGCCGGCCGGAAGAACTTCAGCGCCTTCGCCCCGCCGCGCGCACTGGCGGTGGCCGACGGCTTCTGCGGCTTCGCGCCGGTTCCGGATGCCGAAGCCGCGCTCGATCTTTACGCCCGGGGACTTTATTTCGACGCCTTCCCCGGTCTCGCGTCGCTGTGGTCGCCGCACCGGCGCGCCATCGTGCGGCCCGCGGAGGCGCTTCGCCTGCCCGGCGGCGCCGGCGACGGCGACGGCCCTTGCGAGGTGCGGCTCGACCGCGCGTTCGAACGTCTGCTCGACCTCTGCGAGTCCCTGCGGACGAACCCCGGCCGCCGGCCCCCCTTCCCCGCGCCGCTTAGCCAGCTGTTCGTCCATGGTCTCGCCCACGTGCTGGAAATGCGCGGAGAGGACGGTGAGACGCGGGCGGCGATCGTCGGCGTCGGCGTCGGCGCCGTCTTCACGGTGGAAGGCTTTTTCGCCCGCGACCGCGCCGCCTTCGCGCACGCGGTCGCAGCGCTCGCGCGCCATCTGGCGGGGTTGAATTTCCTGGCGATCGATTTCCACGCCAATTCTCCAGACTTGCATGGCCTGCCGCTCGAACTGATCAGCCGCGAGGGATTTCTGGCGCTGCTCGGCGCGCCCGGCGGGTCGCGGGCCGGACGCTGGCGCGCGCAGGCGGATGCGGCGCAATCGCGGGCCGCCTGAAGCCGCGTTCCCGGGTCAATCCCGCCTGTTGAGCGCCGCCACGTAGAAACCATCGACATCGTGGCGCGCGGGCGTGAACCTCAGGCCCGGCCCATGCGGCGAGGCGGCGCCGTCGAGCGCCTCCAGCCCGGCCAGCCGCAGGGTTTCGCGCGCATCTTCGCTGCGAAAGTCGGGGTGCTCCGCAAGAAAGGCTGCGACCCTGTCCTCGTTTTCCTCGCACAGCAGCGAGCAGGTGATATAGACCAGCCGCCCACCGGGCCGCACATGCCGGGCGCCGGAGCGCAAAACCTCGTCCTGCGCCTTCTGTCTCTGCTCCAGCGCGCCGGGCCGGGTGCGCCATTTGGCGTCGGGATTGCGCCGCCAGGTTCCCACGCCGGTGCAGGGCGCATCGACCACCACCAGATCGCACTGGCCCGCGAGGTCGGCGACGGGATCGCTTTTTCCGCGGGGCGCCCGGACCTCGATGTTTTTCGCGCCGGCGCGCTCCAGCCGCGCGAAAATCGGCGTGAGCCGGCGCCCGTCGGAATCGGCGGCGAACAGTTCGCCCTTGTTGTCCATCGCCGCCGCCAGCGCCAGCGCCTTGCCGCCGCCGCCGGCGCAGAGGTCGAGAACTCTTTCACCGGGAACTGCGCGGCACAGGGTTGAGGCGAGTTGCGAGCCTTCGTCCTGGATCTCCACCATGCCGCGCGCGTAAGCGGGCTCCGCGTCGAGCGCGGCGCCGCGTCCCGCCGCGCCCTGGGGGATGCGCAGGCCGAGCGGGGCGAAGCGGCAGGTCTGCGCGCCGAGGTGGGCGAGTTCGGCCAGCATTTCCGGGCGGGTGGCCTTGAGCGCGTTCACGCGCAGATCGAGCGGCGCGCGGACTGCGAGCGCCCTGCCCTCCGCGACCGCCTCCTCGCTGAAGGCGCGGGAAAAATGCGGGGCGAGCCATTCTGGATAGTCGCCGAGCACCCAGTCCGGCGCGCCGCAAAAATCGCGCGCCGCGAGGTTTTGGCGTTCGTCCTCGCTCAGCGGCGGCGGCGCGTGGCCGATGCCTGAAAACTGCCCGTTGATCTCTTCGAAAGTCATCTCGCGCGCCAGCGCCAGCGCCCCGACCATTTCCGCACGCGACGTGTCGGACTTCATCAAGAAGCGCGCGCATGCGCGGCGGCGCAGGGCGTCATAGACCAGCGAGGCGATGGCCGCCCGGTCCTTGGCGCCGGCGAAGCGGTGCGCGAGCCCCCACTCCTTGAGCGTGTCGGAGGCGGGACGGCGGCGGTTTTCCAGGTCTTCGAGGATTTCGATGGCGGCGGCGATGCGAGCGGAGGGGTGCATGGAGCAAAACGATCGGCGCGAGGAACGGCGCCTCTCATTTCACGAAGCCGCGCCGCGCGCAACGCCCCTTTAACTCCAAGCAGGATTCACGATTTGCCTAGGAGAATATCGGTCTTGCCTTGAGCGCGGCGACAGCGCAAATTGCGGCGGGACGGTGAAATCCGCCGCCTTGCCATTCAAGGAGCACCGCATGCGACTTATTCGTTTCCTGCTGCTCGCCATCATGATCGGCGTGGCGGCCCCCGCCCTCGCGCCCGATTCCGCCAAGGCCGCGCCCGTCGCCGCCTCCAGCCTCGCCAGTCAGACCGCCGCGCCCGATCTGACCGAAAAGACCCGGTTGTACTGCTACAACCGCTACAGCGGCCGGTTCCTGCACTGGGGCTCCTGCTACCGCCGCCACCATTACTATTATCGCCCGCACTATTACTACCGTCCGCACTATTATTACAGGCACTACTACTATCACCCGCATTACTACCGCAGGCATTACTGGCATCGCTATTACTGGTAAGCGACCGGGTTCATGCGCGAACGTCGCCGCCGGAGTTTTCCGGCGGCGACTGGTTCAGCGGTTGAGATAATCGAAATTGCATTTTTGCCCGACGCGCAGCGACAGCGCCTGCGGCGGTCCCACGGCTTCCGCGACGCTGCGCGAAAAAAACGCGCGCGGCGATCACATTGCCGGCCCGGGCGGTTTTGTATAGTCGATGCGGACGACTTCGGGACAAGCAAATGACCAACGACCTCCGCTGGAAGGTTCTTTCCGAACGCACTGTCGTCAAGGACCAATGGATCGACCTGCGCGCGCAGCGCTGCCTCACGCCTCGGGGCGCCGTCCTCGATCCCTTCTACCTGCTGGCCCTGCCCGATTTCGTGCATGTCGTCGCCCTGACCGAGGAAGGCGACGTCGTGCTGGTGCGCGAATATCGCCACGCCATTGGCGCGTGCGTGCTCAACCTTCCCGGCGGCTGGATCGACGCGGGCGAACACCCGCTCGCGGCGGCGAAGCGCGAGCTGGCGGAAGAAGCCGGCTTCGTCTGCGAGGACTGGCGCGAGGTCGCGCAATTCGGCGCCGACATCGGACGCCAGGACAACAGCATCCACGTCTTTTTGGCCCTGGCCGCGAAACCCGGCGCCGTCCGCAACCTCGACGCGGGCGAAGAGGGCATGACCGTGGAATTGCTCTCGCCCGAACACCTTTACGAAGGTCTCGCCACCGGCCTGCTGCCGCACGCCGCGCACATCTCCGCTTTCCTGCTGGCGATGAAGGCGGCGGGATGGATCAGCCGTCGGTTCAGCCCCCCGACCTGAACCGGATGTAGTTTGCCAATTAATAAATATTTGATTTCACGAGGACCAGAATAAGTAGCATTAAAAAGCGGCCACCTTTCGTTTCAAGAATTTTGCACTGGAAGCCGGATTCAGGCAGGCGCAACTCTACGCCTGCGTCTGCAAAATAGCCTTAAGCCGCCCTGTCTGGCGCTCCTCTCGGCCTTCCGCCGCCGGGAAGAGCCGCACGCCTTGAACGTTGCGGC
>Ga0181519_10004801_pt1 | contig 10886 bp, 9 predicted proteins | sample PEATcosm2014_Bin_26_FD_121102 | JGI IMG/M metagenome (GOLD analysis project Ga0181519, IMG submission 121102) | Peatland microbial communities from MTU Mesocosm Facility, Houghton, MI, USA - PEATcosm2014_Bin02_10_metaG | ecosystem: Environmental > Terrestrial > Soil > Wetlands > Peat | place... | reverse complement strand
TCATCAGAAAATCGCCGTCGCCGGCGAAGGCGACGACGACGCGCTCGGGGTACAGCTGTTTGGCGGCGATCGCCGCGGGCAGGCCGTAGCCCATCGAGCCCCCGGTCGGCCCGAGCTGCTGCTCGAACGTGCGGAAGCGCAGGAAGCGGTTGACCCAGATGGCGAAATTGCCGGCGCCGGTGGTGAAGATGGCGTCCGGGACTTTGCGCCGCAGGCTGAACATGATCTCGGCCGGCTGCACGTCGCCGGGCACCGGCGGAGCCTGCTCGCTCCAGGCGAGATAATCGGCGCGGGCCTGCCGGGTAGCCTGCGACCACGGGATCGAGGTCGGCGGTTGCACGCCCTCCAGCGCCGAGGCGAAGGCGGACGAGGTCGCGACAATGCCGAGCACAGGCGCGTAGTTGCGGCCGAGCTCGTGCGGGTCGGCGTGGACGTGGATCAGCGCCTGCCTCGGCTTTGGTATTTCAAACAGCGTGTAGCTCTGCGAGGCGGCTTCCGACATTCGGCCGCCGATCAGCAGCACCAGATCGGCGCTCTCGGCGCGGGCGCGCAGCTTCGGATTGATGCTGAGGCCGACCTCGCCGCAATAGTTGGGATGCTCGCCGTCGAGGGCGCTGGCGCGGCGGAATTGCGCCGCCACCGGCAGATCGAAGCGCTCTGCGAAGCGCAGCACGCTGGCGCTCGCTTGTCTCGTCCAGCCGGGGCCCCCGACGATCACCAGCGGGCGCTCAGCCGCCCACAGCCGCTTCTGCAGCTCCGCCATCTGGGTCAGGCCGGGCCAGATCGGCACGGCCTCCGCGCGGGGGGCGTCGACGACATCAGCCGTCTCGGTCAGCACGTCCTCGGGCAAGGCGATGACGACGGGGCCGGGGCGGCCCTGCATGGCGTAATGATAGGCGCGCTGGATCGCTTCCGGAATCTGCGCCGCCGAATCGATCTCGACCGTCCATTTCGTCGTCGAGCCGAACAGGGCGCGGTAGTCCATCTCCTGGAACGCGCCGCGGCCGCGCATGGCGCGCTCGACCTGGCCGACGAACAGGATCATCGGCGACTGGTCGTGCTCGGCGATGTGCACCCCATGCGCGGCGTTGGTTGCGCCGGGGCCGCGGGTGACGAAGCAGATTCCGGGACGGCCGGTCAGCCGCCCGAGCGTGCCCGCCATCATCGCCGCGCCCGCTTCCTGGCGGCAGACCGTCACCGCGACGCCGGAATCATAGAGCGCGTCGAGCGCGGCGAGGTAGGATTCGCCGGGCACGCAATAGACGTTGGCGACCCCTTGGGCGACCAGCTGATCGACGAGAATTTGGCCGCCGGTGCGGGTTTTCGGCGTTTCGGTCATGGGACAGGATTCCTGCGGGCGACGCGGTGTTTGGCAGGTCGCCGGCCGGAATTCAATCGGGGGCGGCGCGTTCCTTACGCTGCGGCGCGCCGGGTCGGGCCGGCGTCTTCGCGCAGGCGGAAGCGCTCGACCATCGCCTTCAGCCGCTCGCACTCGCCGGTCAGCGATTGGCAGGCGGCGGTGGTCTCCTCCGCCATCGAGGCGTTGAACTGGGTGCCGCCGTCGAGCGCGGAGATGGCGATGTTGATCTGCTTCAGCGTCCGCGACTGCGAGACGGCCCGCTCGGCGATCGCTGCGATGCCGCCGTCGATCTCGACCACCCTGGCGCGCACGCGCGCGAACACCCCGTCGGTCGCCTTGACCAGCGTGAACCCGCGCTCGACCTCGCCGGAGGAGCGCGAGATCAGGCCCTTGATCTCGCGCGCCGCCTCCGCCGAGCGCTGCGCCAGCGAGCGCACCTCCGAGGCGACGACCGCAAAGCCTCTGCCGGCTTCTCCCGCGCGCGCCGCCTCGACGCCGGCGTTGAGCGCCAAAAGATTGGTCTGGAACGCGATTTCGTCGATGACGCCGATGATCGCGCCGATCTTGTCGGAGGATTCCTTGATGCGCGCGATCGCCGTCACCGTCTCCTCCACCACGTGTCCGTTCTCGCCGGTCTCCTGCTTGGCGAGGATGATGATGTCCTTGGTGTGGTTGGAAACCTGCGCGGTCGCGCCGAGCGCTTCGGAAAACTCCGACATCGCCGCGTCCGATTGCTCGATGGCGACGGCTTGCGCTTCGGCCCGCTTGGCGAGGTCGTCCGAGGCCTTGGCGATTTCGCGCGAACCCGCCTCGATCGCGCGCACGCCCTCGGCGACGGCCTCGATCATCTGCGAGAGCTCGCCGAGCGCGGCGTTGAAATCGTCGCGCACGGCGACGAACTCCAGCGAAAAGCCGTCGGAAAGCGTCAGCCTGAGATCGCCGTCCGATAGCGCGCGCAAGCCGGCGGCCAGCCGCTGCATCGCTTCGCCCTGCTGGCGGGTTGTCGCCTCCTTGGCGCGAGCTTCCGTCTCGCGCGCCGCAATCGCGGCTTCGCGCTGGCGCTCGACCTCTTGCTCCATCCGGCGCGCGGCGGCGCGGCCGTTCTTGAACTCGGCGAGCGCGCGCGCCATCGCGCCGACTTCGTCGCCGCGCTCGCAATCGGGAATCGCCGCCGTCGAGGACTCGTCGGTGAGCGCGCGCAGCGAGACGATCAGGCGCTTCAGCGGCGCGGCGATCTGGCTCCTGACGACCCAGTAGGCGCCGACCATGACGAGGAGCCCGACGCCGGCCAGCGTGGTGATCCACAGCGACATCTGCTCGGACGATGCGCTCGCCACCTCGACGGCGCTCTGCGCCTGGCCGGCGGCGAGCTGGACGCGCGCGGCGATCTGCATCCGCAGCTCGTTGAGCGTGTTGAACAGACTGTCCGACGTCTTGTCGAAGGTCTCCATCTCGGCGTTGCCGGGCTCGACGCCGTGTTCGATATAGCTATGCGCCATCGCGACGCCTTGCGCGTGGAACGGGCCGAAACGCGCCCTGACGTTCTCCAGTTTTTCGATCGCCTCGTCGACCTCGCGGCCTTGCGGCAGGCGGCCGAGCATGGCTTTCAGCGCCTTCGACTGTGTGTCGAACTCGGCCGCATATCTCGCGGCGCCGGCGAAACTGTCGTCGCGATGCGTGGCGGAGGCGTTGGTGAGGAACCGCTGCACCTGGATGACGTCGAGCTGCAGGTCTCGCGTCGCCGCGCGCAGCGGCAGCAGCAGGTCGCTCATCGATTGCATGCGCTCTTTCGCGAAAGCGAGTTCGGCGCGCTCGCGATAGGAGAAGGCGAGGCTCGTCAGCGTCACCGCGACCGCCGCCGCGGCCAGCACGGCGAGGATCAGGTCGAGCTTGAAGCGGATCGACAGTCGCGCGAGTTTCGTCGCAGGCTGGGAAGCGGAAACGGACAAAGGGCGATCTCGCTGCTGTCTCGAAGGGCGCGCCAAGAGGGGCTGAGCGCTGCCTAGGGAACATGCCGGCTGGCCGGCGACGCGAGGAAAGCCTCATGCGTCGACGCCGGGCGGCGTCGCTTCGCGCGCTTGTGAAACTAGTCAAAAAATGTTTACGCTGACTTAAATCCCATAACAGGCGTGAAGAGTTGCGTTCGGCTTGCCGGGGGAGTCGCAAAATGTGGCGCATCTCACCACATTTTTAACTGAGGTCGGACATTTTTGCGATTCGAGCGGGATCGAGGCCTCAAGTTCTTCGTTCCCGGCGACGGGTCGCCACGTTAGACTGGCGGCTCAAGGCGCCGAAGGGCCGGCGCCGTCGAGGCCAATTCTGGGGAGAGTTTCGTGATGCGCTTTGATTCGCTGCTCCGCGCCGGCCTGATCGGCGCCGGTCTTGTCTTCGCTTCCGGCGCCTTCGCAATTCCGCTCACCATGGGCGGCGACTATTCCAACGTCAGCACCGGCATGAGCTACAACGAGCGTCCGGCCGCCGCTGCGGTGCCGCGCGAGACGGTGTCCTACAACGGACCCTTCGCGCCGGGCACCATCGTCGTCTCCACCGGCGAGCGCCGGCTCTATCTCGTGCTGCCGGACCATCAGGCGCTCAAATACGGCATCGGCGTCGGGCGGCCCGGCTTCACCTGGGGCGGCGTGCTGCGTGTCAGCATGAAGAAGGAATGGCCGGATTGGACCCCGCCGGCGGCGATGCTGAAGCGCCGCCCGGACCTGCCGCGCCACATGAAGGGCGGCATCGAAAACCCGCTCGGCGCCCGCGCGCTCTATCTCGGCAGCTCGGAATACCGCATCCACGGCTCCAACGAGCCCGACACCATCGGCCAGGCGGTGTCCTCCGGCTGCATCCGCATGACCAACGCCGACGTGACCGACCTCTACGGCCGCGTGGCGGTCGGCGCCAAGGTGATCGTGCAGAACTGAAATCGCTGTATCTGCAAATACATAACGCCGGACGGCTTTCCTTTTCGCCATCCGGCGCCTAGATTTGGCTCATGACCTCGCTCGTCGACCCGTTTGGCCGCGCCATCACCTATATCCGCGTGTCGGTGACGGACCGCTGCGATTTCCGCTGCGCCTATTGCATGTCGGAAGACATGACGTTCCTGCCGAAACAGGATCTGCTGTCTTTGGAGGAGTTGGACCGGCTGTGTTCGGTGTTCGTGCGGTTGGGCACGCGCAAGATCCGCGTCACCGGCGGCGAGCCCCTGGTCAGGCGCGGAATCATGACGCTGTTTCGCTCGCTGTCGCGCCATGTCGCAGCCGGCGGGCTCGACGAGCTGACCGTCACCACCAACGGCTCGCAGCTCGCCCGTTTCGCGCATGAGCTTGCCGATTGCGGCGTCAAGCGGGTCAATGTCTCGCTCGACACGCTCGACGCCGCCAAGTTCAAGCAGATCACCCGTTGGGGCGATTTCACGCAGGTGATGCAGGGGATCGAGGCGGCGACGCGGGCGGGGCTCAAGGTCAAGATCAACGCCGTCGCGCTCAAGGGTTTCAACGACGCGGAAGCGCCGGAGATGATCGCCTGGGCGCACGGGCGCGGCCACGATCTCACCTTCATCGAGGTGATGCCGCTGGGCGAGGTCGAGAAAAATCGCTTCGACCAGTATCTGCCGCTGAGCGAACTGCGCGCCGCGCTGTCGCGCCGGTTCACGCTTAAGCCCTCGTCTTACGCGACCGGAGGTCCAGCGCGTTATTTCGACGTGGCGGAGACCGGCGGGCGGCTCGGCTTCATCACGCCGCTGACGCATAATTTCTGCGAAAGCTGCAACCGCGTGCGCGTCACCTGCACCGGCACGCTTTACATGTGCCTGGGCCAGGACGACGCCGCCGACCTGCGCGCGGCGCTGCGCCGCTCGGAGAGCGATCTGGCGCTGGAGCAGGCGATCCGCGCCGCGATCGCGCGCAAGCCCAGGGGCCACGACTTCCTGATTGAGCGCGCGCAAGTTCATGCCTCGACAAGCCGGCATATGAGCGTGACGGGCGGCTAGACGACGGACTAGGCGGCCGTGCGGCGGCGCCCTATATCGTTGGGGCTCCTCGCGGGGCCTTGACCCCCGCCATCGAAGGTGACCCATGACCGACACGCGCGAACGCATCGAAAAGCTCATCAACGACAATCCCGTAGTGCTGTTCATGAAGGGCACGCCGCAGTTCCCGCAGTGCGGCTTCTCCGGCCGGGTCGTGCAGATCCTCGACCATCTCGGCGCGCCGGTGGTCGGCGTCAACGTTCTCGAGGACGCCGAGATCCGCCAGGGCATCAAGGACTTCGCCAACTGGCCGACGATTCCTCAGCTCTACATCAAGGGTGAGTTCGTCGGCGGCGCCGATATCGCGACCGAGATGTACCAGTCGGGCGAACTCGCCTCCATGCTAGCCGACGCGGGCGTCGAGGTGAAGGCCAAGGTTTAGCCGGCCATCCGCCTGTCGTCGCCGCGAAAGCGGCGGCTTGACGTGCGCGCCCTGTCATTCCCGCCCGCGCGGGGACGGTGGGGCTGCGCTGTGTTTTCGGACGCGAATCGCCCCAGTCACGGCCGCGCGGGCGCCCTTTGGCGGCGCTATCCCAGGCATTCCCGCAGGACGCGCTCGAGCTCATCGACGTCGGTCAGGATGTCGCCGGCGCCGTCTACGGATTGCTCGATCATTCCGTAGTAGCGGAAGTCGAGATGCATCGAGAGTTTCAGGAAACAGGAATATAGCAGGTTGGCGGCGAAGATCTCGATCACCGTCAGCGGTCCATTGAGATAGGCGAGGTTGGTCAGGCCGGCGCCGTGCGGGGCAAGCACGACTTCGGCCCCGTTCAGCAGTTCGACCTGTTCTTCAATGCTCAACTCGCCCGAACCGAAATCGACTATCTCGAAACCATAACGGGTCAACAGCTCGATGAATTCGGGGGTTGGCGCGATGTTGTTGCCGACGCGCGCCCTGCCTTTGGCCCTGCGCACCAGCAATCGCCGGCGTCCGGGCGCCGTGGCGATCTTCATTTTGTGCCTGAGCCAGAGCAGCGAGTCTCGCGATTGCATGCATTCCGCAAGGATGGGATTGCGCACCCGCATCACGCCGGTCGTCACCCGCGGCGTCGAATCCAGAGTGCGGGCCAACAGAGACTCCTGGTAGCGGTTCTTCGTCATGTCCTCCGGGATGTAGACATTGGTGAATTTCAACTGTTCGCCAAGACGGGACTTCGGCGCCACGTCGAAGGTGTAGTGATAGTAATTGCTCCAGATCGTGCTCATTACCAATGTGTTGTCGGCCAAGGGGATACTATCCCAGTTTTCCAGGATGCTGTGTCTCAATGTCCTGGCGTCGTTCGTGTTGATCTTGTCGAACGGTATTCTCGCCCACAGCGGATTGTCGAGCGGAGTGTTGATGGAGAACCAGTTTCCGCTGCGGTTCAACAGCAGCAATCCATCGGGAATCACGGCGTATTCGCCCTGCAGGACTCCGACGACATCCGGGCGCATGGCCTCGAAGTCGCTCAGTAGGATCGATTTCAACAGCGGCGATTTCGAGATCACCTTGGTTTTCGCGTCGTCGATTTCGGGGCGAAGCGCGCACAGGCGCGGCAGGGCGAAGAAGTTTTGGCAGAAGTGGTGCGGGATCGGATATTCCGTAGTCACGGGATTGTACATGAGGGCCCCGATCAAGCTGCTATTGTCCCGGCGCAGTCGTGGCTGGCCGGAGCCCGGCGTTGCAATCGCCGCCGGTTGAAAGCACGTCTTACGCGCCATAGCGCCGTTTAGGAACGAGGGCTTGTCTCAGGCTGACACGGCGCCCGCGGTCTCAGGCCGCGAACAGCAGCGCCAGCGTCAGCAGCGCCGCGAACTGGATCAGGCAGGCCCTGAGGTAGAGCCGCAGCGCCGCGCGGATGTCGGCGCTGCCTGCCTCGCGGCGGCCGTCGCCCATATAGGCGTCCTCGACCGTCACGCCGCCGTAGACGCGCGGGCCGGCGAGCTGCAGCCCCAGCGCGCCGGCCATCGCCGCCTCGGGAAAACCGGCGTTGGGCGAGCGGTGATGGCGCGAATCGCGGCGCACCGCGTCGCGGGCCGCCTTCCAGCGCCCGTCGAGCCCCGCCGCGAGCGAGATCCACAACGCCGCCAGCGGCGCCGCGGGCAGGTTGACGAGATCGTCGAACCGCGCCGCCGCCCAGCCGAAATCCTCGTATCGCAGGTTGCGGTGGCCGATCATCGAATCCGCGGTGTTGGCGGCCTTGTAGGCGACGCCGCCGGGCAGACCCAGGATCGCCGTCCACCACAGCGGCGCGACGACGCCGTCGGAGAAGTTTTCCGCCAGACTCTCGATCGCCGCGCGGGCGACGCCGGCGAGATCGAGCGCCTGCGGGTCGCGGCCGACGACCTGCGCCACGGCGATCCGCCCGGCCTGCAGCCCCTCGGCCTCCAGCGCGTCGGCGACCGCTTTGACGTGGGTATAGAGGCTGCGCTGCGCCGGCAGGCTCGCCGCCAGCACCGCGACGATGAGGAAGCCGAGCCGGGAGCCGCCGAGCACGTCCTGCACGAACAGCGCCGGAAACCACGCCGCCGCCAGCACGATGACCAGCGTGGCCGCCCCGGCGAGGCGGCGGCGCAGGGCGCCGCCGCGGTTGAGCCGCAGCTCCAGCGCCGCGATCAGCGCGCCGATCCAGGTGACGGGATGGCCGATCTCGCGATACAGGCTTTCCGGGTATCCGGCCGCCGCCTCGATGACGAGCGCCGTCGCGGCGAGCAGGGGAAAGAGCGAGGCGGACATTTGATCGAGCAGGTTGAGGCTGCCCAGCGCCTATTCCAGCACGGCGGCGATATCAACTCGGCCGCCGCGGCTTTTCCTGACGCCCCGACGCCCTGGGTCGATCTGTCCACTGGAATCAACGCCGTTCCCTACCCCGCGCTCGGGATCGAGCCGCAGCGCTGGACGCGGCTGCCGAGCCCGGCGGAGATCGAGGCGCTGCAGACGGTCGCCGCCGCCCGCTACGGCGCCAGGCCGGACGAGATCGTGGTCGCGCCGGGGACGCAGGCGATCATCCAACTGCTGCCGCGGCTGTTTGCGGCCAAACGGGTCGGGATCTTGGGGCCGGTGACCTACAGCGGCCACGAAACCGCCTGGAGCGCCGCCGGGGCCGCGGTTCGCATCGCGCCCGACCTGGCGGAACTGGCGGGCGTGTCGCATCGCGTCGTCGTCAACCCGAACAATCCCGACGGCCGCCGGCTGCCGGTCGAGACGCTGCGCAGCCTGGCGCGGGATTGCGAGCTGCTCGTGGTCGACGAAGCCTTCGCGGATTTCGAGGCCGAATCGCTGTGCGACGTTTTGCCGCCGAATGCGGTGGTGCTGCGCTCGTTCGGCAAGACCTACGGGCTCGCGGGCGTGCGGCTCGGCTTCGCCATCGCGCCGGCGCCAGTCGCGCGCAGCTTGCGGGCGGCGCTCGGGGCCTGGGCGGCGTCCGGCCCGGCGCTGGAGATCGGCGGCCGGGCGCTGGCCGATTCGGCGTGGCTCGCAGCGACCCGCGGGCGGCTCGAAGCGGATACGCGCTGGCTCGACGGCCTGCTGTTGCGGGCGGGGTTCGAGATCGTCGGCGGGACGCGGCTGTTCCGGCTCGCCGCCCGCGCCGGCGCCGGCGCGGCGTTTGCGGCGCTTGGCCGTCAGGGCGTGCTGACGCGGCCGTTCCGGGCGCGGCCGGACTGGCTGCGCTTCGGCCTGCCGGCGCCGCAGGACCGCGCGCGGGTCGAGGCGGCGCTTCAGGCGAGTGTCTTCACCTCGATCGAGTCGTAGCCGCGGGCGCGGTAGACCAGCACCGAAATCAGCCAGCTCGCGGCGAATACGCCGATGATGACATAGCCGAGCACGCCGAAATTGTCGTTCAGCGCGCCGATGGCGTCCCAGAACGGCCCTTCCAGTTTGAACTGGTCGCCGATCAGGCCGAGCGTCTCGATCCCGCCGATCAGCAACGCCACGACCACCGACACCGCGGTGATGGTGATGTTGTAATAGAGCTTGCGCACCGGCTTCATGAACGCCCAGCCATAGGCGCCGAGCATCAGCACGCCGTCGGTGGCGTCGATCAGCGTCATGCCGGCGGTGAACAGGGCCGGGAACACCAGCAGCGTGGCGAACGAGGCGCCGTTGGCCGCCTGGGTCGCGGAAATGCCGAACAGCGCCACCTCAGTCGCGGTGTCGAAGCCGAGCCCGAACAGGAAGCCGATCGGCAGCATGTGCCAGCTCCTCGTCACCAGCCCGAACAGCGGGCGGAAGATGCGGGCGAGAAAGCCGCGGCTGTTGAGCAGGATGTCGAAATCGTTGTCGGAGAACGGTTCGCCGCGCTTGACCGCGTTGAAGGTGCGCCAGACCGAGATCAGCACCACGATGTTGAACGCGGCCAGCAGGAACAGGAAGAAGGCCGAGGCGAGCGTGCCGAAGACGTCGCCGAACGCCTTCAGGTTGTCGAACTGAGCGTTGACCTGCGACGCCGCGAAGCCGACCGCCAGCGACAGCAGCACCACCACGAGCGAATGGCCGAGCGAGAAGAAGAAGCCGACGCCGACCGGCCGGTCGCCCTGCTGCATCAGCTTGCGCGTGGTGTTGTCGATCGCCGCGATATGGTCGGCGTCGACGGCGTGGCGCAGGCCGAACGTGTAGGCGAGGATGGCCGAGCCGAACAGCACGGCGTTGTCGCGCAGCGCGACGAAGGCCCAGATCCAGACCGCTACGTTGGCGGCCGCCAGAATGGCGTAGAGCGCGATCAGGCGCCCGCGGACGGCGCCATCGCTTTCACTCCATAAACGAGAAACAAACCCTGGCATGGCGCCCTCGCATGCGTGCCGCCTTTAGGATCAGCGCGCCCGATCTCCCGGAGGCGCCGCAGCTGTTCGGACGGCGCGGCCGCCCGGATCCGGACGGCGCGGCCGCCGGGGGGATGGCAGGTCTCCTGGCTCGCGGGTCGCAGCCCCTTCGCGGCCTTCCCGAGGCTTGTCGCCTCAGTGGCCGTGGCGCGAGGGGCTCGCCGCTCACAGTTGCGGGCGGCAGCCGCGGCCGACGGTCAAGACGGTTTCCGCGTTCCCTTTTCATCTCCGTTTTAAGGAGAACCATCGAAATCTGCATAAAGCCCGGCGGGCGCGGACGCAAGTGCGGCCCGGCGTCCCGAAACGGGCCGGCAGGAACAAACCATGCCCCCGCCAGTTGAGGACGCGGAGGCTAACAGGATGAACACTCGCATGATTCGCTCCCGCTCCACGCCCCGCTCGCAGACCTTGATGCGCAACGCGGCGAGAGACGGCGTCGTCGGCGCAGTCATCGGCCTGCTGCTGCTTTCCGGCCTGCTCGCCAGCAGCCTCGACTTGCGCCAGATGATGGCCGAAAACCGGGAACTGGTGCCGCTGCTTGGCACCGTCGTCGGGGTGATCGTGCTGCAATGCGGCATCGCGGCGGGTCTCGCTGGCTTCGCGATCCGAAAGTATTCCGCCCTGGACTGAGGGCGGTATAAGCGTCCCGTCTCCGCCGGGGCGCTGCTGATGCGACTGCGAATCATCAATCCC
>Ga0181519_10004798_pt1 | contig 10890 bp, 9 predicted proteins | sample PEATcosm2014_Bin_26_FD_121102 | JGI IMG/M metagenome (GOLD analysis project Ga0181519, IMG submission 121102) | Peatland microbial communities from MTU Mesocosm Facility, Houghton, MI, USA - PEATcosm2014_Bin02_10_metaG | ecosystem: Environmental > Terrestrial > Soil > Wetlands > Peat | place... | reverse complement strand
TTGGAGCATGCACGGCAAATGTGCACCGCAATATTTTAACAGCTCCCATACATGCCTTGTGACAACATCCCGGCGTCCGGCCCGGTCGCTCGCGACCGCCCGCAACCGGATGCGGCGGCAATGCCATCGCTCGCACCCGGAGCACAGGATGAGGGCCGATCCAGACACCATCGCCGCTGGCGCGCGACCGCGATCGCGCACGGCGCCCTCCGCACGCTCGGTTGCCGGATTGACCAGAGGCTCCGCCGGGCGGGCCTTGGCGGCCCATGCCGGTGTCCTCGCGGTCACCGCGATCGCCGCGGTGCTGCAATGGGGCGCCTCGCGAGCCGACGAGGCCACGGCATCGGATGCGTCACCCATCGCCGCCGCTGCGCCGTCCGCGCCGGCTCGCAGCGCCGACGGACCGGCCGATGGATGCAAGAAGGGGTCCGAGAACGAAGGCATCTGGAGCCGCCTCCAGGATAGCTACGCGAGCCACTTCGAGTGGAACGGTGGCGATCCGAACGCACCGCCGACCGTGGTCGTCGGCGGCGCCGAGATCCCGGAGTCCAATCCGCCGTGGCCGTACGCAACCTGGAACATCGGGGGCTCGGAGGCCATCGGCGTCGAGAACATGTACTACAGCGCCGTGATGGACGCGATCTACTGCGGGCCACACGGCCAGGCGTGGAAGGACAGCCGCTTCACGATCTACGGCTGGATCGAGCCCGGCGCCAACATCAGCACCTCGCACACGCGTTTCAACTACGTGACCGGGACCGGCGGCAACTACCCGGCGGCGTATTCGTTCGAGCCGAACACCGTACAGCTCGACCAGCTCGCCCTCTACCTCGAGCGCACGCCGGACGAGGTGCAGCGCGAGCACTTCGACTGGGGCGGCCGGTTCGCGGCCATCTACGGCACCGACTACAAGTACACGTTCTCGAACGGCATCCTCAGCAACCAGTATGAGCAAAGCGCGAAGCAGAATGGCTTCGACCCGGTGATGTACTACCTCGACTTCTGGTTCCCGCACGTCGCGGAGGGCATGAACCTGCGCGTCGGCCGCTACATCTCGATCCCGGACATCGAGGCCCAGCTCGCGCCCAACAACATCACCTACAGCCACTCGCTCCTCTACACGGTCGATCCGTACACGCAGCACGGCGTCGTCAGTACGATCAGGCTCGACAAGAACTGGCAGCTGCAGACGGAGCTGTCGTTCGGCAACGACGTGGCGCCGTGGGTCAAGAACGACCGCCAGCTCACGCCGGCGGCCTGCGTCATCTGGACGTCCGACGACGGCAAGGACAGCATCTATCCGTGCATGAACGGCCTCAACGACAGCCGCTGGAACTGGAACAACATCCAGCATGCGGTCGTCACCTGGTACCACAAGTTCGATGCGAAGTGGCACACGGACACGGAGGCCTGGTACATGTGGGAGAGCCATACGCCGAACGTGAACAACCCGGCCGGCGCTGCCATCATCGCCGCCGACTTTCCGTACGTCACCTACGGCGCGCCCGGTGGCGCCATCTGCCCGGCGGACCGGGTCACCTGCTACTCCTACGAGTGGGCGCTCGTGAACTACATCAACTATCAGTTCGGCCCCAGGGACATCGCGACGTGGCGGACCGATTACATGGATGATGCGCGCGGGCAGCGCACGGGCTTCAAGACCCGGTATTACGAATTCGACCTGTCGTACACGCACTGGGTCGGCGACGTCCTCGAACTGCGACCGGAGCTCCGCTTCGAGCACGCCCGCGATGTCGATGCATACGACAACCCTGCGGCGACGCCGGGAGCCGGCCGGAATTCGCAGCTCATGGTCGCTGCGGATCTGATCTTCCACTTCTGAGCGACGCCGGCGGGCACCGACCAGTGCCGGCCGGCGCCTGTAATGGCGAGGACGAGACGCCAAGCTCCACGACCCACGCCCACGCATGGAGACGGGGCGCCGGCGTCAGAGGCGCGACATGACCGGTCAGGGACCGCTCCTATTGCTGGTCGACGACGACGTGCGGATGCGCGGGCTGCTGCGCAGCGTCCTGCGCTCGCAGGGCTACCGTTGCGCGGAGGCCGGCACGCTCAAGGAGGCCCGGCAGTCACTCGTGACATCGCGTCCGGATCTCGTCCTGCTCGACATGAGCCTGCCGGACGGCGAGGGTTCGGAACTGGTCCGCTGGGCCCGCAAGTCGTCGAAGGTACCGATCATCGTGCTGTCGGTTCGGGACCGCCAGCACGAGAAGGTGCAGGCGCTCGATGATGGTGCCGATGACTACGTGACCAAGCCGTTCGCAACGGGCGAACTGGTGGCGCGCGTGCGTGCGGCGCTGCGGCGTGCCGCGAGCGAAGCGGCCCCGGATCCGAGCTGCGTGGTCAATGCGGGCGAGCTGTCCGTGGATCTCGTGCGCCGCACCGTCCGGATGCGCGGCCTGCGCATACACCTGACGCCGACGGAGTTTCGCCTGCTCAGCCTGCTGTCCAAGAACCCGGGCATCGTGCTCACGCACCAACGCCTGCTGCGCGATGTGTGGGGCCCGCAGAAGCTCGACCGACCGCACTATGTGCGGATGTGCGTGGCCTCGTTGCGCCGCAAGCTGGAGCTCGACCCGGTGCAACCGAAATACGTGGTCACCGAGCCCGGTGTCGGCTACCGGCTCGTGGCTGACTGAACGGCCGTCGATTGCAATGCCACAGGCCCGGACGCCAGCCCGGTGAGCATCGACGGCGTCGCGACAGGCGCTCGTCACGGCGCGCGTTGAACGGGACTGCCAGACAGGAAGGAGAAACCAGCCATGCTTAGCAAATCTACGGTACTCGCGGCCGCCTGGATGCTCGTGGCGGCCGGCGTCTGGTCGCCGGGCGCCTGCGCCGCTGAAGCACCCGCGGCGACACCCGCGCCTTCGGCGGAAACGAGCAGGAAGCTCGACGCCGGCCTGCCCGCCGTTCAGCGGCTCCTGCAGCTCATGGACGCCGACGCGAATGGCAAGGTCTCGAAGGATGAGTTCATGCGGTTCATGGAGGCGGAGTTCGACAAGGCCGACGTCAACCATGACAACGAGCTGGACCCGAAGGAGCTGAGCCGGCTGGTGCAGTCGCTCACGCACCCGGTCAGGGGTCCGGCGCGCTAGCGTCGCGCGGCGCTTCGTCGAAGCATGAGGGACGGCATCGGGCCGCGCCCCGTGGCCCGGTCGAACGGCGCTGCCCGCCGCTGATCCCGGCTGCCGGCGCTGTCGCTGCGCCGGTCGATGGGCCGCCAGCGCGACGGCGAAGGACGCGCTCACGAGTGGCGGCTTCGAGGTGGCCCAGCGATCGGCGCCTTGGTCCGCAGGAGACGGACGCCCGGTGAAGTGCGGTTCGGGCACGGTCGCTCGACCATCGCACGGGCTGAGCGGGGCGTCGTCTCCTCACTGTGCCGCCGAGAGCGCGCTGATCGTGACGTAATAGCCGTCCGGATCGCGGAGCGAGAACTCCTGGGTCCCAGTGCTCGGGTTCACGTGCGGCTCCTCGTCGAGTCCGGGTCCGAGCGCGCGGGCTCGCTGCAGCGCGAGGTCGAAATCATCGACGCGGAAGAACAGCAGCAGCCCGTTTCCCGGTTGCGCCAGACCCGGGCTCAACAAGGAAGGATGCTCGTGCGCGCCCCATTGATGGAGACACAGCAACACCGTTCCATCCGCGTCGCAAATCTGCCCCCAGAAGTCATGAGCCGGAACCGCCTCGGGCTGCCCAAGCAGCGACTGGTACCATCGGAAGCTGAGCGGTACGTCCCTGACGGCGATGATCGTCCACGTGCGCTTCATCGGTGATTCCTGCGTGACCCTAACTCGCGATCTTGCGTGCGCGGCCAGAGTCCCTCTCAGGCCGCACCGTCGCCAACCCTGGCGCGCGCCGACGTTGATGCGAACGGAAAGGCGATTGTGAGCCTTCGAACGCGACCGGGCGGACCGGGCAATTTAGCCTGTTGTCGCGCTAGCCGACGAGCCTCATGCGTCGCAGCGTCAAGGCGCGTTCGGCAGCTATTGACGCGATGCAGGGGAAAATCGACTCTAGGACTTCAGGTGGAGGATCGAAGAACCGGCCGGTGGATCGCCCGATAGGTCTTTGATTCGGAATCGCTTTTTAATCCAGTCTCCGACGGGGTCCTGGTCTCTCGCGACCGGCGCTCACGAAACCGCAGCACAGGCTATCGCCCGATGCAGACATCCTACGAAACGCTCCTGGCCGTTGCGGTCGCACCAGACGTCCTGCTCGTCACGCTCAATCGCCCGCAGGCGGCCAATGCGTTCAATACGGCGATGGCCACCGAGATCGCGCAGCTGTTCGGTTCACTGGCGGCGGACGACGCTCCGTGGCGATGTGCCGTCCTGACAGGCAGCGGCGCGCGCGCATTCTGCGCCGGCGCCGACCTCAAGGAGCGCAGCGGCATGACCGACGCGGCCTGGCGTGCCCAGCACCGCATGATCGAGCGGATGGTGCGCGCCATTGTCGCCTGCCCTGTGCCGGTCATTGCGGCGGTCAATGGTGCGGCCTTCGGCGGCGGCTGCGAGCTCGCGCTGGCCTGCGACTTCATCTACGCGGCACCCGATGCCAGCTTCGCGTTGCCCGAAGTGACGCGGGGCATCATGCCGGGTGCCGGCGGCACACAAACGCTGCCACGGGCGATCGGCAGCCGCAGGGCTCTCGAGCTGCTGCTCACCGGGCGCCCACTGACGGCCCACGAGGCGCTGGGCTGCGGACTCGTCAACGCGGTGCCCGGTGGCCGCCTGCTCGAAGCCGCGCTCGCGACGGCAGCGATCATCGCGCGCAACGCGCCACTGTCGGTTCGCGAGATCAGGCGGGCCGTGGCCGAAGGGGCGGCGCTGCCGCTCAGCGAAGCTCTAGCGGTGGAGCTCGAGGGCTACAACCGGCTGGTTCCGACGGAAGACCGGCGCGAGGGCGTGCTCGCGTTCAACGAGCGGCGCACGCCTCAGTTCCGCGGACGATAGCGCGCGACGTGGTCGGCGCGGCGGATTCCGGCCGGCCGGGCGCCTGCCGTACAATATGACGTCAACCTCATCTTCCGGCCATCGATCGACGACCAGAACGAGTGCCGACCGACGCATGACCCTGTCCTTCACCGAGCACCTCGAGCAGCGCCTGCGCGAATCGCCGCCCAAGCAGAAGGGCGAGCGCACCCGTCTGCGGCTGCGCATCGCGACGGCGAAGAGCCTGGAGCGCCACGGCTACCACGCCATGCGCGTCACCGACATCACGGCCGGCGCCAAGGTCGCCGAAGGCTCGTTCTACGTCTACTTCACGGACAAGACCGACGCTGCGCTGAGCGTTCTCAGCGAGCTGCTCGAGGACTTCCTCGACCTCGCGGTCAAGTCGAGCTCGCATCGCGACCCCTTCGACGCGATTCGCGCGACCAATCGGCGCTGGCTATCCGTCTGCCGGGCGAACGCCGGCCTGATGCGCTGCATTCTGCAGCTCGGCGACGAGGATCCGAATCTCGCCAAGCTGGCGCAGCGGGCGAACCGCCTCTGGTACGAGCGCGTCGCACAGAGCGACGCGAAGCGGCGCCGGTCCCCGAAGGGGCCCGCGGCCGCGTTGCTCGGCGCATACCTCTTGGGCGGGATGATGGACGAGCTCGTGCGCAAGCTGATCATCTACCCCGATCCACGGTTCGCGGAGCTGCTCGAGGAGCTGAAAGCCGACGACAACGCCGTGGCCGACGCGGCCAGCATCGTCTGGCTGCAAGTGTTCCACCCCGAGATGAAGGCCCCTGCGGGCCTGCCGCGGGCCGCCTCCGTGCTCGCCGAATGGATGGGCATGCGCGCCTGAAGCGCGGCCGCGACGCACGGGCTGGTCGGCGCGTTGGCGATGCGGGTGGCTCGGAGTCCGAGGCAATGCACCGGTCGCACGCCGAACGCCGGGGTCCGCTGAGTGCCACGCGTTGCCAAGGTCGCCGGTGAAGACCGCGTCACTACCGCCTGCGAGCGGCGGGGCGCCGCTTCCGTGGACGACCCGCTCGCGGCGTACCGCCACCCCGGCCGGTGGCCGCGACCGCGCGCCGTCACCGTTGCGTACGGCTCCGTGGCAGCCCCACCCGGTCCCGCGGCCGGGGCTTGCCGACCCGTCCGGTCAAGGTAATCCCGCCGTCAGGGCCGCATCCCGAACGCCGAAGGACCCGTGCGGCGCAGTGGCGCGGCGAGGTTGGCGAATTCGCAGAGGAACGGCCGGGTCTCGCGCGGCGCGATGAGCTCCTCGACCAGGAAGCGTTCGGCCGTGCGGAACGGCGACCGCGCTTCATTGAGCAGCTGCTCGATCTGCCGGCGCCGCGCCACCGGGTCCGGCGCCGCGGCCAGCTCGGCCTTGTACGCCGCCTCGAGGCCGCCCTCGACGGGCAGCGAGCCCCAGTCGCCGGACGGCCAGGCGCAGCGGTAACGGAAGCGCGAATGGTTCGACATCCCGGCACCGGCGACGCCGTACGCCTTTCTGACGATGACGGTGCACCACGGCACGGTCGCCTGGTAGACGCTGGCAAGGGCCCGCGCGCCGTGACGCAGCGTGCCGGCCTGCTCGGCGCGCACACCGACGAGGAAGCCCGGAATATCGACGAGGTGCACCACCGGCAGGTGAAAGGTCTCGGCGAGCTCGACGAACCGCACGAGCTTCTGGGCGGTGTCGGCGGTCCACGCGCCGCCGTAGTGAGTCGGGTCGCTGGCGATCACCGCGACCGGCCAGCCGTCGAGCCGGGCGAGCGCCGTGATCGAGGCCCGGCCCCACTGCGAGCCGATTTCGAACAACGAGCCCGCGTCGACTACGGCCTCGAGCACGCGGCGCATCTTGTACACCTGCCGGCGGTCGCGCGGCACGATCCGGTCGAGCTCAGGCTCGCAGCGGCTCGGCGGGTCCCCGCTCGGCTGCCGCGCCGGCAGCTGGTCGATCGACGGCGGCAGATACGAGAGGAACCGCCGCGCCTTCGCGAACGCGTCGTCCTCGTCCTCGGCGAGGTCGTCGACGGAGCCGATGCGCGCATGCATCTCCGCGCCGCCGAGCTCCTCCTTCGTCACCGGCGGTCCGACCGCGGCGACGACCGCCGGTCCGGCGGCGAACATGTAGCCCTGCTCGCGCAGCAGCAGCGAATAGTGGCTCGACACGAGGCGCGCGGCACCGAGCCCGGCGATCGGCCCCAGGCCGAGCGCGACGACCGGGACGGTGGCGAGGTTGCGCACGACCCAGTCCCACGCCGGCATCGCCGGTACGTAGGTGTAGCCGGTGGTCTCGAGCGTCCTGACCGAGCCGCCGCCGCCGGTGCCATCGAGCAGGCGCACGAGCGGCAGCCGATACTCGTTGGCGAGCTGCTCGGCCTGAACGATCTTCTCGTGGATGGCGGCGTCGGCGGCGCCGCCGCGGACCGTGAAATCATCGCCGGAGACGACCACCGCCCGCCCGTCGATCGCGCCGCGGCCGAACAGCATGTTCGACGGTACGAAACCCGCCAGCGCCCCGTCGGCACCGTAGCGCGCGCTGCCGGCGATGCTGCCAATCTCGCGGAAGCTACCGTCGTCGAGCAGCGCGGCGATGCGATCCCGGACCGTGCGCTTGCCCTTGGCGATCTGCAGCGCCACCTTCTCCGGGCCGCCCATGGCGGCTGCGAGCCCGCGCCGGGTGCGCAGCTCGTCCAGCTCCCGGTCCCAGCCGTCGTCAGCCATCCCGCGGGTCCTCAGACTTCGAGCGTGAACAGGACCTGGCCTTCGTCGACGAGGTCGCCGGCGGCGACGTGCACCGTTGCAACCCGGCCCGCGGCAGGCGCCTCGACCGCGATCTCCATCTTCATGACCTCGAGGTAGAGCAGGGGCTGCTCCTTCGCCACCGCGGCGCCCGAGGCGACCTCCAGCCGTGCGATGGTGCCCGCCATCGTCGAGCGAATGATTCTTGCCGCCATGACCTTGACCGTGGATTATGTCCGAAGAAGACGCTCAGAGCGATCGCGCGATCAGCTCTTTCATTATTTCGTTGGTGCCGCCGTAGATACGCTGCACGCGCGCGTCGGCGAACATCCGGCAGACCAGCGACTCGTTCATGTAGCCGTAGCCGCCGTGCAGCTGCACGCAGGTGTCGATGACCTGCTGCTGCATGTCCGTGACCCACCACTTGGCCATCGCCGCGGTCGCGGTATCGAGCTCGCCCGCCGCGAGCTTCTGGATGCAGTCGTCGACGAACACCCGGGCGACGCGCGCGATCGTCGCGGCCTCGGCCAGCCGGAATTTCGTATTCTGGAAGTCCGACAGCGATCGGCCGAACGCCGTTCGTTCCTTGACGTAGCGGCACGTCTCCGCCAGCGCACCTTCCATCGCCGCGACACCCGCGACCGCGATGATGACCCGCTCGTACGGCAGGTCGTGCATCAGCTGGTAGAAACCCTGCCCTTCCCGGCCGCCGAGCAGCTGGCTCGCCGGGACCCGGACGCCGTCGAAGAAGAGCTCGGCCGTGTCCTGCGCCTTGAGGCCCATCTTGTCGAGCACGCGGCCCACCCGAAATCCGGGCAGGTCGGCGGTCTCGACCATCAGGATCGACATGCCGGAGGCCCGCTGCGCCGGGTCGGTCTTGACGACGAGTGCGACGAGACCGGCCAGGTAGCCGTTGGTGATGAAGGTCTTCGATCCGTTGACGACGTAGTCGTCGCCGGCGCGCAGCGCGTGCGTGCGGATGCTCTGCAGGTCGGATCCGGCGCCCGGCTCGGTCATCGCGATCGCGCCGACGAGATCGCCGCTGGCCAGCCGTGGCAGCCACCGCCGCTTCTGCTCCTCGGTGCCGTGGCGCACGAGGTACTGGGCGCAGATACTGTGCACGCCGACGCCGAGACCGCTGATGCCGTGGTGCGCAAGCCGGTCGTGGACGATCGCCTCGAAGCGAAAGTCTCCGCCACCACCGCCGAATTCGGCCGGGACGTCGGTGCACAGAAACCCGTGCGCGCCGGCCTCGCGCCAGATCTCGTGGCCGACGTGCTGCTGCTGCCGCCATGCCGCGTCCTGCGGCACCATCCGCTCGACCACGAATCGGTCGAATGCCTCGTGAAACAGGCCGAGTTCCTCGTTCATCCACGGCGACGGGTAGGGAGTCGGCATCGCCGCTTCACCTCCGCCCATTTCGATCGCCTGGCCCGTGACCGGGCCAGGCCCTGCGGCGGACGAAATCCGCGGCGGCCCGGCCCGCGACGGCTTCAGAACCTGGCCGAGACCTTGACGCCATACGTGCGCGGCATCCCATAGGTTGTCGTCGTCTCCTCGTAGTTGTACGTCGGGATGACCGCCGCCAGCAGCGGCAGCTGCGTCGTGGCATTGATCGCGTAGACCTTGTTCGCAAGATTGCGCCCGTAGGCTTCGACAATCCAGCGGCCGTGGTCGAGGTTGAGTCCGAGGCGGGCGTTCAGCAGCGTCCGCGAATCGAGCAGGTCGCTCGCCAGGTTGTCGACGTCGGGATGCGAGGAACCGCGGTAGTTGGCCTCGGCGCGGGCGAAGAGATCCACCGCCGCGCTCACCGGCGTCGTGTACTGCAGCGCAAGAGCGCCCGTCACCTTCGGCGCATAGACCATCTGGTTGCCCGCGAGGTTGTTGCCGTACTGGTCGGTGAACTGCACGAAGCGGGCGTTCAGCAGGCCGACGGCGGTCTCGACGGTCCAGTGGATGTCGGGCCGCGCCACGAGGTCGAGCTCGAAGCCGTCGATCTTGGCCCGCGCCGCGTTGCCGATGTAGTTGGAGAAGCTCTTCGGATCGTACTGGGTGATCTGCAGGTCCTTGTAGTCCATGTGGAACACGTCGGCGTCGGCGCGCAGCTTGCCGTCGAGGAACGAGCCCTTGGCGCCGAGCTCGTAGTTCGTGACGTGCTCCGGGTCGAACGACAGATTGGCGGCCGTCGACAACGTATCGACGTTGAAGCCACCGCTCTTGTAGCCGGTCGAGATCGTTGCGTACAGATTCACCTGATCGCTGGCGGCGAAGACGACGCTGCCGGTCGGCGTGAACGCGCCCTTCGAATAGTTCTGTGTCAGCGGACCGATGTTCGGGACGAAGCCGAGGCCGTCCGGGTCGATCTGGTGGAAGTCGAGGTGCTTGTATTCGTCCGTGTACCGGCCGCCGACCGTCAGGGTCCAGGCCCTGTCGAGGTGATAGCTGCCGTTGGCATAGGCCGCATAGCCGTTGGTCGCGACCTCGGCACGCTCGTCGAAGGACTCGAGGCCGTCGGGAATGCCGAAGATGGCCGCCAGGTCGTTGCCGATGGACACCGGGGTGTGCGTCGAGGAGTCCTGATGCGTGTAATAGAGGCCGGCAACCCATTCAAGCGCCTGGTTGGCCGGTGAGGTGATCCGCAGCTCCTGCGACGCGTAGGTGCTGTGCTCTTCGTACTCCGAATACGCCAGCTGCTGGCCGTTCCAGGTCTCGTCGGAGTGTTCGTGCCAGGACGAGGCGCGCCAGGCGCTGATGGACGTCAGCGCGTAGCCACCGCCCAGCTGGTAGTTGATCGTGAGCGCGGTGCCGCCGAAGTCGACCTCCTCGCGGCTCGGATAAGCCTCGTCGAACGTGAAGGGCCCGGGGATGTTGCCGAAGGCGCCGGTCGTGACCTCGAAGCGGTATGGGGCATTGTGCTCGCGCGTGATGTCGCCCTGCCAGATGATCTCGAGGTCGGACGACGGCGTCGCGCGCAGCTCAAGCCGGCCGCCGCCGATATTGTTGCGGCCGGCCTTGCTGTCGTCGTAGACGTTGGTGGCATAGCCGGACGAGGTCGTGCCGTACACGACCGCCTTGCCGTACAGCAGCCCGTCGCGGATCGGCCCGCTGACGAATCCGCTCCCCTGCACCAGGCCGTAGTTGCCCACGTCGAGCGAGAAGGCGCCGAGCTCCTTGTCGGACGGCTTGA
>Ga0181519_10004797_pt1 | contig 10893 bp, 9 predicted proteins | sample PEATcosm2014_Bin_26_FD_121102 | JGI IMG/M metagenome (GOLD analysis project Ga0181519, IMG submission 121102) | Peatland microbial communities from MTU Mesocosm Facility, Houghton, MI, USA - PEATcosm2014_Bin02_10_metaG | ecosystem: Environmental > Terrestrial > Soil > Wetlands > Peat | place... | reverse complement strand
TGCCGGTCGGCATCGAGCCTGAGGGCAGCGCGCTGACGCCGGACGGCGGCACGCTCTACATGGCCGACGGTACGGCCGGCCAGGTTGGCGCGTTCACGACGGCGAACCAGGAGTTCTCGGTGCTGACGTCGCTGGTCGACGGGCCGACCGGCGTGGCTGTGCTGCCCAATGCCGCGCAGATTCTGGTCACCGACAATCGCAACAAGGCGGTCTCGGTGGTCGACGCCTCGACCGGCGCCAATCTCGCGCGGATCGGCGTCGGGACATTGCCGGACGGCATCGCCGTTACACCGGACGGCAGCAAGGCCTATGTCGCCAATTCCGGCGACGGCACCGTTTCGGTGATCGCCCTGCCCAGCTTCACGGTGACGGCGACGATCCCGGTCGGCAAGACCCCGATCGGCGTTGCGATCACGCCCGATGGGACCCAGGCCTATGTGACCGACAGCGGCAGCGGCGCCGTCTCGGTGATCGCGACCGCGGGCAACAATGTCGCCGCGACCATCGCCGTCGGCGGCGCGCCCTTCGGCGTGGCGTTCGCGCCCGATGGCGCGCAAGCCTATGTCGCGAACAGCGGGTCGGGCACGGTCTCGGTGATCCAGACCGCGAGCTTCGTGGTCACGGCCAATGTCCAGGTCGGCGGCACGCCGTTCGGCGTCGCCGTCACGCCCGATGGCACCAAAGCCTTCGTGACCAACAATGACGGCTCGGTCTCGGCGATTTCGACCGCGAGCAATTCGGTCACCGGCAACACGCCGGTCGGCGCGGAGTCGATCGGCGTCGGCGTGTCGCCTGATTCCAGCCATGTCTTCGCGGTCAATTTCGCCTCGGGCAACGTCACCGTGATCGATATCGCGCAAGGTTCGGTCTCGGGGACGATTCAGGTCGGGCCGCATCCGGTCGGGTTCGGCAATTTCATCGCCACCGCCTCGCCGCTGGCCGCGGCGATCCTGCCGGGCGGGCGTTCGGTCGAGGTCGGCAGCACCGCCACCGTCTTTGCGACCATGATCAACACCACGTCGAGCCCGCTAACCGGCTGCGGCGTGGGGCTCAGCGGTGCGCCGTCATCGCTGTCGATCGGTTTCCAGACCACGAACCCGGCGACCAATGCGCTGACCGGCGAGGCCAATGTACCGGCCGGCATCGCCGCCGACGGCCTCCAGACCTTTGTCCTGTCGTTCCAGTCGAGCGCGCCGATCGCGCTCACGGCCGAGCCGTTGAATTTCTTCTGCGGCAATGTCGGTTCGGCACCGGCGACGATCGGCGTCAACACCGTCGATCTGCTGTTTTCGGCCACACCGGTCGCCGATATCGTGGCGCTCGCGGCCAGTGCCGAACCGGGCATCGTCGCCGTGTCGCGCACGGCCGGCGGCGCCTTTGCGGTCGCCACGGTCAATGTCGGTGCGGCCGGCACGCTCACGGTCTCGGCCGATACCGGGGCGGCGAAGCTGCCGCTCAGCGCCTCGCTCTGCGCCACCAACCCGGCCAACGGCCAGTGCCTCGCGCCGCCGGCCGCGACGCTGACCCAGAATTTCGCGTCGAACGCCTCGCCGACCTTCTCGATCTTCCTGAGCGCGTCGGGCACGATCCCCTTTGCGCCCGGCGCGTCGCGCGTCTTCGTCCGCTTCAAGGACGGGACCGGGCAGTCGCATGGCTCGACCAGCGTGGCGGTGGAGACGGATTGACGGTCGATCGGACCGATCCGTTATCGCATCCCGGAATTGGTTCCGCACGCGCCTGCAAGGCGCGACGGCCTCGATGAAACTATCCCCGCGGGTTCGTTTCTCCGTGGCGCCGGCCGGTGCGGATCAGCGTAGCCGCGGATCAGCGTAGCCGCCGCGGCCCGAGCGCCGCCTCGCTCAGCCCGCGATCGGCAAGCTCCGCCGGGACGCCGCGGCCGCGGCACAGGCTCGCCGCCAAGCGGCTCAGCGCCGGGGCGGTCTGGATCCCGTAGCCGCCTTGCCCGGCGAGCCAGAACAGGCCCTCGACATCCGGGTCATATCCCACGACCGGCGAGCGGTCGGCGACGAAGCTGCGCAGGCCGGCCCAGGCGCGCTGAATCCGGCGCACCGGCAGATCGGCGGCGCGCTGCAGCCGGTCGATGCACAGCGCGATGTCGAGTTCCTCGGGCTGCACGTCGCAAGGCGGCGACGGCGTTTCGTCGGCCGGCGAGGCCAACAGCCTGCCGGCATCGGGCTTGAAATAGAATTCCTCATCGGCGTCCAGCACCATCGGCCAGCCCGCGCTGTCGCATCCGGCCGGCGGGTCGAACAGCATTGCGGTCCGTCGCCGGGGGCTCAGGCCGATCCCGGCGGCGCCGGCCTGGCGGCCGATCGTCTCGGCCCACGCGCCGGCAGCGTTCACCAGCACCGCGGCCTCGAAGCGGCCGGCCGGCCCGGTCAGGTGCCAGGCGCCGGCACGCCGCTCGATCGCTTCGATCCGGACATTGGTCACGAGAGCGGCGCCGCGCGCCTTGGCGCCGCGCAGGAAGCCCTGATGCAGCGCATGGACGTCGATATCCATCGCCGCCTCGTCATAGCCGGCCGCGGCGACAATGTCCGGGCGCAAGACCGGCACCCGCGCGCGCGCCTCGGCGGCGCTGATCGGGATGAGTTGCGGCGTCTCGTGGAAATGCCGGTCCAGGCTCGGTTGCTGGTCGGCGCGGGCGATGATCAGCGTGCCGCGCGGCGAGAGCAGGGGCGTCGCGGCAAAGCCGGCGGGCGGCGCCGCGAAGAAGTCGCGGCTGGCGGAGGTCAGCGCGCGGATGATCGCGTTGCCATAGGTCTCGCTGAACAGGGCGGCCGAGCGGCCGGTCGTGTGATATCCCGGGAAATCCTCGGCTTCGAGCAGCACGACGCTGCCATGCGCCGCCAATTCATAGGCCAGCGATGCGCCGGCGATGCCGGCGCCGATGATGGCGAAACCCTCAGTCATCGACCGAGCAGGCGAGGATCATGCTCAAATGGGCGAGCTTCCGCCCGGTCTCGTCGGCCCAATTGTTGAACACGCCCTGCAGCCGCAGTCGCTCGCCCTTGCCCTTCGGGGCGGCTTGCGCAACGCCCCAACGGGTCAACGCGGCCGTGACGGAGGGCGTGAAGATGAAGGTGTCGCGTCCGGCCATGCGCAGGAAGCGCGGCGCCGATTCGCCGCCCATCTGGTCGAATCTCTTGTCGAGTTCGGCCCAGAGCTCGACCGTCCGGTCTGCCGGCCAGGCGGCCAGGAACCGGCCGAAGCCGCCATGCTCGGCGGACAGCGCCGCCAGCGCCGCGGCATTGTTGCGGACCGAGCGCAGCTTGCCCCAGTGCCGGATGAGGCGCCGGTCGTTCATCAGCGCCTCGACCTCCTCGTCCGGCATGGCGCGCACGAGATCCGGCACGAAGCCGCGAAACGCCGCCTCGAAGCCCGGCCATTTCGTGTCGACCAGGCTGTGCTTGAGTCCGGCGCGGAACACGCGGAGTGACAGCAGCGAGAGATACCGGTCGTCGGAAAGGGCGGTCAGCGCCGCCGCATCCTTGACCTCGGGCAGGCGCTCCCGCAGCGCGTCGTCGCCGATCCGGGCGATGGCGGCGGCGAGGATCGGCGCGAATTCAACCATCGCCGCGTCCCGCCCCGTTAATCGGTGATGTCGAGCGGCGCCATGATCGCGCCGCCGCGGCTGGCCTGCGACATCTGATCGAGACGGTGGAGCACCGGTTCCAGCACCGACAGGCGATGCATCAGCGCCAATGTCTCGACGCTATCCTCGGTGCCGCCGCCCAAGGCGCCGGCGATCTTTTCCAGCGGCGTCTTCGGCGCCGGGAAGGCGCGCAGCACGACCGGCTTGTCGGCCGGCAGGCTGGCCGCTTCCTTGGCCTGGCCGACGGCGTCCTCGAACCCGCCCAGGACATCGACCAGACCGCGTTCCTTGGCCTGGCTGCCGGTCCAGACCCGGCCGCGCGCCAGCGCTTCGGCCTTGACCGGGTCGAGATGCCGCCCATCGGCCACGCGTTTCACGAAAGTCTTGTAGAAATCGTCGAGAAAATCATTGAAGCGCTGCTTCTGTTCCGGCGTGAACTGGCTCTCGGAGCTGTCCATGCCGGCTTCCTTGCCATAGGACAGGGTGTCGATGGTGACGCCGAGCTTGTCGAGCAGCCCGGAGATGACGAATTTGCCGGCGAAGACGCCGATCGAGCCGGTCACGGTGGCGGGGTCGGCGACGATCTTGTCGGCGCCGGCGGCGATGTAATAGCCGCCGGATGCGGCGAAATTGCCCATGCTGACGATGACCGGCTTGTGCGCGTCCTGGGCGCGCTTGACGGCGCGCCAGATCGTTTCCGACGCCGAACCCGAGCCGCCGGGGCTGTCGATGCGCAACACGATCGCCTTGACCTCCGGGTCCTTGGCGGCATCGTCCAGCGCCCGCGCCAGCGTATCGGCATGGACGCCGGTGTCGTTGTCGAAGGGATTGTCGCTGTCGCTGCCGCCGTTGATCTCGCCGACGGCGCGGACCAGGGCGATGACGTCGGTGGCCGATTCGCCGACTTGCGAGGCGGCGGCGTAGGTGGCGACATCCATCAGATTGGCGCCGAATCCGGCCTTTTCACGGGCGGCGGCTTCCACTTCGTCGCGATAGCCGATCTTGTCGATCAGATGCTTTTCCAGCGCGGCGCTGCCGATATAGGGGCCGCCGTCGATCAGCTGCTTTGCCGTGTCCGGGGTGATGCTGCGGCCCTCGCCGATGCCGGCGACGATCTGTTCGTAGATCGACGAGAGCATCGTGTCTTCGGCCTCGCGGTCGGTCGGCAGCAGCTTGGTCTCGGTGAATTGGGTAGCGGCGGATTTGTATTCGGCGCGGCGGCCGAACTCGGCTTCGACGCCGATCTTGTCGAAGGTCCCCTTGAAGAACGGGATTTCCGTCCGCAGCCCGACCAGAGCCAGCGAGCCGGTCGGCTGCAGCCAGATCTCGTCGAAGGCGCTCGACAGATAATAGGCGCGCGTGCCGCCGCCGAGCTCACCGAAACTCTCGCCGAACGCCAGGGCGAATTTTCCCTTGGCGCGGAACGCCTTGATCGCGCTGCGCAGTTCCTGGATCTGGCCCAATCCCAAGGTCACGTTGCCGGTGCGGGCGACCAGCCCCTTCACCCTTGCGTCGTCGGTGCCGCGCTTCAGCGCGGTCAACACCGTGGTGAAGCCGGTCACCTTGCCGTCGAAGAACGGCCCGAGCGCCGGCGGCTGTTCGCTGATCGCCTTGTCGAGGTCGAGGCGCAGCACCGTATTCGCGGCAACCGGCTGCGGTTTGCTGTTGAAATGGAAGGCGGCATAGACGAGCAGGCCGAACGCCACCACCGTAAAAAAGCCGATGACCGCAAAGACCCAAAGAAGAAACCGCATGTCTTTCCTGCCCGAAACGGCCCCGGGCGCGGCGGAGCCTGTGGTCGAAGAGCGCGCGGCGCCACGCTATGTCGTCCGGCGATCGGATGCCAGCCTCTTTCGCATGGGCGCGGCACGGAATGGCGATTGCCGGCGATTTGCTCTGCACAGTAGAGTGCTTTTGCTTCGAGGTAACCAATCATGACGCTGTCGCCCGATGAAGCCGCGCAGGCGCTGAAAGAGATCGAGGCCGCGGAAACGCGCAGCCGAACGGCCTTCGCCTATCTGGTCGGCGGGTCCTATCTGATCCTGTGGGGATTTGTCTGGGCGGTGTGCTACAGCCTCGTCGATTTTCTCCCGCGCGACGTGTCGTGGATCTGGCTGGTCGGCTGCGCCGGCGGCGTGCTGGGCAGCGTGGTGCTCGCCCGGCAGCGGCGCGAGCGCCGCAGTTGGCGCGCTGCGATCATGCCCGCGAGCTATGTCGTTTTCACCTTCACGATCCTGGAGATCCTCCCGCCGCGCAGCGTCGAAGCCAGTTCCGCGGTGATCGCGCTGGTGATTGCGCTGGCCTATATCCAGATCGGCATGCGCTGGGGCGATCGCATTGCGGCGATCGGCGTCGCGGTTGCGGTGCTGACCTTGGTCGGCTACTGCACGATTCCGGCGCATTTCATGCTGTATATGGGGCTGGTCGGCGGCGGATCGCTGATTCTGGCCGGTTTCTGGCTGCGGCGGGTCTGACATGACGGGGGCAGAAAGCCAGGCGCCGGACGAGGTGATCCACCAATCGACGCGCCTCAAGATCATGGCGGCGCTGAAGGCGGTGCCGGAAGACGAGCCGATCGAATTCACCCGGCTCAAGACGCTGCTGCAGGCGACCGACGGCAATCTCGGCGCGCATCTGACGACCCTGGAGACGGCCGGCTATGTCGACATCCTCAAGGATTTCGTCGGCAAGAAGCCGCGCACCCGCGTCGTCATGACCCGCACCGGCCGCCGCGCCTTCGAGCGCCATGTGGCGTATCTGCGGGAGATCCTCGATCAGGCTTAGCCGGGCGGGGCTCACCCCATCTGCGCCCGATGCTGCATCAGATGATCGGCCAGCACCGCCGCCATCATCGCTTCGCCGACCGGTACGGCGCGGATGCCGACGCAGGGGTCGTGCCGGCCTTTGGTGCGGATCGTGGTCTCTTCGCCCTCGGTCGTCACCGTCTGCCGTTCGGCCAGGATCGAGCTGGTCGGCTTGACCGCGAAGCGCAGCACGATGTCCTGGCCGGTCGAAATGCCGCCCAATATGCCGCCGGCCTGGTTCGACAGGAAACGCACCCCGTCATTGCCCTTCCGCATCTCGTCGGCGTTTGCTTCGCCGGTGAGCGACGCCGCGGCGAAGCCGGCGCCGATCTCGACGCCCTTGACGGCGTTGATCGACATCATCGCCGAGGCCAGATCCGCGTCGAGCTTGCCGTAGATCGGGTTGCCGAGCCCGGCCGGCACGCCGGACGCCACGATCTCGATGACGGCGCCGATCGAGGAGCCGGCCTTGCGGATGCCGTCGAGATAGTCTTCCCAGCGCGCGGCGGCGCCGGAATCGGGGCACCAGAACGGGTTGCGTTCGGTCTCGGCCCAATCCCACGCCGCCCGATCGACCCGATGCGGCCCCATCTGGACCAGCGCGCCGCGGATCGTCACGGCGGGCCCCAGGATGGCGCGCGCCACGGCACCGGCGGCGACCCGGCTCGCCGTCTCGCGTGCGGAGGCGCGGCCGCCGCCGCGATAGTCGCGAATGCCGTATTTCACCCAATAGGTGTAGTCGGCGTGGCCGGGCCGGAACTTGTCCTTGATCTCGCTATAATCCTTCGAACGCTGGTCGGTATTCTCGATTTCGAGCGCGATCGGCGTGCCGGTCGTCAGCCCCTCGAACACGCCGCTCAGGATCCTGACCGCATCCGCCTCCTGCCGCTGCGTCGTGAAGCGCGATTGGCCGGGCTTGCGCCGGTCGAGCCAGTGCTGGATGTCCGGTTCGGCCAGCGGCAGGCGCGGCGGCACGCCGTCGACGACGCAGCCGATCGCCGGCCCGTGGCTCTCGCCCCAGGTGGTGAACCGGAAGATCTGGCCGAAACTGTTGCCGGCCATCAGACCACGGCGATGTCCGGGGCATCGACGGCCTTCATGCCGACGACATGGTAGCCGCAATCGACATGGTGGATCTCGCCGGTCACGCCGGAACTCAGATCGCTCAGCATATAGAGGCCGGCGCCGCCGACATCGTCCATCGAGACGTTGCGCTTCAGCGGCGAATTGTACTGATTCCACTTCAGTATGTAGCGGAAATCGCTGATCCCGGACGCGGCGAGGGTCTTGACCGGGCCGTAGGAGATGCCGTTGACGCGGATATTGTCGCGGCCGAGATCGGTCGCCAGATATTGCACGCTGGTCTCGAGCGCCGCCTTGGCGATGCCCATGACGTTGTAGTTCGGCATGACCTTCTCGGCGCCGTAATAGGTCAGCGTCAAGAGGCTGCCGCCGTTCGGCATCAGCTTGGCCGCGCGCCGGCAGATATCGGTGAAGGAGAAGCAGGAGATATCGAGGGTGCGCAGGAAATTGGCGCGCGTCGTATCGGCGTAGCGGCCTTTCAGCTCTTCCTTGTCGGAAAAGCCGATGGCGTGGAGGACGAAATCGAGGTTGCCCCAGCGCTCCCCCAGCGCCGCGAACAGCGCCTCCACGGAGGCATCGTCGGTAACGTCGCATTCCACCACGAAATCCGAGCGCACGCTTTCGGCCAGCGGCTTGACCCGCTTGGCCAGGGCCTCGCCCTGATAGGTGAAGGCCAACTCGCCGCCCTGCGCGTGGACGGCTTGCGCAATCGCCCAGGCCAGCGACATGTGATTGGCGACACCCATCACGAGGCCCCGCTTGCCGGCCATCAAAGTTCCGTTTTGCACCATGAGAAAGCTGCTCCTCGAGCGGCCGGGAGAAATGGCCTTCCGGCGACGATACACGAAACCGGCGCCGTCCTGGAAGGTTGCGGGTTCACCCGCTGAATGCCGCCGTCGGCCGGCTCGCGGGCGATCGGCGCTTTGCCTGCCGGATCGAGGCTCGTAGTATTCGTCCCGTCCGACCGGAGCCTGGCATGTCGACGCCGATGACCGAGACCAATGCCGCCGTCAATCGCGCCGCCGCCCGGGCGCGGCGCGGTCTGCGGCGGTTCGCCCGGTTCGCCTTTCACGTGCTGCGCCGGTACCAGGAGGATGGCTGCCTCGCCGCCGCCGGCGCCTTGAGCTATACGACACTGGTGTCGCTGGTGCCGCTGCTCGCGATCAGCCTGGCCGTGCTGTCGGCCTTCCCGATCTTCGACACTTTGCGCGGCGAGGTCCTGGGCTTCGTCTTCAAGGCCTTCGTGCCGCGGATCGGCGGTACGATCGAGGCCTATATCGGCAATTTCGCGGCCAGCGCCGGCAAGACCACGGCGGTCGGCGTCGTGGCGCTGGCGGTGACGTCGATCACCCTGATGGCGACGATCGAGACGCGGCTCGACGCGATCTGGCGCGTGCGGGCACCGCGCGCCTGGTTGGCGCGGGTGATGATCTACTGGACCTTGCTGACCTTGGGGCCGTTGCTGTTCGGCGCGGCGCTGTCGATCTCGACTAGCCTCCATCTGGTCAGCCGAGAAATCGGCGACGCGGCGCTGCCGGTGTTCGAGCGCCTGGCCTGGCTGTTGCCGGTCGTGCTGCAGAGCCTCGGGCTGGCCTTGTTCTATTGCCTCATCCCGCATTGCCCGGTGCGCTGGCGCGACGCGCTGCTCGGCGGCGTCGCGGCCGGCGCGCTGCTGGAGATCTGCAAATACGGCTTCAGCCTGTTCTTCGATCACTACAGCTCCTATGAGGCGATCTACGGCGCGCTCGCCGTGATCCCGTTCTTCCTGCTGTGGATGTATCTGTCTTGGAGCGTCGTGCTGTTCGGCGCGGAACTCGCGGCGGCCATGCCGCTCTGGGATATCGACGAGGCGCTGGCCTCGGCGCCGGCTTTGACGGATCTGGAGCTGGCCCTGCGGCTCCTCGAAACGCTGAGCGGGCAAACGCGGAGCGGCGGCGCGCTCCGCTTGCGGGCGCTCGCCCGCGCGGCGCGGGCCCCGACCGGCGCGATCAGCGATTGCCTCAGCCGGTTATGCGCCGCCGGCCTCGCGGCGGCGACGCTCGATGGCGGCTTTGTTCTGGCGCGCGATCCCAGTCAGGTTTCGCTGGGCGAGCTGGTGACGGCACTCGGCCAGCGCTCGCTCGCCCTGCGCTGGCAAACGCGCCGCGCGGCCCTCGATGAGCGCCTCGCCCAGATCCAGGCGGCCGAGGCCTCGGCGCTGGCCGCTCCGGTGGCGCAGTTCTTGGCCGGCCGGCGCCTGCCCTGAAGCCCAAATCGTGCCGGCCGGATTGCGGTGGCCGGGTTTGTCAGGACAGGAAGCCGCCCTTTTTATGAGTGGAGCCGCTGCCGGTTGCCGTGGGGCTTCGTCAAGCGCCGCCCTAGCGGCGGCGTGCCGCCGGGCGCGGCGAATGCGCGGCGGACCGGATGATTGCCGGGATTGCCGGCAGGGCCGGTGGAAGAATGACAGGCATGTGCGTTCCGCCTTCTTGTCGTTTCCGTCAGGGCCGGGTCGGAGGGTTCGAACGAGTGTCCGGGCTTTCGCCGTCGCGGCCCGTCACGGCCGGCCGCTCCACGCCGCGTGAGTTCATCGCCGGTGTCGATGAGGGCGACGCTGGCGGCGGCGCCGGCCGTACAGGCCCCACGATTAGCGGCGGTTCAAGTTCGTTATTCGGGCGCGGAATCGGCGCCGCCGGGCGAGCCGAATGCGCGGCGGATCGGATGATCGCCGGGACTTCCGGCAAGACCGGTGGAAGAATGACAGGCATTTGCGTTCCGCCTTTTTGTCGTGTCTGTCAGGGCCGCTTCGGCGCGTCCGAAGGAGCGTTCTGGCCTTCGCCGTCGCGGCCCGTCACGGCCGGCCGCTCTGCGCTTGGAGACTTCGTTGCCGGCGCGGCCGGCGGCAGCACGGGATGCACCGGTCCCACGATATCCGGCGGTTCAAGTTGGCTATTCGGGCGCGGGTGCGGTGCCGCCGGGCGCGGCGAATGCGCGGCGGGTCGGATGATCGCCGGGACTGCCGGCAGGACCGGTGGAAGAATGACAGGCATGTGCGTTCCGCCTTCTTGTCGTGTCTGTCAGGGCCGCTTCGGCGCGTCCGAAGGAGCGTTCTGGCCTTCGCCGTCGCGGCCCGTCACGGCCGGCCGCTCCACGGTTGGGGACTTCGTTGCCGGCGCGGCCGGCGGCAGCACGGGATGCACCGGTCCCACGATATCCGGCGGTTGAAGTTGGTCATTCGGGCGCGGGTGCGGCGCCGCCGGGCGCGGCGAATGCGCGGCGGGTCGGATGATCGCCGGGACTGCCGGCAGGACCGGTGGAAGAATGACAGGCATGTGCGTTCCGCCTTTTTGTCGTGTCTGTCCGTGCCTTCGCAGGCGTCTTAGAGCGCCAGCGATATCAACCGCAACGCCGTTC
>Ga0181519_10004796_pt1 | contig 10895 bp, 11 predicted proteins | sample PEATcosm2014_Bin_26_FD_121102 | JGI IMG/M metagenome (GOLD analysis project Ga0181519, IMG submission 121102) | Peatland microbial communities from MTU Mesocosm Facility, Houghton, MI, USA - PEATcosm2014_Bin02_10_metaG | ecosystem: Environmental > Terrestrial > Soil > Wetlands > Peat | place... | reverse complement strand
CAGCGCGAGCACCCGCTGGCTCGCGGCCACCAGTTGCTCGATCAGGGCGACCGCCTCCTTTTCGCGGCCGGCTTCATGCGCCCTCAGCACGGCGGCGCCCAGCGCATGCACCTGCTCGTGCGGCCCGGCGAGGGCGGCGAAGGCCGGCTGCGCCCTGCAGGCATTGTCGGTAAAGGCGTCGTACCATTTGCCGAAGCGGCAATGGTGATGATCGGGAAGCTGCGACGCCGAAGCCGTGTCGCCGCCCGCGACCGTCGCGATGATGCGTTTCACGAACAGCACGTGATCGATCTTGGCCATTTCCAGCAGCGACAGGTCGGAGCCGGAATCAAACAGCGATTTCGCCCGCTCGGCCTGCCGCGCGTTGGACGCGTTCAGCTTGCCGTTCATGCAGGCCAGCACCTCCTGGTTGCCGCTAGCGAGACTCGCTACATGCGAAACCGACCGGGCGACCTCGGCGGCGGCTTGCTCCTGCTGGTGCAGGATTTCCGAAATGTCGCGCACGCGCGTCACCACGTTGGCGACTTGCGCGCCCGCCTGCTCCATGGCGCCGGAGGCCCGGTCGATGGCCGAACGCCCGGCCGCGACCGCGCCGGTCGAGGTGTCCATCGCCGCGAGAATGGCGCTGATGGTCTGGCGCAGTGCGGCGATCCGCCGGGCGATGTCTTCGGTCGACCGGGAGGTCTGGTCGGCCAGCGCCTTGACCTCATTGGCGACCACGGCGAAACCCTTGCCGGCCTCGCCGGCGCGCGCCGCCTCGATGGTCGCGTTCAGCGCCAGCAGGTTGGTCTGGCGGGCGATGCCGTCGATGACCGCGAGAATCTGGCCGATCTGCTCGGAAGCCGCGGAGAGGTCCCCGACATGCGCCGCGGTGGCGTGGACGGCGGACGAAATGTCTCCGATGGCGACAAAGACATCGCCGACCGCCGACCGCCCGAACGCGACCGTCGCGTCGGTCTGGTCGGCCTCAGTGAGGGCGCCGTCGGAACTGCGCGAAATCTCCTCGACCGACGCCAGCAATTCCTGCGCGGCCGCCGACATGGTCTGGCTGTCCTTTTGCACGTCGAGCGTGTTGGCGTTCAGCCTGGCGAGTTCCGCCGCGGTTTCATTGGCGTCGGCGATCATTCCCGCGGCGCCCTGGAGCGCGCCCAGGCTGATCGCGTCCACCGCCGCTTTCGCGCGGCTGGCTTCGATGTCCGTGTCGTAGGCGCTGATCGACAGGATCATGTCGACGAACGTCCGTTCGATCAGCGCATCGACGGCGGCGGCGTGGGCGGAGGGCGCAAAGCGGTGCGCCCGCGCCAGCCGCGGCAGCAGCGACTTGATCAAAAAGCCGTAGCCCGCGATGTACCATTCCGGCGAGACGCCCGCGCGGACATGCGCCGTCCCGACCTTGCGGCAGCGCTGCTCGAAATCGGCCGCGAAGGCTTTTGCGAACAGCATGCCGCAGTGTTGGGTCTGCGCGCCGAGCAGGCGGCCGGCGTCGGTGTCCGCGAAGGCCTGCGGGCGCATGGTCTGCGCCGCGGCATGGAACTGTTCGAGCGCGCGCGGGATGAAATCCTTGCAGACCTCCCATATGTCCACGTCGCCCTTGCGCGGAACGTTCGATCTGGCGATAAATTGTGTGAGCGCGGACATGTGATTGGACACAACGCAATTCCTGTTCCATCGATCGCTGCGAATTTGTGCGAAGACTGAAAAAGCGCCGTCTTGCGCGGGTTTTCGCATTTGCGCGCGCCGTGCTTGCGCCAAACTTGCGGGCCAGAGTCGCCCGCGACGCGCCAAAAACCCCGCGCGGAGCCGAAAATAAAGCGAGGACCATGCCTTTGAACTTCATGCGAGCTTCCCTGGACCTGCGCGCGCCGCGCACGCGCCGCCCCTGGCCGCCGCCTCGTCTCGCGCTGGCGCTGCAAGGCGGCGGCTCTTACGGCGCCTTCACCTGGGGCGCGCTCGACCGCCTGCTGGAACAGGAAGACATCGAAATCGACGCGCTCTCGGGCGCCAGCGCCGGCGCCGTCAACGCCGTGCTGCTGGCCGCCGGCCTCGCCTCCGGAGGCCGCGCCGCCGCGCGAAAAATCCTGGAGGATTTCTGGACCCGGGTAAGCCAGTCCAGCCCGTTGTTCCTGCCCAGGGCCGCCCGCCTGCCGCTCGACCTGATGGCCGGAGCGCTCGCGCCCTACCAGTTCAACCCCTTCGATCTCAATCCGCTACGCGACGCCCTCAACGCCTACGTCGATTTCGAGCTTTTGCGCACGACGCCGGGGCCGAACCTGCTGATCGGCGCCACGCGGGTCTCGGACACCGGCCTGCGCATTTTTTCGCGCGCGGAAATGACCGTGGACTGCGTGCTGGCCTCCTCCTGCCTGCCGCTGCTGCACCACAGCGTCGAGATCGACGGCGAGCATTACTGGGACGGCGGTTATGTCGCCAATCCCCCGCTCACGCCGCTGGTGGTCGAGACGCGGGCGAGCACGGTGCTGATCGTGCAGATCGCGCCCAGGCGCGCGAGTCTGCTGCCGCGCAGCCGGCCGGACATCGTGCGGCGCATCGACCAGATCAATTTCTGCTCGACGCTCGACCGCGAGATCGATTCCATCCGGCAACTGGCGCCGCTGTGCGCCAGCGGCGATCATTCCGGCAAATGGGCGCAATTGCGGCTCGACCGCATCTCCGCCGAGAACGAGATCGAGACGCTCGCGGCGGAAAGCGCCGCCAACCTGAACTGGTCCTTCGTCAGCCGTCTGCGCGACGCCGGACGGATCGCGGCGGAAGACTGGATCACGCAGGAGGCGCAAACCCCATGACTTCCGCCATGACTTCGGATTTCGCCGTCCATGTCCACATCGCCGTGGACGTGCTGGTGTTCTCGGTCATCGGCCTGATCTGGATGGCGCCGCGCATCGAGCGCGCGTTCGGGCGCGGCGGCGGGCGCTGGCGCGACCTCGCGAAAAAATTTCCGGCGTCGCGCCCCGTCCCGGAAGGCGCGCTGGCCTGCCAGCACGTGATGATCGGCCCGGTTTTCTATCGCAGCTGCATCACGGTCGGCGCCGACGAGACCGGGCTTTTCCTCGCGGCGGGACCGCCGGTCTCGATCTTCCTGAAGCAGCGCCTGCTGATCCCCTGGGCCGAAATCGCCAGGACCGAGCCGGCGGCGCTGTTCTGGGGCAAGGCGACCACGATGATCGTGGGCGCCCCGCCAATCGCCGCCATCACCCTGCCTGCGCCCCTGTTCGAACGATGGGTGCGACCAAGGCTTGCCGAGCCGGCGCGGGCGCCGGAAAACGCGGTTTTGCCGAATATGCTCCAGATCAAGGCCGCCTGTCGCAACGCAATGCGAAAAGGAGCGCGAAAAGCATCCGCAGGAGACTGACCTTGAACCTTCATGTGTTCGCCGCATCGCCCGACACCATCAGCATGCTCAGGTTTCTCGGAGTCGTTCCCCTGGCGGCGGCGATCCTGGCCCTGTTCATGTTCAAGAACAGCAGCAAGCGAGGCCTGATCCTGGCGATCGCCTGGGCGGTCTATCTGGCCTACGAGGCCGGCGTCTGGCTGCTGGTCTATCCCGCGCCCTGACGAGGGGAACCCCGGCGCGGCCTTGACCGTTATTCACTCGACGGTTCGGCCGGGCTGGAGGGGCGATCATGGCTGAAAGACTACCCACGCTGCATTTCGTGACCCTGCTCGGCAGCTTGCGAAAAGCGTCGTTCAACGGCGGCCTGGCGCGGGCGCTGCCCGGCCTCGCCCCGGAGGGCGCGATCATCGCGCCGCTCGGCTCGGTCGGCGATTTCCCGCTCTACGACGCCGACCTCCAGGCCCGGGGCATTCCCGCCGCCGTGACGGCGATGGGCGAGGCCATCAGCGCGGCGGACGGGCTGATCATCGTCTCGCCGGAATACAATTATTCCATCCCGGGAACCCTGAAGAACGCCATAGACTGGCTGTCGCGCCTGCAACCGCAGCCGTTCCAGGCCAAGCCGATCCTGATCCAGAGCGCCTCGCCCGGCGCGCTCGGCGGCGCCCGCATGCAATATCAGCTGCGCCAGGCCTTCGTTTACCTCGATGGCCGCGTGTTCAACGCCCCCGAAGTGATGGTGGCCAACGCCATGGCCAAGTTCGACAAGACAACCGGCGACCTCACCGACCAGCCCACCAGGGATTTCATGGCCAAACAACTGGCGGCTTTCGCGGAATGGGTGCGGAAAACAATGAAGGCGTAGGGCGCCGCTCGTTGGCGTCCCCTCTCCCCGCATAGGGCGTCCGCAAGGACGCCCGTCTTCACGACGGGCTTTGCGGGGAGAGCGACAGGGTGAGGGGCAAGGGCGCGATAAAGCGCGCCTTAGACGAGGCAGAGGCGTCCGTTATGTATTTCAACCCCGCCCGCTCACGTGTTGCCGTCGCGCCGCATCTTCGCCTCGACCCGCGAAAACTGCACATGCCGCACCCACAGCCCCACCAGATAGGCGAAGCCCAGCAGCACGGAGAACACGAACACCTCCATCGTGAAATTGCCCAGCGCGCCCTCGGTTTTGCCGGTTCCCGTGCTGCTCGCGTAAAACATGCCCGCGAGATTGGCGAGGCCGACCGCCGGCACCGCCAGCCAATAGAAGCGCACGCCCAGCCAGCCGACCAGCGCGCCAAACACCAGCGCCGCGAGGGCGAGGCCGTCGAGCAGATGGACGCCCGCCGCGGAAACCGCCAGGGCGAGAAACTTGATGACCATGACCACGCGATTCTCCGGATTTGCGAAAATGTTTGCGTTTCGAGGGACGGCTTGGGTAAGAAAGCGCCTCGCGCCCTTATATCAGGATAAACCATGCCCCAGGTAAACCCATGCCTGAAGTGATTTTCAACGGCCCCGCCGGTCGGCTGGAAGGCCGTTTTCATCCATCGAAACAACGCGGCGCGCCGCTCGCGATCATTTTGCATCCGCACCCGCAATTCGGCGGGACGATGAACAACCAGATCGTCTACCAGTTGTATTATGCCTTCGCCGAGCGCGGCTTTTCGGTCCTGCGCTTCAATTTTCGCGGCGTCGGCCGCTCGCAGGGCGCGTTCGACCACGGCTCCGGCGAACTGTCCGACGCGGCCAGCGCGCTCGACTGGGCGCAAGCCGTCAGTCCGGAAGCGCGCAACTGCTGGATCGCCGGCGTCTCCTTCGGCTCGTGGATCGGCATGCAATTGCTGATGCGCCGGCCCGAGATCGAAGGTTTCGTCTCCATCGCCCCGCCTGCGAACCGCTTCGACTTCACGTTTCTGGCCCCCTGCCCGTCCTCCGGCCTGTTCGTCCACGGCGACCAGGACCGCGTGGCGCCGGTCAAGGAGGTCACGGCCGTGATCGAAAAATTGAAGACGCAAAAGGGCATCGCCATCGAACATGCAGTGGTCGAAGGCGCCAACCATTTCTTCGAAAACCGCGTGGACGAGCTGATGCTCGCGGTGGGCGAATATCTCGACAAGCGCCTCGGCAACCCGCCACGCATCGCGGTGGCCTCGCGGGCGGATTGAACTTTTGAACTCCGGCGCTTCAGCCGGAGTTTTTCGTCGCGGGAGGAACCATGCCCCGCTTCGCGCCCTCGACCGCCCTCGCCACCCATGAGGTGACCAACCAGCCCGCCGAATTCGCGGGCCAAAACCTTTATCTGATCGATACGCCCCTGCGCGAAGCCGTCTTGCGCGAGGCCGGCCCCTGGCTCGACGCGCGCATGCAAACACTGGGCGCAATCGTCGGCTCGGAACAGGTTCTGGAAGCGGGCGAACTCGCCAACCGCCACCCCCCCGAACTTTTGGCGTTCGACCGCTACGGCCGCCGGGTGGACGAGGCGCGCTTCCATCCCGCCTATCACCAGTTGATGGCGCTGGCGATGGACCATCACATCCACGACCTCGCCTGGACCACGCGCGAAAAAGGCCGCCACGTCGGCCACCTCGCGCTGCTCGCGCTGTTCACGCAGGCCGAGGCCGGGACCATGTGCCCGATCAACATGACCTACGCCAGCGTCGCCGCGCTGAAAAACCAAGAGGCCGCCGCGCCCTGGCTGGCAAAACTGCTCGGCGGCGCCTACGACCCCGCGCTGAAACCGCTCGCGGACAAGCAGGGCGTAACGCTCGGCATGGCGATGACGGAAAAGCAGGGCGGCAGCGACGTCCGCGCCAATGCTTCGCGCGCGGTTCCGCAGGGTGGGGGGGGGTATCGCCTCACCGGCCACAAGTTCTTCTGCTCCGCCCCGATGAGCGACGCTTTCCTTACCCTTGCGCAAGCGGAAGGCGGCCTCACCTGCTTTCTCCTCCCGCGCATCACACCCGACGGCGCCCGCAATTCCATTCAGCTGATGCGGCTCAAGGACAAACTCGGCAACCGCTCCAACGCCTCCGCCGAAATCGAGTTTTCCGGCGCGCTCGCGCAAAAACTCGGAGAGGAGGGGCGCGGCATCTGCGTGATCATCGACATGGTCCACCACACCCGCCTGGGCACGATCGGGTCGACGCTCGGCCTGATGCGCGCCGCGCTCGCACAAGCCCACCACCACGTCAGCGGCCGCAGCGCCTTCCAGAAAAAGCTGATCGACCAGCCGCTCATGCGCGCGGTGATCGCCGACCTGGCGCTGGACTATGAGGCGGCGGTCGCCCTCGCCGCGCGCGTCGCGAAAAGTTTTGGCGACGAGGACGAGAGCGAACAAGCCTTCGCCCGCCTGTCGGTCGCCGCCGGCAAATATTGGCTCACCAAACGCTGTCCCAACTTCGTCTATGAATGCATGGAATGCCACGGCGGCGTCGGCTACATCGAGGAATCGCCGATGCCGCGCCTGTTCCGGGAATCCCCGGTCAACGCCATCTGGGAAGGCTCCGGCAACGTGATCGCCCTCGACATTTTACGCACGCTGCACCGCGAACCGCTGGCGCGCGAGGCCTTCAAGCGCGAAATCGAACACACGCGCGGCGCCGATCCCCGCCTCGACTCGGCGGCGGCGGAACTGCTGGCGGCGCTCGAGCGCCCGCAACCGGAAGGGCGCGCCCGCTGGCTCGCCGAGCGCATGGCGATCGTCCTGCAAGCCTCCCTGCTCACCCAACACGCCCCTCCGCCCATCGCCGAAGCTTTTCGCGCGAAAACGCTCAAGTCCGAGGGAACCGGAACCTACGGCATCCTGCCGGAAGCAACGGACGTGGACGCGATCCTCGCGCGGTTGGGCTGAGCGGTGTCGTTGTCAACACAATCGGCCAACATCAGCAAATGCCCACCACGCGCGCCGCCCAAACCGCCGAAGTCAACATTCATCTCCGCACCCGCGAGACGGATCGCCAGATCATTGACCAGGCGGCCGAACTGGTGGGAGCGAACCGCTCGCAGTTCATGCTGACCTCCGCGCTCAAGGAGGCCAAGAGGATTCTGCTCGATCAGACGACGATCCTCGCCGACGCCCAGACTTTCCAGAAGGTGATGGACTGGATGGACGCCGAGGCGACGCCCGACGACGCGTCAGGCATGAAGCGCATTCTCGACGCCGGATCGCCTTGGCGGCGCACCTGATCGAAAGCGCGGCCTTCAGCCCGCCCGTCCCGCTTGCGGAAGCGCACGCGTGCGAAGCTTTCGACTCGGGCGAACCCGTGCTCGACGATTGGCTGCGCAACCGCGCGAGGCGCAATGCCTTGGCCGCGGCCAGCCGGACCTATGTCGTTTGTCCGGCGGGGTCGAACCGGGTGGTCGGGTATTTCGCCCTCAGCATGGGCCAAATTCTCGCCCAGGAGACCACAGCGGCCATGTGGCGCAACATGCCGGGGCAGATTCCAGCCGTGACGCTCAGGCGCCTCGCGATCGACAGGGCCTGGCAAGGCCGGGGGCTTGGACGCGCGCTGCTCGCCGAGGTCGTGCGTCGAGCCTTGCGGGCCAGCGCCGAAGTCTCGGCGCGTCTGGTCCTTGTCCATGCGATTTCGCCCGCCGCCGAAGCGTTCTGTCTCCACCACCGCTTCACCCGTCTGCCCGTCAACACGCCGACCTTCGCGCTCGACCTGCTCAAGATCAAAAACATGTCGCGGGAATAGCGGCCGGCAGAATTTCCTTGCCATTTGTCCGCCGCCATCTTCATTGGCGCCCGGGTCGCGCAAAGGGGAGCGAATCATCATGGTCCAACATGTCGCCGTGCTGATGGGCGGACTGTCCAGCGAACGCAGCGTCAGCCTGCGCTCCGGCGAGGCCTGCGCCAAGGCCCTCGAATCGGCCGGCTACACTGTCGCGCGCGTCGATGTCGGCGCGGACGTCGCCACCGTGCTCACCAACCTGCAACCCGATGTCGCCCTCAACGCCCTCCACGGGCCCGGCGGCGAGGACGGCTGCATCCAGGGTCTGCTCGAAGTCTTGCGCATTCCCTACACCCATTCGGGCGTGCTGGCCTCCGCGCTCGCTTCCAACAAGGAAAAGGCCAAGTGCGTGATGGCGGCGGCCGGCGTCCCGGTGCCATCAGGCAAAACCGTGTCGCGCTTCGAGGCGGCGCGCGCCCATGTCCTGCCCACCCCTTACGTGCTCAAGCCGGTGTCGGAGGGTTCCTCCTACGGCGTGTTCATCGTGAAGGACGGCCGTTCGCATCCGCCGCAGGAACTGTTGCGCCCGGACTGGTCGCATGGCGACCTGATGCTGGCGGAGACTTTTGTGGCCGGACGCGAACTCACCTGCGCGGTGATGGGCGAACAGGCGCTGGGCGTCACCGAAATCAAGTCCGTGTCGAGCGAGTGGTATGATTTCGATTCAAAATACAAACCGGGCGGCTCCATTCACGTTCTTCCCGCCCAAATTAAAGAAAATATTTACTTAAAAGTTCAAGAGTTGGCGCTCAAGGCGCACAAGGCTCTCGGCTGTCGCGGCGTAAGCCGCACCGACTTCCGTTACGACGACACCCCCGGAGGAACGGGGGAACTCGTGGTGCTGGAGGTCAATACGCAGCCCGGCATGACCGAGACCTCGCTCGCGCCCGAAATGGCCGCCCATGCGGGCATGACATTCGGCGAGTTGGTGACATGGATGGTGCAGGACGCTTCCTGCGATCGTTGACGAAATTCGGACTGGCCTCCCAGGACGCCGGCTTCATCGCCGCGTCCGCGGGCGCCAGGCAGCCGGCCTTTGCCGGCGCGTCCCCGGTCGCGGCAACTCGGGCTTTCGCCGGCGGCCCCGCGTCCCACCGCGCCGGCGCCCTCCCGAGAATTTTTCCGCGCGCCCGCCAGCGCCAGCGCAGCGACTGGCGCGCCGCGATCGTCCGCGCCGCCGGACTGCCCGGCGTGTCCTTCATCCTCGGCCTCGCCTTTTTCGCCGCCGTCGGCCTTTACGGGGCGCATCGCGGCGGCGAATACGCCACCTTCGTCAAGACCAACGGCGCGCCCGCCGATATCGTCGCCCGCGCGCTCGGCTTCGGGCTCAACACGGTCGCCATCAGCGGCCAGATCGAGCTGACCGAGGCGCAGATCCTCAAGGCGGCCGGCGTCGACGGCCTGCAATCCCTGCCCTTTCTCGACGCCGACGCGGTGCGCGCGCGGCTGATGACGCTGCCGCTGGTCAAGAACGCGCGTATCCGCAAGCTGCTGCCCGACCGGCTGCTGGTCGAGATCACCGAGCGAACGCCCCACGCGGTCTGGCAGAACGGCGGCGTGCTCAAGATCGTCGCCGCCGACGGCGCGCCGATCGACGACTTCCGCGAGGCGCGCTACGAGCGCCTGCCCTTCGTGGTCGGCGACGGCGCCAACCTGGCGATCGACGACTACCAGGCGCTGCTCGAGGCCGCCGGCGACTTGCGCGGAAAAGTCCGCGCGGGCGTGCTGGTGTCAAAGCGCCGCTGGACCCTCACGATGAAGAACGGCGTGGACGTGCTGCTGCCCGAGCAGGGCGCAGCGCTTGCCTTGCGCCAGCTGGCGCGGCTCGACGCCGACAGCCACATCCTCGACAAGGACATCGTCTCGCTGGATTTCCGCACCCCCGGCCGGCTGTTCGTCCGCTTGACGGAAGAGGCCGCCGCCGCCCGCGCCGCCGCTCACGCCCCGCACAAGGGAGCGCCCAAATGACCCAGCGTCTAGTCCTGCCGCGTCTGAAGCCGCTGTCGCCGCGCAAAGCGGCGACATTGTGCGTGCTCGACATCGGCTGCTCCAAGGTGGTGTGCCTGATCGCGCGGCTGGAGCCGGTGGAAAGCTCCGACATGCTGCGCGGACGCACCCACCGCGCGCGCATTCTCGGCATCGGCCACCAGCGCTCGCGCGGGGTAAAGGGCGGCGTGGTCATCAACATGGACGAGGCCGAGGCCTCGGTGCGGCTGGCCGTGGACGCCGCCGAGCGCATGGCCAAGGTACAGGTCGAGAGCGTCATCGTCGCCAACGCCGGCGGGCGCCTGTCCGCCGCGAGTTTTGACGCGCAAGTGCCGATCCACGGCTCGGGCGTCGCCGAAGGCGACCTGCATCGGGTGCTGGAGGCCACCGCCCTGCGCACCGCGCAGCCCGGCCGCGCCATCCTGCACAGCCTGCCCAGCGGTTTTTCCCTCGACGGCGCCGGCGGCATCCGCGACCCCCGCGGCATGATGGGCGAGCGGCTGGGCGCCCATCTCCACGTTGTCAGCGCCGATTCCGCGGCGCTTCGCAATCTGATGCTGGCGATCGAGCGCTGCCACCTCTCCATCGAGGCCGTGGTCGCCACGCCCTACGCCAGCGGGCTGGCCGTGCTGGTGGACGACGAGGCCCAGCTCGGCGCCATCGTGCTCGACATCGGCGGCGGCTCGGTGAGCACTGGCGTGTTCCGCGACAGCCGCCTCGCCCACGCCGACGCCTTCGCGCTGGGAGGGCGGCATGTCACCATGGACATCGCCCGCGTGCTCAACATTCCCCTGCGCGATGCCGAAAGGCTCAAGACCCTGCACGGCAGCGCCATT
>Ga0181519_10004795_pt1 | contig 10897 bp, 8 predicted proteins | sample PEATcosm2014_Bin_26_FD_121102 | JGI IMG/M metagenome (GOLD analysis project Ga0181519, IMG submission 121102) | Peatland microbial communities from MTU Mesocosm Facility, Houghton, MI, USA - PEATcosm2014_Bin02_10_metaG | ecosystem: Environmental > Terrestrial > Soil > Wetlands > Peat | place... | reverse complement strand
TCGTTCGTTACCTCACTCCGGCGTTGCCGGCAATGGATGTACATCCACATCGCCGCTGCGGCGGCGCTGTTGGTCAATTGCGCGTTTTTCGGCGGTCCGGGCGGCGATCCCACCGAAACTCGTTTCCGCATTCCGCACAGTCTGTTCTATGCCAACTCCAACGATCTCGCGCTCGCTCTGCTGCTCGGCATCAGTTCATTTCTGTACCTTCTCGCCCGTCCCAGCGCGGGAGCCCGTCTGGCGGGAGCGGGGGGGGTTGTGCTGGCCGCGTATTACGCCTTTCAAACCGGCTCCCGAGGTTCCGTCATCGCGGCCGCTAGCATGTTTGGACTGATCTTTTGGCTCAGCCGCCGTAAGTGGATGATGCTGGTGCTTGCCCTCTTCGTCCTGGCGGCGCTGGTGGCGGGCGGGATCGCGGGGGCCCCGTCCAGCAGTCTTCATCGCTTGGCGCTGTTATTCGACGATCCCAAATCGCAACGTTTTGAAAGCACCGCCGATCTGGCCAGCGTCGCCTCTCAACAGCAGCGGCAGGAGGTCTTCGTTACCAGCTTGCGGTACACCCTGATGCACCCGCTTTTTGGCGTGGGTCCCGACCAATTCCCGAACGCCGTCCAGCAGGATGCCGTCCGCTCCGGCCAGCACACCCCGTGGCTCGGAACGCACAACAGCTATACCCAAGTCTCGAGCGAATGCGGGATCCCTGCGCTGATCTTTTATGCCGCCGTGATCGTCTTTTGCCTGCGGTCGAACTTCCGCCTCTATCGCAACACCCGCGATCAGCCGGCGCACCGCGAACTGTCGGCGCTGAGCCGGTGTCTGCTGGCCGGCACGTGCGTCTATGCCGTCAGCGCGTTCTTCTTTCACATGGCTTACAGCGCGGATCTTCCGATGCTGGCCGGCTTCAGCACCGCCCTTCAACTCCTCTCACGCGGCACGGCTCGAAACCAAGCCCCCGTCGCAGCCCTTTCGCTATAATGGCCGTAGCCCCCCAAGTAGGAGCCTCTAAGATATGTTTGATCTCTTTCGCAGCCGCGCCAAGGCCGTGCGCATCCTGTTGGGCGCCATGCTCGGCGTTATCGCGCTCTCCATGCTCGTCTATCTCATTCCCGGCACCGGCATGACCACTGCCGCGGACTCGACCGATCAGGTGGTCGCCGAAATCGGCGGGTCCAACGTCACCGTCGCCGAGATCCAGCAACAACTCAAGAATGCGTTGCAAAACCAGCGGCTCCCTCCCGACCTCGCGGCTACCTATCTCCCTCAACTGGTGGATCAGGCCATTACCGAGCGGGCACTGTCTTACGAGGCCGAACAGCTTGGCTTCCGGATTTCCGACCGCGACCTGGCCGAAACTCTGCGCTCGTTTCCAGCCGCCAACCAGGCGCCTGATTTGTACCGCCAGACCGTTGAGCAGCAATATGGAACCACCGTCCCGGATTTTGAGGACAACGTGCGAGTGAAGAGCTACGAGGATTCCCTGGTCAATCTCTCCGAGGAGGGCATCATCGTCACCCCCGCCGAGGCCGAAGCCGAATTTCGCAAACGCAACGAAAAAATCAAGCTCGACTACATCGCATTCGATCCATCCAAGCTAGCCCCCACTCTTAAGGCTACTCCGGAGGAGCTTAGCGCCTATTTCGCTCGCAATCAAAACTTCTACAAAATACCCGAGACGCGCAACCTTCAGATGATCGTGGCCGACCAGGCGAAAGTCGCCGAGTCCATTTCGATCACTGACGCGCAGGTCCAAAACTACTACAATTCGCACCTGGATCAGTACCGGACGCCCGAGCGCGTGCATGCGCGCCACATCCTTCTCAGCACCGCGAACAAGCCCAAGGATGAAGTGCCGAAGATTCAGGCCCAGGCCGACGACCTGTTGAAGCAGATCAAAGGCGGAGCCGATTTTGCCGCCTTGGCCAAAAAGGATTCGCAAGATCCTGGCTCGGCCCAAAAGGGCGGGGACTTGGGCTGGGTGTCCCGCGGACAGATGGTGAAGAACTTCGAGGATGCCGTGTTCGCGCTCAAGGAAAATCAAATCAGCGGCGTTATCACCACCGAATACGGGTTCCATATCATTCAGGTGCTTGAAAAGCAGTCGCCCCACGTGCAGCCGATCGACGAGGTGAAGGCCCAGATCGTTACTCTTCTCAAGAATCAGACCGTGTTCGATCGCATGCAGGAACTCGCGGATCAGGCCCATGCCGAATTGGTAAAGGCGCCTCACAACGCGCAGCAGATCGCCGCCAGTCTCAATTTATCCTTTGTGAATGTGCCCGAGTATAGTCACGGCCGGCCCATGCCGGATATGGGGAATGATCCGCAGCTTGCAGCCACCGTAGAGACCCTGAAGGCGGACGAAGTGAGCCCCGTGATGCAGGCCGGCAACAAGCTGGCAGTGGCAGTTCTGGTCGGAATCAATGCGCCTCATCCTGCCAAGCTTTCCGAAGTCGAGCCTCAAGTACGGGCAGAAATGATGAGGCTTCGTGCAGTCGACATGGTGAAGGCCAAGTCAGCCCAGGCCGCCCAGTTGCTAAAGCAAAACGGCGATATCAAGGCGGCTGCAAAGGCCGTTGGCGCGGAGGTCAAGAGCAGCGACTTTTTCGGACGCTCCGGAGCTGCCGAAGGCATCGGTCCCGCCAGCATCCTCACGGACGCGTTTGAAAAGCCGGTGGGCGCGATCATTGGGCCGATTACGGCTTCTAACCAAACGATTGTCGCGAAAGTCGTGGATCGCCAAAACGCCGACATCTCCAAATTCCAGCAGGAACGCGACACGATCGTGCTCCAGCTCAAGGGCAAGAAGGCCAACGAGCGCCTGAGCCTGCTCCAGGACAGCGTCCTCACCGATCTCATTCGCCGCGGCAAAGTGAAGAAGCATCAGGCCGTCATCGACCGGCTGATCGCGCAAAATCGCAGCTAGCCGTTATCCCGCATGCTGCATGCCCTGCTGGATTTCTTGCGGACGCTCACCACGCCCGAGGGGCTGATCCATCTGTTGTCTACCGCGCTATCCGGCTGGCTGGGCTATGCCGCGCTAACCGCAATCGTCTTCACCGAAACGGGGCTTCTCGTCGGTTTTGTGCTGCCTGGAGATTCCCTGCTCTTCACCATCGGTGTGGTGGCGGGCGCCGGCCAGCTCAATATCTTCGTGATGATCGTCCTGTTGACCGCTGCCTGCCTGACCGGGGATTGGTGTGGATATTTACTCGGCCGCCGTGCTGGCCCAGCCATCTTTAACCGCCCCGATTCCCGTTTCTTCAAACGAGAACACCTGCAGCACACTCACGCCTTTTATGAAAAGTATGGCGGCAAAACCATCATCTACGCGAAGTTCGTTCCGGTGATCCGCACCTTCGCGCCCTTTGTCGCCGGCGTGGGAAACATGCGCTATCGCAGCTTCATTTCTTTTGATATTTTCGGCGCCGCCGGATGGGTGGTCTCGATGACCGTGCTGGGCTACCTGCTCGGGGAGGTCCCGCTCATCCGCCGCAATTTTGAAAAGTTCGTCCTGTTGATCGTCTTCGTTTCGCTGCTGCCCGTGGCCTTTCACGCTGCCCGCGGATTCCTGCAGCGCAAGCCCGGCTTACAAACGGGTGATTAAGCGCTCGACGGCCGCGCGCACCGCCGGATCCCGTTGCGCCTCCACCTCATCGCCTTTCGCCACGCCCAGCGCCTGATTGAAGATCTCCTGCTTCAGCCGGCTTTGCAACCAGCCGCGCTCGGCAGCCCATTCGCCGACCCGAGGTTGAATATCGCGCTCGCCGGCGTACACTTGAAACTCCTCAAGGATCGCGGGCGTGACATCGAAGTCCTCTTTCACGCTGTGTTTCTGTATAAACTCGGTGGCGAACGACGTAATCACACCGCTAGCGTCCAGTACCGCGCGCAGCCGTGTTGGCGGATCGGGGCCAATCGGGAGGTCCGGCTGAATGCCGCCTCCACCGGTGACCTTCCGGCCGGCGTCGGTACGAAACTCCTCGGCCTGTTTCTGGATTTCCAGATGTCCGCTGGGCAGCGGCTTCTGAATCGACCGGCCGCTCGGCGTGTAATAGAACGCCGTCGTTAGCGCCAGCGCGGTATTGCCCGTCAGCGGGAAGACGTTTTGCACCAGCCCCTTTCCGAAGCTCGGCTCGCCCAGCACCACGGCGCGATCGTGATCTTGCAAGGCGCCTGTCAGAATCTCAGCTGCGCTCGCGGTGTTCGCGTTCACTAGCACAGCCAGAGGGAAGGTGTAGGGAGTTGCTGTTTTGGGAACTTCTACCGATTGATCCTGGATGCCCCGCCCCTTCACGCTGAGCAGCTTTTGGCCCGGCTGCAGAAAAAACGACGCGGCTTCGAGGGCGGCCTGCACCACGCCGCCGGGATTCTCGCGCAAATCCAAAACCAGCGCTTTCAGCTTGTTCCCGCCCAGGTTCTCGATCGCGTCCTTGAGCTGGCGCGCGGTTTGTGGATCGAAGCCGTTCACGCGGATGTAGCCGATGCCGGGCCGCAACAGAAACCAGCGGTCCACGCTGGGCGAATCCAGCAGCTCCGGATCCAGCACGAACGGGAGTGGCCGGGCGTTTCCAGGACGGCGCACCATCAGTTGCGCGCGATGCTGGTGGCTTTCGCCGAGATAACCGACAATTTGATCGAACTCCAGCCGCGCCAGAACCACGCCATTCACCGCCACGATCTCATCGCCCGGCTGCAATCCCGCTTTGGCGGAAGGCGTGCCGGGCAGCGCCTGCAAAACGATTACGCGCCCAGGCAGCACCGAAACCACCGTGCCGAAGCCCTTGCGCTCGGAGTTTTCCATCTGCTTGAGCTGCTCGTTCTGATCGGGATCGAAGAAGATGGAGTGCGGATCCAGGGTCCGCAGCATGCCTGGAATAGCTCCCTGATAAACCCCCTGCTGCGTGTTCACGGGATCGGCGGCGTTGGTTTCCACGATGGAGAGCAGGTCCGCGAAGCGCTTCAGAGCGCTGTCCAGATCCACTGTGTCGGGCGGCGCCGCAAACAAAAACAAAAGTGGCAAAAACATTTGACTGCGAATCCGATTATTTCGAGTAACGCAAAGACCGCTTGGCTCGGTGCCGCTCCAGCGCCAGTTCAATCAGCCGGTCAATCAGCTGGGCCATCGCAACTCCCGAGTACTCCCACATCTTAGGGTACATGCTAATGGAGGTGAACCCCGGAATGGTATTAATCTCGTTGATGTACAATTTGCCCGTGGCGGTCTCCAGCAAAAAGTCCACGCGCGCCATGCCTTCGCACTCCACCGCGCGATAACACTCCACGGCCAGACGCTGGATTTCGGCGGTCTGCTCCGGCCGCAAATCGGCCGGAATCACGGTACGGGCCCGGTCCAGGAGATACTTGTCTTCGTAATCGTAGAACTCGCGCGAAGGCAGAATCTCGCACGGCGCCGAGGCAACCGGGTCCTCGTTACCGAGCACGGCGCATTCCAGTTCGCGCCCCGTGATACCGCGTTCCACGATGACCTTGCGATCGTAGGCGCGCGCCAACTCCAGAGCGGCCTTCAATTCTTCGCGATTGCGCGCCTTCGAAATGCCCACCGACGATCCCAGATTGGCTGGCTTCACAAAAACCGGGAAATCGAAATCGTGGTTCCCCGGCACGACGACATATTCCACCACGGGCAGGCCGCGCTCGCTGGCCACGCGCTTCATCATCTCCTTGTCCATGGCGATGGAGGACGCCAGCACGCCCGCGCCCACGTACGGAAGATCCGCAAGCTCCAGCAGCCCCTGCATCGTGCCGTCTTCACCGAACGTTCCGTGCAGAACGGGAAATACGACGTCTATTCCAGGATTTCCGCCGGGCTCGGGCAGGATCGGCCGAGGACTCCATTTGCCTTCCTTCGAGATCACGTAACGGACCACTTCGTATTTCCGCGGGTCCATCGCTTCGATGATCGACTGGGCCGAACGCAGCGAAATTTCGTGCTCGCCGCTGCGGCCTCCGTAAATCACGGCCACTCTGGTCTGCATGCGCTACAGAATCCTCTTTCCCATGGCCGACATCACCAACTCAACCGCCAGAATCGCAGTCCGGTTCGCGTCGTCGATCACCGGATTCACCTCCACCACTTCCAAGGACACCACCCGCCCCGTGTCGCCCAACATCTCCATGGCCAGATGCGCTTCGCGATAGGTGATCCCGCCCTGCACGGGCGTACCGACACCGGGCGCTTCCTGCGGATCGACGGCGTCCATGTCGAGTGAGACCAGGACGCCCGCGGTTCCCGCTCCGGCCACGCGAATCGCCTCCTCGAAAACCGACCGCATCCCGCGCTCATCGATATCGCGCATGGTGAAGGCATGAATCCCGGAGTGCTGCACGATGTCGCGCTCGCTGCCATCCACCGACCGGATTCCAACTACAGCGACGTTGGCCGGATCCACCTTCGGAGAGTAACCGAAGATGCCGGTCAATTCCTTGGGCCCTTGGCCGATACAACAGGCCAGCGGCATTCCGTGGACGTTGCCGCTCGGGCTGCTCTCGGGCGTGTTCATGTCGGTATGCGCGTCGATCCAGATCAAGCCCAGCTTTTCTCCTTGACCGTGGAAGTAGTGCGAAGCGCCCGCCACCGTTCCCACCGCGATGGAATGATCGCCGCCCAGCACCAGGGGAAACTTACCGGCGCCCAAGGCGCGATCCACCATCTGGGCCACGAGTGTACAGGTTTCGGCGATCTGCGGCAGATATTTCGCGCGCGAATCCACCTCGGCCTGGCTCTCGCGCTGGATCACGGGCACGTTGCCCAGATCTTCCACTGCGTAACCCAACGCGGCGAGCCGGGCGTTGAGATTGGCCACCCGCACGGCCGAGGGTCCCATGTCGACGCCGCGCCGTCCGGAACCCAGATCGAGCGGCGCGCCGATGATCGCGATGTGCTTCGGACGCATGTGTTACGGCCGGGTGCGATACAGCATGCGCGGGAAGGCAATGGTTTCCCGAATGTGCTCCAGGCCGCACATCCAGGCCACAAACCGCTCGATGCCCATGCCGAATCCGGCGTGCGGTACGCTGCCGAACTTGCGCAGGTCCACGTACCAATCGAACGCTTCGCGCGGCAGCTGGTGCTCTTCCAGACGCTTCAGCAACAGATCCAGATCGTGGATGCGCTGCCCGCCGCCGATGATTTCGCCGTAACCCTCGGGAGCGATAAAATCGACCCCCAGCGCCAGCTCGGGGCGCGCGCGATCAGGCTCGAAGTAGAAAGCTTTGATCTGGGTGGGAAAGCGATCCACGATCAGCGGCCGGTCCAGGCCTTCGGTGATCAGTGTTTCATCGGTTCCGCCAAAATCGCCGCCCCATTGAATCTCGCTGCCCTTTTTCTGCAATGCGACCACGGCATCGTCATAGCTCATGCGCGGAAAGGGCGATTGGATGGTTTCGAGCCTGCTGGTGTCGCGCTCCAGCTCCTTCAACTCGGCGCGCCGGTTTTCCAGCACGCGTCCCACTACGAACACCACCAGCTCCTCACCCACTCGCTTCACGTCCTCGAGCGTGGCATACGCCATCTCCGGCTCCACCATCCAAAACTCGGTCAAATGGCGGCGCGTCTTCGATTTCTCGGCGCGGAATGTCGGCCCGAAACAATACACCTTGCCGAATGCCATGGCGTCGGCTTCGTTATAAAGCTGGCCGGACTGGGTGAGATAGGCTTTCTCCTCGTCGAAGTAGTTCACTTCGAACAGCGTGGTGGTGCCTTCGCAGGCCGCGGGCGTAAAAATCGGCGTATCCACCAAGGTGAACCCGTGCGTGTCGAAATAATCGCGGACCGCGCGGATCACTTCGTGGCGCACTCGGATGGCCGCGTGCTGGCGCTTGCTGCGCAGCCACAGATGGCGGTGGTCCATCAGAAACTCGACGCCGTGTTCCTTGGGAGTGATGGGATAAGGATCGGCCTCCGGAATGCGCTGGACGATCTCCGCGCCTTCGACATCCATCTCATAACCACCGGGGGCGCGCTGCTCGGCCCGGATCTTGCCGCTCACAATCAGCGACGACTCCTGCGTCAGATTCTTCAGCGCTTCAAAAACAGATTCCTCCAGGTTCGCCTTCACCGCTACGCACTGCAGCGTGCCGGTGCCGTCGCGCAGCAGAGGAAAAACGATCTTGCCGGACTTGCGCAGGTTGTAGAGCCATCCGGCGATCTCCACGGGCGCGCCAAGGTGCTGCCCGGCGTCTTCGATTCGAATGCGGGAATAGGCCATCACTATTCCTTAACCGGCGGCCCCGGGATCTCTTCGAGCTTTTCAAAAATCCGCTGCACCAAATCGAGCGATTGCGGGAGCGGGAACTCGGGATAATCGCGCAGCTCTAGCAACAGCGGATATTGCTGAGGCAACGACCGCAGCAGGGCCAAGGTTTCGCCCCAGTCGATAGTGCCGCCCTGCGAATGGAGTGGCCACAAATGACTGTCCTCCACGCCGTTGTTGTCATGCAGATGGGTGGACCGAATGCGATCCTTCAGGATGCCAAAAGCCGCTGCGACGCCCTCATTCATATTGGCGTGTCCGACGTCAAAACAGAAATTCAGTCTAAGATGAGTCTGCTCCAGAAATTGCACCAGGCGCTGGGCGCTGGACAATTGATTGGGCGTGTTCTCCAGCAACACCTCCACGCCGCGCGCGCGGGCAAACAGATTCAGCTCCTCCAGCGACGTGAAGGCTGCGTCCACTTTGCGCTCGTCATATTCCTCCTCGAAGACGCCGAGATGTTGAATGAGGTAGCGGAATGGAATCACTTCGGAGATTTCCAAGGCGCGCTTGATCTCGTCCAGCATATCCAGCCGCTTTGATTTCACCGGCTCCGTGATGTTGATGTGGGAGTTGGGACCCGATCGCCCCCACATTTCGTCGCTGTACATGGGCGAGTGCAGCGAGCGCAGCTCTAACTTGGTATCCCGGAACCAATGGCCAAGCTCGGCAATCTGGGCGCGATCGCGATAGTCCAGATGCTGGCGAGCGCAAAAAATCTCCACCGCCGGAATTCCGGCCTGCCAGATGCGATCCAGCCAAACCGTGTTCAAGCGATGATTCACCAGCAAGTGCGTCGAGAGAACGTGCTCCATGCGTCGATCAGTATCCTTCCGCTTTTCCGTTCCCCCGCGGATCTGACGCGCCCTGCAGCCAGCCGCCGGCGTTCAGGATCGCTTCCACGCGCGCCACAACGGACTGCGTGGATTCCAGCGGCGAAATCTGGTGTCCCATGGCGCGCAACAGTTCCACCGTATCCGGAGAGATTCCCTTCTCGACGTACAATTGGTCCGGCATCCATTGATGATGAAAGCGCGGCCAGTCCACCGCATCCTGCACGTTCATGTGGAAGTCTTCCACATTCAAAATCACCTGCAGCACTCCGTTGACGATGCGCGAGCCGCCGGGCGCTCCCAGGATCAGGAAGAGTTTTCCGCCGCGCGTGAGTATGGTTGGCGTCATGGATGAGACGGGACGCTTGCCCGGCTGAATCGCGTTGGCCTCGCCTTGGATCAAGTGGAACAGATTCTCCGCGCCCGGCTTGGCCGCGAAATCGTCCATTTCGTCGTTGAGCAGAAAGCCCAGGCCGGGCACCGTGACGCCGCTGCCGTATCCGTTATTGAGCGTATAAGTAACCGCGACGGCATTGCCCTCGTTATCGACGATGTTGAAGTGTGTGGTCTCGGTGCTTTCGTGGGCGTTGAGTACGCCTGGACGAAGCTGAGCGCTGGGCGTGGCGTGCAGCGGATCGATGCTCTTGCGGCGGCTCTCGATATAGTGCGGGTCCAGGAGTTTGCGCACCGGAACCTTGACAAAATCGGGATCGCCGAAGTACTCGCTGCGGTCGGCGTAGGAGCGCCGCATTACCTCCGCGACGTAATGGATAGAAGCGGCCGAACCTGCGCCGGTTTTTTCGTAGCCCGAGCCTTCCAACATTCCCAACATCTGAAGCAATCCGACGCCGCCCGCGCTCGGCGGAGGCGAAGTGATGATCTCGTCGCCGTGATAGTGCCCGCGCAACGGTTCCTGTTCCACGGCTTGATACGCTTTCAAATCCGCAAGAGTGATCAAGCCTCCGTTGGACGCCATGGCCGCCGCCAGTTTCCGGGCTGTTTCGCCTTCGTAGAAATCGCTGGCGCCGCGATCGCGAATGCGCGTCAGAGTAGCGGCAAGTTCGGGCTGCACCAGCTTTTCGCCATAGCCGGCGCTCAGGAAAATCCGCTTCGACTCGGGAAACTGCGACAGGAGCTTACGCGCGCTTTCGTTTTGTAGCGAAGCATCGAAGGTATAGGAGACCTGAAAACCTCCTGTAGCGAGCTTCACCGCGGGGTCCACCAGGTCGACCCACGGTTTGCGCCCATACTTCTGGTGCGCCAGCTCCATGCCTCGCACGGTGCCGGGGACGCCAGCCGCGCGCCAGCCAACCAGGGTGTCGGCGGTGACGTTGCCTTTCGAATCCAGATACATGTTCCGCGTGGACGCCAGCGGGGCCTTCTCGCGAAAGTCGATGAAGGTGGCCCGGCCGTCGGCCATGCGCGCGAGCAGGAATCCGCCGCCACCGATATTTCCAGCGTACGGATACGTCACCGCCAGCGCGAAGGCGACAGCTACCGCGGCATCCATCGCATTTCCGCCCGCCTGCAGGACTCGCAGGCCAACGTCCGCGGCTATGGGCTCTTGCGCCACCACCATGGCGTGCCGGGCACGCTCGGGTTGATGCGCGAATAGACTGACGGAAAGGAGCAAGGCGCAAGCGGTTTTACTTCGCATGGACACTTCGATTCTACCGTGGCGTTGGAGCGGAGCACGTCACACCGTGGAAAGCTGCTGCTGGCGGTCGCGATGGTATTCGGCCAGCGCCACGTTCGCGGACTCGACGGTCTCCAGTTCCCGCGCGATTTGCT
>Ga0181519_10004794_pt1 | contig 10897 bp, 4 predicted proteins | sample PEATcosm2014_Bin_26_FD_121102 | JGI IMG/M metagenome (GOLD analysis project Ga0181519, IMG submission 121102) | Peatland microbial communities from MTU Mesocosm Facility, Houghton, MI, USA - PEATcosm2014_Bin02_10_metaG | ecosystem: Environmental > Terrestrial > Soil > Wetlands > Peat | place... | reverse complement strand
TGGGGTGAATCTCACCGATCTTCTTGCGGTCATCCCATTCGGAAAAAATGGCGACGTAGGTGCCGTCGGAAAGGACATCGGCGCTGCCGTTGCCAAAAGGCATGTGCTCGCCATCGGAGAGCAACTCGACAGGCTCCTTGAAACTTTCGGCCCGATCGGCAGAACGGAAGAGGCTAAAGAGGAGGCGCTCATCGCCATCGACAGTTTTACGAAAGCGGTTGCCCTGCATATAGATTTGTCCGCGACGAGGGCCGGATGAGCGATCAATGGCGAGGTATTCACGGTCAACGAAGGGCAAGGAGACGGGCTTCTGCCAATGCAGTCCGCGATCTAAAGAGCGGTAGACGATGGTTGCATGGGGAGCCTCAAGCTCGTAGTGCAAGGGGAGGGTGGAAAAGAGGGCCATGCCGTCGAGGCCGAAGATGCAATCGGGGTCTCCGACAAAATCAGAAGCCTCGCTCTCGAGCGACGGCTGCCAGGTGCTGCCGGAATCATCGGAGCGATAGACGACGGTGTGAAAAGTGTTGTTTTGAGAGGAATGGATAAAGGAGCAGGCGAGGAGGCTTCCCGCATGATCTGGATCGGCGGCGATGCGAGTTTCCCAGTGAGCGCGATCACTATTGGCGGAGCTGATACGAACGTTCGGGCCAACCGTGATTTTGGAGTGCGGCTTAGCGGCGATGGGCAACGCGACGGCGAAGACAATGGCAATGATCCGGTAAAAGTGTTTCATCAATTTGCTCCCGTGCTTTGCTCTGAACGGCGGATATCCGGCGGATTTATTGCGCCGCCGCCGACGGCGGAGATCCGTTCCCGGGCGCGAGGTAGCGCTCGAGCCAAGCAATGCGGCGGTTCCAGAAATCAATGACATTCACGGGTTGCTGGACGACGTGCCCTTCATACTCGTATTCGAGGAGTTCAACGTCTTTGCCGAGGCGACGCAAGCCGTTGTAGACGTTCCCGTTCTGCGCGGAAATCGGATCGGCCAAGCCGCCCTCGAGCATGAGGGGAGTTTCTACTTTTTCGAGAAAGAAGAAGGGGGAGTTCTCCCAGTAGCGGGTTTTGAAATCCCACGGCGAACCCTTCATGCCGCCTTGTCCCTCTTCGTAATAGCCTTCGGAGGGGGCTCCGCCATTCAGGAAATTGGAATATCCGAAAAAGAGTTCCGTGGGAGCAGCGCTGGCGGCAACGGCAGCCTTGAAGATGGAAGTGCGAGTGATCAGCCCGATGGTGTTGTAGCCACCGAAACTCTGGCCCATGAGGGCGAGGCGCTGGGGATCGGCGATGCCGAGCTCGACGACTTTATTGACGGCGGGAATCACGGCCGAGACGAGATCATCGACGGGAGTGCCGGGATGGAGAGGAATATCGGGATAGAGAACGGCATAACCGCGCGAAGCATACATCTGGAAATTGAAAGCGCCGCCCCATCCGAAACCAAAGCGATTGACCTTATCGGAGCCGTTGTCGCCGCCATAGACCCAGACCACCATAGGATAGCGTTTTTCCTGCTGATAATCGCCGGGAAGAAGGAGCGCACCATGGAGGGGCTCGCCGCGGAGGGAAAGCCATTCGATGGTTCGCACGCTGCCCATACTAGCGGATTCGTATTGTGGATTGAGGTTGGAAATGCGGCGCGTGGTTCCGGTTTTCACGTCGATCGCCCAGATGTCAGAAGAACGGGAAGCGGACTCGGAGGAGTAGACGAGAGCGGTGGAACCGTGCGGGACACCGATCATTGCGCCCATCTCGCGCATGGCCATGGCTTCATCGCCTTCGTAGAGTTTTTTCGCATCGCCGTTCTGGACATCGACGGCATAAATGGCGTCCTTCTTGGAGTCGGTGTCGTGGGCGCGAATGTAGATGGTCTTGCCTTCATCGGGAGACCAATAACTGCCTGCGTCGGAGGCGGCGATGTCTTTGATCAACGCGCCCGGAATTTTGACGAGCTCGCGACCCTTGGCGCCATCGGCAGTGACTTCCCAGAGGCGTCCTGCTTCGGGATCGAGAAGGTAGATGCGCGATCCATCGTGACTCCAAAGAGGAGGTCCCCAACTGAAAGTGCGCGAGGACTTGTCGATCGCGTCAGAGACCTTGACCTTGTTGCCCGTATTGACATCGACGACGTAAGCGGCGCGCTCGGCAGTTTTGCCGGTGTCGCAATAGGCGATATGAGATCCATCGGGCGATGAAGTGATGGAAGCATTGAGAACGTTGGGATCCATGAAGCCATTCGCGAGCTCAGTTGTCTTACCGGTGGCCACGGCATAGGCGCGCACGGTGACCTTGCCCTGCTGCGTTTTGGGAACGACACCTTCCATGGACATGTATTCGACAAGTTTCTGATCGGGCGAATAGCCGAACCATATGGGACGAACGCGCTTGACGAGGCGAGTAACGTTGCCGGTGGCGAGGTCGATGCGGACCAGATCGGAAAGGAACATAGCGTCATAAAAGGAGGTGAAGTCCCCGGACGAAGCATTGTCGGGAGCTTTGGCCTGCGCCACCTGTTTGGGATGGAAGCTATAGGCATGCACGGTGGGAGCGTTGGATTGCGTCTCCTGCTTCTTATCCTTGTTGAGCAACGCCGCATAATAAGGACTGAGGGACAAGACGTCGTTGAGAGACATGCCTTCGGGCAAGACTTTAGTGAGAATGGTTTTGCCGTCAGCACTCCAGAGAGGACGCTCCTTCCACCAGGAGAAAAAGATTTCGACGGTGGAGACTCGGCGGGTGGCGCCGGTGCGGCGATCCCAAGTCCAAAGCGCAGCCTGGCCGCCGCGGTCGGAATAGAACGCCAAGTGGCTGCTATCCGGTGACCAACTGGGACTCCAACTGAAACCCTGGGGCGAATTCAGCTGAATGGACTTGCCAGTAGCCAACTCTGTGACCCAGACGCAGCTGGCGCTGGCACTGGCGAGCATGGGATATCCCGTTTTGGAAAAGCGCTGGCTTTCATAGTCAAAGCGAATGGACTTGGTGGGATCGTTGGTCTCATAGGCGATCCACTGGCCGTCGGGTGAAGGAATAATTCCTTCGAAGGGGAAAAGTTCGACTTCCTTGACGAGGGCGTCGGGGCTGAGTGGAGCCGCGACAGCGGGAAGCGACGAGAAAACGGTGATGAAAATAAAGATAGAAATGCCGAAGCGAAGGGCGATGGCACACATCCATTTCAGGTAACTCATGCGGCAACCCTGATCCATTTTGACCTCCCACAGAATGCTTCTGATGGCGCTCATCGCTGCTCCTTGGCGGCAGCATGGAGAGCGCCCTTGGTGGCGGAACTCGCAATTTCGGATTTCTGGCCGCGCAGCATGCCGGTCCTCGCTTCTTCTTTCTTGCGCAACTCGTGCCAGCGAACGTATTGCGCCTGTTTGTGAGGAGAAGGGTCCTCCTTGTCCTGCAGCCAGAAGTTAAACCAATCAAGATTGCGCTCCATGGAAAGCAAGCGGTGTTCGGGGCCGGTGAAGATGTGGCCTTCTCCGGGATAAACCCAGAATTCAACGGGCACGCCGGCGCGCTGGAGAGCGGTGCGCATTTCCATGCCGTAGAAAGCTTCGTGGTTGTTGAAACCCATCAGGACGGGACCGACGACTCGATCGGCGTTGAGCGGAGGGGAGAATCTGAGCCAATTCTGCAAGGTGGAGCGGTAGGGAGGGCCACCTAGGACGCGCTCGTCATTGTCGCGCGATTTCTGGCGGCTGAGAGCGTAGCCGGCAGGCCCATACCCACCGCCATCGACGAGAGATGCGACTTGGAACATGCGAGAGTGGGTGATGGAAAACTCGGTCAGGAAACCGCCATAGCTGATGCCCATGATGCCGACGCGTTGAGGATCGGCGAGCCCTTGCTGCTCAAGCAAGTGCACCGCGGATTCGATACTGGCGAGCGGACTATAGCCTTCGGCTACCGAGCCGCGAGCAAAGTTTTTGCCCTTCCATCCATCGGAGGGAGGGTAGTTGGTCATCAAGACAGCAAAGCCATCGCGGGCAAAGGCCTGGGCGGGATAGCTGGAGAGCCATTCGGCCTGGGTGATGAATTTACCCTCGAAGCCGTAAAGGATGATTAGCAAAGGATATTTCTTGCCTTCCTCGTAGTTAAAGGGCTTGAGGAGATAGCCGGTGGTTTCAGCTCCATACTTGTTGTTCCAGCGCATCTCGGTGACATGGCCGACAGAGATGTTCTGGAGTTGGGGATTGACATCAGCGAGTGCGCGAATCTTGGCGGTGGAGAGATCGACAATGGAAGGGTTGGGAGGCACGTTGGAAGATTGCCAAACGCAGACCGCTTCATTTCTGCGGACACCATCGCAATCGTCGATGTGATCGGATTCGGGAGTGATGCGATGGAGCTTGCCATCGAAGGAAATGGAGTAGAGCTCGTTGCGCGTGCGCCGTTTGCCTCGGCCCGCCGCCTCGTAGATCAACTCGCGGCTATTGTCGGCCCACCAATATTCGCGAGCGTTGGCGTCGCGGATAAGGTCGCGCTTCGTGCCGTTGGAGAGATCATAGACGGACAAGGGAGAGTCGGCATAGTCCATCCAGGACATGTAGGCGAGATAGTGTCCGTCCGGGGACCACTGGGGAGAAGTTTCGGCAGCTTCGCTGTTAGCGACGATCTGGAAATTCTTGGTGGTGACGGTGATAAAACCTACGTCCTGATTGAAGTAAACCATCGAGTTTTTGAGCTTGGGAGGGGCTGCATAAGCAATAGCGATGCGCCTGGAATCGGGAGACCATGCGATCGAGGAAATCTCGCCCGGATTCTCCCAGATTTTTTCTTCGGTCTTATCCGCCAGCTTGTAGATCCAAAGATCGGTCGGAACGCGGATCCACTGCTCCGTGAGGATGGTAAAGGTGTCCATGTCGTCATCGAACAGGACGCCCTCCTTGTTCAGGCGCTGCAACTCGCTCTTGTCGATGGCGGGAGAACTGGTAAAGGCAATCTGGCTTCCATCGGGAGACCACTGATAGGTGAAGACGCCAACGGAGGTGGAATCGCTGGGGTGGTAGCCGATGCGGCGGATGGTCTGATCCTCACCTGGAACGTGAACGAAAATCTGCTCTGCGAGTTGGCGATCGAGGTCGAAACGCCATAGCTGCTGTGAACCGCTTTTGGAGGACAAATAGGTGATGCTTTTTCCATCGGGTGTCCAGCGGAGGGTAGAGAGCGAGCTTTCTTCAACGACTTTGGCGGGAACGCTTCCGGGCGACGTAGCGACGACGTAGAGGGCGGTGCGGTAGCAGTCGCAGTCAAGGAAAGCCTGGGTGACGAGAAATGCAACACGGGAGCCATCGGGAGAGCGGCGGGGTTCTTTGACTTCGCGGAAGGAAACGATTTCATCCAGAGTGATGGGGTGCATGGCGTGCCCGGCGTTGGCGGCAAAACTCAGGTCAATGTGCGGGACAGCGGGTTCGGTGCTTTGTTCTGTCGCCACTGCCGGAAGCGCGCAGAAGAGAAAAGTGGCGGACACAAAAAGGGTGAGTTTCATGGGATCCTCCTGACACCGACTGACGTTCGGCTGCCGCAGGCGCTGAAGTGCAGAAGAAGCGTCATCTCTAGGGCCAAACCTCGGTTCTGCTCGATCCAGTTCTCCATAACTTCGATGTAGAGCTTCGCAGCGCGGGGGCAAGCCCTGCGTTGTGATGGCAGCTATTTAAATCCAAGACTTGCAGAGCCCACGGAAATGCCCGCCTGGCTATCGCGGAGATTCTTTTCCCAGGCACTCAGTGAAGCGGGTTCCGGGGTTTCTTCCAACACGCGAACGGGAACGTGACCGTCGAGGACGCGACCTGCGGCGGGAACAGCTCCGAGCACTATGTGGGGATGGACACTCCACTCGGAACCGGAATCATGGAGAGCGGGCTTGTCATCGACGGAAATCGTGCCGAAAACGGGATGGCTGAAAGTATCCATGTAGGAATATTTGGCGGAGCCGGCAGGAAGGTTGTAGGCGTCGACGACAACTTTCCAGGGTCCCGGGACCGGCGAAAATGCCGAGACGCTCTTCGAGCCACCACTGCCGGTGCTGCTTGCGCGCTGGACAGCAACACCCTTCACGTCCTGATAGAGGTATAGATCGATGTCGGCGTCGGGATCGGATACCTGGCTGATCTCCGCGCTGATCTCTTCCGTTCCAGCGGGAATGTTGATCTCGTAGACCTTTCGCTCGCCGGCAACGAGTGTGCCGGAAAGGCGGCGGGCACTGCCAAGCGAGGCGGTAACGGCGCCGCCGTGGAACGCGGCCTGGCGGTTGGCGAATGAGATTTGATCGGGACATCCATGCACGCCGTTGCGGCCCAGCTGGCAGTAGGTTTCACCGGCCGCGACACTGACCAGGGATACGGTGAGCTTGGTCGGCACGGCGGCGAGCGGCTTGGAGTCGAGCTGTTCGGGGAAAAAGACGAAATTGTTGCCGTAGAGGACGATTTCCCAGACGCCCGCAACAGGATTTTTGATCGTGCTGGCAAGGCGACCGCTCTTGGTCACGCCGAGGATGCCGAAGGGAACGTTGCCGCTATGATCGGGAGCGATGACAGAGCCTCTGAGAGTGGGTTTGGCGTCAGGGATGTCAACCTCGATCCGAAGAGCGGTGGTTTTGGGAGGAACGCGGACGAAGTAACAGGAACTGCCGGGGCGATCGACTGGTTCGTTGTGGACAACGCGGTAGTGGTTAGCAGCGGTGAAGTCGTCGGCGGCCACGATCGTACTCAAGACCTGGTAGGCAATCCAGGGTTCGCCGGCGCGTTTGAGATTCAGAATCGCGCTATGTGGTCCGGAGGCGGCGATGGCGATGGAGACAGGCAGCTTGACGGGTGTGTTCAGCGGTAAGGTGAGCGAATCTGGCGAGGTGAAGCTGCCATCGTTGCCGACCCATTCGAGGTGAAAGTCGATGGGCTCGCGGGAACCGGACGTGCGCACGAAGGTGATGGTGCGCGTGCCCTTTTGTCCCGCTGCCCAACCTTCGCGCTCATAAATTCCCCGACCTTCGTTGGGAGTGGCAAGGAAGGCAGAGACGGCGGTTTTGACCGGGGCACGACTTTCAATAGTCACCGGATCGAATTTCTTATCCATCTCCTGCAGCATCTTCCAGGCGGCTTCGACCTGCACCAGGCCATTTCCCTGCTTGTATGCAGACAGAGTGGGAATGAAGCGGGCGCTGGACAACATGGCGGTGCGGATTCTGGCCGCGTCGTAGTTGATGCCCGACTGCTTGGCGGCACTGATGAGAAGCGCCGCAGCGGCGCTCGCCGTGGGGCCGGCGGTGGAAGTGCCACCCGCGACCGAATAGCCGGGAGGAAGTTCGTAGACTCCCTTTCTTTTCTCGGGGGGCTTGTAGCCGGCATCGGTACTGATAAGTTCGGAGGGGCTGAGGATCTCGGGTTTGAGACCTCCGTCGCCGGCGGGGCCGTAGGAACCTACGATATGGAGATTGTCGTGGTTCTTGACCTCAGCGCCGTTGTTGATGCGATAGGCTTCGCCCGCCTGGTAGGCGCCGACGGCAATGATCTTGTTCGAGGAAACTTCATCGACGACGGTGTTCATACCGGGAGAATTATTAGCCGGGGAGAGGATGGGTTTTTTGTATTTGTCGAAGAGACGGTCAAAGATGACGCCCGCGACGAGACGGCCGTCGTGCAGAGGGTTGATGGTCTCATCGACAATGCTCGGCTCAACGCAGATGACATCGACATCGGGGAGCTTGGCGGCGGTGATGGCGCCCTCGACGAGGCGAAAGACACTGGTGGCGCCATCGTAGATGGAGATCAACTGGGCTCCGGGGGCAACGCCGTCGTAACTTCCGCCGTAGAAGCCTTTGCCGAGGGAAGCGCCGGAGACTTCGCTCACATGCTGCCAGACACCCAAGGTGAGGCGAACATACTTTTTTTGCGGATCGGTCTGGACGGCGAAGGCAACGCTTTTGCGGCGGCGGCCTGCGGGGACGTTGGCGCCAAAGATTCCGAGATCCATGTGCCGGGCATAATCCATGAGCGGCTTTTCGTCAGCGAAGCTCTGGTTCTGGTTTGTATCGACCCAAACGATGTTCTTCGCCTCGTTCCAGAGGACGGCAAAAAGGCCGCTGCTGCCCGGCGGGTTGCCGTCGAAGTTGACGTCCTGATAAAGATAGGCGGGTTGATGGAGGGCGCGCTCATTGAAGAATCCCAAACGAAACTCGCCATCGGACGGAGCGGTGTAAGTCTGGTCTTTGAAGAGGAATTTGCCGTTCACGGCATTGACGATGGTATTCATCTTCACCCACATGGGATCGTTGTCATCTCTGGGATCGCTGACGGCCAGGGCCTGTGCGATCTTGCGTTCCGGCCGACCGTCGATGGAGATGGCGGACTGCAACTCGGGAAGCAGAAAATCCGGGGTCGCGTCGAGAATCGCGACGCCGGTGCCTCGACCGTCGTAATTAAGGTTCTCCTCATGGAAGCGTTCGATATCCATATCTTTGGTGGGAAGGTAGGGATGACTGAGGGGAGTATCGGGATCCGGAGGATTGTTCGAGGGCTCTTCTTTTTCCGGGGGAAAAATGTCATCGAGGCTGGGATTCCAGCGATCAATGTCGAGGTCGATATCGAGGCTCTGAGTACCGTCGAATGCGGCCAGTTTGTCCATCATGGCCAGGGGCACGCGGGCGCGGAGGTAATCGACGGAATCTTCACGAAAGTGGACTTCGCCGCCGAGCCTTTGCACTTCCTCGGCGACGCGAACGTTTTGACCGGGGCGAGACGCGATCAGGACGACAAGATCTTTGTCGCCGCGCGCGGCCGCCAAGGCCATCAGCAGATGATGGTTCTTGAAGAACTTTCGTTCCGGCGGAGTTTCAGGAGGGTTGGCCGCTCCGCTAATGACCTGGCCACAGATCAGAATGATGGCTATAGCAAAGAGTGCGCGCGTGTATGGTCGGATCATGTATCCTCCTGCGGTTCAATCACTCGAACAAACTCACTTCACCCTCGGCAGCATCCCGGTTGTGGCAATGTGGATGTCGGGAATGCGTAAGGGGTCTTGCAGCTTGAGACGCCAGACGATCTGTCCAGACAAGGCACCGGGCTCGAGGATCTGATCGCTTCCCAATGCGGGGGAATAGTCGAAGACCGCGCCCTTGCCCTGCTTCTGATTGGTGGCGTTGAGTATGGTGGGCGCGAGTTCTTCGTACATATCGCCCATGCCGCCTCCAAACTTGGTTACTTGCAGGGTGATCGGCCCATAGATAGGAACTGAGGAAATGTTTCGCAGGCGGATGGGTGCGTCGAGAATTCCCGTGGCCGGGTCATAGGACGTGGTGTCGAATACGAGTTCCACTTTCTTGGCGAGAGAGGACTGAATATTGTCAGGCGCAGGAGAAGGTGCCGCGGCTTTGTCGGTTTCATTTTTCCCGGGGCTGATCACCTTAATGGTCGCGGTTTGGAGTTGAAAGGTTCCAGTCCGGGCGTCGGCCCAGATAGGGTGGAAGAAGCCGTGGTCGTCGACGGCCAGTTGCATGTAGTCTCCGCCAGCGGGCCAGCGGGAGCCCCCGGAGATGAAAGATATCCTCGTCTGTTCCTCGCCGGAGGGCAGCTTTATATCGAATTCGCTGCCCTGGAGGGAGAGATTTCCTTTCCCCATGCGGACAGACGTCGTATCGGAAACGCGGACGGGTGAGGTGAAGGAGTCGCCGCCATCGAGGGAGGCGGCGAAGTATTCATCGTATTCCTTGCCGTCATGATTCGAGGAATTGCGGGTATCAAACCAGGTGATTCCGAGCACGCCATCCTTGTTCACGGCAAGCTCGGCCTGGTATTGGCTAATCGAGGCGGACACATCATCGACGATGGGACGTGGAGTGGACCAGGTCTGGCCGCGATTCTTCGAATAGGAAAAGACAAGGCGGTAGGAGCCAGCGCGATAGTCGGTCCATACGGTGTAGAGCCTGTCTTTGAAAAAGCCCTTGCCGGAATCGACGGCCAAGGCAGGCGAGGTCTGGAAGCCGGGCCCCTTGGGATCCATGTTGTACTCCTCGGTGCCAACTTTGATGGGTTGGGAGAAAGTGACGCCGCCATCGGAGGAGGTGACAATCCAGAGATTCCCGGAGTGGGCCGTTTTTCTTCTGGCCGGATCGAATTCGAAGTCAACATAAGGGAGGACAAGGGTGCCATCGGTGAGGAGAACGATGTTTTTGGCGGTATTAATGCCAAGGATACCCTTGCCGCTGGCTGCTTCGACAGGCCCGATGAAGGTGCGGCCATCATCGTCGGAACGGAAAATGCCGACTGTGTACTCGGGATATTTTCCGTAGAGGACCGAGAGGTAAACTCGGCCCGCATACTTGCCTACCGAATGGTCGACGGTCATGACTTCATGGTCGTACGAATAGCCGAGATTTGCGGGGGGGAGCCAATGCTTGCCGCCATCTTCGGAACGGTAGAAGAACAAGCCACCACGAACGTGACCGAGGTCATCCTTAACGAAGGCAAGGGCGGTGAAGTAGGCAGTGCCGTGGAGGCCGAAGTCGACCTGCGGATCACCGCCGCCAAACTCAATTTGCTCGGGGAAGGATGAATCAAACCAGGAGCCACCGCCGTCGGTGGAAGCATAGGTTTTGCAGGCGTAGCCGCCCTCGCCGCGGGACGCGGTGATGGCAGCGCTGAGAATGTTTTTGGAGTTGCGTGGATTAACGGCAATTCCCAGCTCGGCATGGGAGAAATCGCCGTCGCGCGAAACGAGCATATTAGGGCCGATAGTAATCCTTGGCGCATCCTGAGACGATTCGGCGGCACTGGCGGCGCTCACTGAGGTGCGCGAGACAATCAGCCGATTCCCTGCCAGTAGCATGACCAGGAAAACAACAATCAAAACCGGTTGCGGACGTGCCATGGTTCACCCCTCAATCTTCGTTTTCAGTTTCCAC
>Ga0181519_10004793_pt1 | contig 10899 bp, 20 predicted proteins | sample PEATcosm2014_Bin_26_FD_121102 | JGI IMG/M metagenome (GOLD analysis project Ga0181519, IMG submission 121102) | Peatland microbial communities from MTU Mesocosm Facility, Houghton, MI, USA - PEATcosm2014_Bin02_10_metaG | ecosystem: Environmental > Terrestrial > Soil > Wetlands > Peat | place... | reverse complement strand
CGCTCTATAAAAAAAATCCCCGCGCCGAAAGACGCGAGGAAATCCAATCAAAGCCTTAAAACTGCTAACCTTGTCCTATGAAAAACCTTATTTTGTGGACAGCTAAATGTACTTTAATTATGAGCAAAGGCAAAAATTTTAACAAAAAAAGGTCCCGAAATCAATATCGGTCCAGGGAGATTAAAATCTCACCTCAACAGTCGAATGAAATATTTTCCATATTTGCCGGGATGTTCATGGCTCAAACCATCATCAAAGCTGTTTCGGACGGCGAAGAAATTGAAATTAAGATCGGCAAATCCGATGATCCCTCCCCTACCCCACCAGACGACGCTCCTGATCCGATTTTAGATTAAAAATCGAAAATCGCCATAACAGCCCCAAAACGGGGCTGTTTTTTTTTGCCCATACATTTCGCCACCCCAACAATTAAAAGCCAGCCATGAGCCCCGGAGGTGGCAATACGACGATTTTACCAGACACATTGACACCAGGAAATGACATTTTGGCCGGACCCTTAACCTGTGCCATGCGATTTTTTGGGTAAAGGTCAAGGGAACTCGAAATCCCCGCCCACAGAATCTTCCCGCCCGAAATTTTTTCGGGGACACCCGATGTACCATGCGGGGGGGTACTACGTACACCCCCCGAAGTGTACATACAGGGTCCCCGAATAGCGAAAAAATCATCAAAAAAACGCTGTTTTTTGCCCGTTTTTGGGGTCGCGATAATACTTTTTTCGACAATTCCAACTATTTTTTGTAGGAATTTTTCTATAAGATCGTTGTTTCTGATAGATTTTGTCTATAACTGAAACCGGAACGATGAAAATTCCTACTTGGGTTTGGCTTCTCGGCGCTGCTGGCCTTGCTTATTGGGCCTACACGTACTTTGTCGGCGGTGGTACGACACTTGGCGCGGCACTTTCCACGATCGATACGAACAATACCGGCGGAATTGTTGTCGGGATCGCCATCAATAACAACACCGGCGCGGCTATTCAAGTTTCTGGACTCTCCGTTGCGGCAACGTACAGCGGCGGATCAATCGGTACCGGAACCTGGAGCGGTACCCTTCCAGTTGGAACGTCTACGATCAACGTGACTATTCCTGCACAGGCCTCCATTCAAAATGACCTTTTCAGCGTCATTGAAAATGGCAACAGCGGAGACACGATCCAGCTATACGGAACAAGTCCGACCGTTTCCTTTAATGTCAACGCGACTATTCCGTGATGACGCTGAAGGAACAGGTTTTGGCGCGTGTCCAACCGTTCAATGCCTTATCCGTTGCGGTTGTTGATCGGCAGGATACCCGGGATATTATCACTGGCGTCCTGGAGACGCACGAAGAACAAAAGGGCGAGTATGACAAGATTTGCATGTTGTTTGACGAGCCGACAGCATATGATACGGGGGAAAAAATCTGGCGATTTCTCAGGGACAACGTTCGTTACAACGAAGAAACAGTTGAGTATCAAACACTCCGTACACCTGCAGCGATACTCGCTCCGGGGCAGTTGTGGGGCGCAGATTGCAAAAATTATTCTCTGTTCACCGCTGGAGTCCTGGACGCCCTGAATAGACGCGGAGCACAGATACCGCTGGCTTTCAGGTTTGCAAGATATGATGGAAAGAGGAGAGGCAATTTTACGCACGTCTTTGTGGTCATGTATCCTGGTAGTGATGACGAAATTTGGGTGGACGCGGTTTTAAGCAGGTACGATTATCATAAACAGCCTACATCTTATACTGATAAAAAAATGCTCGCAAAAGTCTCAGGCATACCAGTTGTTAAGTCTCCAAAAGTTGGATCCAGACGGAGTATGGCTACCATGGGCCAGGGTGATGGTGATGATGGCGATGATATATACTACGATGGCGGGGAAGATGATATTCCGTCGGGTGACGGGAGTAGTGGGTCCTCCGATTCCGATACTGCAGGGTTCACTTTTTCCAGTAGTTCCACCTCAGCGGCGTCTCAGTCCGGATCTGACCTGACAGTCAATCCATCATCCGGGGCCAGTGCTTTGGATCCCGCTGACGCGGGAAATTTTGCATATAATGCCTCTACCGGACAATACGAACCGGTGAACGCTGAGGGACAAAATACCGTTGTTGATGCGAATGCCGGATCCAGTTCTTCATCCGGCAATTTCTTTTCCAGTCTTCTCAACGCGATCACTGGAGGCGGATCTGGATCGGGTACGGGATCCTCAGGCGGATCCGGATCTTCTCTATCCACCGGTAAAAGTGGTACTTCCTCCCAGCCTTCCAATTCGTCAACGCCCGTTGTTATCAATAGCGGGTCTAACAATACGGTGCTTTACGTCATTGGTGGCGTTGTGGTGCTGGGTCTCATTATTGCTCTAAACTCAAAAAACAAATAGATGCCGACAACTTTGGAAAAGGTCATGGCTAGGAAAAAGCGTTTAGCCAAAGAGCACCCGTCCTGGGACAATTCCAGATTGCTAACGGAAGCCTGGAAACCTTTCAAAGGCGGGGTATCCGGCGTGAGGAAAAAAAAGACTGCCAAAAAACGGAAAGTCGCCGGCGTCAAAAAGAAGGCTGCTCCGAAACGCCGATCTGTGGCGGGTACAAAAAAAACGACGCGGAGATCCGCCGCACCATCTCGTAAAAAGGTCAGCGGTATCGGTGCCATCAAACAGCAGGCGCGGATGGCAAAAAAAGATCTGGAGGATTCGTTAGGCCGGGAGATGGTCAAGCAATATAAGGCCACCACCAAGACCGCGAAACGAAAGGTGGGCAAAAAGGTCGCTGAGATCAAAAAGAGCATCAACTCTGTAAACAAAATCATCAATAAAAAGTAAACCCAAACCCCATATATATGGCTAAGAAAAAGACGAAAAGATCAGCCCCAAAGAAAAAGCGCCGTATGGGTGCTGCGGGCGGTTTCAGTATTGGTGAGCCCCTGGGCACTGCTGCCGGTGCTATCCTGGGCACCTATGTCATTAACGGTCCCATGCAAAGTAGTTCCTACGTGAACATCGGTGCGATAGCGGTAGGATTGATCATCCCGCGCTTTTCAAAAAGTCCGATCGTCCAGGCTGTAGGTAATGGGCTGGTAGCTGCAGGGGCCGTATCGATCATGCAAAATGCGAGCGTCATCAACGGGGTCCCTATGGGCCGCGTGGTGGCTCGGATGGGCAGGCGTCGCATGGGTGGCCCGATTTCGTCGGTCGCCGGTATGAACGACGCCCAACGGCGCGCCCAGCAGATCCAAATGAATGCGGGTCGCACCGTGCTCAATGGCGTCAATGTCGGTAACCGGGGAAATATGCGGCGTAGCCCTGTATCATCCGTGGCCGGTTTCTGTGACGCAACCGTGTAGGATCAGTCCTCTTGACCTTTATTCCAAATTCGCAAACGTCAAAATAACACATAATGAACGGTATCACTATTTCACAGCCCGGCTTGCGCATGGTGTACAATGCCGCTGTAGAGGAAGTTTTGAAATCGGGTAATACTCTCCAGCAAGCAAAGCTGACGCAGGCTTACCTGAGAGCAGAGATTCCCCTGGTCACTGGTACGAGTCAGTACCCTATTCCTATCATCAACACGCAGAATTTTTACAACACGACTTCCCCGAGTGAAAAAAAGATCGTTCAACAGGACGTATTTTTCATTGGGCAGTTGGGCGTATTCCTGGCTGTTAAGGCATCAGCATCCGATACTTCGTATCAGATTTATCCCTATCCTTCCCTATATGCCGGTTTCACCGCTGCTGAACAGCTGGCGATGAACAATTTTTATAACGGGTGGATTACGCTGACAGTTGATAATAACGTCCTCATACCTGAGTGGGATCTGTGGCGTCATTACAACACCAATCAGACCCAGGGCGGGGCACCTGCCTCGGCACCATTGGATCAGTTTACTGGTGGCGCGGACGGCTGGTATCCCATGGAACCCAATGTGACCCATATCGGATCCACCAATATCGTGATGACGATTAACCTCCCCAATGCGATCACGGCCCTTCCGGCCAATTGTTTCGCGATCGTTATGCACCGCGGCGTGAAAGCACAGAATATCACTGTGGTCAACAACTAGACGCATGGTTGGTTTTATATTGTTTATCAGGAGAGGGAAAAATGTCATTCCCTCTCCTTCAAATTGAAACAATGAATTACAGATCCAATCTATATTATGAGTACGTCGAAATAGTGGTTCAGACCGGAAGCACTACCGCGCAGATTCCTATTCCTGTACAAAATCAATTGCAGACCACGCCGATCTATTCCATTTGCGCATACTTCCCGGGCTATATGTCGTACTCTCCCCTATCGGGGTTTCCCCTGGTGCCACTTGCGAATATGAAGGCCTGCTTTCTGACACTGAATCAAAACGATCCGGGAAACAACATGGTCAATAAAAACGGTATTGACCTGATACCGTTGACCCAATTGAATTTCATCGATGATGGTACGAGCCCTTTCGTGTGGCAACAACCCATGTTCGGGGGGCAAATTGTGATCTGGGATAAGAGCTTCATCACGGTCAAGACTCCTGGTGGACTGCAGAATACCCAGCCCCTGGCGTTCGTGTTGGGTGTCAATTACGGGTACCCGATCGGTGTACAGAATGCAACGAGTTAAAAAAGTATCAACCAGATTGGCCGTTGCTAAACCTGATAAGCATTGAAAAACGTCAGCTGAGGCCTGCCCGATCGCCGGCACCAGGTAGGTTAAAATAGTATCAACGAATTTTCAACCCATGGCAGAAAATAAAGCGTGGCTAACGGGTGTCGATCCTGTAGTAAAGTGGTATGAGGACATGGCGCCCCCAGATGCTCCGTACTACTCGGTATGGGGTGGGCGCCAACTCATATTTTCTTATTCCGGGCTGGATCTCCAGGGCGGGGTTGATATTCTCGTGCTCAATCTCAATATGGCTGTGGAATCCAAAAATAGTTCCGTGTTGACGCTTCGACTGCACCAGGAGCTTTCCAAAGGCATGTACGTCAATGACAGGACGCCCTATCACTCTTCCTTATGCTTTAGAGCTGTGCCGGTCGGTGATGATGCCTTGGCGATTTACAATCTGAGCGGTGCGGGTATGCTGGGTCAGATTAATGAACGGCTCAAAAAATTGGAAGGTGGATTTTCGGACGATAAGCCCCAGGGGGCTATGGGGTTCATTACCGGACTTCTTGAAAACCCCCAGGTAGGGCCTTTGGTCGCGCAAGCGGCCATAGGCGCTATTATGGGCCTTGTAAATAAATTTGTTCCCGGGATCATGCCGGGCGCTCCAGGTGCGGCGCCTCCCCCATCCCCTCCTATGCCCGCCATCGGATCCATCCAGGACGGTGTGCATGATTTCGATTGGGCGATGGAGACAATGGAGCGGGTGGATCCTGATATGGAAAAGCATATCATAAAGCTCGCCGAGCTATCGGAGAAGAACCCCGATTTCTTCAAAATGTTGATCAGCCAATTAAAAGCGATGTGATGGGTAAAACAGTTGTTCGATATCGTACACGTAGCCGTAGGGGCAGAGTTTCCGGCTTTGACCTGGGAACGGATTTAAACCTGGCTATCCTGGTCGCCATTGGTATAGGCGGCTATTTGGTGTACAATTACTTTGCCGGTGACGGATCTAGTTCCAGCCCTGCAGATACCAACACGACAGCCAATACAACAGCCACCAATGATATCGCTTCTCAAACCGCTGCAGGGGATCCCCCCAACTATGATGCTACTACGTATGCCAGTTGGGCATCCACCATCTTCCAGTCGGGAAATACCGTGATTAATATGCTCAGTACACCCGCCCCGGTGTTAGCGATCATGGATCAAATTGATAACCTGGCCGATATGTACAGCCTGATCGCTGCATTTGGAACCAGGCAAGCAACAGGCTGGAGCTGGTCGGCCACTACCTACGATTTGCCGGCATTTATTAACGCAGCTTTTGAATCTTCCGACATAGCAAAATTCAACGCCCAATTGGGCTACAACAATGTGCAATACACGTTTTAGCGATGAACAATAAAAGATTTTTTAGGGATACGGCGGCAATGTTCGAGCGGGAATCCGCTAATGCCAAAATCTGTATAGGCGCGGGCATCATCCCGGGATTTGAAAAAATGCCTGCCAATGAAACCATGTGGGGATTGTGTATCGCTACTTACGATGGCATGACCAACGAACACGCCATCGGGATGCTTGAAGCGGCTATTTCATTGTTGAAGCGGGAAATAGCAGAGCGGCCAGGTAAAGCCGTGTAGGATCCGTCCTCTTGACCTTTATTCCAAATTCGCGAAATGAAACTGAGCAAGAAACAAAAAAAGGAATTGATGATCGGTGGGGCCATCCTGGTCGTTGCCGGGGTGGGATACTATTTGTATTCCAAAAAATCATCCACTTCGACCCCTGTTCAGTCCACCTCAGCAACTACCTCCGTTCCTTCCGCCCCGACCCCTACCCCGATCGCAAATGTAGCCACCCCTGCCCCATCTGCGCCTGCCGGATCTGTCAATATCACTTTTACCAATCTCACCTTCGATGAAAGCACTTACGATGTACAATTGTACTTGTCAATCATCAACGGTACGACTTCTCCGATCAGCCTGACTCAGATAGTGGGCACTTGTAATTTTGCCAATGTTCCCGCCGTCCTGGTCGTTCATGAGCCGCCTATGTTCGATGGAACCGTGGGTAACGTCAATTGGCCCCTATTCGATGGTAAGCCGTATGATTCGACCCAAATTATTCAGCCGGGCAGCAGCTATACCAGGTGGTTTCCCGTGGAAGTCCAGGAGACGGCTATCCCTCATTTTGCGCTGCAGGTGATGCAATATATGTCTACCAATAACCCGAATCTAAATCCATTCACCTTTAAGGGCTATGCGATGATCAACGGGCAGCAAATGAATTTTACACTTATACATAACTTCTAAACATGGCAAAAGACAACACAATGCTTTACGTAGGAATTGGCGCCGTCGTCCTGGTCGGCGGTTATTTCCTATTAAAGAAAAACACAACGACCACTCCCGTCACCCCGGTGGTCACCAATCCGAATGCCGGAAGTTCTTCCACGACCAACACGGCCTTGAATGATGCTACCAGCCTATTAAACAATATCCTATGACCAGGAAGGAAAAGAAGAATGCCGTTATCCTTGCGAGCGTCGCCGGTGCCGCTATTCTTCTGTGGTATCTGTGGGACAAAAAGGTGGGTCCATTCGCCCCGGGTGGCGTCCTGGCTCCAGCCAGTTCGTCACCCGGGTCAAATGCACCCACCACGGTCAATACCGGTCCTATCACGACCAATACCTCCACCGTCAATACCGGTGCTGGATCCTCAGCCGCATACACTGCGCCGGTCACGGCTGCGCCTTACAAACACCAAATTTTTGTTCCCCTGACCGTCGCTACCATGAATGGCGTAAAGCGGCGTCGAATGGGTAATATCGTGTAGCCATGCAGAAAATGAAAGTCATACTGTCCCGGTTGTTGGGTATAGGTCCCATTGAATACGATATCGTGTTCAAGAATATCACCTCCAATGGGAAGTTCCTTATAAACGGTGCTAACAGTTTTATTTTTGTCAATCAAGGCACGTCCATCGTCACCATCGAAAATTCGTTCACCCTGGGCGTGGATCGATCGCTCAGTTTCCCCGGGGAGCTGTTCGAGGATTTTGACGGCGGTTTCAATATAGCCTTCTCAACCGGCACCGGCAACCTGGTCGCCATCATAAAGCAGTACAGATAATGGGGCAATTCATATACAGCGATCCAAGGACGATGACCTTCGTATATACTGCTACCGGTGGCGAAGGAAATCCCGCTGTGATCCCCCTACCCTCTTTGATCGGGAAGACTATCAACCTGGTCACCTATAATACCCTGACGCTGATACCCGAGCCTAAGCCCCCGGATTCCCAGGGCTGGTACTATGACAGCACCGTCGGATCCCCGACCTATGGCGATCTTCTTTTAGGTATTCCTTTAAACCCCAATGATGTCATACAAATCGTTTTTACATGAATACGCTGCTTTATTGTGCGGGTTGCTGGCTGGTCTGGGCGTACTATGCCTGGATGACGGTTGTAGGCAAAAAGTCTCTTCGGTCGTATCGAGACCTCAGGATTCTAACCTGGTCATGGTGGTTCCACCGATGGAGAGGCCCCTCTCTTTTATATCATGTACAGACGACAGCAGTCGTTACGTGCATGATTCCCGTACTTTTGGCATTTGGTATAATAGAGGGCGTTTCGACAGCGCTTTCCACTTTCCGTTACTGCCTGATACTATACAGTGCTTTACTCAAACGTCGCCTCAATTGTATTCAACAGGTCCGAATTCTCTTTGGTGGTTTGACGGACAGCTTAACCACAAAATCGGTGGCAGTGGAGGCATTGTTAGCGCAGGAAACGGCCTCCAACTCGCCGGGTCCACGGTGGTTCTCGGCTATTCGAGTATGGTTGATCTATATAGGGCCGTCGCCATCATTCCAGGGCCGCACTTTTATGGGATCAACGACGCTGACACGGCGGGGGTCGGGTCCGACCTCCTTCAGGGGCCGTACGAAATGCTCACCCCGGCGACGGTAGGCAGCGCGGTGGGTTCCAGCTATAACGCAGGGTGGAAGGATCCATTCACTCAAACGAACAATTATATGTGGGCGGATTCCGGCGGCGCGCACTTATATGCCATACTTCCAACCGACGAACCTTATATTGACCTGCAGGCAAATGACGCCACGTTGGGACTTTTTGACTATGCTGGACTTACGTCGTCTGCCATCACGCTCACCACTTATCAAATGCAGTTCCAGGCCGATAGTGTGCTGATCATGGGGGTCACACCGGCAGGTAGCGGTATACTTACAACTACCCTTTCTTTCAAAGGAGGCCAGATGAACGCGCAGTGCTTCAACTATGGCCAGGGTGACTATACCAACGGATACTTTGTCGATAACAATGCCTCTTTCTTCCTGCAGCGCATAAACGCTTCTGAAGACTCTATCCTGGGCGGCGGCACTCCCCTAGCCATCGTATTTAATTCCGCACTCAACGTCATTGGTTCAAGCGTCGTCGTGTCGGGTAATGACGCTTCATTTTCCGTTACGTTCGAGACGGGCACCGTGGGCACTTCCACAGATTCCACGATCCTCACCGCAACTTATGGAGCGCCTGCAGTGTCCAGATACGAAGTGATGACCGGCTGCAGGAATGCGGTCTCTGCTACGGTGTATGGTGCGGTTTTGCCGTACACCCATTACGAAAGCAGTTCAACATTTTCTTTCTGTGGGGCTGTAGCTGGAGGCGTGGTTGGGCATTTTGCAAACAATTCGATATACTCCTTTTCGTTCATTACCGTAGATCATCAGCTATGAGACGCACAAACAAAATTGGAACCGGTGTAGATGGCGCTTGTACGCAAGCATCGTCGGGAGCTAATTTTGATCAGATCGTTTCTAACGAATTGACAGCAGACGCGGTACTACCTGCCGTGGCTATACCGTTCGCTATCGCGCAAAACAGACTGGAGAGCAACAATTATACGTCAAACCTTTTTCTGAATTACAATAACCTCAACGGCTACAAGTATACCGGTAGTCAATATCAATCCGGACAAGGCCCGCAATCTCCCGAAGGTGATTATTACGCCGCTTATGCGTGCATCGAGGATTCTGCCCAGGAGCAAAGCGCGTGGTGGGGACGCAGGGCGGCTGCTGGTTTTGACTTGACGACGCTGACAACTCCGAAGGCGTTTGTAAATGAGCTGGCCGCTGTAGGTTGGTTCACGTCATCCCCTGCAGCCTATCTCTCCAGGTTAAATAGCCTGCTGACCCTAGTAAACATCCAGGCATCCACCGGCGTAGACACGACAGGATATACGGGCCAGTATAGCAGCCTGATCGCTGCAGGCTTAGTCTTCGCAGTGGCATATATGGTGTTTGATTGACCGTATTTTTACGATCAACGTTTCGTAAATGCACGTGGTACACGGCGGAAATTGCTCTCCAGGCTGTTAAAGTTGGGCCATATAGACAAAATCTATTTGCCCCTACCCTACCCTAGTCGTATGTTCGTTGAAACAAAATCCAACTTCAAATGTACGCACTCCAATTATTAAGATGCAGCCTTCCGGATCCCCTGGATCCTCCTCCTTCCCTGGTCACCGACATGGGCCGATGCTTTCAGTTTGCCTCCGATGCTCCAGGCAAGCTCGATTATCATATCGCACTTCCTTTCTTATTGGTGGTAGTCTTTGCGGGTGTCCTGGCTGGATTTGCCCGGCTTATAGAAGCTGGAAACGATAAAATCAAAGAACTATGATGGACTGCAACTGCACGTACGGCCCCGATTTCTGGTTTAAAATTGTGGCACTCGTTATCCTGGGACTCGCATTCATCATAATGGTCTTAAAAAGTTGACGCCATGGCACCATTGATATATAAGTTTTCTTACGAAAAGAAGCTCTATCGGGACGTGGTATACAATCAATTCCTGCAGGACTACCCGGATCTCTTCTATACTAAAGATCACCCGCAACGGTTGGAACGGGAATTTACAGATAATGGGTTCGTCTCAAAAGTGGAATATGCGTTGTTTCCTGACCTGTTCTGGATCTCTATAGCATGTAGGACAGTGGAACAGGTCAACGCCGTCATGGACGTATTCTATGCGGTGCCACCTGGATGGCCTTTTCAGACATTGCCTGTAGAGGAATTTGTATAAACCCTTTAAACCTGGAGGACTTGTCAGATCTTATTAACCCTGCTATAATCGATGAAGCCCTGCGTGTGGCTCGATTTGATCCGAAATCGGATCCCCCGCCGGAGATACCCGTATTGACCATCCAAAACCGCTGCATAGGCACGTTGGGCAACTTTGTAGCCGTCACTGGCCGTCCAAAGGTAGGT
>Ga0181519_10004788_pt1 | contig 10903 bp, 9 predicted proteins | sample PEATcosm2014_Bin_26_FD_121102 | JGI IMG/M metagenome (GOLD analysis project Ga0181519, IMG submission 121102) | Peatland microbial communities from MTU Mesocosm Facility, Houghton, MI, USA - PEATcosm2014_Bin02_10_metaG | ecosystem: Environmental > Terrestrial > Soil > Wetlands > Peat | place... | reverse complement strand
TCGGCCGGGCCCTTGGTCGCGGTGCCACCGACCACCAGGCCGCCGTCGTTCTCCATGGCGTAAAGGCCGAGCCAGGGACGGGGCGGGGCCTTGCTGCGGCCGAGCGTCAGCAGATCGTCCAGGATCGGGCGCAGCAGGCCGATCGGCACGATCATGTTCATGTCCATCCGCCGCTTGCCGTCGCCCTGCTGGAGGATCAGCGAGCCGGTGCCCAGCAGCTTGCCGTCCTTGCCGATCAGGGCGGCGCCGCTCCAGAACGGGTGCGCGGGGGTGGTGAAGAACGCCTCGTCCAGCAGGTATTCCCAGTAGCCGGCGAATTCCTGCTTGCCGACGATCTTGGTCTCCACCGCGTGTTCCCGCCCGCCGCCGGCGGCGACGATGGCGGGCGCGCCGAGGCCGACCGCCTCCGAGTTGCCCAGTTCCAGCGCCGGCAGGCCCAGCCGGCCGAGCGCCTGCACCAGGCCGAAGCCGGTGGTCTGGTCGAAGGCCAGCGCGTGGCCCGGCACGGCGCGGCCGTCGGCGGTAATGAGCCAGACCGTCTCGGCCTCGGTGATGAGATAGCCGATGGTCAGCACCAGCCCGTCCTCGCGGATCACCGCGCCGCTGCCCAGGCGTTCGGTGCCCAGCGTGCCGGCGGTGAAGGCGTCGGCGGGAACGTTGACGCGCAGGCCCACCACGGCCCGGAGCGCGCGCTCCAGGTCGAAACCGTACTCGTCCGGGTCCGGCTGGAGATTGGCCGGGATCTCCCAGTCGGGGTCTTCCATGGGGGTCGAGGGATCCTCGGGATCGGACATGATGGGACCAGTATAGCGGAACCTGCCGGCCGGGCGAAACCCACGCGCTTGCATCGATGCAAGGTTGTGCCACCCTGAACCCAGGTGGAACGGGCGGCGGGCAATGGCAGAGCGACGGGTTGGCATCATCATCCACGGGGCGACCGGGCGGATCGGCTCGACCCAGCATCTGCGCAACCTGCTGGCGATTCGCGACGCCGGCGGCGTGGGCCTAAGCAACGGCGACCGCCTGGTGCCGGACCCGCTGCTGGCCGGGCGCGACGCGGCGAAGCTGAAGGCGCTGGCCGAGGCGCACGGCGGGCTGCGCTGGACCGCCAAGCTGGATACCGCGCTCTCCGGCGACGACGCGGTGTTCATGGAATGCTCGGCGAGCGGGTTGCGGGTGCCGCTGGTCGAGCGGGCGATCGCGGCGGGCAAGCACATCCATATCGAGAAACCGACCGCCCCGACGCTGACCGAGGCGGTGGCGCTGGCCCGGCTGGCCGACGCCGCGGGGGTGAAGCACGCGGTCGTCCAGGACAAGCTGTTCCTGCCCGGTTTCGCCAAGCTTGGCATGCTGCGGGATGCCGGGTTCTTCGGCCGCATGCTGTCGGTGCGGCTGGAATCGGGCTGGTGGGTGTTCGACGGCACGTTGCAGGCGGCCCAACGGCCGAGCTGGAATTATCGCGCTGCCACCGGCGGCGGGTTGGCCTTGGATATGCTCTCGCACTACCGCTACATGATCGAGGGGCTGGCGGCGCCGTTCGTGCGGGTGGCCTGCCTGACCGCGACCCATATCCCCGAACGCATCGACGAGCGCGGCGAGCGCTACCCCGTGGACGTCGACGACAGCGTCTATTGCGTGGCGCAACTGGCGGGCGGCATTTCCTGCACGATCAGCGCGAGTTGGGCCACCAGGGTGCGGCGCGACGACCTGATCCAGGTGCAGATCGACGGCACCCTGGGCTCGGCGGTGGCGGGCGGGCAGCGCTGCGTGACCCAGGGGCTGGTCGAGACGCCCTCGCCGCGCTGGAACACCGGCGCGAAGGAGCCGGATTTTCGCGCCCAGTGGGCGGAGGTGCCGGATACCGCGCCGTCCGGCAGCAGTTTTCGCATGGTGTGGGAGCGCTTCCTGCGCCATGTGGGCGAGGACGCGCCGTGTCCGACGCTGTGGGACGGGGCGCGCATGGTGCAGTTGGCCGAGGCCTGTTACCGCAGTTCGCGCGGCGAGGGCTGGGTCGATCTGCCGGCGCTGGCATGACCGAGATTTTTATCGACGCCGACGCCTGCCCGGTGCGCGAGGAGGTTTTTCGCGTCGCGGGACGGCTGGGGTTGGTGGTGCACGTGGTGTCGAACGGTTCGCGGCCGATCCGTCCGCCCGGCTTGCCCAATGTCCGCATGGTGGTGGTGGGGGCGGGGGCGGATGTCGCCGACGACTGGATCGCCGAGCGCATCGGCGCGCATGATGTTTGCGTGACGTCCGACATTCCGCTGGCCTCGCGCTGCCTGGCGCGGGGGGCGCGGGCGCTGGCGGCGAACGGCAAGCTGTGGACGGCGGACAATATCGGCGGCGCGCTGGCCGGGCGGGCGGTGGCGCAGCACATGCGCGAGATGGGCATGGTGACGGGCGGCCCCGCCACGCTCACTCGCGCCGACCGCTCGCGCTTCCTGAGTGCGCTGGACACGGTGGTGCAGGCGGCGCTGCGGGCAGCGCGGAGCGGATGAAGTCGAAACTCCGCGACGGGCTCTGGATCAGCAGGAATTTCGCGGGCTGGGTGGGGCTGGCGTTGGCGATTTCATGCACCGTGCCGGGCGGGACGAGGTTGATCGCCTGAGCCGCGCACCGCACGGTCCGCCCGTCGGCGAACCGGGCCTCGATTTCGCCCTCGATGACGAAGGAAATGTCCCAGCTCGCGCTGTGCCGGTGCGCCGGGATGCACCCGCCCGGTTCGAGCACGTAGACGTTGATCTGCACCTCGTCGGTCTGATGGACGAGCGCCTTGTGGGCCAGGACGTGCTTGTTCTCGTAGGGGAGGGCCGAAAGGTCTTGGATCGTCGTCGCTGACATCGCCATCCTGCTCCTAAAATTGTCCCGCCGTTCCATTTACTGGGTCCGGCAAGCGCAGCAACCATTATATTTGTTTCGCTGCCGTCCACCGCATGGGGCGTGCCGCCAATACACCCGTTTTTCCCGCGTTGCCGCCGTTGCAACCTGCCGGCGCGCGGGTTACGCTCACCCCGGGACGGCCGGACTGGGCGTTCGCCGGGGAAGTTCTGATTGAATCCAAATAGAGGCCGCGGCGACGACGGTCCCTACGATAAAGAAATGATGGGAGGGACGATGTTCCAGCAGCTCCTGACGCCGATCGGTGGCAGCCTCGGGTTGTCATTCGTGGTCTCGGTCCTGCCGATCCTCACGATCCTCGTGCTGTTGGGCGTCTTCCGAAGGCCGGCGTGGCAAGCGGCGCTGGCCAGCCTTGTCGTGGCGCTGATCGTGTCCGTGACGGCCTGGAAGATGCCGCTCGCACTGGCGCTGAATTCGGTCGCGGCCGGCGCGATCTTCGCGCTCTGGCCGGTCATGTGGATCGTCGTCAACGCCCTGCTGCTCTACAACATCGCCGTGCGATCCGGTCGCTTCGAGGCCTTCCGGGTGTGGCTGATCGACCATCTGCCCAATGACCGCCGCGTCGTGCTGGTGGTCATCGGTTTCTGCTTCGGCGCGCTACTGGAGGGCATCGCCGGGTTCGGCACCCCGGTCGCGATCACCAGTTCGCTGCTGATCCTGGTCGGTTATCCGCCGCTCGAGGCGCTGGTTTACGTGCTGATCTTCAACACCGCTCCGGTCGCCTTCGGGGCCCTGGGCGTGCCGGTGACGGTGCTCGGTGCGGTGACCGGCCTGCCGGCGCCGATCCTTGGCGCGATGATTGGACGCCAGTTGCCGGTGATGGCGGTGATCCTGCCGTTCTACGTGATGGCGCTGTATGGCGGCCGGCGCTCCATCCGCGCCTTGTGGCCGGTGCTGCTGGTGGCCGGCGGCAGTTTCGCGGCGTGCCAATTCGTCACCTCGAACCTGTTGGACTACGCGCTGACCGACGTGCTGGCCTCGCTCGGCTCGCTGCTGTGCACGCTGCTGTTTCTTCAGGCTTGGCGACCCGCGCCCGATCCCGAATTCACGATCGCGAACGCAGTCCTGGCCAGGGAGCACAAGACAACCTCTGTCGCCTCCTGGCAGGGCTGGCTGCCATGGCTGATCGTATCGGCCATCGTGATCGTGTGGACCCATTTCTCAGTGTTCGCGATCGGCCAGCAGGCGATCAACTGGCCGGGCCTGCACAACGCGATCTCCATCACGCTTTACGGCAACAAACCCTATGCTGCGGTCTGGGTGTTCCAGCCGCTCGCCACCGGCACGGCGATCCTGCTGGCGGCGATCGTCACGGCGGCGATCTGCGGGCTGTCGCCGAAGGCCTTCCTTGGCTGTATCGGTGAGACCATCGATCAGGCCTGGATCGCGATCATCACCGTCATGCTGATCATCGGCGTGGCTTACCTGATGAACTACTCGGGCCTTGCCTACACGCTTGGCCAGGCGGTCGCCTCGACCGGCTACCTGTTCGTCTTCCTGTCGCCTTTCCTGGGCTGGATGGCGGTCATGCTGTCGGGCAGCGACACCTCGGGCAACGCGCTGTTCGGCAACCTGCAGGTGGTCGCCGCCCGCCAGCTCAACCTGAACCCGGTGCTGTTCGCTGCCACCAATTCCTCGGGCGGCGTCATGGGAAAGATGATTTCGCCGCAGAATATCGCCACCGGCGTGTCGGTGACCAACCTGAAGGGCCATGAAGGCGTGGTCTTCGCCCGCACCTTCCGCCACAGCATCATCCTGACGCTGCTGCTGGGCGTGCTGGTCGCGGTGCAGCAGTTCCTTATTCCGTGGGTCATTCCGGGTTAACGCGCTTGCGCGGCGCACCGCGTGGCGGGGGGAGAAAAAAAGGATGCTGTTCCGCCAGTTGTTTGAACCGGTCTCGTGCACCTATTCCTACCTGCTGGCCAGCCGCCGCGGCGGCGAGGCGCTGATCATCGATCCGGTGCTGGAGAAGGTCGACCGCTACATCCAGTTGATCGGGGAACTCGACCTGAAGCTGGTGAAAGCGGTCGATACCCACCTGCACGCCGACCACGTCACCGGCCTGGGCGCGCTGCGCGACCGCACCCAATGCGTCACCGTCATGGGCGAGCAGAGCGCGGTGGACGTGGTGTCCATGCGGGTGGCGGACGGCGACCGGCTGAGCATCGAGGGGCTGTCGCTGGAGGTCATCTACACGCCCGGCCACACCGACGATTCCTACAGTTTTACCCTCTTCGACCGGGTGTTCACCGGCGATACGCTGCTGATCCGCGGCACGGGTCGGACGGATTTCCAGCACGGCGACGCGCGGGCGCAATACGATTCGATCTTCCGCCGCCTGCTGGCGCTGCCCGAGGAGACGCTGGTTTTCCCGGCGCACGACTACAAGGGCGACACGGTCAGCACGATCGGGGAGGAAAAGCGGTTCAATCCGCGGCTGCAGGTGAAGTCGGTGGAGGAATACGTGGGCCTGATGGCCGGCCTGAACCTGCCCAACCCGAAAATGATGGACGTGGCGGTGCCGGCCAACATGCGCCAGGGCCTGGCGCAGGAGGCGATCGCGCGGCGTGGCTGGGCGGTCAGCGCCGAGGACGCGCTGGCGCTGGTCGGGCGGGACGACGTGCTGCTGATCGATCTGCGCGAACGCAGCGAGCGGGAACGCCACGGCGCCATTCCGGGCGCGCTTCACGCGCCCTACACCGACCTGCACGAGAACCTGCAACTGGGCGGCATGCTGCACGAGCTGGCGGGGGCGAGCGGGCGGCGGTTGGTGTTCTTCTGCGCCTTCGGCGAGCGCTCGGCGATGGCGGTCAAGGCGGCGCAGGAACAGGGCCTGACGACGTCGCGGCACATCCATGGCGGGATCGACGCCTGGAAGCGGGCAGGGGGGCGGCTGGCGCCGGCCTGAGCGGGCGGCCGCGCGCGAAACCAAGAATCATACCGTGGGCCGCGATCAGCGAGACACGGTATGACTCATTGGTTGATCGCGTGATCGACGGTGCCCCGTCACTCGGCCGGAGCCACCGCGCCGCCCGAACCGCCGATGCTGCCCCTGGCCAGCAGCAGGGACGACAACATGCCGACCACCAGCAGGCAGCCCGCGATGACGAAGGCCAGGTCGTACTGGCCGGTGGCGGCGATGACGTAGCCGGTGATGATGGGGGCCAGCAGGCCGAAGACGTTGCCACCGAACACCAGCATGCCGGTGGCCGTGCCGATATCGGCCGCCGACTTCAGCAGGTCGTTGAGCAAAGCGAAATTCAACGAAATCGCCGAGGCTTGTCCGGTCAGGGCAATGGTGATCAGCAACAGGATCACCCCGACACTGTCGAACATCGGCACCAGCAGGACGACCGCCCCAAGGCCCATCATTGCCGCCACCATCAGCCGGCGCCGCCCCTTGGCGGTGTCGCCCCCCAAAATCCGGTCGCTGAGCCGGCCGAGGGCGATGGCGAAGACCACGGTGCCGAAATAGGGCATCGCCATCAGTGTGGCGCTGGCCAGCAGGGGAATGCCTTTCTGGGTCTGCAAGTAGTTGGGCAGCCAGGTCAGGAACAGGTATTGGGTGTAGACGCCGCAGCCCTGGGTCAGCATCAGGGCCCACAGGGTCTTGGCGCCAATCAGCCCCTTGAGCCCCAGGCGGAACCCATGTTCCTCAGGAGTGTCCCCCACGGCATTGCGTTCCCGCAAAATCATCTCGCGCTCTTCGCGGCCCAGCCAGCTTGCCTGCTCGGGCAGGTGATAGCGCGCCAACCATAACGCCAGCCAGATGAAGCCGATCCCGCCACAGACGTAGAAGGTCATCCGCCAGCCGAGCATGGCAATCAAAGAGCCGATTACCAGCGAGCCGAGCGCCGGCCCGAAATAGGAACCGGTGTTGAAGATCGACATGGCGAAGCCGCGGTCCCTGGCCGGCATCCATTCGCGGATCACCCGGTTGCCGGCCGGGAACGAGGTTGATTCCCCGGCGCCCATCACCAGCCGCGAGGCGATCATTGTGCCGAAGCCGGCGGCCTGTCCGGTCAGGAACATTGCCAGCGACCAAACGGTAATGCCGACGGCATTGACCAGACGTGTGCCAAACCGGTCGACGATGATTCCCATGGGGATCAAGCAGATCACATAGGTCCATAGGAACGACGAAAACAGGTAGCCGAGTTGGATCGGTGACAGATTGAATTCGGTAGCGATCGTCTTGCCCGCGATCGACAACGCAACCCGGTCCATGTAGTTGATGGTGGCAAGAAAAAACAGAAAAACCAGAATCCAGGCGCGCTTGTTTGGCATAGAACTTTTCCTAGTCTCCTGTGGGCGTCCTTGCGGCCGAGGCGAAGCAATCACGGAATGCGGTAAAAGCCGGCGGCGGTGTCGTGGAACAAGGCGGCCTTCTCGGACGCCGATGCCCCGCCGGCCACCCGCTTGAAGGCGTTCCACAGCACGCCGTAGCTGAAATTGCCTTTATCGACCGGGAAATTGCTTTCGAACATGCATCGGTTGACGCCGAACGCCTCGATGCAGGCTTCGACGTAAGGCCGGAACGCCGTCGCCAGGTCTTCGGAGGTCGGCGGGCGGGGCCTTTCGTAAAAATCGAAGCCGAACAGCGTCATGCCGAAGCCACCCAGCTTCACCGAGACGTTGCCGTGGCGGGCCAGGCGGCGCATGCCGTCACGCCAGGTCTGGAAGACCTCCTCGCGCCGCCCGCGATAGGGGCCGACGCCCAGCGGTCCGCCGACATGGTTGAGGACCATTTTGGTGTCGGGACAGGCCGCCGCCAGGCTACAGACTTCGTCGATCTGGGGATGCACGGCCCAGGCGTCGAAGGTGAGATTGAGTGGCGCCAGTTGGCGCACCCCCTCCTGAAAGCCGGCGTCCAGCATCAGCTCTCTGGGCGGGTTGGCGGCCGATGCCTTGAAGCTGCGATCGGCATGCCAGACCGCGATGTTGCGGATGGCGTGCACCCGCCCGGCCGAGGCGGCGATCAGCGCGTTCAGCACCGGAGCAACCGCGGCGCCCAGCCGCATATCGGCATTGGCGACGATAGCGACAGCCACGTCGGTGGCGGCGCCCGACGCCTTGGCCAGGCGCACCTCATTCATGACGAACTCGACCTCGCCGACCGATTTGAATGCTTCCGGTCCCTCCGTCCGGTAATGGGTCTGGCACTCAATGAACACCGTGGCGCGCAGGTTGTGGTCACTGGCGGCGTCGCCCAGGAGGTCGCTGCTGCGATAGACGCGACCCGGGAACTCCCACAGGTGATGGTGGGCATCGATGATCGGCAGCGCCGGCTCGAGCGCCGGCTCGCTGTGCAGCGCCAGCCAGGCGGGTCGGATGGCGATGTGCGGGTTTTGATCCTTGCCGGGGGTAAGCGAAGGCGAGGAGGTTGTCATGTCAGTGCGCCAACGTGCTTTCCGAGAGGTTTCACGAGAGACTGATCTTGGCCGATATTTGCCAATATATCCGGCTGAGTCGGCCCGGCCGGACGCGAACGTAGCCGCCGCCAGCCAACCGCGCCATGGACATTGTCGGGCCGCACCACAGACCATTCCAGATCGCCGAAATCGTAGACGAAAATCCCTATTCATGCGGAAACTCCGGCTTGATTCCCGATCGGGGTCGGCGCTAGTCTGCCCTGGATATCGATAAGCCATCGAGGAAACACCAAGCCCATGCCCGAAGCCCGGGCGTCGCGCGTGCTCTCGGAACTGCGCCGGCGGATCGTCATGAACGAGCTGACGCCGGGCGCCGCGCTGACCGAGCTTGGGCTGGCCGCCGATCTGGCCTGCGGCCAGTCCTCGGTGCGCGAGGCGCTGCTGCGGCTGGAGGGTGAGGGGCTGGTGCTGCGCGCCGGCCGCCAGGGCACCACCATCACCGACCTCGACGTCGAGTCCGCATCCGAGATGCTGGATCTGCGCCGCCGCATCGAGTTGCGCGGGGCACGCCGCGCGGTGCGCCGGGTTTCCGCCGGCGACCTCGCGGGGCTGCTGGCGATTCAGCAACGCATGGAGGCCGCCGCCGAGGCCGCCGACGCCTGGGCGGTGCTGGAGTGCGACATGGAGTTGCACCTGGCGCTGTTCCGCGTCTCCGGGCTGCATGCCATGGGGCCGATCCTGGCGCGCTGCATGCTCCATTCCCACCGCTTCCGCCTGTGGGCGCCGTGGCACCACCGCTCGCTGATCGAGACGGCGCGGCGGCACCGGCCGATCCTGGCCGCGCTCCAGGCCGGCGACGCGGCCGGGCTGGCGCGTGAACTGGGCGCCCATCTGGATACCATCGTGGAGAGGAACGCCGCCGCATGAACCATGCACCACCCCGACCCGCGGGCGGGCGCATGGACGCGATGCCCGGCGTGGTGCATGGATTTCCATCGAAGAGAATGCTGCAACGGGAGTGATGCCAATGAAACGTCGTTCGTTGCTTGCCGGCGCCGCCGCGCTTGCCGCCGCGCCGCTCGCAGCCCCCCACGCCCAGCAACCGGTGACGGTGCGGTGGTGGTACCATTTCGACGACCCCACCGCCTCGCCGGCGGCCCTGGTGGCCGATTTCGAGAAGGCCAACCCCGGCATCAAGGTGCAGGCCGAGAGCATCCCGTGGGGCGGCGGCGCCGACTATGACACGCGGCTCTACACCGCGCTGATCGCCGGCAATGGGCCGGACTGCGGCATGGTCAAGTTCCTGAACCAGCCCCGGCTGATGGAAATGGAGGCGCTGAAGCCGCTCGACGCGATGGTCGCTTCCTGGGCCGGGCGCAGCGATATCTCCGACGATCTGTGGCGGCTGTCGCGCGCCTCGGACGGCAAGATGTACTACCTGCCGCTGCAATACGTCGTGCTCTACATGTATGTGCGCCAGGACTGGTTCGCCCAGAAGAACCTGGCCATGCCGACGACGTTCGACAGCTTCCTCGCCGGCGCGCAGGCGCTGACCGGCGGCGACCGCTGGGGCTTCGGACTGCGCGGCGGCGCCGGCGGGCACGACCATTGGGCGACCTTCGTGCTCGGCGGCGGGGCGAAACTGCAGAAGGGCGGGCTGGTCACGCCGGCCGCGCTGGCGGCGAACCGCTGGTTCATCGACCTCTACCGCGCCCACCACGTCTTCCCGCCCTCGGCGCCGAGCGACGGCTTCGTGCAGACCATCGCCAACATGAAGGCCGGCCGCACCGCCATGACGATCCACCATATCGGCTCGGCCAACGAAATGGTGGCGGCGCTGGGCGACGCCATCACCGCCATCCCGGTGCCCCGCGGACCCGGCGGCGGTGGCTGGACCGACTTCGGCGACGGCTCGAATGCGATCTTCGCGGCGAGCAAGAACGCCGAGGCGGCGTGGCAGTGGATTTCCTATCTCTCGACGGGACAGGCCAACGTCGCGTTCAACAAGCTGGCCGGCCAGGTAACGGTGACCACCTCCGGCGCCGTCGGCTGGAGCGCCCAACCCAAGCGCTTCCTCGATGCCACCATCGCCTCGCTGCCGATTGCCGCGACGCTGCCGCCAACCTCGCAGACCGCCGATTTCACCCGCACAGTGTGGCCGCAGACCACGCAGAAGGCGCTGCTGGGGCAGGTCACGCCGGATGAGATGATGCAGACCTTCGAGAAACTGTTCTTCGGATGAGGGGCCCGGCGTCGCGCCAGCCGGCGCGACGCCGCCGCCATTGCGAACAAAAAGCCGTTGAACCGGGAGTGATGCCGATGAAACGCCGTTCGCTGCTTGCCGGCGCCGCTGCACTGGCCGCCGCGCCGCTTGCTGCACCCCACGCCCAGCGACCGGTGACGGTACGCTGGTGGTACCATCTGGACGACCCCAAGGCCACGCCGGCGGAGCTGGTCGCCGATTTCGAAAAGGCCAACCCCGACATCAGGATCCAGGCCGAGGGCCTGCCCTTCAACGGTGGCGCCGACTACGACTCGCGGCTCTACACCGCGATCATCGCCGGCAATGCGCCGGACTGCGCCATGCTCAAGTTCGTCAACCAGAACCGGCTGATGGAAATGGAGGCGCTGCG
>Ga0181519_10004787_pt1 | contig 10903 bp, 11 predicted proteins | sample PEATcosm2014_Bin_26_FD_121102 | JGI IMG/M metagenome (GOLD analysis project Ga0181519, IMG submission 121102) | Peatland microbial communities from MTU Mesocosm Facility, Houghton, MI, USA - PEATcosm2014_Bin02_10_metaG | ecosystem: Environmental > Terrestrial > Soil > Wetlands > Peat | place... | reverse complement strand
GCGCATAGCTCTTTGGCGCGCGGCTTATTGCCGATGAAGTTGTCGTCGACGATGAAAACGCTCTCGCGCCAGCCGGCCGCGCGCAACTGGTCGAGTTCGGCAAGCACCTGCTGCACCGTTTTGGTGCGCGGACGCCGGCCGTAGATCTCGATGATGTCGCAGAACTCGCAGTTGAACGGACACCCGCGTGAGTACTGCACGGCCATCGTCGAGTAGCGTTGCATTTTGATCAGGCTGATGTCGGGCAGCGGGCTGGTCTCCATCTCCGGGCGTTCCGTGGCCTCGTAGACGGGCTGCGCGGCGCCCTGCTCGAGGTCGCGCGCGACGTCGGCCATCAGGCTTTCAGCTTCGCCGATCACCACGTGGTCGGCGTTAATTTCTGCGGTGGACATACTGCTGGCGACAGGACCGCCCACCACCGTGCGCAGGCCGAGCGCGCGGCATCGCGCGAGAATGGCGAACAGCGCGTCTTTCTGAATGTGCATGGCGCTGATCAGAGCAACGTCGGCCCAGGCCAGATCGCGATCGCGCAGGCGCTCCACGTTCTCATCGATGAGGCGCTTGTTCCACGAGCGAGGCGCCAGGGCGGCTACGGTCATCAGGCCCAGCGGTGGCTGGGCAGCGCGCTTGCCCAGAAACGACAGCGCATGCCTGAAGCTCCAGTAAGTTTCCGGGAAGCGAGGGTAGAGGAAGAGGGCGTTCATGGCTTACCTCACAGGAAACAACCGCGCCTGGCCACCACGAACCACCAGGAATGCAGCAGACCTGGATCACTGCACTTTCACCACCCATGCTGCCGCAAAAGATTTGCCCAGGAGGCTCCTGAACGGATTCCTCAACTGTGGACTTGTTCCCTCGTCCAGAACTCTACGCGCTTCCCGGCGCCCGGTTTGTAACAAGAATGTGTTTGTTCAGGCGACGGCGGAGGACCGAATCTGGTATCGTCGCAGGAACGCCTTTCCCCATCGGATCTCAGGCATCGCGCCTCGCTGAACGCCCCATGGATGGCTCCTGCCGAGTCCTTCTCCAGTCCCTGATATCCCTCCAACTGCATCCCGGAAGTGGAGAGACCATGAAGAAATCCGAGGTCGTTCATGCATGGGCCCGCATTCTGACCGGCCATGCCCCGTCCCTTTCCATCGAGATCACCAAAGAGTGCCCTTTGCGCTGTCCCGGGTGCTATGCCTTCGACGCTTCCCATCTGGGCGGCACAACCCAACTCCGTGAACTCGCCGACTATCGGGGCGACGACCTGGTCGCCCGCGTCCTCGCGCTGATCGACGAGCATCGGCCTCTCCACGTCTCCCTGGTCGGCGGCGATCCTATGGTTCGTTACCGTGAACTGGATGCGCTGCTACCGCAGATCGAGAGCCGCGGCGTGCATACCCAGGTCGTTACCAGCGCTTTCAGAGTGATCCCGGTCGAGTGGATGCGGTACAGGAAGCTGAATATCGTGGTGTCGATCGATGGCCTGCAGCCCGAGCACGATGCACGGCGTAAACCGGCTACCTATGAGCGCATTCTCAAAAATATCAAAGGAACCAGAATCACGGTTCACTGCACTATCACGTCGCAGATCGCCGGGCGTCCGGGCTATCTCGAAGAATTTCTCGCTTTTTGGTCGAGTCAGCCTGAGGTAGCCAGGGTGTGGTTCAGTCTCTTTACTCCGCAGCGCGGGGCTACCGACGTGGAGATACTAACTCCTGCGCAGCGCGCAACGGCCATCGCCGACCTCCGCCGGCTTCGCATCAAATACCCAAAACTCGACATGCACGAAGCCGTCATTGACGAAATTGCGTCCCCACCCCGCAATCCTGAAAGCTGCATCTTTGCGCGAACCACCGCAATCGTCTCCGCCGATCTGCACACGCGAGTTACTCCATGCCAGTTTGGAGGAGACCCTGATTGCACTCAATGCGGCTGCATCGCATCCATGGGGCTGGCCGCCGTTGGCCATTACCGCGTCGCCGGTCCGCTCACCGCCGGGCAAATCTTCATGGCCTCCGATCGGCTCGGCAAGCGCTGGAGAAACCTCCGGCAAAGGCTTTCACCCAGGCCCCCGGTTCGTTCGACGCCTTCTCCGTTCCACATCCTTGAGCCTGAAATTTCAAAAACCGAGAGAGCGTCCTGACCCTGGCCGCGATGATGCGGAAGCACATTCGTTCGCGCCTGCGGTGTTGAGCGCTCTCCTGTTCCGAAATGGTTGCCGCTGGAAAGAGAAGCACCGCGCCGATCAGGCCAGCGCAGTCACGATCAGGGCATCGATCGGCGGAGGTGGCACGATCTCCGGTAATTTCACGTCGGTATAGCGGCCGTCAGCCACGTTGGCAAACACTCGATTGAGAGTGTCTTCCGTCCTGGTGGAGCCGATATGCAGCTTGTGCACCGCACGCATCACTGTGGTGGACAACAGAAAGCGGTTCTCTATTTTGAGTACCGCCAAATACACCAGTTCAGATCGCAATGTAAACCCCATTTCCCGGTAGGCGTGCGTTTTGCTGCGGAGCCGGGCTCACCCCTGTAGCTCCGCTGAAACAACTCGGTACTTTTCCATATCGGCGTCGGGATTACGTAAGAAGGAAGAGGAGGCCGAGGAGGCCAAAACCTCCCGCTGATCTCTCTGGACCCAGCATACGCTTGTCGATGTGCTTCTCCTCATCTATGCCTCCGATCGCCCATTACCCTTGGGAATCGACCATGCTCGTCGCCCGGATCTCGTCGTCTGGATCGCCTCACCCGAGCCCGAATTCCGCTCCCCCGCCCCCGGGAACTGCCTCGAAAGGGTGGTACACTGAAGACTGATCGTCGAATCCGACCTGGTGTTCTTGCCTGCTCTGCTATTCCGCTAGACTCGCAAACAATTCCAATTGAGTTCAGCGATACATTACGCAACAAAGGAATAGTCATGGAACAGGGAACAGTGAAATGGTTTAACGATGCAAAGGGCTTCGGCTTTCTGAGCCGCGCCAACGGCGAAGACGTTTTCGTCCATTATTCGGCAATTAAGACCGAAGGATATCGTTCGCTTCAGGAAGGCCAGGCGGTCCAGTTCGACGTGGTGAAGGGGCCCAAAGGCTGGCAGGCCGAAAACGTCCAGATTGCCTGATTTTGAATGAATCGCGGGAGAGAGGTCGTCTGCGATCTCTCCCCGGATTCTGGCCGGTTTGCACAGGAAATCCAGCATCCGCTATATGGCAGTGCCGTTGCTTCTTTTTAGCGCCTGGATAACTTTCGATGATTCGCACTTCCGTCAGTCCCCTGGCTGTCCAACGAAACAGAGTCGATGGGTTCAGCGGTCTCTGTTGCAGATCGGCCGTTCGCGATTGCGAGCGACCAAGGCAAGCTCGATAGTAGTTTCGAACGCAGCACTCACACGAAGCACCGACGAGAGGGACTTATGGCGGGGGATCAGCAACTCACCTGCAGCGATTGCGGGCAATCATTCACGTTTACTTCCGAAGATCAGGAGTTCTTCCGCGAGCGTGGTTATTCGACCCCGAAGCGCTGCAAAGCCTGCCGGCAGGCGAAAAAGTTCGACTCCGGCGGCGGTGGCGGCGGAGGGTATCAGCGCAGTTCGTCGACAAGTACAACCGTGATCTGCTCCGGGTGCGGACAGCAAACCACAGTTCCCTTCGAGCCCCGCGGCGATCGTCCCGTCTACTGCCAGAACTGCTTTCAGAGCCGGAAAAACAGCAGTGGTGGCGGCGCCAAGCGCGGCTTTGGCAGGGGTCGTTAGGCATCTTGTTGGCAGCGTGGACAGGGCCGTCACTTCCTTTTCAGAGATGTAGCGAAACCTCCAACCCTTCATCCGTCTCAGAGGACTCTGCATGAAGAAACCAGTGCCGCACGACAAGTATTTTCTTAGATCGCTCCATCAGGAAATCGATCTTTATGATCGTAAGCTCGCCTATGTGGAGAAGTTTGCCCAGTTCGCTTCGACAGCCGATCGCAAGGACGCCGAAAATAAGTTACTGTCGAAACGGAAATCCCTCGAGGCGACCGCCAGGCAGCTGGTGGCCGACGGAGTGGAATTCAACCCGGCCGATCTCCCGCGCTCCTTCCGCGCGCCGGCAGTTACCAACGCGAATTTATAATCTTGGCTCCGCTACTCGGGGAGCTCCTGCCTTTTCGCAGGGTTCGACCTGGCCTGGTGTGATGTTCTCTTTGGCGTATTCCTGGCGGCCGTAACTCGAATTATCTTTCTCGCCTTCAGCCAGCCAGATTTCCGGACCAGACGAGCAACGTTCAGGCAGTCAACCGAACGACCGGGGCGGCTGATGGGCGTTATCTTGAAATCCGATGTGAAGAACAATCTCTCTGCTCCAACCGGCGCCCGTGCGCTTCCCGTCCAGCCCGCGATCCATGCCGATGCTACCGGCTACTCGGAAGACGACAGCAAGGACGTGTCGCGGGACGCAGCCTCTTCGCATGCCGTGCACGTCTCCGGCACGGGGAGTTTCGAGCCCCTGCGGCGAATCCGCGAAAGCCTGGGGCATGAATAACCAGCGATCGATGTTTGTCCGCAGCGGTTGCCTGCTGCCGGGCGGGTTCAGGCTGAAGCAGGAGCGATTCAACCACGGCTGGATGCTGGCGGGCGAAATATCGACCTCCGGCCTGGATGCGACGCTCCGCCGGTCGGGATGGCACTTCCGGTCGTTCATCTTCAGTTGTTCCCGATTTGGCTGTGGCAAAACCGAGGCATCGGCTATCTCCCACGCGACGACTCGCGCGTTACACCGTATTGCGGACAAGTTCAATGTTGCCGAGGTGGATCGAGTGCGGGTCTCCAACTATCCTGGCTTTCGGATCGCCCGGGTTACGGCGCACGCGTGCCAGATTGCCAGGATGGGTTGAAGCTGCGGTCTCGCCTTTTTGCTGATTCGGCATGCTGGGCAAAACCACACTCTTGAAGGTCTTGAGCGCGCGCAGCGAGTCGACGGATCTCCCTATCGAGGACTTTTAGTTTTGATGGTGGCCAGGGACGGGATCGAACCGCCGACGCCGGCCTTTTCAGGGCCGCGCTCTACCACTGAGCTACCTGGCCGCCGGAGGAGGGATCCAGCCGGAGAGGAGTCGCCCCGGAACCTCGGCTTTGCTGCCGCGCTCACCGGACGACCTCAGCAAGTATAACAAACGGAATCCGTGGTGGACTCCGAACCCGCTCCGCGCCCACGGTCTCCCCGCGCATCCAACCAAGGGTTAGCTCCAAAGGAGAACGCCAGTGGCTGCGAAGCCTTCTCAACTTCCGGAAAACACCGTCGCACGCACCGGCCCCGACACTTGCTCGACCACCACCGATTCAACCGCGCCTGCGGGCAGCAAGTCCTCGCTGGGCGCCAGGAGCGACTGCAACGGCCGTCCCACAACCGACGACTCCGTTGTCGAAGCCATCGACGAGCAGGGCCCGCTCGCTACGCCGCCAGCGCCGCAGCGGCGCAAAGACAGCCGCCACTAACTAAGCTAATCGGACGCGTCTACTGCACCGCGCGCACGCGAAAGTGCGTCATCCGGATGGAGAGCGCGCGCTCGATCCTGCGCAGATCGTTGCGCTCGGCGGGTCCGGCAAAGGTCGAAGCGATGCCCCTGGCCGAAGCGCGGCCGGTTCGGCCTACGCGGTGCACAAAATCCTCGGCCGCTTTGGGCATGTCGTAGTTGACCACATGGGCAATGTCGGCCACGTCGATGCCGCGAGCGGCAACGTCGGTGGCCACCAGCACCCGGTGCCGGCCCTCAGTGAAGTTGCGCAGAGCCTGGTTCCGTTGCGGTTGCGAACGGTCCCCATGAATCTGGATGGCCGTGTGGCCGGAGCGAGTCAACCGCCGCGCTACCCGATCGGCGCCATGCTTGGTGCGAACAAACACCAGGAAGCTGCCTTTCTCCGCGTTCAGCAGGTGCTCCAGAAGCTCCTGCTTTTTGTTCGCATCCACGCTGAAGGCCCGCAGCTCGACGTTCTCGGCCGGCTTCATCACCGAACCGATCTCGACACGAACCGGGTTCCTGAGGTAGTTACGCGACACTTCTTTCACCGAGCCCTCGAGCGTGGCCGAGTAGCACAGGGTCTGGCGCTGGGCAGGAACCATAGCCACGATGCGGCGAATGGCCGGTTCGAAGCCCATATCCAGCATCCGATCGACTTCGTCCAGGACTAAAATTTTGATGCCGGTGAGCCGGACCAGTTTGCGCTTGAGGAAGTCTTCGAGCCGCCCCGGAGTGGCTACGATCAGGCGCGCACCGCGGCGGATGGCCTCCAGTTGCGCATGTTCCGACATTCCACCCACGACCAGCGCCACCGTGTGCGCCTGGCTGGAACGGATGGCCCGGAAGGCCTTCTCCACCTGCATGGCCAGTTCGCGCGTGGGCAGAAGAATGAGGGCATGCGTGTCGCGCCCCTCCGCCTTTTGCAGCGATTCCACGATGGGGATCAGGAAGCTGAGGGTCTTGCCGGTTCCGGTCTGCGCGGTGGCCAGCACATCGCGGCCTTCGAGGGCGGGAGGAATGGCCCCGGCCTGCACCGGCGTGGGGGTCTCGAACTGGTTGGCATTGAGCCGCGCCATGAGGGCGCTGGAGAGAGAAAACTGAGAGAACTGAGTGGTCAAAATACAATCTTTCTATAAGCTCCGGAGCCTCGATTTCATGGAGGCCTGCAAACGGAGCCGGACACGAAGGCACAGCGCTGGATGACGGCGCGAGCCTTTTCAAATTACGCGTAAGGAAGAACCGACTACGTCCCTGGGACTGGCGGCAGGCATTCAAAAAATACCCGCGACCCGGAACTGACCCACGCTACACGAACCGCCCATCGGCACACCGCCGATCGGCACCCTTTTCCCGCGCAAACTCGTGCACGGACCTGGCATCATGGCCAGACAGAAGGGCTACGCTGTAGGGGCTTGGAGAAATCTGTGCAAGGCTGAATTGCCTTCAGAAGGCGAACCGCCACTCACGACCAAATCACTGAGCGCAACTTCAGTGTAACACGGTCGCATTTCGCTCTCCAGCATCGCCCATCTGTAAAGACTATCGGCGATCCCGAATAAGTCATGAGGGACGGAGCCTTCCGGAAATGAGTCCTCTGTACTTCGCGCATCCATGCTTTTCAATGACCTGACCGTCCACTGCTGCTTTACGAAACATTCATCGCATACAGGTGCAACCCCGATTCTTCGCAACCAGGCACGCTTTCGACATATAGTAGGGAAGTAGTCTGGATTTTTTTCTCGCCTTCAGCTCCCTCCGCACTCTGCTTCAGACGAGCACCTTTCAGGTACGCAACGAACGGCTGGAGCTTCTATGACTCTCATCAAGAAATCCGATGTAATGAACCACCGTCTCTCGATGAAAACAGGAGTGTCGGTTTTTCCTTTTGGGCTGAAGCGCTGCGATCCTGCGCCCAACCCGAAAGACAAAGCCTCCGGCGAGAAGATTGAAACCGGCCTGAACCCGAGTCCGAGACCGCGATCGTGTTAAACACGCGCGCGATTTACCTCCGCGCGGGCTGCCTGCTGCCCGCCGGGCTGGGTCTAAGGCAAGCGCCGTTCGGCAAGTCCTGGACGACGGTGGAAGATGCCGCGCCCATCGAGCTGGCACGCGCGGTGTGCGACGCGGGATGGCACTTTCTGTGGATCGATTCGGATTGCTCCCGCACCGGTTGGGGGTTGAACGATGAAGCAGCGGTCACGCGAGCGATCGCACGGGCTCTCAGAGGGACGCGCAAGGGGTTCAATGTGGCCGAGGTTGGTGTTATACAGGTCTCGCGCCGCCTGGGCCTTCGTATTGCCAAAGTAACGGTGCACTGCCGGCACATTCAACAGAACGCTATGCTCGGCTCGCCGGACGGCTTGCCTATACGACAGCTCCTGTAAAGAACCACATCCGGGCCGTCCCAGGGAAATACCTGACCAGAGTGCTGTGCCGGTCAAGGCTGACTGATGGAAGGCGGCGAAGCGCCCGGCTGTGCATCGCCGGAGTGGCTCGCCCGGAGCTTATCGCGGACGCTCTGGTCGGCGGCCTGGGTGAGGGTTTTTGTTTTTGCAAACTCAGCCTGGGCTTCGGCGTGTTTACCCATGGCCTGGTAGAGGCGCGCGAGACGCCAGTGCACCTGGATGTCAGTGGGGTCGATCTTCTCCGCGGTCTGGAAATCGTGGAAGGCTGCGTCGTTATTGCCGGCCTGGGCGTCGAGGATGCCGAGATCGAGCCAGGGAAGTTCCTGGCGGGAACTGAGCTTCAGCGCTTTCTCGACGATGGGGCGGGCGACGTCGGGGCGATTGAGACGGACATTGGAGTCGGCCCAGTAAGCTATGCTCTCGGCGTCGTTGGGGGAGTTTTCGACTTCAAGCTGGAATTGCTGCGCGGCCTCGTCGAACTGGCTCTGGCACCAGAGGAGGTAGCCGAGACCGAAGTGTACGCCGGGAGCCCGGGGGTCGGCTTTGACGGCGTTGCGAAACTGGTCGATGGCGCTCTGATGGTCGCGCATCTCGTCGTAGGCCTCGCCGGCCAGCATATCGGCTTCGGCGGACTCGGCGTTAAGGCCGAGGATCTGGTGGTAGACGTCGAGGACGCACGGATACTGCTTCGTCCAGAGGCAGCTATGGGCGAGGACGAGGCGGTAGGGAAGGTTCTGCGGATCGCGAGCCATGGCGTCGCGGAGGAAGGGGACGGCGTCTTTGTAGTCGGCCGCGCCATAGTCAGCCAGACCGATGAGGAGGCGAAGGCGCTGGGCTTCGGGGGAATCGGGCGAGGCGCGGCGGTAGAGAGGTAGAAATACGGAGGCAGCTTCCTTCATGTCGCCGGCCTTGAACAGGGCGAGGCCAAGGTTCATCTGGATGCCGGGGATGGAGGGGTTGAGAGCGGCGGCTTTGCGATAGCCGGCCACAGCAAGGGAGTAATGCTGCTGCTGCGACTCAAGGAAGCCGATGTGAGCCCAGGCCTCGGCGCTGCCGGGATGGCTCTTTGCTATGGACTGCCACGCGGCCTCGGCTTCGGGGAGGTTGCCCTGCTGCTCAAGAGCGAGAGCGGCATCGCGCTGCTGCGAGTACGTTGCGGTGGTTTGGGCCGAGCAGGAGCATCCGACGAGGGCGAGGATCGCAGCCAGCAGAATTTGTGGTGGAGCGATGGGCCTCACGCGGATCCCCGATGAGTCATTGTCGCGCACAGGCAACGGGAGGGGCAACGGCGAGCCAGCAGAAAAAGACAGGCGCGGCAGCAGATTCGCCGCCGCGCCCTCAGGGAGGCAATCAAGTCAGGATCAGAAGACAAACTTCCCGCCAAGTTCCAGAGTACGGGGGCCGTAGTCGCCGGTGACAGCGCCGAAGTTGCCGTCGTGACTGCCGGTATCGATGTTCTGGAAGATGGTGTGGTTGAAAGTATTGAAGGATTCGAAGCGGAGTTCGACCCTTGTGCCGTGCTCGTTCAGAGGGATGGCCTTGAAGAGCGAGAGGTTCCAGTTGAAGATACCGGGTCCAAGAGCCGAATCCTTGCCGGCGGTGCCGAAGCCCTGGTTGGCGCCACCAGCCCAGGGAGCTACTGGATCGGCGTAGGAAGTCTTCGAGAACCACGCGCCGACCTTCTTGGGATAGGTGACTTTCGCGACCAGGTCAGGACGGTTGTTAGTGCCGCCGCCCAAACCAACCACATCGGGGCCGGTGTAAGTGATGTAAAGGGGAACGCCGCTCTCCGCCGTGGTGATGCCGGAGAGGGTCCAGCCACCGATGGTGTCGCGGGCGAGCATACTGCCATGCTGTCCGAAGGGCAGGTTATAGACATAGCTGGCATTAAAGATATGACGGCGATCGAACCCTGTATCGGAACCGCGGTCGTATCTGGGGTTAAACGGATCGGACAAGCCATTCAGGTCGTTGGAGACGATCGAAATATTGTGCGACCAGGTATAGGAGAACTGCGAGGTCAGACCATGCTTGTTCTCGAAGCGGATGCCGGCCTGCAGCGAGTTGTAGTTAAAGTTGGTTTCGTTCTCTTCCTGCTCAATTCCCGAGAAGCCCGGATAGATACGATACAGGTTGGCATTCAGGCTGCCATTCGCAACGCCCTGACGGTGGGTGATATCAGAGAGAGGGAGCGTGTTGATGGCGCGGTCATCGTCCTGGTCCCAGCCATCGGAACCGACATACTGAACCACGGCGACGACAGAGGGCGCGAGCTCACGCTGGACGCCCAGGCTGTAGTCTTCGGTGCCCGGGCTGGGGAAGTGGTAATTGATGTTCGTCAGCACGGACGGGAAAGCCTGGGTGGTGGTAGCTCCGGTAAGCGCGCTGGTATGGGGGTTGGAGAAGTAGACGTTGGTCGCGGACGGCTGGTAGGCAAAGGGCGGGTTCAGAGCGGCGTTGTAGACGTCGTTGCCCTGAACGCGCTCGAAGAACATGCCGTAACCGCCGCGGAGCACGGTCTTGCCGTCGCCGCCGATGTTATAGGCGAAGCCGATGCGAGGTTGCCAGGTTTCGTAGTCGTTCTGAACAACGCCGCGCGGGAAACCACCGACGTTGGCTTCGCGGATGCCATTGAGATAGAAGGTCTGACTTCCGGTTCCGCTAAAAGTGGAAAGATCGGCGGGATTGAGAGTGCCGTCCGGGTTGAGAGGATATCCGGCGGAGGTGTTGTAGTCCGCAGCGACAAAGTTGGCGAACTGGTTATAACGCTCGAAGGCGTGCGGCATGCCGTCGTAGCGGAGGCCAAGGTTAAGGGTCAGGCGCGGGTTGACGTGCCAGTTATCGTTGCCGTAGAAACCGTAGTTATTGTTGACCCAGTGCTTATCTGCCAAAAACTGGAGCTGAGTAAAGCTGGATTCATCACCGAGAAGGAAGTTGATATAGGAGTCGTGCGAGAACGCGCTGGCATTGAAGGTGGCGGTTCCCTGAGTATTGGCCTGCAGTTGCTGGTTTTTGTAATC
>Ga0181519_10004778_pt1 | contig 10913 bp, 10 predicted proteins | sample PEATcosm2014_Bin_26_FD_121102 | JGI IMG/M metagenome (GOLD analysis project Ga0181519, IMG submission 121102) | Peatland microbial communities from MTU Mesocosm Facility, Houghton, MI, USA - PEATcosm2014_Bin02_10_metaG | ecosystem: Environmental > Terrestrial > Soil > Wetlands > Peat | place... | reverse complement strand
CCTCGTGCGACATCTGAATTTGCTTCTCAGCGGACCGGTATTGCAAGTAGCTGACAACGCCCGTCCCGATGGCTACGAGCAGCCCAAGTAGACCCATGTTGATGTGAGAGCCTCGCCGCTTCGTTCTCTGCTTTGAATCATGCGAGGGTACAGCATTCCTTTTACCGTCCATAACACTCCTTGGGAACCATTCTCGCGGACGGATTCGATGGGCTATGGGATGCCGCTTCCACAATCTCCACGAGCGACTTTAATACAGCCCCGGTTCACCGGTAGGCCTCGTTTTCCAGCGGCGGTGGATCCAGAGCCATTGGTCGGGATAACGGCGAATCCAGGACTCCAGCACGCGGTTACACTGCTGGGTCGCCGCCAGTATATCGGCCTCGGTATCCCTGCTGCGCTCGAAGTTCAACTCGGGGCCGAAATGGAGAACGTATTTTCTCTCGCTTGGTTCCCAAAGCATGAATCCGGGAAGAACCGCAGCGCCGGTTTTGAGTGCTACGCGGGCCAGACCGGACGCAGTACAGGCCTGGCGGCCGAAAAAATCTACGAAGACCCCCTGCGGAGGGGTCATGTTCGTGTCCATCAAAATTCCGACGGTCTTTCCCGAGCGCATTGCAGTCAGCAGGCCCCGGGCAAAATCGTCTTTATGCAGGACTCTGTTGCCGTGCAGGCAGCGGATGCCATTGACGAACTCGTCGAGCTGCCGGTTGTCGAGCCGGCGGATGACCATGCCCATCGGATGGCCCATCAGCGAGTGATAAAAGCTCGACAGCTCCCATGCGCCCAGATGGCCGGTGAGGATAAGCACTCCTTTGCCGTGGGCCTGGGCGGCCAGATAGTGGTCGAGTCCTTCGGTGCGGATCCAGCTTATGATGTTGGCGGCGGTGTAGCGCCGCATCCGGCAGAACTCGACCAGTTGCCAACCGAGATGGCGATAAACGCTCCGCAGCAGCTCTGCTCTTTTAGTTCTTGGGAGTTCCTGCAAGGCAAGGTCCAGGTTGCGCTCGCCTACACGACGTAACCGGCCCAGAGCGTGGTAGATGGACCACGTAAGAACGCCTGCGATCCAACGCGCCAGCGGACGCGGAATGCGTCCCAGCGCGCGCGCCACGGCTATCACCAGCCAGTATTCAAGTCTCTTCCGCATCATGGAGGGCAAACTATGATTTTAGACTCTCCGGGCGCAAAGAGGCACGATGCCGAAAGAAACGCCAGACAGAGTTCTCTCCGTCTGGCGTAGGCATTGAAGTGGAGAAAGGTTACTGCAGGGAGTAAACCGTGGTCAGCACTTTATCCGCGACGTTCTTGGGCAGCGGCGCATAAGAGAGCGACTCGACTTCATTCTCGCCGGAGGTAATAATCCAGCTCAACAGATCCTTGATCACCTTGCCCTTGGCCGCGTCCGGAGACTTTACGGGAACCAGCAGCCAAGTAAAGCTGGAGACCGGGTATGCCGTAGCGCCCGGTGCGTTGGTGATGGAGACGCGATAGTCAGCGGGAATCTGTTTGACGCTGGCGGCTGCCTCGGTTACGCCCGCGATTGAAGCCTTGACGAAATTTCCTGCCGGGTTCTTCACAGAGCCGTAGGTGATCTTGTTCTGCAGCGCATAGATCAACTCGACGTAGCCCAGAGCACCGGGCAACTGGCGCACCAAGCCGGCAACGCCCTCATTGCCCTTGCCGCCAACACCTGTCGGCCACGAGGGCGAAGTGCCCTTGCCGGGTCCACTGGACCATTCCGGGCTGACCTTGCTCAGGTAATCGGTAAAGATGTAAGTGGTGCCGCTGCCATCCGAGCGATGAACTACGATGATCTTCTGGTTGGGCAGTGTAACGCCGGGGTTATCCTTGGCGATGCGCGGATCATTCCAGTTCGTGATCTTGCCCAGAAAGATATCGGCCAGAACTTCGGAGCTGAATTTGAGATCGCTGACGCCGGGAACGTTGAATACCGGCACAACAGCGCCCAGAACGGTGGGAATGTGGATGAGCTTGGTCTTCGACGAAGCCAACTGCTCGTCTGTCGCTGGGCCGTCGGTCGCGCCAAAGTCCACCAAACCCGCCGTTACTTGACGGATTCCGCCGCCCGAACCGATGGATTGATAGTTGATTTCGACCCCGGGATGGGCCGCACTGTATTCTGTAAACCATTTGGAATAAATCGGATAGGGGAAAGTAGCACCCGCACCTGTCAACTTCTGGGCCTGAGCGGTGCTCAATGCCAACATGAACAAACCTGCGGCAACAATCGCTTTTTTCACGGAATTCTCCTTGCAGTGATGGAACCATCATTATTTTCCACCGCGAATGTTAATGGCACTTTAATACATGCAAAACTCCTTGATAATCCTGCGCTTCTAAACGGCCGGGAGACTTGTCCCAGTCTCCCGGAACATCTTCCAGAACTCCAGGAAGCCCTTGATGCGCACTATCTGGAAGTAATCATTGGCAACCAGGTAAAAAACTGTAGCCGCTCCCCAAAGCACGTGCAGCGCATCTGGTCCCAACTCGTCGCTGAAAGGCAGCGGCGCGGCAGAAAGCACCATCGAGAGCACAATCAGCGCGAGATTGACGATGCCCATGACCAGATTAATCTCAACCAACTTGTTTATGAAGGTTTTTCCCAAGGTGAAGGTTTGCGTAAGAGCAGAAATCGCGGAGCGCCGTTCCTTCAAGAGAAGGAGTGGAGCGATCAGCAGCGGCCAGCTCACGAACGCCCACAACGTAAAAAAGCCAAGCGAGAGAAAAATCGCCCAGAACGAGTAGCCAATCAGGTCCGGCTCTGTGTTGGGTTCTATGTGCGTCGCTGTCACCCAGGCCATGGCCTGCAGCCAACCGTAGAAAACAAGGCCGAGCGCAACCAGCCAGGCCGCCTGCAGGAAAATCATCCCTACAGGCCGAAAGGGTAACGACGGATCGAGCCGCTTATAGACGAGACTGCGGCCCACGCCCGACACGATCACCCATGCCAACGCCGCAATTGGCGTAAGACACTGTAAGACAACCGTTATATGCGGCTGGTACAACCCAGCAGCGTGGGAGAACTGCACCGCCGCCAGCCAGGGATTCTGCGCGTCAACGTTGGCGAGACCGGCGGATTCCAGCGGTAATGCTGCAAGAATCCGTTGCGCCTGCATCCAGCAGACAATCAGAAACGGCGCGCCGAAGAGCCAGCGCCATCCGATCTCGATCAACGTGAGCTTGGGCCGCTCCCAAACCCAACCCATCTGCCCTACCAGCGATTGGGTTCCGCGCAGCGGAGCCGCCACTACTTGACCACCAAATTGATCAGCTTACCGGGAATCACGATCACCTTGGCGACGGTCTTCCCCTCGCTCCGCAATTTGACCTTCTCTTCGCCAAGCGCCGCTGCTTCAATGGCCTTGGTATCGGCATCCGCAGCCACACGAACCACCGTCACCAGTTTGCCGTTAATCTGCACCGGAATCTCCAGCTCGTCTTCTTTCGCCAGTTCGGGATTGCTGACCGGCCACGGCGCGCGCAGAATTACTTCCTCTTCTCCCAGCATTTCCCACAGCTCGGCGGCAAGATGCGGAGCAAAGGGCGCCAGCAGCAGCGCTAATGAACGCAGCAGCTCCAGCACCACCGTCGCAGGAATCTCACCTGCAGCCAGTTGTGCGTCGGCCGCTTGAATCTCGTTTACCAGCTCCATGATCGCTGCCACGCAGGTGTTGAAGTGCCAGCGGCCTTCAAAGTCCTGCGTGATTTTGGCGATGGTCTGATGTAGCTTGCGCAAGAGCTTCAGCGAGACGCCAGTCGGGACTTCCGCTAGCGCACCGCGCCCTTGGTGCGCTAGCGGAGCATACCGTTCAGTCAGCCGCCAGACACGGCCCAGGAAGCGGCTCACGCCGGCGACGCCGTCCTCCTGCCAGTCGAGATCGCGATCTGGCGGCGCGGCAAAAAGCGAGTACGTGCGCGCGGCATCGGCACCGTAGCGGGTGACCATATCGTCGGGCGAGACCACATTACCCCTATTCTTGGACATCTTGGCCCCGTCCTTGAGAACCATGCCTTGCGTAAAGAGCCGCCGCACCGGTTCGTCGTTTTCGACGAGACCCAGATCGCGCATCACCTTGGTCCAGAAGCGCGAGTAGATTAGATGCAGAATTGCGTGCTCTACGCCGCCGATGTACTGGTCGATCGGAAACCAGTACTTGATGATCTCTGAATTAAACGGCGCATTCGCGTTCTTCGCGTCCGCATAGCGATAGAAGTACCAGCTCGAATCGACAAAGGTATCCATCGTGTCGGTCTCGCGCTTGGCCGGCCCGCCGCACTTTGGGCAAGTGACATTGACAAACTCCGGCACACGGCTCAACGGAGACCCGCCCTGTTGGGTGATCTCAATCTGTTCCGGCAAAATCACCGGCAACTGCGCATCCGGCACCGGAATCAGCCCATCCGTCTCGCAGTGAATCATTGGGATCGGCGTACCCCAGTAGCGCTGCCGGCTGACGCCCCAGTCTTTGAGGCGGAAAGTCACCTTGGCCTCGCCGTAACCGTCGCTCGCGGCAACCTCCTGGAGTTTCTTTTTGGCTTCTTCGCATGACAATCCGTCGTACTCGCCGGAGTTGATCAGCACACCGTCTTCAGTGCAAATCGGCAGGTGCTCCGCATCCTCCACTTTTCGGATGGGCTTTATAACCTCGACGATGGGCAACCCATACTTGGTCGCGAACTCGAAATCCCGCTCATCGTGCGCAGGAACGCTCATGATGGCGCCAGTTCCGTAATCTGCCAGGATATAGTTCGCCACCCAGATGGGCACACGCGCACCGTTGTATGGATTCACGGCAAAGCGCCCGGTCGGCACGCCGTGCTTTTCGATAGCACCCAGATCGCCGGCCTCGCGCTCCTTCTTTTGCTGGTCGAGTAGCTCGTCAACTTGCGCTTTCAATGCGGGGTCGGCAGCGGCAAATTCGGTGACAAGAGCGTGCTGTGGCGCAAGCTGTACACTTGTCGCGCCAAAGATCGTATCCACGCGGGTCGTAAAGACGCGAATGCGGGTCTTTTCTGATTTCTGATCTCCGATCTCTGATCCCTGATCTTCCAGGAAAAAATCGACCTCCGTCCCTTCGCTGCGGCCAATCCAGTTGCGCTGCATGGTGCGGACTTTCTCCGGCCAGCCTTCCAGGTCTTCGAGTCCCTTGAGCAACTCCTGCGCGTACTCGGTGATGCGATAGAACCACTGGACGAGGTCGCGCGGCTCGACGATGGTGTCTTCGTGCCGCCAGCAACGGCCATCGATAACCTGTTCGTTGGCCAGCACGGTGGCGCACTCCGGACACCAGTTGACCTTGCTCTTTTTGCGGTAAGCAAGGCCCCGCTCGTACATGCGCAGAAAGAACCACTGATTCCAGCGGTAGTAGTCGGGCAGGCAGGTGGTGACTTCGGTGGCCCAGTCGTAGCCGAGGCCGAGGCGCAGCATCTGCCGCTTCATCGCGGCGATATTGTTGAGCGTCCACTCACGGGGAGGGGTGTTGTTTTTGAGCGCGGCATTCTCGGCCGGCAAGCCAAAGGCATCCCAGCCCATCGGATGCAGCACGTTGTAGCCGCGCATCCACATGTGGCGAGCCAGCGCGTCGCCAATGGAGTAGTTGCGCACATGGCCCATATGCAACTGCCCGCTGGGATAGGGCAGCATTTCGAGGACGTAATACTTGGGCTTGCCGCAGGAGGCCGGTTCGGCCGCATATAGTTCAGGGTCAGAGGCCCACCGGGCCTGCCATTTGGGTTCGATTGCCGCCGGGTCGTAACGCTTTTCAATCTCTTCCGTCATAACCCTTCTAGTGTAAATGGAAGGCGTCTGTCAGGGGTTCAATCCCTGCTGAGCATCACACGCGTTAGCGTTTACTTCGCGATTGACGACCTGGTATCCGACCGGTGGCTGGAAGATCTTCGTCTCTGGCTCGCGCTGGCTGAAGTTCACGAGTTCCTTGCTAGTCTTGCCTGTGCCTTCGCCCTCGCTCACGTCGCTCACCTCAAGACCGGCTAAACCGGGTTCGATGGCCTGCCAATATTCGTTGCTGCGCACCTGTATCGTGCGGGCCGGCGGCTGATGCTTTTTCTTCTTTTCCACAGGCTCAATCACTACAGTCGTGGAAAATCGCCGCCCTTTTGCCTCGATCCCAAAAATCGTCATTGTACCCAAATCTTCTTCGGTAGTTTTCTCGTTCGTGTAGACGGTCATGATGCTCATAAAACTACAGCCCGCAGGGATCGCGCCCGCAATCGGAATCGCCATCAATATCGCTTCGCGTCCCGGAGAATTCCAACTGAAAGTCGTGTGCGCTACTGGATCAAAGACCTGGAAATGAGTCTTCTGCGGCTCACCGGGCGCGTCAGGAATCTCCGTCGTAGCGGTCATCTTACGGCCCCGTGAGTCCCGAGCGGTCACGATCCTGGATTCATGTGTGAAGATTCCTTCGGGACCGCTTTGTACGCGCAGAATCTTGTACTCCGCCATGTATGGTAGTCTCACGTCAGAAGCAGGCGCGCGCATCTCAGCATTAGTCTGCACCGCAGGAGTTTGTCCTGCAAGCGGCGGCACCAAACCCACCACTGCAATCATCGCAACTGAGATACAAATCCACTGTTTCATTTGGATAATTCCCCGCTCGCTACTGCTTGCTGGCAACACGTCGAACTCCAGTACGCAACTTTTGCCGAGATTATTATCACCCACTGAGCACGGTGAGTTCGGTTAAATTACTGACGGGTCATGACGGTTTATGATCTCTTCCGTCATAACCCTTCTGGTGTAAATGGAAGGCGGCTATTGGGACGGTGTTCTCGGTTGCGAGCAACTGACTTCCGCCTGCCCGCGTGTCTCAACCACGTAGTCCGCAGGCGGCTGAAAGAGCGATGCGTCTGGCTCACCAGGCGTGAAATTCACCAGTTCCTCGGTGCGCTTGCCAGACTCCGGCATCGCATTGTCATCAATCTGCCGGACAATCACATTGTTCAAACCCGGTTGCGTCGCATGCCAAATCTCGACTACATGCACCAGCGCTTCAGAGTTCCCAACTTCACCGACTGGGGTAGTAAAGGTTGTCCGGCGGCCGCTCGCCTCAACGCCCTGGAAGGTACTCGTGCCCAAATCTTCGACCACTGGCTTTTCCCGCCTGGCCGATGTGCTCTGCTGACGAGCCTGCGTCGAATCCACATGACAGCCAGATCTGCTTGTGCCGGAAGCAATCTCATCAACGGTTGCTTTGTTAAGTTGCGAGGTCCAAAACGAATGCGTATGGGCTACGGGATCATTTACATTGACACTGGTAATCGACGGCCGGTCTGCTACCGGCGAGATATTCGTCACCGAATCCATCCTGCGACCCTCTGAGTCCAGGGCTTCAATCCGGGTCGTCTCTTGCGTGATCGTGCTGCCGTTGAACAATGTCTTCACCACTTTGATCTTGTACTCGGCGGTGTAAGGCACATGTGCAGCGGCGACCGGCTTGGGCTTCACTAGAGTTGTGGAGCTACCCGGAACCGCCTGCCCTGGTACCTGTCCCGACACCTGCACGGTAATCGGCAGCGTCAAACCGGCAACCAACACCACAACACTAAACATCCTTCTGCGCATGGCCTCCCCCTCCGCCGGAATCTCCGGCACCTACAGCTCTGACGAGCACCCGAATGCAACGCAACCGCCAAACCAAAATAATTTCACGTGCGTTCCGGGCAGCTATTACTGCATTCGCGCCCGCAAGCCGTGATCACTTCTTGGGTCTCGACTCCGGAGGCACCATCCCTGCGACGCGATAGTAAACCACCAATTGCCCATAGTGTTCGCCGGAGTGCTCGATAATGCCCCAGCCCCCATCCGAGAAGCGGGTCTGCTGGTTCGCGAAAGGATCGACAAACAGGTCGTTCATCCCTGCGTCACCCTTGCTCTTGATCAGTTCCGCGCCGTCGGCAAACGACTTGCGCACATACTCGACCACAGCCGCTTTGTTCTTGAAATCAGAACGCTTCGGGTCGCCCTCGGGAGCCTTGACGCCCTTCACCGGGTTGATGAAGAAGTAATTCCCTCCGGCGGCATGTAACAGCTGCTCGGCAAAGCTCCGTTGCGAGGGGTTGGGCTTGAAATCATACTTGTCCTCGGGAAAATCCTCGGCCATCGCAATCAGCTTCCGGCCAATGTCGTTCCAGGATTCGAGCAGGCTTTGCGACGGGCTGGAGGGCGGCTTTGGGGCTTGAGGTTTGGCTGCATTCTGGGCATTGGCAACATGCAGCAGGATCCCTGCCGCTAAGACGAGAAACAACTTCCTGGCGAGATGCTTCATTGTGTCGGCTCCATACGAATCGATTGAGGTAAAGCGGAAAACGAGTGCGGTCAAAAAATCGCCGCTCAGTTGGCGGCTTTGGCAATCATCACTGCGCCGGCGGCGGTGGAGGCGCTTCAACCAGCGGCACGGAAGCGCAGGTAGGCTGGGACGTTTCCCGGTTCACGATCTCATAGCCGGCCGGCGGTTGGAAGACGCTCGCGTCCGGTTCGGCCTGCGAGAAGCTGGTCAGTTCCCTGCTTCTGTTGCCTGACTGTGGATCGATGGTGATTTCGCGGACAACAAGGCCGGAAAGGCCGCGTTCGGTCGCCGTCCACAGCTCAGTAGAGCGCGTAAGCGGGTCGTTGTTGCCAATTGCGCCTGCCGGAGTGATCATAGTCGTACGGCGGCCACGGGCCTCAACCCCTTGAATCGTCCCGATACCCAAATCCTCGGTCGTGGGCCGTTCCTGCTGAATCCGCGGCTGAACAATCGGGCGCGGCTCGGTAGATGCAGGGCAGGATGTGCGCACTGCTGCCGGTCCGGGCATTGCCGTCACCGTTGCCTTTTCTCCTGGCACACTCCAATTCGAGTTGGTTCGGGCCTCCGGGTCAAAAACATGGACCATTGTCTTCGGTGTCTGATCTCCAGAAATCGGCGTAGTCGTCGTTGCGGTCATCTGCCGACCCTGCGAATCCACAGCCTTTACCTCAGTAGACTCACGAGTAATGGTGCTCCCGTCGCCCAGCGTCCTCACGCTGGTAATTTTGTACTCCGCCGTATACGGCAGACGCGCAGCCGGCGCCAGCTCAATATTTGCCGCCCTGCTCCTCACCGCCTGCCCTGCAACGGGCAACGCCAAAACCGTGATCGCCGCCAACACTCCCAGGAACCTTCCGCGCATCATTCACCTCAAACCAAAAACTTCGACACAAACAGTCTGACGCGCCTCTGAATACAAAGCAACCGGTAATCTATAAATAATTTTGCGCGGGTTCGCGGCAAAGCTTACCGCGCTGACGGCGGTGGAGGCGGATCAATCACAGGAGCGGAAGCACAAGCAAGCTGCGACGCACTCACGTTCACGATCTTGTATCCTTCTGGAAGTTGGAAGAGGCTCGGGTCCGGCTCTGCCTGGGTAAAGCTGGTCAGTTCCATGTCACTTTTGCCATGTCTAGGATCTATGTTGATTTCACGAACAGTGAGTCCGAACAGGCCGTGCGCTGTCGCTCTCCAGGTCTCACCGGTACGCGTCAGCGGTTCATCATTGCCAATTGTCCCAGCCGGAATGATCGAAGTCTCGCGGATACCATAAGCCTCAACCCCTTGAATCGTCTCGGTGCCGAGATCCTCCGTCGTGATACCTGCCTGCTCGACATGCGGCTGATCAGAAGTACTACACGAAACGGTAGGCGCAGGAAAATGGCGCGCGGTAGACGCAGGAGGACGCGGCTGGTCCGACTTAACTAAGACCTTCTTTCCGGGAACACTCCAATCGGAGGTGGTCTGGGTCACGGGATCCAAAACGTGAACGGTTGTGGGCAGCTGTTTGCCATAAATCGTACTTGTAGATTCGTTCCTCCATCGGCCCTGCGAATCCACGGCTATAACCTGCCTTAACTCCTTAGTGTCCGTACTTCCATCGCGTAGCGTCATCACTGTGGTCGTTGTAAGCTCCGCAGTGTACGGCAGGCGCGCAGCACACCACTGAGTATCTGTCGTACTGCTCTTCACGGCTTGCCCCACAACCGGAAGCACCAAAGCCGAAATTGCCGCCAAAACTACAGAGACCCGTCCAAGCATACCCCTACCCCCAGCCAAGTATCCAAGCATCTACAGTTTGCCGCGCCGCTCTGAACAAAGCAAGCGTCAATGCCGGAAATTACTTCTATGCCGATGTGATACACGATTTCCAAATTCCACTCACCACTATTCGGACTTTCGTACTTATCTCTTCCCTTCCCGTCCCATTCGCGCTACTATTTCCCCATTCTTCCGTGGTGATAATTATGAAACTCTTCCGGACCGCCATGCTTGCAGCCGCAGCTTTGCTCGCCACGCTTGCGCCTCTCTCTGCCTTCGCGACCAAGCCAAAGCCGTGCGTCACTGCCGAAGAAGCTGCGCAGATGATGAACAAGGACGTCTGCGTTTCTGCTCATATTTACGATGTTGTCGAGCTGCCGGACGGCACACGCTTTCTGGATGTCTGCACTCCGCAAACTCCGGATGACAAATGCACGTTTACGATCACCAGCCTCTGGGAAGACCGGGAAGATGTGGGTGAGTTGCATAAATATCGCGATATGGATGTGCAGGTCCGTGGGATTGTCCGTCCGATGCATGGCCGCGCCGGGATGGTCTTGAGCCATGCCCGTCAGTTCTATGGCGGCCCGCCAAAATTCAGGCCCAATCCCAAGCTGGCGCATGGCTTCAACGCCGAGCAGGACCGGCCGCCCGTCAGAGACCCAAATCTTCAGTCACAAGGCGGACATCGGAGCTTTATGAATCCGCACGATCAGGTAACGCGGTGATCGTCGCTCTGGAGTTACAGACAATTATGCTGATTCCAAAATAATATTTCCGTATTGGGTTGTATCTCCGGTGCGAATCAATCCGACGGCT
>Ga0181519_10004776_pt1 | contig 10915 bp, 10 predicted proteins | sample PEATcosm2014_Bin_26_FD_121102 | JGI IMG/M metagenome (GOLD analysis project Ga0181519, IMG submission 121102) | Peatland microbial communities from MTU Mesocosm Facility, Houghton, MI, USA - PEATcosm2014_Bin02_10_metaG | ecosystem: Environmental > Terrestrial > Soil > Wetlands > Peat | place... | reverse complement strand
TCGCCGATGACGTGTTTGCCGTTGTGCATGAGCGCGTCGAGCTGGAGGTTGCTGTTGGCCGCCGCTGGAAAGATATCTCCTCGCGTCTTTAGAATCTGCGAGCTGAGCTGCACGGCCTGGGAGAAGTCTCCGGTGACGCCGGCCAGAGCCGTGAGGAAGAGGTTGCCGAAGCTGTGGCCGCGCAGGCCTCCGCCGCTGAAGCGATAGCAGAAGAGTTGATTGAGCAGCTCTTCGTCGTCGCTGAGGGCGGTCAGGCAGTTGCGAATATCACCCGGCGGCGGCACGCCGAGCTCCTTGCGCAAGCGCCCGCTGCTGCCACCATCGTCGGTGACGGTGACGATGGCAGTGAGGCGGGAGATGCCGGGAAGTTCGCTGCTGAATACGTCTTCCGGGATGACCAGGTCCGCGGGGCGGGGCAGAACGTGGCGCTTCAATCCACGCAGGAGGGTGGAAAGCCCAGTGCCGCCGCCGATGGCAACCACGCGGAGTCCCTCTGCGGGCGGCACAATCGGGTTGGGCGACTTCTTCTTCATGGGGGCCGGCGTGGTGGATGCTGGCAGCGCGTTGGTCAAAAAAAGGGGGCGTCAGGCCCCCACGGTGCCTTCAGGGTAGAGCAGTTCGGTGAAGCGCGGATCGTCGGCCATGTTCCGGAAGTCCGAGTCGTTGCGCGCCTGGAAGCGGGTTCCGGGGTTCAGGCGGATGGCTTCGGCCAGGTGCTGCAGGCTCTCACTGGTGCGCCCGGTCAGGCACTCCAATACGGCCAGCCCGTACCAGACGAAGTCGAGCCTGGGATTCTTGACGGAGAGCTTTTCCAGGTGCTCACGCGCGCCCACGAAGTCGCCGTCGTTCATCAGTGAGATGGAGAAGTCGTAGTGCTCTTCCGGCGTCACAAAGCTGTTGCTAATCTGTTCGACCTGCTGCCGACAGATTTTGAGGTGAACCTTGGCGCGGTCTGCCAGTTCGCTGATTCCCGAGGCGACGACCTTCTCCAGCAGCGGGCGGACCTTGTCGTACTTCTTTAATTGCAGCAGTTTAAGGGCCTGCTCATAGGCTTGCATGGTCTGCGTGAACAGAATTTTCTGCTCATCGGGGGCCGGCTTGCGGTTTTCGCCTTTGGACCGGGGGGAAGCGGGAATTTTGGCCTTCACATCCGTTTTCTTGGTCATGGGCCCTTCCACAAACTCGAATCCAGCCGTCGCCTCCGGCACTACACGGTGGCTGGCGGTAACTCTTTCAAGATACAGCTTTATACCGTTTGTGACGAGCAGCGTCAACCGGGGAGCGTGGATCAGTTCGAGCGCATAGCTTCCGGATCGCCAACAATCTGCCCGGATCGCGTAACGACGAGGCTAGGCATGTTTTGCATGTCGCGCCCTCGTTGCCGCCACGGCCTTCTTGATGAGTGTCTCAAGCACGCTAATGTCAACGTCCGCGAGCTTCTTGATGTACAGGCACCCCTTGCCAGTGGTGTATTTGCCGAGCTTGGCAAGCAGTGCGTCCGCGCCATCAAAGCCTATCGTGCCATACAAAACGTTTGCGGCCTTGCGCGGCGAAAAGCCGATGATGGGCGCGTCGCCTTCGCGCCCGCTCTCGTAGGTATAGTGGTAGCTGTCGAAGCCGACGATCGACGGGCCCCACATCGTTGGCTCGTTGCCGGAGACCTTCTGCATCAGTTTGGCCAGGGTCTCGGCGTCTGCGCGTCGCGCCTTGTCAGTGCACGCAGCAAGAAACGCAGAAACGCTCAAGGCTGTGGGTTTGGTCTTATTCTCACCCATTAATTTACCCTCGGGATCAACATCCGAAGCTTACTGGACAAATTCTATCTCCGGTCTGGCCCCAACCCCAATAGACTGACCGACCACTCCGCCCGAAGCGCTACCGGGGGATGAATGGGGTTGTCCGGCGCTACTGGCCGAATCTCCTGAGACGGTCTGGAAGATTGGGGTCGGTGAATTCCATAAGTTCGATTGGAGCTCCATTTTCCATTATGAACGCAACCTTTACGCCCTCCGACGGGCTGTTGGGAGCGATTAGGACCTCCTTGCCAAGCAACTCGGCGCTGAGGTCGCTAACTTCGAAGGCAAGGTGAGGCATGCGCAGGAGTATTTCCGGGACATTGGCGCCGGGCTCGAAGCGCATCCACTCCACACCATACTGGCTGTGCTGGTGACCGAGGATGAAGACCTTGTGCTCGGCCAGATAGTATTCGCCGGGCCGCGGCTGCGATGTGGGAATCCCGAGATGGTGGTAGAGGCGCATGCGTTTCAGCCACGACATGATACCCCTGAATCGTGCCACGGCGTTGAACCGGGATGACCGATGGCGCGTCTAAACATACAATGAAGCTGACACGAATGTGAGGAGTCCAGATTGCAAGAGTTGGCCAAGCAAGAGAGCAGCGAGGGGCGCGCACCGGGCAGCGTGCCATGGTGGCACTGGCTGCGGGAGAGCCTGATCGCCCTGCTGATCAGCGTATTCATCATCGTCTTTCTGTACCAGCCGGTGAAGGTGGAAGGCACCAGCATGATGCCCGGCCTGAGCGACCAGGAGCGCATCTTCATCAACAAATATGCCTACCGTCTGGGCCATATCCAGCGCGGAGACGTCGTGGTATTCCGCTATCCGGGTGATCCGACGAAGAACTACATCAAGCGCGTGGCCGGCGTGCCGGGCGACCGCATCCTGGTGGACCACGGCGAGGTCATCCTGAACGGACAGCCGCTGGAGGAGCCCTACGTGCCGGTGCAGTATCGCGATGAACGCTCGATGAGCGAGGTGACGGTGCCGGAGGGCAGCTACTTTGTGCTGGGCGACCACCGGAACCTCTCCAGCGACAGCCGGGACTTTGGCCCCGTGGCGCGCACGGCCATCTTCGGCAAGGCCGTTTTCGCCTACTGGCCGGCGGGCATGATGGGCAAGCTGCACTAAAGGTTTTCGAACGAGAAAGGGAATCCCATGCGACTGGCCATCTTTGGAGCAACCGGCGGCACCGGGCTGGAGGTAACTCGCCAGGCCCTGGAAAAGGGTCACAGCGTGCGCGTGCTGGTGCGCAATCCTGACCGCATGACGCTGGTGAACCAGAACATGCGCCTGGTGCTGGGCAATGTGTTGGAGCGCGAGAGCGTGACCAAGACGATTCTGGGCACGGATGCGGTGATCAACTGCCTGGGGCAGGCGTCGCTGGTGCGCAACACGGGCGTGGTGAGCCAGGGCACGCGGATGATTGTGGAAGTAATGAAGCAGCATGGCGTGCGGAGGCTGGTGATTACCTCGTCATTTGGCGTGGGCGAGAGCCGCCAGAAAGCCGCATGGTGGCAGCGGATGGTGTTTTCCACTCTGCTGCGCGCCCCATATGCTGACAAGGAAATCATGGAGCCGGAAGTGCGCGCGAGCGGACTGGAGTGGACTCTGCTGCGTCCCGTGGGGCTGACCAATGGTTCGTTGACGGGGCATTACCGGGCCACGCAGGATGCACCGAAGAAGATTCAGATCTCGCGGGCGGATGTGGCGGCGGCGATTCTGGACGCGGTGGAAAAGCGGCTGTGGGTGTGTGAGGCTCCGACGATCGATGCGGAGTAGGCGGCGCGGAAATGGCTGCAAAACAACGCATAATATGCAGATAAATGAATGTCTCTGCATAATTTGGGCCGGGGTTTGGCGGTGGGGGTAAACGCTGCTATCATTAATAAAATCCACTCCCCCGAGGATGCGATGCAAGCACTCCTTGCGCTGGAAGACGGCAAAGTCTTTCGCGGCAAAGGCTACGGCGCACGTCTGGAACGCACCGGCGAAGTAGTTTTCAATACCTCCATTACCGGCTACCAGGAAATATTCACCGACCCCTCCTATGCCGGGCAGATCGTCGTCCTCACCAACCCGGAAATTGGAAATTACGGCACCAATCCCGATGACGATGAGTCCTTGCGGCCTTACATCGAGGGACTGGTGGTGCGCGAGTTCTCACCCTACGCCAGCAACTATCGCAGCCAGCAAGTAACGGACGAGTACCTGGAGCGCCACAAGGTTCCGGTAATCAGCGACATTGATACCCGTGCCCTGGTACGCCACCTGCGCGACCGCGGCGTCATGCGCGGAGTGCTCAGCACTTTGGAGAGCGATCCGGAGAAGCTGATTGCGCAGGCCAAGGCCACTCCGACCATTGACGGCCTCGACCTGGCGAAGGAAGTCAGCTGCAAGACCAGCTACCAATGGACCAAGGGCGACGTCGAAGAGCGGCTGATCGAGGTTCCGCATGAGACGGCGCGGCTGACGGTGGTGACCACAGAGTCGTCGGCAAAGCACAAGACGCCGGAGCGCAAGAAGGTCATCGCCTACGATTACGGCATCAAGCTCAACATCCTGCGGCGGCTGGTTTCCAGCGGCTGCGATGTGACGGTGGTTCCGGCGCAGACCCTGCCGGAGGACGTTCTCGGGCTGCAACCGGATGGCATCTTCCTGTCGAATGGCCCCGGAGATCCGGAGGCCGTGGTGTACGCGCAGAAGGCGATCCGCAAGATGATGGGCCGCGTGCCGATCTTCGGCATCTGCCTGGGACATCAGCTCACCGGGCTGGCCTTGGGCGGCAAGACCTACAAGCTCAAGTTCGGACACCATGGCGGCAATCATCCGGTCAAGCAGCTGAAGACCGGGAAGATTGAGATTACGGCGCATAACCACAACTACGCGGTGGATCCCAACTCGCTGAACCAGAGCGAGGTGGAACTGACGCACGTGGACCTGAACGACAACACTCTGGAAGGCCTGCGCCATCGCACGATGCCGCTGTTCAGCGTGCAGTATCACCCCGAGGCATCGCCCGGTCCGCACGATTCGCATTACCTGTTTGGGGACTTTGTGAAGATGATGAGCGATTGGAGAGGTTAGTGCGCAAAGCAGTTTTTGGAACACTGATTATATTGGCGGCCTCGGCCGTGGCACAGATGCCGCCGTCGCATGGGAGCGGGCAGGGGGCTCCGCAGGGCGTCATGCCCAGCAGCCGCACGGACTTTGCGCAGATGTGCGGCATCGGAGACCCATCGGTTGAGGCCTCGCGAAGGTTGACGCGCTCGGCCGAGGGTGTGTGGAAGGTGGTCGCCAGCGACGCGCGGCCCCTGCCCACCGACCGCGGAGTGGCTCGGGTGTGGCACCAGGGCAATTGGATGGTGGACATGCACGATTCTCCATCGCCCGGCATGAACGTGACGCAGATGCACACCGGGCAGATGTGCTTCGATCCCGGCGGCCGCGCCATTGGGCTGATTGACCGCTACATGGACATGGCGGGCTGCGGCTGCATGCGTTACACGGTGCTGCACTTTGATCTGGAGTCGGGCCGCGTGATGCGCCGCGAGCAGAAGTTTGTAGGCGTGCAGAGCGGCGCGGAGATGGCAGAGCCGGAGTCGGCAAAAGGCTTCCCGGCGGTTTGGCCGTACCGTCATCTGGAGCAGTTGCCGTTCTTCAAATTAATTCAGCAGTAAGGATTCAGCAGTAACAGCAGAGCGCACTTATAACGATGGGAAGACGAACATAGATGCCACGCCGCACGGACATTTCGAAGATTCTAATTCTTGGCTCGGGACCGATCGTCATCGGCCAGTCGGCGGAGTTTGACTACTCCGGCACGCAGGCCTGTAAGGCCCTCAAGGCTGAGGGCTTTGAGGTAGTGCTGGTGAACTCCAACCCGGCCACCATCATGACCGATCCGGAGATGGCCGACCGCACTTACGTTGAGCCGCTGACGCGCACCTACGTGGAGGAGATCATCCGCCGCGAGGTGGAGCTGGGCGTGGGCAAAGGCATGGCCGTGCTACCCACCGTGGGCGGACAGACGGCGCTGAACCTGGCCGTGGAACTGGCTGACAGCGGCGTGCTGGAAAAGTACGGCGTCATGCTGATTGGCGCGCAGTTGGAGGCCATCAAGAAGGCCGAGGACCGGCTGCTGTTCAAGGATGCGATGACGCGCATTGGGCTGGACGTGCCGCGCTCGGCGCTGGTCAATAACCTGAAAGACGGCATGGACTTTGCCGCCAAGATCGGCTTCCCGCTTGTGCTGCGTCCGTCATTTACGCTGGGCGGATCGGGTGGCGGCATCGCATACAACCGTGAAGAGTTAATGGACCTGCTGGCCCGCGGAATTGACCTGAGCCCGGTGCACGAGGTGTTGCTGGAAGAAAGCGTGCTGGGCTGGAAGGAATACGAGCTGGAGGTGATGCGCGACCTGAAGGACAACGTCATCATCGTCTGCTCGATTGAAAACTTCGATCCCATGGGCGTGCACACCGGAGACTCCATCACGGTTGCGCCGGCACAGACCCTGAGCGACCGCGAGTACCAGCGCATGCGGGATGCCGCCATCCTGGTGATGCGCGAGATTGGCGTGGAGACCGGCGGCAGCAACGTGCAGTTTGCCGTGGACCCCACCAGCGGACGCCAAATCGTCATCGAGATGAACCCGCGCGTCTCGCGCAGCTCGGCCCTGGCCAGCAAGGCAACGGGCTTCCCGATTGCGAAGATCGCGGCGCGGTTGGCCGTGGGATACACGCTCGACGAGATTACGAACGACATCACGCAGAAGACTCCGGCCTGCTTTGAGCCGACGCTGGATTACGTGGTGACGAAGGTTCCCAAGTGGCAGTTTGAAAAATTCCCCGGTGCGGATGAGAGCCTGGGGCCGCAGATGAAGTCGGTGGGCGAGGTGATGGCCATTGGCCGCACCTTCAAGGAATCGCTGCTGAAGGCCGTGCGCTCGCAGGAGACCGGCAAGCGGCTGGAGTCCGAGGCCATTGAGCCGAAGATCATCACCAAGCGCCTGGTCTCACCGCATCCCGAGCGTTTGCAGTATGTGCGTTACGCGCTGGCCCAAGGCTGGACGGTGCCGCACGTGGCGAAGCTCACTGGCATGGACCCGTGGTTCCTGTATCAGCTCAAGGAAATCAGCGACGAGCTGGCCGAACTGGAGAAGACGACGCTCGAGGCGGTGACGCCGGAGGCTCTGCGTGAGGCCAAGCGTAAGGGCATCAGCGACGCGCGTTTGAGCGAGCTATGGGATTTGCCCGGCCGCGAAGGCGCCATCAAGGTATACGAGAAGCGCAAAGGCCTGGGCATCACTCCGGTGTACAAGCGTGTGGACACCTGCGCCGCCGAGTTCGAGAGCTTCACGCCCTACATGTATTCGACCTTTGAGGACGAGGACGAGGCGAAGCCTACGGCGAAGCGCAAGGTCATCATCCTGGGCTCGGGACCGAACCGCATCGGGCAGGGCATCGAGTTCGACTACTGCTGCTGCCATGCCGCCTTTGCCCTGCGCGACGACGGCATTGAGACCATCATGGTCAACTGCAATCCGGAGACGGTGAGCACGGACTACGACACCAGCGACCGCCTGTACTTTGAGCCGCTGACCTTCGAGGACGTGATGGCCATCTACAATCACGAGTCGAAGGGCACGGACGAGATCGGCGTGATTGTGCAGTTCGGCGGACAGACTCCGCTGAACCTGGCACTGCCGCTCAAGCGCAACGGCGTGAAGATCATCGGAACCTCGCCGGAGTCCATTGACCTGGCCGAGGACCGCAAGCGTTTTGAAGCCTTGCTGAACGAGTTGGGGATTCCGCAGTCGCCCGGCGGCATGGCCAGCAGTGTGGACGAAGCCCTGGCGGCGGCCGAGAAGGTTGGCTATCCGGTGCTGGTGCGCCCCAGCTACGTGTTGGGCGGACGCGCCATGGTCATCGCCTACGACGCGAAGGGCGTGAAGGAATACATGGGCCAGGCCGTTGAATATTCGCAGGACCGGCCCATCCTGATTGATCACTTCCTGGAAGCCGCCACCGAGGTGGACGTGGACGCGCTCAGCGATGGCGAGGACGTGGTCATTGCCGGCATCATGGAGCACATTGAAGAGGCTGGCATTCACTCCGGTGACTCATCGTGCGTGTTGCCAAGTGTGGACCTGTCGCCCGATGTGCTGAAGACCATCCGCGAGTACACGCACAAGCTGGCCAAGGCGCTCAACGTCATCGGGCTGATGAACATTCAGTACGCGGTGCAGCGCGGCAAGGTGTACGTGATTGAAGTGAACCCCCGCGCCTCACGCACGGTGCCCTACGTCAGCAAGGCGACCGGCGTTGCCTGCGCCAAGATTGCGGCGCGCATGATGACCGGCCGCAAGCTGCGGGAGTTCCTGCCGGAAAACATTGCGACCAAGAGCGACCTGAACACAGGCGATTATTTCTTCGTCAAGTCGCCGGTCTTCCCGTGGAACAAGTTCCCCGGCGTGGACACTGTGCTCGGTCCGGAGATGCGCTCGACGGGCGAAGTGATGGGCGTGGCCGATAACTTCGGCGAGGCCTTTGCCAAGGCGCAGCTCGCAGCCGGACAGGCATTGCCCTCGAAGGGCACCGTCTTCATCAGCGTGAATGAACGCGACAAGCCGCAAGTGGCCGAAGTGGCGCGCATGTTTGTGGACATGGGCTTCAAGCTGGTGGCCACGCACGGAACGGCGGAGGCGCTGGAAGAGGCAGGCATGCGCGTGGAGCGCGTCTACAAGGTGAAAGAGGGACGCCCCAACGTGGTGGACCTCATCAAGGGCGACCGCATCCAGCTCATCATCAACACGCCACAGGCGCGCGGCGAGCCCTGGTTTGACGAGAAGGCGATCCGGCGCGCGGCCATCACGGCGCGCATTCCAACCATCACCACGCTGTCGGCGGCGCGGGCCGTGATTGAGGCGATTCCCGTGCTCCAGGCCGGTGAGGTGAGTGTGCTGAACCTGCAGGAACTGCACGCAGCACACTCCACGGTAAAGGCCGCGGCGGCAAAGGAGTAGAGAGATCATGATTCGAGGGATGAAGATGCGTACAAGCCGCTTAGTTCTGAATCTGGCCATGGCCGCGCTGCTGCTGGTGATGCTGCCAGCCGTGGGCAGGGCGCAGCAGGCCGCGCCGCTGCATCCGGACAGCGTGGATGGGGTGGAGGCAGTCACTCTGCCCAACGGGCTGGCCTACTGGGATCTGCGCGTGGGAACCGGTGTGGTGGCGAAGAAGGGAAGCAAGCTCAAGGTGCACTACACGGGCTGGCTGCTGGAGCAGGGCTCGAAGTTTGACAGCTCCTACGACCGCAACAAGCCTCTGGAGTTCACCGTTGGCGCCGGGGATGTTATCAGGGGTTGGGACCTTGGAGTGGTGGGCATGAAGGTGGGCGGCAAGCGACAGCTGCGCATTCCGCCCGAGCTCGCTTATGGCTATCGCGGCCAGCCGCCGGACATTCCGCGCAACGCGTACCTGCTCTTCGACGTGGAGCTGCTCGAGGCCAACTAGCGCTCAACATTGAGCCAACAAGATACAGCGCATCCTGATTAGGTGCGCTGTTCTTTTGTGCGAAATAGTTTGCGCGCGATTCTTAAGGCAGCAGCGGCCGGTGGATGAATCCCTGGACCTTCCATGGAATGAAGTAGGCAGCCGAAGTGGTGGCCAGCACCAGCGAGCGGCCGGCATCAAAGGCCAGGCCGACGAGCGATGGGCCGGCAATCACGTGAGTAGCCTGCTTTTGCGGCGTGATGCGCAGAACTCCGCGGCGGCCCTGCCAGCAGGCCACGGCGTAGAGGTTGCCTGCATCGTCAAAGGCCAGACCCTGCGGTCGTCCCAGGTGCTCAAACCATCGCGTGACCATGCCTTGCGGAGTGATTTCGTAAACGCAATCGTTGGAGGACGTGGAAGGCGCGGTGACGTAGAGGTTGCGATTGGGCGAAAAGGCCAGGTGATAGGCGGCGACGCTGGGCTCCAGGGTAGCAAAGACGAAGATCTCCTTGCTGGGCGCGATCTTGAAGATAGTGCCGCTGCGGTCGCCGACGTAGAGATTGCCGGAGGCGTCAAAGGCCATGCCGGTAGCCACGCCCATGCCCTCGGCGTACGGTCCAAGCTCACCGCTGGGAGTCAGGCGATAGACGGCTCCATCATGGCGCGAGGAGATGTAGAGATTGCCGGCGGCATCGAGCGCCAGCGCCGTAGGGTTCATCACCTCGGCGACCAAAGGATGCACGATGCTGGAGTCGTCAATGCGATAGAGGGACGTAGGCACGCTCTGGCCGCGGCCGCCGGAGAAGGTGATGTAGATGTTCGATAGCTCGTCCACGGCGGGGTTGGCCACCGGGTGCAGTTCCTCGCCAAGCAGCGTGGCAACCGTCACCGGAACGTTCACCGAGCCATGCGCGGTGGCGATGGTCATGGTGTCGGCTCCGGAGGCTGCGTCCGGTACCTGCACCACGAGCCGCGTGGGCGAGGCGAAGACCAGGTTGGCGATGGCAGTGCCAAAGACAACGCGGGTGCTTTCATGCACGGAGTTCAGCAGCGCGCGGCCATGCACCACCATCTCGCCGCCAGGCAGGGCGAACGCGGGTTCCACGGACGAGACAACGGGAGCTTCAGGGCTAACACTCATGATGACCTTTATACCGCATTGGCAAAACACAACGGTTCAACTACTAGCTTAAGATGCCGGTGCGCAGAATCAGTTGCAGAACGATCAGGCCATACAGTCCCGCGCCAAGATCGTCCACCACAATGCCGACGCCTTCCGGGCGCAGGCGTTCGAGCCAGCGAATGGGCGGCGGCTTCAAGATATCAAAGGCGCGAAAGAGAATGAAGCCCGCGATCTGCGCCTTCCAGGTGATGGGCGCGGCGACCAGGGTAAGCATCTGCCCGGCCACTTCATCAATTACAACGTGCGAGGGATCGTCGCGATGGCAGGCGCGTGCGGTCAGCGTGGCTGCGGGAATTCCAATGGCCGTGGCCAGCGCGCAGTAGAGCAGCGCTCCGGGGATGTGCATCGCCTCCGGCAGGTGGCGGGCAATCAGAACCCAGCTCAGCATGGCCGCCGCCGAGCCCCACGTGCCGGGGCCGGGCTTGAGCGCGCCAAAGCC
>Ga0181519_10004775_pt1 | contig 10916 bp, 11 predicted proteins | sample PEATcosm2014_Bin_26_FD_121102 | JGI IMG/M metagenome (GOLD analysis project Ga0181519, IMG submission 121102) | Peatland microbial communities from MTU Mesocosm Facility, Houghton, MI, USA - PEATcosm2014_Bin02_10_metaG | ecosystem: Environmental > Terrestrial > Soil > Wetlands > Peat | place... | reverse complement strand
TGCGTCCGTAGCTGGCTCCCGGCCTGAGCGTTGACGTCAACGTCGACTTAGAGTCTGGCCATGCAAGCGATCCAGATCACCACCTGGCACGAAGAGGCACAGCTCGTCGAGCTCCCCGACCCCACCCCTGGCCCGGGCCAGATCGTCCTCAAGATCGGTGGGGCAGGGGCGTGCCACTCTGATCTGCACATGATGCACGGGGCCAAGGGCACGCCCTCGCCGCTGCCCCTTCCCTTCGTGCTCGGTCATGAGAACGCCGGGTGGGTCCACGCGCTCGGTGAGGGCGTCACGTCCTTCGAGCTCGGTCAAGCGGTCGCCGTGTACGGAGCCTGGGGGTGCGGGGCGTGCGCTCGATGCTTGAACGGCCTCGAGAACTACTGCGAAGGCCAGTCGGGCATCGGGGTCGGGCCCGGACTCGGGATCGACGGCGGCATGGCTGAGTTCATGGTGGTGCCCGACGCTCGCTACCTCGTGGCGCTGCCCGAGAACCTCTCGCCGGCGGAAGCAGCGCCGCTCACCGACGCAGGGCTGACCCCGTATCACGCGGTCGCTCGGTCCTTGGCCAAGCTCGGCCCGACCTCGACGGCGGTGGTGATCGGGGTCGGCGGCCTCGGGCACATGGCGGTCCAGATCCTCAAGGCCCTCTCGGCAGCCAGGGTGATCGTGCTCGACACCAAGCGTCAGGCCCTCGAGCTCGGCCTCGCCTGCGGCGCCGATCAGGCGATCGAAGCCGGCGACGGCGCGGCGGCCGAGGTGCGGGCGGCGACGAACGGGCTCGGCGCCGACGTGGTCCTGGACTTCGTCGGGAGCGACGAGACCTTGGCCATGGCAGCACGGTCGATGCGCGCTCTCGGGGATCTCACGCTCGTCGGCGTGGCGGGCGGCTCGCTCGACTTCGCCTTCTTGAAGATCCCCTACGAGGTCTCCGTGCAGTCGGTCTACTGGGGGACGCGCGCCGAGCTCGCCGAGGTGCTCGAGCTCGCTGCACGGGGCCTGATCACGCCCACGTCCACCACGTACGCGCTGGCCGACGCCCCGAAGGCCTACCGCGACCTCGAGGCCGGCAGCGTGGCGGGTCGAGCGGTCATCGTCCCCTAAGGGCGTTGCAGCGACGAGCGCTGCGGCACGACGAGCTAGCGAGCCAGATCCTGCTCGCGCAGCTCGACCCAGCGATCGCCGTGCTCCTCTGCTGCGACGGCCATCTGCCTCCACCGCTCGAGCTGCCCGCTCGAGAAGCGGATGTCGAAGGTGGTCTGCGATCGGAACTCGAGGACCACGGCCCCGTCGGGTCCGGCCTCGTAGGCGTAGGGGGCGTCCGAGGGGACGAAGAAGCCGTCGCCTGCGTGCAGCTCTTGGGAGCCCATCGTGATGGATCCCTCGAGCAGGTAGTAGGTGCAGTCGCCGCTGTGGGTGTGACGGGGCAGCACGTAGTGCGGAGCGAGCCACGCCCGCACGAGGCTGCCGCCGTCCTCCCCCTCGCCCTGGAAGACAAGGGTGTCGCTGATCCCGAGCGCGATGACCGGGGAGCGCGGCCCGTCGTCGGCCAAGACCTTCATCTCCTCGACGTCGAAGACCATCGGTGCCATCGCGCCGCTCTCGGCGAGGGGGACGGCGTCGTGCCCACGGAAGAGCTTGATGCCCCTGCGCCGCCGCTTCTTCGGGTGCTCATCGAGAACGATGTCGTGTTCCATGATCTCTCCCTGATGTTGACATTGCTGTCACCTTCGGACGTTAGCCCCGTCGGGATCAAGCGTCTCGGGTGATCCTCTGCTTGACTCTCGCTCCGTGAGCACCAACGAGCACCCAGCCAGCGCACGCACGGGTCCCTTCGAGATGGACCTGGCGGTGGCCACCATCTCGGCCTTCGCCGTCGCCACCGAGGATCAGAACCCGCTGTACCTGACCGGCCAGGCGGTGCCGCCCACCTTCCTCGCCTCGATGATCTACCGCCAGCAGGCGGCCTCGATGAGCCAGCTGGTCTCGCCGTCCGTCATCGAACGGGCGATCAGCGGTGTCCACGGTCAGCACGAGATCGTCCTCCACCGCCCGCTCCTGCCTGGCGAGCGGCTCACCGGCTTCGTCGAGCCCTTCAGCATCAAGCCCGCTCGGGACAACCTGCGCGTCACGTTCCGGCACCCGGCCTACGACGAGGCGGGCGACCTCGTCGCCGAGCAGTGGTGGACGACGGTGCTCATCAAGACCTCGGCCGAGCCCGAGGGGCCCGACCTGCCTGACCACTCCTTTCCGGATCTCGATCGGACCCACCCGCTGGCCGAGGAGCGGGTGCGCATCGATGAAGCCATGGTCGAGCGCTATGCCAAGGTCACCGGCGACTACTCCGATCACCACTTCGACGTGGAGGCGGCCAAGCGAAGCGGGATGGAGGACGTCTTCCTCCACGGGCTCTGCACGATGGCGCTCTGCGCTCGGGCCGCTGTGCGCACCGTGGCGCACGGGGATCCGAACCAGATCGAGCGCTTCGCCCTCCGCTTCGCTCAGCCGGCGTACCTGAACCGGGAGCTCGACGTGCGCCTCTATGGTGTCGACGAGACGACCTTCGCCCTCGATGCGCTGTGCAGCGATGCTCCCGTCGTTCGCAACGGCGTGGTGGTCCTCCGTCCGATGCCATGAGGCCACTCTGTGCCGTGTCGAAGAAGCAGCGCTGACGGTGGCTGGGCACCGTTGCTCGTGCCGAGCGTCAGCCTCTTGACGGTGCGAGGCGCTCTGGCGCCAGGGAGCGACCACACCCGCTTCGCCCTGGCTGGCAGCGAATCCTAGGATCCCCTCATGGCCGCAGCGTTCGTCTCCGTCGCAGCCTGCCTGTTGGTGGTTGCTGGCGTGTCGAAGGTCGTCCGCCCTGAGCCCGCCAGCGATGCCCTCGCCGTGCTCGGTCTGAGCGTGCCACTTCTCCTTGTCCGGTTGGGCGCCGCGCTCGAGATCGTGATCGCCGTGGCTGCGCTCATCGTCTCCGGTCCGATTCCCTCGGCTCTGGTCGTGGCGTCGTACCTCGGCTTCGCCGGCTTCGTGGCGCTGCTCCGCCGAAACCCTGACGCCGGCTCGTGTGGTTGCTTCGGCGCGGCGGAGGAGCCACCCTCGTTGCGCCACGTCATCGTCAACCTGCTGATCGGCGTGGGCTGCCTCGTCGCTGGGCTCTCGAGCTCGCCCAGCACGGCCAGCCTGCTGAGAGAGGACTGGCCTCGTGGCTTGCTGTTCGTGGTGTTCAGCGTGATCGCGGCATGGCTCGTCGGTCTGGTGCTCCGCTCGACCCAGTGGTCGCCTCCATGATGGCGGCGCTGTTGGGAGCGTTCAGCCTGGCGGTCGTGCTGCTCGTGGTCGTCGTGGTCGATCTGCTCCGCTCGCACGGTCGGGTCCTGCGAGCGCTCCACGAGGTCGACCCACCCGCGGTCCAGCCACCAGCCCTCTCGCAGGATGCTGAGCCTACGGAGAGCTGAGCGAGCCGTGCTGGAAGGTGGCTGAGGTCACCCCACCCGAGGTCACCTCAGAGGTGAGCGGCAGGCCGAGCGAGCCCGTCGGGCCGCCCTGGCTGAGGTACTCGGAGTAGAGGCCTCCGGAGAGGGCGCAAGCCGAGGCGAACTGCGAGCCGAAGATCGCGCCATTGTCGAAGAGCTGCTCGGTGTAGGGCGTCGCTCCCGCCGTCTGGCTGGTGACGTCGCTCGTGGGATACCCGAGCTCTCCGGACGCTCCGTCAAGCGAGGTCCAGAGCGTGTAGAACGCACCGAAGAGGGCGACGGCGCTGCCGCCCTTCAGGTAGATGGCTCCTCTGCTCGAGATCGCCTTGTTGGAGATGGTGGCGAAGGTGCTGAAGACGGCCAGCGAATCGGCCGTCTTCTTCTGGTCTGCTGTCGGGAAGCCGAGCTCGCCTGTCTCGGCGCCGAGCGCCTTCCAAGCGTCCCTGATAGGACCGACGACCGACCACGTGCCGGTCGTCGGGTTGGAGTAGATCGACGATTCGTAGGCGATCTCGCCATTGGTCACCTTGGCGAAGTCAGCGAAGTGGCCCCCTGCGCTGCCCTGGCACTTCGTCGGCAGGCTGATCGGGTAGCCGAGGTGCCCGTCGTGGGCGTTCAGGGCGACGTAGTGGTCGAAGATCGCCCCGTAGATGCCGAAGGTCCCGGTCACAGGGTTCTGGTAGATGCGCCCGCTGCGCACCGTGCTCTCGAGCGCCTTGCTGAAGTTGGTGTAGGTGGCGCTGCGATCTGCCGTGTAGAGGCGGTTCGAGATCGGGTAGCCAAAGGGACCGACCTCGTTGTCCTCGAGGTTGAAGAGCTGGAGGGTCTTGCCGTAGACCGACCCTGAGCCGAAGTAGGGGTGCCAGTAGTTGAGCGTCGGGTGGGAGGCCGAGCCTTCGACTCGGTCGTAGACGTTGTACTGACCGATGCCGTCGACGCAGACCTTGTCGTCGGCGAAAGGCACGCCGACCGCGTTGGGGCCGCCCAGGGCGAGGTAGTTGGCGTAGAGCGCCCCGAAGGTCGAGGTGAAGCCGGAGGGGTAGACCTCGAAGAGCGCACCGTTGGTGAGCTGGAGCCACGTGCCCCACGGGATGCTCTGGACACCAACCACCTCGGGGCCGAACGCACCACCGGGTCCACCGAGGTCGTAGTAGTGCAGCGTCAGCGGATCGGGGCACTGGCCTGGGAGGCAGGGGGCGGTTTGCGCCACGGTGCTGTCGTCGGTCGCAGACGACGACGTGCATGCCGAGTCGAAGACCCAGGGCGGGGTGCAGGTGATCACCCGGCAGAGGACTGGTCCGTAGCAGTCGATCTCGAGGTTGCACTGGCCGTAGCGGAACTGGTTGCAGGCGATCTTGCGGTTGTCGCAGGTGTCTGGCGAGGTCTCGCATCCGCACGTGTACCCGGCGCCGCACGAGACGTTGCAGTCGAGGTAGTAGCGCGGCCCTCCGCAGCAGAAGCCCGCGTTGTCGGCCTTCCACCAGCCGCCGAGGAACGAGCCGTCCGGACAGAAGTTGCCGCCGTTGTTGATCGTGCAGCAGAACACGCTGTAGCCCGCCGCGCAGTCGGCGGCTGGACCGCAGACCGCGTCGTAGGCGGAGGCTGGTCGGGTGGCGAAGTTGATCGGGTCGAGCGAGATCGCCGAGCCCACAACCGCCACACGACCCAAGAAGCCTCGTCTCGAGAACCGGCTCCCCCCGAGAGCGTCGCCGATCCTGCGAAGCAGCTTCGTGGTGCCTGTGGCCGCCGCGTCGCTCATCAGGAGGCCACCGGGTCGACGTGGATGCCGCGCAGCACGGCGTTGATCTGGCGCGTCAGGGTGCCCAGTCGAAGATACGAGCCTGCGACGACGTAGAGGCAGAAGGGCCGCCCCGCTTCGGTCAGGAAGGTCTGCGATCCAGCTTGACCGGGGATGATGCGCTGCAAGCCCCGTCGGTTGAAGTCACGCGGCGCGAGCTTCCTCGGGAGGCGGTGCTTGCTGAACAGCGCCGTGCCCACACACTCGTGGGAGTACTCGATCAGGCAGATCAAGGCGTGCTCGGCTCCCAGCTGCTCGACGGCGCCGCCGCCGAAGGCGTTGGTGTTCGGTGGCAGCGCCATGTTGGCGAAGTGAGCGAACGGTCGGGTGATCTCTGTCTGGACGGCCGCGCCGGCGCGCTGGAGCGGGGCGTTGGTCGGCATGACGGGAGCGAGCTGGGTGATCCGGCCCTCCCAGCCGTTCGGGAGCTCCGCTCGGATCCCATGGGCACGAAGGGTGGTGGCCATGCTCAGTCCTCGTGGTTCGCTGCGTCGGCGTCGAGGGGATAGAGCGAGGGGTCGCCTGGGAAGATCCCGGCGTCCATGAGGATCTGGTCAACCATCGACTCTCGCTCGGCGTCGCTCGATGGCTTCATCGCCGAGGTGTCGACGCCGGTGAGGATCGAGGCGTCGCCGAGGCCCAGCGCTACCAGGTTGCGGACCTCGTCCCAGCCGAGCGCGGTGCCCTCCCCGGCCACGCGACCGGTCGGGCCGTCGACTAGGACGAAGAAGGGCGTGCCCGGGATCTCGAAGTCGTGCCAGGCCTCGGTCGTCATGATGAAGTCGACGCCGTCGGCGACTCGTCGCAGGTCGGTCGGCGATTCCTCGTCGGGACCCTTCGTCAGGACCACGAGCCGGGTCGTGGGGCCGATCGAGGGTGGGCCTTCGCTCCGGAGCGTCTCCCAGAAGCGGCCACAGGTCCGACAGCCGCTCGAGAGGAAGGCGAGCAGCGTGGTGTGCTCGACGCCGACGGTGGCTATCGTCCGGGCGTCACCGCCCAGGGTGATGCCCGAGAGGTCGTGCGCCGCTCGACCTGAAGCACCTCCCACGCCAGTGGGCACGGCAGCCGGCTGCGTGGTGAGCTCGATGGGCACCGAGCGCTCGTCGGCCGACGAGAGCTGCTCCACGCGTCGCTCGAGCTGAGCGTAGGAGGCGACGAGGGCGGTGACGAAGATCGTGGCGAGGACGAGCACCACGCAGCCGATGATGAGCACGATGAGCACCCAGTGAACTCCTCCGTCTTGGGCTTAGAGTGAACCCTAGGTCCAGGTGCTGGAGGTGTCGATAGTGCCCACCGGGTGGCAGAACGACTTGCTGGAGTCCACAGCGCTCATCGTGACCGTCGTCAGCGCGGTCCGAGGCATCTGGTCGCCGTGCGGCCTCTCGATGCTGACCAGCATCAACCCCTTCGCCGAGAAGGGCAGGCAGCATCGCTACGCGCTGACGGCGTCGTGGTTCCTGGTCGGGGCTCTCCTCGGGGGAGCGACCCTCGGCGTCGGGATCGCCGTCGTGGCGGTGGTGGTCCACAGCCTTGGTCCGAGCATCGAGGTGGCGCTCGCCCTGGCCAGCCTGGCCGCTCTCGGCGCCTCGCTGGCCGATCTCGGGATCTTCGGGATCCAGATGCCGGTGCTGCGTCGTCAGGTCAACGAGCGCTGGCTCGATCAGTACCGAGGCTGGTTCTACGGGCTTGGCTTCGGCTGGCAGATCGGAGCGGGCCTCACCACCTACGTGATGACCGCGGGCGTCTTCGCCACGGTGGCCCTGGCTTCGCTCAGCGGCTCGTGGTCCTTCGCCTTGGCGGCCGGCTGCGTGTTCGGCTTCGTGCGAGGGCTGGGTGTCTTCGTCGGCGCGCGTGCACGCTCACCGATGGCGCTTCGCAAGCTCCTCAGTCGGCTCGACGGCCTCGACCGAACGATGCGGCTCGTGGTCGCCGGGGTGCTCCTGGTCTCAGGTCTCGTCCTTGGTGTGAGCGCCTCACCGTGGATGGGTGTCGTCAGCGCGCTCTTGGGTCTAGGCGGCCTTGCCGCAACGAGGATCCATCGGTCCCGGGTGCTTCGCTGAGCAGCGATCAGCGCTTCATCAAGAAGAGCTGGTCGCTCCCGATCACACTTAGGGCCTGATCGAGCAGGCGAGTGGGGTCGGCCGAGGCGTCATGGTTCGCCCACTCGAGGACGGCGACGTCGAGGGCCAGCAAGGCTGCACCAGCGGCCAGCTGTGCGGCCATCGGGTTCGAGCGCCTGGTGAACCACGGCGCCAGTGCCGCAGCCAGGCGATCTCTGTTGCGGCGCTGCTCTTCGAGCCAGCGCCCGCGCAGCTCGGGGGTGTCTCGCAGGAGGAACTGGAACTTCCTCGCAGGCTCTGGGTCTTCGGCGACGCGGGCCAAGGTGGCGTGGAGGACGACCTTGAGCGCAGAGAGCAGGCTGTCGCCCTTGTCGTGCTGGCTCAGCAGATCGAGGGTGGTGTCCATGGTGCTGCTGGCCAAGGCGGTGACGACGTCCTCCTTGCTCGGGAAGTAGCGGAAGAAGGTGCGCGAGGACACGTCTGCCGCCTCGGCGATGTCCTTGACGGTGGTGGCCGCGTAGCCCTTCTCGATGAAGAGCTGGCCAGCGGCGTCGGCGATCTCTCGACGGGTCCGCTCTCTGGTGCGCTCGCTCAGGCCACTCGCCATGGCACCTCCTCATGACACCTCGCGCTTCGAGACGTCTCAGATCCCCCTACGATAGTGACTTGAGCCATTGTGTCATCTTCTGCCACAATGGCATTCTACGACATAATCGAGGAAGGCAGCGAGATGGCTGACCCGGCGTCCCCCACGCCCACCAAGCCCACCAGGAGCACGCTGCTCGACAGCTCCTGGTTGACGCTGATCACCGTGGCGCTCGGCGTCATCATGGTCGGCATCGACGGCTCGGTCGTGGCTGTCGCCAACCCCTACATCGGACGTGACTTCCACGCCTCGCTCGCCAACCTGCAGTGGGTGACGAACTCCTACCTCCTGGTGATCGCCGTCACGCTGATCCTGGGCGGCAAGCTCGGCGACCGCTACGGACGGCGCAAGATGTTCCTCATCGGTGTCGTCGGCTTTGCGCTGAGCTCGCTGGCGATCGGCTTCGCCGGCGACATCTACGCCGTGATCGCGCTCCGGTGCGTCCAAGGCCTCTTCGGAGCCCTCATCATGCCGAACACCCTGGCGCTGCTCAAGGCGGCGTTCCCCGGCGACGCGCTCAACCGAGCCGTCGGCCTCTGGGTCAGCGCGTCGGCCGCGGCGACGGCGGCGGGTCCCGTCATCGGCGGCATCTTGGTGCAGCACTACTCATGGCGAGCGGTGTTCTTCCTCAACATCCCCGTCGGCATCGCCACGTTGATCATCGGGATGCTGGTGCTCAAAGAGTCGCGCGAGTCGGTCATCGAGCGCTTCGACATCCCGGGTGTCATCACGCTGGCTGCCGGCCTCTCTGCGATCGTCTACGGGCTCGTCAAAGCCCAGAGCTGGGGCTGGGGGGCGACGTCGACGTGGCTCCTGGTGGGTGTCGGCCTCATCTTGCTGGTGGTCTTCGTGGTCATCGAGAACCGCGTGAAGGCTCCCATGGTGCCGATGGAGATCTTCCGCATCAGGGCGGTGTCAGCCAGCACGGTCATCGTGCTGCTCAACTTCTTCGCCCTCTTCGGCGTGCTGTTCTTCATCTCGCTCTACCTCCAGAGCGTTCACGGCTACAGCCCGATCGCGGCCGGGTTCCGGCTCATGCCGCTCACGATCACCTTCGCCTTCTCGGGACCGATCGGGTCGCGCATGGTCGAGAGGTTCGGGGCCTGGGTCCCGATCACGGTCGGCCTCTTGGTGACCTCGGTGGCGCTCTTCGCGCTGACCACCCTTCAGGCGGACTCGTCCTATGCGCACCTCTGGCCCGAGTTCATCCTGATCGGTCTCGGCATCGGCTTCGTCGTGACCGCTGCCACCGACTCGATCGTCGGCGAGGTCTCGGAAGACGAGGCTGGTGTCGCTGGCGGGATCCAGACGACCGCGATCCAGCTCGGTGGCGTGCTCGGCACCGCCATCTGCGGGTCGATCCTCTTCACCTCGGTGGCTCGGGTGCTCCACGGCGATCTGACGACGAGTGGCGTTCCCGCGGCACTCGCCCATCAGCTGGCCAAGCAGGGCACGACGGTCTCCCAAGGGCTGGCGCCGATCCCCGGTGGGACGTCGGCCCGGATCGCTGCCGCTATCACCCAGGGGAGCCACGCCGCGTTCATGACGGGCCTGCACACGACGATGCTCGTAGCGGGCTTCGTGGCTCTTGTTGGGGCGGCGCTCGGACCGCTCGTGCGACCCAAAGGCGGCGCGACCAGCGCCGAGTCCCCGCTCGTCGAGGCAACGGTGGCCTCGGCCTAGCGAGCAGGGCTCGCTGTCTCTTCCGATGGCTCAGGTGGTGGCCGGGAACTCCGTCACCGACTCGTTGCCATCGTTGGTGACCCACAGGTTGGAGCCGTCGAACGTGATGCCGACCGGGTCGTTGAAGCCGAACGTCGGTCCCTTGATTACCTTGACCAAAGCGCCGGTCGAAGCGTCGATCTTGGTCACCGACCCAGTGGTGGCTGACGAGCCCTCATTGACCACCCAGACATCCGCCCCATCGCTGGTGATCATCCCGGGGTAGTTGAACCCGTAGGAGGGTTGGTTGAGCAACCGAACCAGCGAGCCTGTCGAGGCGTCGATCTCCGTCACCGAGCCGGTGTTGGCGATCCAGAGGTCGGTTCCGTCCGAGGCGATGGAGACCGGGTCGTTGATCCCGAAGGCAGCTCCCTTGAGGATCCTCACGATGGTGCCCGTGGACTCGTCGATCTCCGTCACGCTGTGGAGGCTGGTTACCCAGAGATCGGTGCCGTCGGAGTAGACGGCGGACGGCTGGTTGAACTTGTACACGGCAGGATTCAGGAACCTGACGAGGGCGCCCGTTGACGCGTTGATACCCGAGACCGAGTTGTTCCCAGGGTTGGTCACCCATACCGTCGAGCCATCGGAGAAGATGCCGAGGGGGAAGCTGAAGTGGAACGCGGCCGCCTTGACCACACGCACAAGCGCTCCGTCGGTGGCGTCGAGCTCGACGACTGTGCCAGGCCTCGCATTCGTGTTGGCGATCCAGACGTGAGCCCCATCCGAGGTGATCGCCTGAGGGTCAGCGAACCCGAAGGCAGCGCCACTGATCGTCCGGGTGATAGTCCCGTTGACGTCGTTGGCCTCCGTCACTGAAGTCCCATTGGCGATCCAGACGTGGGAGCCCGCGAAGGTCGCCCCGACGGGTGCGTACTGGGCGTAGTTGAAGATGTTGACGCCGAAGAACGGGAGGACAGCAGTCTTCTCCACACCTTGGCTCTTGCCTTCCGCATTCAGGGCTTTGACGGTGAAGGTGTAATGCCCTGCGCTCGCAAGTCCTGCGATCGAACAGGAGAGCGGCCCTGAGATCCACGAACAGGTCTTCCCGCCGGGGTTCGCCGTGACGAGGTAGCTGGTGATCGCTGAGGCACCTTCGCTGATCGGCGCCTCCCAGCTCAGCGTCGCCATCCCAGGGCTGGACGAGACGCCGAGGTGCTGTGGCGGACTTGGCTTCACGGTCGGGATGATCGCATCAGAGGGTGCGGACCGCTTTGACG
>Ga0181519_10004773_pt1 | contig 10917 bp, 10 predicted proteins | sample PEATcosm2014_Bin_26_FD_121102 | JGI IMG/M metagenome (GOLD analysis project Ga0181519, IMG submission 121102) | Peatland microbial communities from MTU Mesocosm Facility, Houghton, MI, USA - PEATcosm2014_Bin02_10_metaG | ecosystem: Environmental > Terrestrial > Soil > Wetlands > Peat | place... | reverse complement strand
TGCGAGACGATCAGTTGACCCTTCTTGAGGAACTTGTCGGCGACGCCCACGCCTTCGCTTAACAATCCGCCAGGATTCTGACGGAGGTCGAGGACCAGGCCCTTAAGGTCGCCCATCTGATCGAGGGCTTCGGAAACCTCGTGCTCGGTCGTTTCCTGAAAGCCGGAGACGTGCATGTATCCGATGCCGGGCTTGATCATGAAGTGCAGATCAACGCTGTAGCGGGGAATTTCGTCGCGCACCACGCTGAACTCGAGCGGATGATCGGAGCCTTCGCGCAACATGGTGATGCGGACGGTGGTTCCTTTTGGTCCTTTCAGCAGATCGGCGACGTCGGAAGTGCTCATGTTGTCAGTCGGCTTGCCGTCGATGGCCGCGATAATGTCGCCAGGGCGGATGCCTGCGCGATAAGCGGGCGTCCCGACGAAGGGAGCGATTACGATCACCTTATTATTGCGGGGGCCGACCGTCATGCCCACGCCGTAGTACTTGCCGCGCTGCTCCTCGCGGAGCTGGGAATAGGACTTGGGATCGAAGAAGTTGGAGTGCGGGTCAAGCTGGTGCAGCATGCTTGGGATAGCGCCGTCGTAAATCGCCTTGTCGGGATTCACCGGGTCGGCATAGTTCTGCTCGACGGTCTCATAAACCTGGGTGAACTGCTTGAAGCTGTCGCGGACGTCGGAGTCGGTGCTGGGAGTTGCCGCGGGGCTGATGCGCTGGGCGAACAACATTCCGAGCAATCCGAAGAGCGCAAGGACAAAAACAACCAGGATGAGAGAACGACGAGAACTACCGGCCATTTTGCAAAATCCTCGGGGCAGGCAAGTGGAGGGATCTACCTACCGCTTTTGCGCAGTATAGCATGGGGCTGCGGCTGTTTAATTGGATGCAGGCGGAGGGCGTTGGTTACTTCGGAGTGAATGGGAGGGGGAAACTTCGAGAAGCATTTCGGGTCTGGTTGCCTTTACAGCTGCTGGTCATTTTGAGGCATGGTGGAATCGATTGAGCAACACCCCTAGAGGGGAAGGTCGGGACGAAACCCGACTCTCCTGGGTACTCTGCGGGGGCGGGGCGCCCCCGCGACTGCCGGCGAGGCGCCGGCGCTACTTTCCTGTGCGGCGCCGCCCGATTACTGGCGAGTCAGGTCCCGGATCAAGTCCCGGTGTTGCGGATAGCTTTGCAGGAGGCTTTCTCGTTTTCCCAGTTCAAAATCCTCAAAGTCAAAGCCGGGAGCGACGGTGCAGCCTACTAACGCAAACGCGCCATCGCGTTTTGCAAGCGGGGATAGTTGCGAGGCAAACCAGCATCCTGCCTTTACTGCGGCCTGAAATACTTCGCCGGCTTCGGGATTGTTTCCCAGTTGAATCTTCGAATAGCTGCCGTCGGTTTCGATCACGTGGACCAGTAGCGGCGCCCCGAGATGGAAGTGCCAAAGTTCGTCGGAGCGGAGGCGATGGAAGGCGGAGAAATTGTCTCCATCCAACAGGTAATAGATGGAGGTCGAAGCGGGCCGGGGCCCGCTGAACTCTGGGGGCAGAGCGTTCTTTGGCAACTGCAGGTCGGAGCGATAGGTCTGGCGGTAGTAGCCCCCCTCGGGGTGCGGCTTGAGGTCGAGTGTTCGGATCCAGTAGGCTGCGTCTTTGTTGGTCAATCAGTCCTCGAATCGTGAAACGGTGAGATTCTTACCTGAAATCCCAACGGAGTGGTTTGGAAACCTCCGGAGTCCAATGCCCCGGGAGAGAAGCGATTTTTGATCGCCCGCCGCTCACGGGCGGGGGCGCCCGCGCCACACAGTCAGAAGAGCCGGGTGACGCCTTCTTCGAGGACTACAACTTTATCTTTCACTCCTGCTGCGCGCGCCTCTTTATCCAGCAATTGCAGCGGTTCTTCGATGGGCTCGTGCGAGAGGCGGAAGGTGCCGTAATGCATGGGGACCATCCAGCGGGAGTGCAAGTCCAGAAAGGCTTGCATGGCGTCGGCCGGACTGGTATGCACATTGCGGAATTGCGGCGGATTGTAGGCTCCGATGGGCAGTAGGGCGAGTTCGGGCGACAAGCGCTCGCCGATCTCGCGAAAACCGGAGAAATACGCCGTATCGCCGGCGTGGTAAACCGAGTGCTTTCCGGCTCGCAGCACGTAGCCTCCGTAACCGCGATGGGAATCCTTGAGAACGCGAGCTCCCCAATGGCGTGAGGGAACGTGCGTGATTTCGAGTGCGCCCTGAAGGTGAGTATTCCACCATTCGAGTTCGACGATGCGCTTGTAGCCCAAGTCGGAGACCAAGTCGAAGACATGATGCGGGACGACCAGGGTAGGGGCGCTTCCGGTCTCGCGCCGCGTCAGGCGAGCGATCGTACGTAAGGACTGGCGATGCAGGTGATCGAAGTGGGCGTGGGTCACGAGCACGACATCGATGGGGGGCAGGTCGTGCAACTTCAATCCGGGCTGGCGCAGGCGCTTGAGAACGAAGAGCCATCTGGCGAAGTTGGGGTCGATCATAACGTTCATCCCACCCATTTGCAGAAAAAAGCTGGAATGCCCGATGAAGGTAACGCCCAGTTCGCCATTCGAGACCAGAAGCGGCTTGTGGGTCTCGCCCGTGCGGGGAGTGACCGCGGAATGCCTTACCAGACGGGTAAACTGACTTGCGCGTTTGCGTAGTGCTGGGTTCTTTAATGAGGACTTAAGCATTACTTCGACCAGTTGCTCCTAACGTGCATCACCGGCCAGTATGATGAAAAAGTGCTACCAAATTGGATGCCGTAGCGACCACTGCGGACGCATATGTTCGGCGGCCGCTTTCGGGGCGTAATTTCCAGTGTATGACAAATGCGGCGCGCCTTGACCGTTACTTTCGTGGTCATTTCTAATCTAGTCTGTTGGGGTGGGCCTGAAGCAACGTTCGCAAGAGCGAAGATTCAGAGGATTTACGGACTCAGTTTCGCGGAAGGAGCAAACTTTCAATGCGCGTAGCTTTTCTTGGACTGGGAATCATGGGGCGGTCGATGGCCGCCAACCTGGCAAAGGCCGGACACGAGGTCGCGATCTGGAACCGCACTCCGGGCAAGGACGTGGAAGGCGCTCGCACCGCGGCTTCTCCGGCGGACGCGGCCAACGGCGTAGACGTCATCTGGATGTGCGTATCCGATACCAAAGCGGTGGAGAGCGTGCTGTTCGGGCCGAACGGCGCGGAGGCGTCGCTGACATCCGGCATGATTATTGCCGACTCAAGCACGATTTCGCCGTCGGCGACGGTGAAGTTCGCGGAGCGGGTGAAGGCGCGCGGGGTGCACTATGTGGACGCTCCAATGACCGGCTCAAAAATTGCCGCGGCCAGCGGAAGCCTGATTTTTATGGTGGGCGGTGATGCGGCTTCGCTGGAGCGGTTGCAACCGCTGTTTCAGGCCATGGGCAAACAGGTCTTCCACATGGGCGAGACGGGCAAAGGGCAGGCGACGAAGCTGGTGATGAACCTGCAGATCGCGCTCATATTTGAAGGCTTCGCGGAAGCGCTGACGCTGGCGGCCAAGCTGGGCGTGGACGTCGAAAAGCTGATCCCGCTGATTCAGGCGTCGATGGTGCGCTCGGGCGTCGTGGAATACAAAGCTCCATTTATTCTGGCGCGCGACTTTTCGCCGAATTTCCCGCTGCGGCTGATGTTGAAGGATATCCACCTGGCGCTGGAAGCCGCCCGCGAAGCGCGGGTGCGGCTGCCAGGACTGGAGGCGGTGGAAGAGGTCTACGATGTAGCCGCCGAGGAAGGGCAGCGCGATCTGGATTACGCGGCGACGCTTACGCTGCTGGAGAAGTGGGCGGGCGTCGAGGTCAAGGGAGCGGCGAAAGGGGCTGCGTAATAAAAGGTCGGACCTGGACGAGATCTGCGGGCGCCCGGCGCCATCAGACAAAGGTGACTGTTCGCGTCCGGACGGCGAGGAGTCCCGTCCCCATGCTCTATTTCTTCGCAAACGACCGGACGTAATTCACAATATTCCAGACTTCTTCGTCTTTGGCGCGGTCGCCTTCGGGAGGCATTTCGCCTTTGCCTTTGCGGATGATGTAGAACCATTCGCCGTCGGTGTGGGCCTTCTGCACGTCGGGGTTGGTGAAGTCGGTGACGTTCTTGATGTCCGAAGCCATGTCACCTTTGCCGTCTCCGCTGGCGCCGTGGCACATGGCGCAGTCGATCGCATACATTTTCTTCCCCTTGGCGAGCGACTCGGGAGTCGGCTTCACGGGATTTTCTCGCTGCACGGCTTCCGGCGGAATTTTATATTCCGGCGCTTTCGCGGGGGGCTGAGTCTGAGCCCCGAGCACACACACGAGAACTAGTTCAGCGAAAACGATCAACAGACTTGCTTGCAATCGATTCTTTTTCAACGGAGACCTCCGTCCGCACTTTGCTTTCAATGCCAAAGCGGAATTCTACGTCTCGCGGTTCCGCGCGCAAAGGTCAATCGTCACCACGCGAAGTATGCAGGATCACGCTCGATACGGTCCAAACCCGGGGAGGAATGCCCCGGCCGGATGCCCTGCGATCGTCTCCAGGGGAAGATGCGTTACGCCCGTAACCCCTTGCCATGGTGAGGATTACACAAGTATTACAAACAATTCCCTGCGCCCTTGGTATTGTCCAATGGGCAGGCGAAATAAGCGGTTTGGAGAAACCTCAATGAGCGAAACAACAACCGAAACTGCGCAGGCGATCGACAGCGGTACCAGCCTGCGCAAAGACCGTGCCGATCATGATGGCTTCAACTGGGGCACCGGAACGGCCATGATTCTGTTTCACGTGGGCGCGATTGCGGCGCTCTTTTTCTTTACCTGGAAGGCTTTCTTTGTAGCAATTTTTCTGTGGTGGATCTCCGGCAGCCTGGGCATCGGCATGAGTTATCACCGGCTGCTGACGCATCGTGGATACAAGACTCCGAAGTGGGTGGAATATTTTCTGACCTGGTGCGCGACGCTGGCGCTCGAGGGCGGGCCGATTTTCTGGGTGGCGACGCATCGTATTCATCACCAGTTTTCGGACGAAGAAGGCGATCCGCATTCGCCGAATGACGGCAAATGGTGGGCGCACATGGGCTGGATCCTCACGGGCAAGTCGATGCACCACGACACGACAACGCTTGCCCGCTACGTTCCTGACCTGACCAAGGATAAAGTTCACGTCTGGCTGACCAAGTATCACTGGACGAGCAACGTGATTGTTGGCGTCATCCTCTATGCCATCGGCGGGTTGCCGTGGCTACTGTGGGGAGTCTTCGCACGCGTCGTAGTAGGGCTGCACGCGACCTGGATGGTGAACTCGGTGACGCATCTCTGGGGAACGCGGCGTTTCGCGACCAAGGATATGTCGACCAACAATCTTCTGGTGGCCCTGGTCACCTTCGGCGAAGGCTGGCACAACAATCATCATGCGCATCCGGTATCGGCTCGGCACGGAATGGCATGGTACGAAATCGACATGAACTGGTATGGCATCTGGCTGCTTAAGAAACTGGGTTTGGCGCGGCATGTCTACAAACTCTCGCTCGACAACCTGCCGCCGAAGCCTGCGCTGGTGCGTGATCTGAACGCGGCGGAGTTGGTTGCGTCGGCGGCGGCGGGAAACGACTAAGGCAGCTCTCAGCTCCAAGCTCTCAGCTCTCAGGAAAGGCTCTTTATCCAGGCCACGGTGGCTGGGTTTGGAGCCTTTTTCAACAGGCACTCACCGCGCGGTCGAAATTCGCTGCGGTCTTTCTCTTTACTATCTTTCTCATTCTCCCCAGACAAGCGGATCACGGCCTGCCTGCGGCCGATGACAGCTTCGCTGGGCTGGCCTCAGTCACCTGGTAATCCTTGTAATCGATGGTCAGGGTGGCTCGTCCTCCGAGCCGGATGTAGCTTACCGATTCGTTCTTCAGAGGAAGCCAGAAGTCTTGGACTTTTTCGTATTCGTGGTGAATCTCGCTTTTCTTCGTCCAGAATGATGGGTTGAGGGCCGGCTCGCCTTCAATGCGAGTCACCGCGAAGTCGGTTCCGTCGACCCACACCTTGCCGCGATAGACGTATTTGGTTCGGGACTTGGGGCGCACCTGCAACACGTATTGACCACCGGTTTTCGACGGCTCGTAGCCCACCAGTTCAAAGTAGTAGTTATCGCGATTCAATTGGGATTGCGCGCTGATCGCCGGCTGGGCCGCTTCTTTTTCGCTTTCGAGCAGCCTCTTGAAAACGCGATCCTGAATCAACTTCGATCCGCTCTCGGAGACGATCTGGAAGTTCTTGGTTGCGGGGCGATCGTAGGTGGCACGGACGGTCATCTCCGCTTCTCGATCTCCGGGGAACCCGCGATAGACGAGGCGGTACACGCGCAGGGACTCGGAGTGCAGAAGCGCCTGGGCGCGCGCCTGATTATTGCGAATGAGTTTGTCCACGACCTGGTCGGCGGAGAGAGGCGCGCCTCGGTTTGATGACTGGGTAACTTGCGTAGTAGTTGAGGTTGCAGAGGGTTGAAGGGCCGCAAGCGCGAGGACAGCAATCACCATTCGAACTTGCGGAACCAGCATACAAACCCAAGTGTAAACTCTCAGGGGCTGTTGATTCACACATCCTGACACGTTCCGCCTCGCCCGCTACAATCTTTCTGTGAGAATCTCCAGCCGGCGCAAGGCGATTGCTTTCTTCCTCAGCTTTGGCGTCATTCTGGCCGCGGTCGCTTTTGCCGTGGGCAGCGGGTGGATCATTCTCAATTGGCGGGAAGGGATCAAGGTCTTCCTCGGCATCATCTTCTTCGGAGCCATCGTTACCGGGCTCGTTCTGAACACCATTTTTCTGGTGCGTGAGATCCGGCGCAACGAGCAGCATGACAGTTTTATCAATGCTGTTACCCACGAACTCAAGACTCCCATCGCATCGATTCGTCTTTACCTGGAAACACTGCAGCGGCGCGAAGTGGACGAGGCGCAGCGGCGCGAGTTTTACCAGTCCATGCTGATCGATACAGAGCGTCTGATGGGAACCGTGGAACTGGTGCTGAAGGCGGGTGCTGCCGGGCAGAAGAAGACTTCAGGACAGCGACTGCCGGTCGATTTCAATTCCCTGGTGCGCGACTGCGTGGAACTGGCGCGGGCGCGTCATCATCTGCGGCCGCAGGATCTGGAGTACCGCGATGCATTGCCCGAGCCAGGGAGCGCGAGGGTGCTGGGCGATCCCGAGGAGTTGCACACCGCGGTTACGAACCTGCTGGACAATGCGGTGAAGTATTCTCCGGACGGAGTCCAAATCGCGGTGGAGCTGAAGGCTCCGGATGAAGAAAGGATTGTGCTGCGAGTGCGCGATCACGGCGTGGGCATTCCGCAGGAGGAGCTGAAGCGCATCTTCAAACGCTTTTACCGGGTTCGCCAGCGCGGACGGGCGCGCGTGAAGGGAACAGGATTGGGATTGTTCATTGTCCGCGCGATCGCGAAGAATCATGGGGGAAGAGTGTTCGCGCAAAGCGATGGAGTGGGGAAGGGAACAACGGTGACTCTGGAGTTGCCGCGGAGAGTCGCATGAGCCGCGTGCTGGTGGTCGAAGACGAGGCGCATCTGGCACAGGGTTTGCGCTTCAACCTGCAAGCCGAAGGACATGAGGTGGAAGTCGAGGGCGATGGTGAAAGCGCGCTTGACCGGCTCCTGGATGCCGCAGAACGGTTTGATGCGGTCGTGCTCGATGTGATGCTGCCGGGCAAGAGCGGGTTCGAAGTGGCCGCTCTGCTGCGCGAGAAGAAGAACTACGTGCCGATTCTGATGTTGACCGCGCGCGGAAGGCCGGAAGACGTGCTGCAGGGATTCGCCTCGGGCGCCGACGACTATCTGCCCAAGCCGTTTGAACTGGCTATCCTGATCGCGCGTCTGGAGGGTCTGTTGCGGCGCAGCGTGTGGATGAGGCAGAGTGCCGGTTCGGGCGCGAACCTGGCCGCGAGTGAAAGTTCCCAGGTTGGCGTCCAGGATGCGGGTGCGAACCGTGCGACTCGCTCGGGGCAGGATCCGGGGCAATTTCCAGCGCCGACCTCCGGTAGAGACGCGGCTGGCTACTCTTCATCCGCGGAGCGGAGGCGGGCGAGCGACAGCTTTACGTTTGCGGGGAAGGCGATTGACTTTGCCGAACTGGAGCTGCGATCGCTGGGGAATACGATTCATCTCACCGTGATGGAAGCGGAGCTTCTGCGCTACCTCGTGCGCAGCGGCGGACGCGTGGTTTCGCGGAAGGCGCTGCTCGAGGACGTCTGGGGATTGCACGAGGACACCGACACGCGCGCTATCGATAACTTTATTGTCCGGTTGCGGCGCTATATCGAAGAGGATCCAGCGCGTCCGAAGCATCTGCAGACGGTGCGCGGAGTCGGGTATCGATTTGTGGCCGAGCCGGAGTGAGAATACTAGTGCTGTTTGGCTGACGAACTGGCCGCCAGTTCGCGGAACAGGCTTAGCAGCGAGGCTGCGGACTTCTGATCGGAGAGATTTTCGAGCGCTACGGTAGCGATGAAATGCGGCGACGTCTGGTTGAATTTCACGCTGACAAAATCCTTGTCACGCCAGGTGGCGAGAGCGTTCACGATGGGAGTGAGTTCAACCGGCCAATTTTCTTTGGTCGTCAAAATCACAGGACCGGGACGGGAAACCATCCACAGACGGGCTTCATGGTTCTGGCTCGGCCTTTTTTTTGCGCCCGTTTGACCGGACCAGCGGTGGCGCATGATGTCGAGACGAAAGCCGGGAGGGAAGCCCATGTCGGCTTCGAAGCTCAGGGTTTCGCGCTGCTCTTGCCAGCGGCTTAGAGCCCATTGCAGAGGCAGCGGGCGCGGCAGCAACTTGATGGTGAGACGCGCTTCCTCAAACCAGCGCGAAGAAAGATGAAGAGTAGCCTTGAGACGGGAACTGCTCGACTGCCAGTTGAGATCGGAGAGACGTCCTTTACCCAGGCACGCAGCCTGTACCCATTGCAGAATGTTCGCTGCTCGCCGGCGGTTATAGCGGACAAACCACAGGTACCAGAGCAGAAAGAACATCACCGCAAAGCTGACGTCGATCAGGACCCAACGCCCCACGCGCTGCCTCTCTGAAAGAATCGTACGTCGGTAAGATGCAAATCCGCAAGTGGAGAAAAAATAAAAAATCCGGGGACGCGCGCGCCTGTTTGAGGGTGGAAGCTATTCCTGCTGCGCGCGACGGTTGGCGGCTTGATCTCCCGAATCCCGCTACAATGGCGGCGTGCCGTTCCACATCCGACCATTCCAGAAGGCAGATTTTGACACGCTCTGGCGGATTGACCAGGCCTGCTTCGATCCGCAACTCGCCTATTCGCAGCGGGAGTTGGCGTTTTACATGGGGCGTCCGGGAGCGTTTTCGCTGGTGGCGGAAGTGCCGACGAACGGGGCGCCCAAGAATCCTGTTAAACATCCCTCGCCCCGCCACAGCGACTCCAAAGACATGCCATTAGCGGGCATCCTCGGCTTCATCGTGGCCGAAGTCCGCCGGCAGAGTGGTCACATCATCACGATCGACGTCATTGCGGAGGCGCGGCGCGCGGGCGTTGGAGCGGGCCTGCTGCGAGCGGCGGAGGCGCGGCTGCGCGACGCCGGGGCGCTGGCAGTGGCGCTCGAAACGCCGGTTAATAATGAAGCTGCGATCCGCTTCTACAAGAATGAAGGGTACTTTGTCGAAAAGACTGTCCGCGGGTATTACTCCAACCAACTGGACGCGCTGGTCATGACGAAAAGCCTGGCGGGGACCGGATAATCGAAACTGGATCGTCAGCTGAGGGTACCCCCCCACCCCCCACGGTATATTAGAATCAAGACTTTACGCGACATTTCCTTTCAAAGTATTCATAAATAAGTAGTTACATGCAAAGTATTCAAAAAAAAGAGGTTAACCACACATCGGGTCTAGTCCGGTCCGAGAGCCCGGCACTCCGGGAGTGCCGGAGGCTCGCCGGTACTGCTCGCCTTATTGTCAAAGAACGCTTTCCGCTTACAGGTTTTCTGCGCTGTTCTTATGGTAGGAGCTTAGTATGCTAAGTCAAGATTTTTCGACGCGCTGATCCTTGATTTGCGAATTGGGGACAAGTTAACCAGCGCAATGTTGCCCAGGATGGTTTCATGAAAATTGCAATTCAAGGGGAGCCGGGTTCTTTCAGCCACGAGGCGGCGCAGACGATGTTGCCGTCCGCGAAGGTTGTGCCTTGCGCAAGGTCGCTGGAAGTATTCGAGCGGGTTACGGCACGGAGCGTGGATGGCGCGGTGGTTCCGATTGAGAATTCGCTGGCTGGGTCGGTGGCGGAACATTTCGATCTATTGTTGAGCCGCGAGGTACACGTTGTGCGGGAATTCCGGCTGCGGATCGTGCACAACCTGATTGCGTTGCCGGGGACCAAGTTGAGTGAGGTGCGGAGAGTATTTTCGCATCCAGTGGCGCTGGACCAGTGTCGCGACCTGTTTGCCGGGAACCGGCGGCTGGAAGCGGTGCCGTTTTACGATACGGCGGGAAGCGTGAAGCATGTTATCGCGGAAAAGCTGGGCGATGCGGCGGGAATCGCCAGCCGGCGAGCGGCTGAGGTATATGGGGGGAAAATTCTCAAGGCCGGCATCGAGGATGACAAGAAGAATTTCACTCGGTTCTTTCTGGTACGCCGAGGGAAAGCGCGGGCGGAATCCGGGGCGGACAAGACTTCACTGGCGTTCAGCACCAAGAACGTTCCGGGGGGCCTTTTCAAGGCTCTGAGCGTGTTTGCTCTGCGCGACATCAGCTTGAGCAAGATTGAGTCGCGACCGATGCGTGGGCGTCCGTGGGAGTACGTTTTTTTTGTGGATTTGCTGTCGGGAGATGACGGGAATTTGCGGAACGCGCTGCGGCATCTGGGGGAGATGACGGATCTGGTTAAGGTGCTGGGGAT
>Ga0181519_10004764_pt1 | contig 10930 bp, 8 predicted proteins | sample PEATcosm2014_Bin_26_FD_121102 | JGI IMG/M metagenome (GOLD analysis project Ga0181519, IMG submission 121102) | Peatland microbial communities from MTU Mesocosm Facility, Houghton, MI, USA - PEATcosm2014_Bin02_10_metaG | ecosystem: Environmental > Terrestrial > Soil > Wetlands > Peat | place... | reverse complement strand
CTCTGCCATTTGGAATCCGCACGCCGGAAGTGGTCCCGTTCCAGGCGAAGACCACATCGCGTGTCCACTCCACTCGCCTGAGATCGGGAAGCTGGCCGTAAGGGGCGTGAAAAACGCGCAGGTCTTTCAGCCGGAGTTGGCTCTTGCAGTCGGTGGCCCAGCCGCTGCTAAATGCCTCCCAAGCCAGAATGTCCACTCCGCGTTCGCCGAGCAGCGACCACAGCGCCATTTCAACCGCGCCCGTATCGGACGCGGGAACGATGCCGAGCTTGTACGCACCGGGAATGCCCAGCACTTTCTTGCTGCGCTCGATCACCTCCGCGAGTTTGTTCTTGCCGATTTTGGCGCGGTGCGATCGCCCGAGCGCCGCGTCCTTGAGCGCGTCCAGGCTCCAACCAGGCCGTTTGGCGCAAGGTCCGGAGGAAAAGCAGGGATTCTTAGGAATTTGAGAAGGCTTCATTGGTAGGGAACTTCTAGCTTATCAGCGTATATTGGTTCTGATGCGAGTTCTGCTTGTTGTTTTATGGGCAACGCTGGCTTGCGCCGCCCAGCCGGATCAGGCAATGCTTCAGGCCGATCGCGCCTTTGTCCGGGCCGCGGCACGCGCGGATAAGGCCGCGCTCGAAAAACTTCTCGACTCGGATTTTACCTGGACGGACTCGGACGGAAAGACCCTGACCAAAGCGGACGTTTTGCGAGATCCGCCTAAGCTCGCGATCGTCAACCAGAGTGAAGCTCAGCTAAAACAATACGCCTATGGCGAACTCGGGGATGTGCAAGCGAACCTCGGCAGAACGCACGTGCTGCGGGTTTGGGCGAAGCGCCCGGCAGGCTGGACGGCCATGGTCTATCAGGAAGTGTTGTCGCTGGATGCGCCGCCTTCCTTCGCGCCAGGAGCGGGGAACGATTGCGAGAACCCCTGCAAGACCGTCCCGTACCAACCGAAGAACGAAGCCGAGCGGCAAGTGGTGACAGCGTATTCGAAACTGGAGACGGCGGCCATGGCCCACAATTCGGCGGTCTTCTCCACGCTGGTGGCGGATGAGTTCGTGGCGGCAAGCTCGAATAGCAATAAACTCTACGACAAGCGCGGCCGGATGGAAGACTTCGACCACTCGAAGATGGCGGGCGTTGCTCCCACGCCGCTTCTGGCGGCCCGCATGTTCGATTTCGGCGACGTGGTTTTGATGACCTCGGAGCATCAGCCCGATCGGGGAAAGCCGCTGCACGTTACTCGAGTGTGGGTCAAGCGCGATGGAAGCTGGATGGAAACGTTGAGCTATCAAACTTCCGTCGCTGCCGGCCCCGCCACGCCGCAAGGGCCGCTGCCGCTTGCCACCCAGATGCGGCAGCCTCTCCTAACCGAGGACACGGTCAAAATATCCGAGCATGTCTGGGCCATCCTGGGATTTCCTAACATCGCCATTATCGTGGGCGATCGCGCCACGCTGGTGGTCGACACCGGCCTCGGGCCGCGCAACGGAGCCACGGTGGCGCGCGTGGCGGCCAGGCTTTCCAAGGGTCCCAAGCTTTTCCTCACCACCACGCATTTTCATCCCGAGCACGCCGGCGGTGAACCGGGCTTCCCGGCGGGTACCATTCTGATCCGCAATACAGTGCAGCAGCAGGAAATGGAACAGCACGGCCTTGAAATCGTCGAGCGCTTCCGTAACATGTCGGCGCAGAACGCGGAATTGCTCAAGGATCTTCACCTTCGTACTCCCGACATTCTTTTCCAGGACCAAGCCAAGCTCGACCTGGGCGGCGGCGTAACGGCTCGGCTGCTGTGGCTCGGCGCAGGCCACACCAAGGGCGACGAGCTGACGTTCGTCGAACCCGACCGAACGCTGGTCTCGGGCGATATCGTGCAGAATAAAGTGGTCCCCGGCATTGCCGCCGATGGAGGAACGTCGTCCAGTTGGATCGCCGTTCTCGACAAACTCGCCGCGCTTAACGTGCGGTACGTTCTGCCGGATCACAGCCCGGCCGGCGACGGCTCGTTGATTGCTTCCGAGCGGAGCTTTCTCAGCGATGTTCAGGCGCGCGCGCTGGCCCTCCAGCGGCAAGGCACTTCGGCGGAGGATGCCGGCAGAGAGCTCAGCCTCGAGTTAAAGAACAAATATGCGGACTGGCCGAGTACGAACGTAACGGGCCTAGTCCAGCGCATCTACGCCGAGGCCCATTAAACCGATCGGCAGGCTGCAGCGAGCGCGCCAGCCGGCGCGCCTTGGTCACTGCGCCAGAAGGTCTGCCATTGTCGAGAGTCCTCGTCCCGCGCTGTCGTCGGGGTAATAGCGTAACTCCGGACAATTGCACTTACAGACGATATCCCGTGTCCACGGTTCGCGTCTTTCCTCCGCCAGCTTCTGAAGAACAAAATTCAGCTTTTGCGTTGTCAGGTGAGGCGCGATGTTGCCCAGCGCCCACGCCCTGGGGGCGAATCGAGACCAGTGCGCCCGGAAATAAAGCAATGCATCCGCTAAGTCATGCTCCGCGATCAGCCGCCCGGTTTGTGGAGTGAAGTGCGTCAGCGGAATGCCAACGTGATTCTCCAGCGCCAGCCCGGGCACGCCGGCGAAGAACCCTTCAAAGAGCGAGCGATTGCTACCCTCCTGACGAGACAACAGGACGTTGACTTTGGACTGGTTCAGAACCTCGTTAACGGCCGCTGGTTCCAGGTCCTCGAATACGGTTACCTGGCGCCCGAGATGGAGTTTCCGCATCACCGCCAGGATCGGCTCCCGATCGGTGTCGCCGGGTATGTTGGGAGCAACGAAGGCCACTCGAAAGGACGGATCGCCGATGCGCTGAAGCGCGCGCAACAACACATGATGGCGTTTCAACAGCGTCCATCTGGCCACCATCACAGCATCAAACGGCTTTTCCCGTCCGCCCAGAGGGCGAAAGATCCTGGGGTCCACCCAATCGCCGGCGCCGGCGGGGAAAGGCCGCAGGTTCGAGTTCAGGACAACCAGAAACCGATAGTCCGCTTGGCAAGGCGCCAGCACGATTATGGGATGCTGGCGAAAAATGCAGAATGACAGCAGCTTGCGATTTGCATACGCGGACCAGCTTGGCTCCAAGATCAGGTTGTAGCGCTCCAGGATTGGGAGCATTTTCGCGCAGCGCCGGAACGAATCCAAACGCTCCGTGTTCTTGAGCAGAAGTGCACCTCTTTCCACGACGCGGCCGCCCTCATATCGAGGGGTTTTCAGCACCAGTCCCGCCATTTGAGAGGCCGTGAGGTCAATCCGCTCGACACAAGTTTGCCGGGCGGCGAGGGACTCCACCAGTTCAGCGGGCGCAATGGCCCGCTTCAGACTCCGCTCAATCAGCCTGTTCAGCCCTACATTGAAAGGGCCGCGGCTCTGCCCGATCCGCAACAGGATACAGTGGGACCTGCATAGCAGCGAGAGGGACCATGCAGGCCTCCAATGCCTCAGGACGTTGGATAGGGCGAAGCATAACAGGGATGCGGGCCACCCTACCAGCGGATGGAAAAGTAAATCGAACCACCAGATGCGCAAGGCGTAGACGAATCGGCGGATCAGAAACATCAGTTTCGAGATCGGGCCTCGTGCGTTTGTTGCGGTGCCGCTCGGATCCAGGGGCGCGCGCACCAGCGGCGCAGATAGCCCGCTGGAGCGACAATCTGAGACAGCCCCACCAAGAGCAGGAGCGGAACAACGCGCAAGCCGCGAGCCTGGGCTAGCACGTACCCCGGCATGTCCCGGTAGAACGGCCACCCCGCGACTGGTGCGCGCTTTTCGCCGCGCGCGATTTCGTTAAAAATGAATGCACCCCCGCCATAATCGAGATGCTGAACTAGAAATGCCCGCCAGGTCAGCGCATGGAAATGATGCATGATTGCATCCGGCGCATAGACAATGCGGCCGCCTCGCCGCCGCCAGCGCGAGCACAACTCGCGATCCTCGGCGCCAGCGAAAGGGAATCTGGTATCGAAGCCACGAATCTCAAGAAAGCGGATTCTGGGAACTGCCAGATTGTTTGACGCGATAAAGAATGCGTCATTCCAGTCCGGATTCCAACGAAGATATAGGTACTGAACCACCAACTGGCTGGCAGTGGAAAACAGATTTCCCGGCTGCCCGTTGAGCGTTCGGCCCCCCATTGCGCAGCCTGGATGCGCCGCACCGCACCTTGCCAGGGCATCCAGCCAACTTGGGTCGGGACGGCAGTCATCGTCTACAAAAGCTACGTAATGCCCACGGGCGGCGGCAGCGCCGGCGTTTCGGGCCAGTGCTGGACCGGAATTGCCCTGCCACAGCAATGTGAGGTTTATGCGGCCAAGATAGGGAATCAGCAGAGCCTCTAAGCTGTCCTCGCCGCCGTCGTCAACTACGATAACTTCGAAACGCGCCGCGGGATACGTCAGTTGGGAAATTGCTTCCAGGCACTGGATCAACAACCGGGGGCGATTGTACGTCGGAATTACCAGCGAAAAATCGATTTCGCCCGGCGTGCTCCAGAAAGCGCGAAGGAGTTCGCGCGCATGATTGCTTGCGCATCTCTCGGATTCCGAGGCTGTCGTAGCGAGCTCCGGAGTCCGCGGAACCACGTGCATTTTCCTAAAATGTAGCATGCCCTTATGTACGCCCGGTTCCTGGCTCTACCGGCGCGCGTCGCTTTCGTGGTTGTCCGATCCGGCATTGATCCGGCAATTACCGCGGCTTTATCGTCTTTTTGCCTGTTACTGCGCCGCACCGGGATATCATCCGATCGGCGCCGAGGCGCTGTTGCGCGGCGTCATCGCGATGGAACGGCTCACCTCGCTGCGGGATGGAATCATCCCCTTGCATATCGGCGAATTCAACGTGTTCCTGGACCTTTGGGATCCGCGCTTTCTGCGGATTCCGCTTGAACTGAGCGAAACGCCGCGGCTTCTAAATTACTTCCTTAAGCCGGGAGACACCTTCATCGACGCTGGCGCCAACCACGGCACGTTCTCGATTGTCGCGGCCGGTCTGGTGGGCACGGAAGGTCTGGTGGTCGCCATCGAGCCGCAACCGAGGCTGGCCGGCCTTCTCCGGAAATTGCTCGCGCAGGGTCCCTCTAGATTCCAGGTTCATCAAATGGCCTGCGGCCAATATTCGCGGGATGCAGCGGACTTTTACATTCCCGCGGCGACGTCGGGCTCCGCTAGTCTGTTCCCCGATTACTCCGCCCGGTGTCATCACAGGAGTATTCAGGTAGCGACGCGCACGCTAGACGAGTTGATCGATTGGCGACGCCTAACCGGCCGAACCTTTATCAAACTCGACATCGAGGGGAGCGAATTGTCCTGTCTTCTCGGCGCCCGCCAACTTATACGGGCCGCCGCCCCTACGCTCATGTTGGAGATAAATCCTAGTGCGATGCGCGGCGCGGCCACCACGAAAACGGCGTTGGTCGAGACATTGCTCCATCTAGGTTATGAACGATTCGTCACTCCGGACCAATTGGAATTGCCGCGTTCGCTCACCAACGAAGTGCAGGACGGAGACGTCATCGTGTTGCCTGAATCGCCGAAGCCTTCGGGCCGCGCCCATTGCTTGTAAGCTTTACAAGGCCGCATGGCTCGGGAACCGCCTGCCAGACTCGGTTTTCCTGCCTCCTTGACGCTAGGCTGGTATCCGTAATACACTCCTGTAGGCTACCAAAAGGTCACTGCATGGACCATGAAAAGGCTGATGTCCTCCACGGCTCTCTCGGGCTGATGCTGCTTCGGACTTTGGATACCTTGGGCCCGCAACACGGGTGGGGAATCGCGCGCCGCATCGAGCAGATCAGCGGGGATGCGCTGGCGCTGAATCAGGGCACGCTCTACCCGTCGCTGCTGCGCCTGGAACAAATGGGATGGGTGGCCTCGAAATGGGGCACCTCCGATAATAATCGCCGCGCAAAATTCTACTCCATCACGCGGGCCGGTAAGAAGCAGCTCGCCGCGGAAGCCGAGAACTGGGAGAGGATCTCTGACATTCTCGGCCGTTTTCTCAAGCCGTCGCGTTTGCCCAAACCATCCAAGGAATCCCTATGACAGCCATCCGCGTATTCTTGAGGCGGCTTGGCGGTCTCTTTCGAAGCGAGCGCCTGGAGAGCGACATGGATGCCGAATTCGAGTTTCACCTCGAAAACGAAGTAGCCGAAAACCTCCGCAGGGGGATGAGCCCAGACGATGCGCTGGCAGCGGCCCGGCGTCGGTTCGGAGGGGTTTCGCAGATGAAGGAAGCCTACAGGGACGCTCACTCGCTGCCGTTTTTGCAGGTCTTTTGGCAGGATTTGCGCTTCGGCTCTCGCATGCTCCGGCGCAATCCGGGCTCTTCGATTCTCGCCATTCTTTGTCTGACCATCGGCATTGGCGCAACTACCGCAGTGTTCAGTTGGATCGAGGGCGTTCTGCTTCGTCCGTTTCCGGGTGTCGCGCATCAGGAGCGGATGATGGCGGTGGCCGGAACCTTTCGCGGCGTTTCCGGCGCGCCCGGGGACTCGACCGATTTATCGTGGCCCGATTTCCAGGATTTTGAGAGGAACTGCAAGCTTTTCGATGCCTTCATCGTGGATCGAATCACCGGGGTTACGCTAGCCATCGGCGACCGCGCCGATCGTACCAGAGGGAGCGTTGTTTCGGCCAACTATTTCGACGCGCTCGGCGTCCGCCCCATCCTGGGGCGAGGGTTCGAACCCGCCGAAGATTCCGGCCGTAATGCTCATCCCGTGGTTGTCATCAGCTATCAGATGTGGAAAGAGCGCTTCCATGGCGATCCGGCGATCATCGGCAGAGCGCAGATGCTCAATGGCATGCCGCACACCATTATTGGCGTCGCGCCGGAAGGCTTTTATGGAACCTTCGTCGGCTGGGCGATGCAGTTCTGGGTCCCGGTATCCATGCAGGAACGATTCACTGGAGGTGTATACCAACTCGAAGACCGAGGTGCGCCCTGGATTGAGGGTTTCGTGCGGCTCAAGCCGGGCGTCACCCCCAGCAAGCCCAGGCGGAGATATCCGCGGTTGCGAGCCTCTTGGAGCACGATTATCCGGCCACCAACCGCGGCCGGGGCGCGAGACTGTTCCCTTTGTGGAAGACTCCGTTCAACAACGCGGGCACCATGTTCCCCACGCTGTCTGTCGCGCTGGCGGTGGTGTGCTTCGTGCTCCTGATCGCTTGCGCGAATGTCGGAAACCTGCTGCTGGTAAAAGCATTCGGACGGCGGCATGAGATGACGATAAGGATAGCGGTCGGCGCCGGACGCGGACGCCTGCTGCAACAACTGCTCACGGAGGGACTGATCCTCGCGGCAACCGCGGCGGCGTGCGGACTCCTGGCCGCACACTGGTGTCGCAACCTGCTCCCGCTGCTGCTCCCGTCGCGAGGTGGCGTGATGATGAGGCTGCCCGGCGAGATCGATTGGCGCGTGCTGGTGCTGAGCACGGGCGTTTGCCTGATGTCGGCCGTTTTCTTCGGACTGGTGCCCGCGATGCAGAGCAGCAAGATTGACCTGGTCTCGGCGCTGAAGGCGGAATCGGGCGGGGTAGTGGGCGGAAGCCGTCGAGCGGTACTGCGCGCGGGTCTGATCGTCGTGCAGGTATCGCTGAGTTTCGCTCTGCTGGTCGGCGCGGGACTCCTGCTCAAGAGTCTGCGCGCGATTCAAAACACCAGCCCCGGTTTCACCACTCACGGGGTGCTGACTACCTCGGTCGATTTGACAGCCGCTGGATACGATACCGAGCGCGCCAGGAATTTTCAGGACGCGCTGGCGGATCGCCTGCAATCACTCGGTGGTGTGCAATCGGTCGCGTTCGCGCGAGTGACGTCGTTCGGTTATAACGGTTATTCTTCCGCTCCCATCGCTGTTGACGGTTACGTAATTGCGCCGGATGAGGACGCTACGGTGGAGTACAACGAGGTCGGCCCCGGGTATTTCGCTACGATGGGCATCCCATTGGTCCAGGGCCGCGAGTTCACCCGCGCGGACAACGAAACCGCGCCGTTGCGCGCGGTGGTGAACGAGTTTATGGCGGCCAAATACTGGCGCGGGCGTAGTCCTGTGGGCAGCCGCCTGCAGGTGAAAGGACGCTGGATGCAGGTGGTGGGCGTCGCGAAGATGTCAAAGTACCGGAACCTGGCGGAGGCTCAGAAACCATTCTTCTACATGGCGATGCGCCAGAATTCCAACGGCTTGAATCTGAACATCCGAACATCGCTCTCGGCCGAAGCCATGACCCAGGCTTTGGTCCGCGAGATCCATGCCCTGGACGCGAACCTTGCGCCAAGCGAGGTGATCACTATGCAGGAGCAGGTGGACCGGACCACGGCGGTCGAGCGCGTCGCGGTGATGATGCTGGGTGTATTCGGCGGATTAGCGTTGCTGCTCGCCGCCATCGGATTGTACGGAGTGCTGTCGTACATGGTTTCGCAGCGGACCCGGGAGCTGGGGCTGCGGATGGCTCTGGGCGCCAGCACATCGAATCTATTGGGGCTCGTGCTGTCCCATGGACTCGCGTTGACAGCGGGTGGGGTGCTGCTTGGCGCGGCCGCGGCGCTGAGCTTGACGCGCCTGATGGGAAACCTGCTCTACAACGTGAGCCCGCGCGATCCACTGGCGTTCGGATCGGCCTTCGTGGTGATGGCGATGGCAGCGCTGACGGCTTGTATCCTGCCGGCGTGGAGGGCAGCGCGCACTGACCCGGTCCGCGCGTTGCGCCAGTGAGTGCCGCCCGGCGCACTCATTGCTTGTAGACTTTCCCATCCTTCATCACGAACCGCACGTGTTCCAGAAGGCTCACATCCCTTAGCGGGTCGCCGGACACGGCAATCACGTCCGCATACTTGCCCGGCTTGATGGACCCCAATTCGCTGCCGCGTCCCAGCAGATCGGCGGCAGCCGAGGTGGAGGACTGGATGGCCTGCATGGGCGTCATCCCATACTTCACCATCCAAGCGAACTGTTTGGCATTCTCTCCGTAAGCGCACACTCCGGCGTCGGTGCCGAAGGACATCTTTAGCCCGGCTTTCACTGCCTTGCGGAAATTGTCGCGCTGCAGTTGTCCCAGCTGGCGGTCATGCTCCAGGAAGTCCTGCGGAGTTTTCCCGTTCTTGCCGTCTTCCTGAATGCATTCCTCATCGTAAATGTCCATGTCCAGGTAGGTGCCGCGCTGCTTGGCCAGGGCGAGCCCTTCGTCGTCGATCATGGTGGCGTGCTCTATCGACGCGACGCCGGCGCGAATTGCGTTCTTGATGCCATCCGGAGAATGCGCGTGGGATTCCACTCGCAGTCCGAAATGACCGGCTTCGTCCACCGCGGCCTGCAACTCCTCCAGCGTAAACTCCTGCGACTTGGGATTGCTGCCATGCGTCAATACGGCGCCCGAGGAAAGCACTTTGATATGGTCGGCGCCATCGTGCGCCAGCAAGCGAACCTTTTGCCGAACTTCCCAGGGGCTATTGGCTTCTCCGTAATGGAAATCCCAGGGTAGTTGAATGTCGGGCGCAAAGCCGGTCATCGCGCCCGCGCCGCCGGTGATGGTGATGTAGGCTCCCGCCACAAACATACGAGGCCCGATGATATCTCCGCGGTTGATGGCATCGCGCAGCGCCACATCGTTCAAGGCCCGGTACACGCCGACATCGCGCACCGTGGTGAATCCGGCCTCGAGCGTCACGCGCGCGTTGGGCACCGATTCCAGAACCACGCGCGAAGCGCTCTTGGTCAATTGAGAAATCGGGTCGCCGCCTCCGTGCGCTCCGTCCGCCAGGTGCGTATGGCAGTCGATCAAGCCCGGCAACACCGTCAGATTCGAAAGATCGATGATGGCGGCGCCGGAAGGAATTGCCAGGCCTCGGCCGACCGCTTCAATTTTGCCGGCGCGAATGAGGATCACCTGATCGGTTAGCGCTGCGCCCGCATCGGGATCGATCAGGCTGCCGGCTTTAATCGCGGTCACCTGCGCGGCCATCGACATGCACCCGGCCAGCATGCCGATGATGAAGCTCGGTGTCTTCCTCAAGTCGCCAAACCGAGCTAGGCCGATGCCACCGGCGCCGGCAATGTCAGAAACGCCCGCATGGCGTGCCAGAATAACTGCCGGTTCAATCCGGAAACCACCGAGTGCGCCATGCCCGGAAGAATGATGAACTGGCGGTCGCCATTGGGGAGCTGCCTGAAGAAATCCACCAGGTCGTCGACGGTCGCGATGCCGTCGTGCTCGCCGCGAATCAGCAACACGGGCGCCAGCACCTTCGCCGGATCGACCAAAGGCAAGTGCGCGGTCATGTCGAGATAGGTGCCGGTGGGAACCTGATCGCCAAACTTGAGCTCCTGATCGGCCAGGAACTCCCCGATCGCCGGATCGGAAGTGCCCGCCTTATCGCGAGTGGAGATACTGCGGATCATGTCGCGATCCCGCAACCGGAGATTGTGCGTGCGGTAGTAGTCCAGTTGCTTGGCTCGCGCGGCGAGAGTGGGCGAGTCCGTCCCTTTATAGGTGAAGGCCCCAAGGACCAGGCGATCGATGCGCTCCGGCCGCGCCATAGCGTAGGCCCCGGCTCTGAGCGCGCCGGAAGACTCGCCGAACATATGAATCTTCGACCGGCCCGTTTCGCGCATCACCACTTCCATTCCGGCTTTGAGATCCTCAACCCCGCTGGCGACATCCGAGTTGCCTTCCGTGCGGCTGGATCGGCCGTAGTTCTCATGGTCCATGGTCCACACGTCGAATCCGTATTGAGCGAACGTGTTCATGACCGAGTATTCGCCGTGCCCAGGAACCGTGAGGTCGAAGCTGGGCCGCGAGGAAATCGACGAGCCGTGCACCAGGAAAAGAACCGGGAGCGCTGCTTGTCCTGCCGCCGGCGCGCCCAGGCGCTTTCGAAACATGTAGAGCGACACGTCGCCCTTCTTGGCCCAATATTCGCCGCTCCAGATTTTAGCGG
>Ga0181519_10004761_pt1 | contig 10932 bp, 7 predicted proteins | sample PEATcosm2014_Bin_26_FD_121102 | JGI IMG/M metagenome (GOLD analysis project Ga0181519, IMG submission 121102) | Peatland microbial communities from MTU Mesocosm Facility, Houghton, MI, USA - PEATcosm2014_Bin02_10_metaG | ecosystem: Environmental > Terrestrial > Soil > Wetlands > Peat | place... | reverse complement strand
TCGCGCGTCCGCTCCACCCGCGGATCACGCAACTCGGCAAAATACTTCAGGGGATTATCCATCTCCCCATCTCAACAAGCCAAACCTGCTCTGCATATAGCAATTAAGATGCGTTTGCCCTGGGCGCGATGGTGAAGACAGGCGGCTCGACAATCCCTACGCCTGTCAGCGTCACCTGATGCGGCGATCCGATGGCGTTGTTGGCTACTGTAACAGTCGCGGAGAAGCTGGCAACGGAGGCCGGAGTGAACGTCACGCTGATGGCGCAACTTGCTCCCGCTGCGAGCGACGCGCCGCAGGTATTGGTCTGAGCAAAATCAGCAGGGTTGGTCCCGGTAATTGCGATGCCGGTGATTGAAAGCGCCGCCGTGCCGGTGTTCTTCAGCGTTGCGATTTGTGCGGGACCGGTGCCCCCGACGCCGACGCTTCCGAAACTGATCGACGCAGGGGTTAGAACCGCAACGGGCGCTGGAGCGGCGGTTCCCGAGCCGCTCAGCGCTACCGTGTGCGGCGAGCCGCTTGCATTATCAGTTACCGCAAGGGCTGCACTGAAGCTCGCGACCGTTGTCGGAGCAAAGGTGATGGCGATATTGCAGCTTGCTCCTGCGGCCAACGTCGCGCCACAGGTGTTGGTCTGGGCAAAGCTGCTTGCGTCCGTGCCCGTGAGCGCAATGCTGGTGATCGAGAGCGTAGCAGCGCCGGTGTTGGTCAGCGTCACCGTCTGCGAGCCGCTGGTTGTGTTCACCGTCTGGTTGCCGAATGAAATCGACGGTGGCGTCAGTGTCAACGCTGGATAGACAAATGTGTAAGTCGCAGTGGCCGTCGCGCTCTGTGCGTATCCAGTCGCGGTGGCGATGGCGTTCAGCGTCTCATTGCTGCTGACGGTGATCGCGCTGGTGTATTTCGTGGAAGCGGTCGTCGGTGCGGAGCCATCGGTGGTGTAGTAGATCGTCGCGCCCGCGGTTGCATCGGTGATCGCAACGGATTGGCTTGCGGAGTAGCTCCCCGTGCCGGGCGTAATGATTGGGGTGGTTGTTGCAGGCCCTGTGCCGGTGCCATTCAACGAGAGCGTCAGGGTTTGGCTCGGCAGAGAGGTTCCACTCACATAGGTGATGATGCTTGCCGTGCCTGTGTAACTGGTTGCTGCCGCCGGCTTGAAGGTCACCTGCAACTGGCAACTTGCGCCCGGCCCAGTAACAGTTGCACAAGTGCCATATGTAACCGTGAATGCGGGATTGTCCACGCTGATGCTATAGATCGTTGAGGAGTAGTAGGACCCCTCGTTGGTCATGGTCACGGGCAGTGTAGCGCTGGTTCCCGCGGCCTGCGACGGAAACACCAGCGGGTTCGGGCTCAGCACGTCGTAGCTGCCGTCTGAGGTGCCTGTCAACAGGATCGTCTGCGTCACATTACTGCCGTTGAGCGAGTTCGACTGAACCGTGATCGTTCCGGAAAACGTCCCTGGGTGTCCTGGCGTGAAGGTGGTTGTAACAAGGCAAAGAGCACCCGGATTGAGTGCCATGCCGGAGATGCAATCGTTGGGTTGCGTGGAGTCAACGCTGAATCCGGCACCTGTCAAAGTGAACGAAGAGATCGTCAACGGCTCATTGCCGCCGTTGTAGATGCTGGCCGTGGAGTCCTTCGCGGAACTTGTCGAGCTCACCTGGCCAAAATCAATTGTCTCCGTGGTCGAGCGGTTGAAGACATCCAGGTTGACATAGTTGGAAACGAAGACGGTGCCGTCTGAGCCAATGGAGACGCCCAGCGGTGAGGAACTCTTATCGATCTCAGCAATGGGCGCGGAATAATTTGATGCCGGCAACTCGGCGACACCCCCGGTCGGCTCGTATCGGGTGGCGTAGAGCGTGTCCGCTGCGTCCGCCGCCAGGCCATCCGAGGCACCCAAATTGTTGACCTGCGATTGCACTCCGCCAGCGGTGACCTCATTGATGGTGTACCCGCCCACAAAGGCGTTGCCCTGGCTATCCACGGCGATGGTGAATGGTTGATTCACTATCGGACTCAGGAGTTCCTGATAGTTGCTGGTTCTATCCGCGTTGAATTCGTAAAGCGTAACGTTGCGTGCTGCCTCATCGACGATATAGAAGTTCCCCAAGCCGTCTACGGTTCCTGGATACCAACTGGTGTCGGTTCCTGAGTACGGGATGACATACGTTTCCTGGATGCCCTGCACCGTATCGTAGGTCGTTACAGTCTTGGACTCGCCGAACAGATAAAGCACTCCCGCGCCATCGATTCCAATCGTCCAGAAATACGGATGGCTCGCCAGCGGGATTTGGGAGACTACGCCAGCCTTGGTAACACTCAAGAGGAATGAATTCCCGCCTGCCGGCAGCAAGTAAACGGTCCCGTTTTCGTCCGTCACCGACTGATAAATGTAGTAGGAAGTGCTGAGGCCGCTGCTTGGGATGCTGGTAGTAAACGCGCCTGGCTGTACGAGTGACATGGGCCCTTGGCCAACTCCGTTCAGGAGCACTGTCGCCAGCCGTGCACTCCCGTTCATCAGGAAGATCGCGTCCTTGAGGGTTCCCGGAAGCGTCGGCTGGAAGGTGACAGAGACTGTGCAGGTCTCCGGCCCCCCGCCCGAACAGCTCACCGCACCCAGCGTGTAGTCGTGCCCATAGTGCAATGTTGCGGTTGGCGTGAAGCTGCCCGCGTATCCTGAGACCGTGAACGAGGCTGTCAGCGTCTGAGCCGACCCGGCGCTCACGCCGATCTGCGCGGCATTGAACGAGAGAAAGGTCGCCGCAGGGATGGCCGTCTGGGCGAGTCCGGGCGTCGCCAGACCTGCCAACAGCAGGACTGCGACGTAAAAAGCTCGTAAATAGGCAAGCCATCTTGCAGCAGAAGCCGAACAGTTCGGTCCGGGGAAATCACTTCTGCGTGGATAGGGAGAAGGCGCGGCTTGCCCAAGCAAGGAACAAGCCAGGGTGCAAAGATCTGGGAACCGAATCATGGGGAACCTCAACAGGAAGCTTTGGGAAGCTCGATTGTTCCCATTTCCACACGACATTCCTGTCCCGTCAAATTAATTGCCCATCAAGCGATTGTTAACAGGTAAATTTATGTTTATCTGTGCATTAAGGACGAATCCGCACGAATGTTATCTGCGTCTAATGGTATGAACTTTGCGGGTTCCCCTTTTGATCCTCTACAAAAAATGCCAGAACTGCGTACATCACCGAGAAGTTTTACCTTCGCGGACTTCATCCTGAGTCCTGCAGACGGCACTCTTGTGCACCGAGGCCACAAGATTCGTCTGCAGGACCAGCCGTTGCGCCTGCTTGTGCTTCTGGTCGAGCGGTCTGGCGAGGTGGTCACAAGGGAGGAGATTCAGGCTCATCTTTGGCCGGAAAACACCTACGTCGAATTTGACAAGAGCCTGCGCGTAGCGGTGAACAAGGTGCGCGAGGCGCTACGCGATTCTGCTGATCGGCCAAGCTATGTTGAGACGGTTCCGCGGCGGGGGTACCGGTTCATCGCACAGGTTACCGTAAGATCTGATGAACCTCCCTCCGCTTCGCAGACTAATCCGGCCCAAGCCGTAAGCGCCGGAGAAGCGCCTCCTCCTCATGATGCCGCACCAACGTCTACGGGGGCAGTCGTGCGTGCAGGTACCGGCCACAAATGGATTATCATTGGGGCTTCCGCAGTGCTGGCGATTTCTATCGCCATGGCGGCCTTTTATCGCACAAGACCAGCTCAACCGACCCAGGATGTCTCCGCCCATCCTGTTTTGCGTCGATCAGTTGCTGTAGTCGGGTTGCAGAATCTGACAAGCAACGCCAGCGACCGCTGGCTATCGACTGCCCTAGGGGAGATGCTCTCCTCGGAACTCGCCGCTACGGATAGTCTGCGGGTTATTCCAAGCGAGGAGATCGCACGTGCCGGGCTCGCCGAAGCGCCCGTAACTACACCCTCTCACGAAACACTTGCCCGCTACGCGCATCAACTCGGCGCGGATATCATCGTCTACGGCTCATTCGCCGTCACGCATTCTCCTCACCCTCTAAAGTCTGGTGACCCACTCCGCCTTGATCTCCGAGTTGAAAACTTCGCCTCAGACGCTCCATCGCTCGTGCTCGTTAAGACCGGACAAACCTCCGGCCTTTTTGGTCTGGTGACCGAGAGTGGCGTCGACATTCGTCAGCGGCTGGGCCTGGAGTCTCTCTCGCAAGAAGCGTCCAACGAGGTGCGCAACTCCTTGCCCCTTGATGCAACAGCGGCGCAGTTCTATGCGGAAGGGCTCAATCGGCTGCACCTCTTCGATGCTCTTGGGGCGAGGGAACTTCTTGCGAAAGCCGCCAAGATCGAGCCAGATCACGCAGGCACGCATCTGGCACTCTCCGATGCGTGGAGCGCTCTCGGCTTCGATGCTGAATCGCGGGCGGAGGCTGAACGCGCAGTTCAGTTAAGTGCCAAGCTCCCCCGCCAGCAAGCCCTGGCCATGCAAGGAAAGCTCGCACTTCGAACCAGCGATGGGACACATGCTACCGACCTCTTTAGGACCCTATTTACGTTTTACCCAGACAACGTTGACTATGGATTGAATCTGGCTGCAGCGCAGGACTTGGCCGGGCACACGCCGGATGCATTGGCTACCTTGAGAGCAATAAGTTGGAAGGGAATTCCGGACGTGGATACAGCGCGTATTGAACTGCTGCGGTCCAGGTTCGACTTGTTCCTGGGGGACTTCAATGGGGCACTGGCGAGTTCAGAGAAGGTTGACCAGATCGGCCAGAGCCTGGGCCTGAACCTGATTCGGGCGCAGGGCCTGCAACAAAAGGCCTCCGCGTTGGAGCGTCAGAGCAAAGCGGCGGAATCACTGGCGTCTGCGGCTCTGGCTCAAGGCTTTTACAAGTCCGCAGGGGACAAGCGGGGCGAGGCAACTGCCTTGCTCATGAGCGGTGATGTCCAATATGACACCGGAAAACTTCCCCAGGCGCAAGCGACCTTTGAATCGGCTCTCACTCTTTACCGCGCCGTGGGTCACAAGCGCGGTTCAGGAAACGCTCTGGAGCGCATTGGCAACGTGCGCTACGATCAGGGAGCACTGGCTGACAGCCGAAGGTATTACTCCATGGCCCTCGACATCTACCGTGAACTGCACCTGGACGGCAGTATTGCTTCAGCAGTAGGCAACATTGCCAACGTTCAGGATTCCGAAGGAGACATCGCCGGGGCACTTCGGTCGAACGAACAAGGTCTCGCGATCTTTGAAAAGACCGGAAACCAGCGCGGGGTTGCGGTCACTCTTTCGAATATGGGTAACTTGGAAATGGAACGCGGAACGCTGGAACAGGCGCAGCAGGACTACAAACGCTCTGAAGAGATCAACCGCAAAACAGGCTACAAGCGCGGCGAGGCCTCTGCATTGGCCGGACAGGGAGACGTTCTCGTTGCACAAGATGATCTGACGGGCGCCGTCCATCTCATCCGACAGGCCATGAAGCTCCTGGAAGGAACCGAAGAGCCCGAGGCACAGACAAGTGTGTATTCCTCGCTCGGAGTAGCCGAGTTGCTCCAGAGCCAGCCCCAGGCCGCAATCAACGACCTGCAGCGTGCTGCCGATCTGGCCTCTCAGCGCGGTGATCACGGCAACGCATCCCTGAGCCTTTCATGGCTGGCCCGAGCCCAGGCCGCCCAAGGCGATGGCGCCAAGGCTATCGCCACTGCACACCGCGCCATCACCGAAGCACAGAACCAACTCTCACCTCAGATTCAAGTGATCGCCGCGCTTGCTCTGGCACGAATCCAAAGCAAATCTGAACCTGCCGCAGCCAGCGCAAAGTCGTTACAATCGGCTGAGGAGACGGCTCAGCGCTATTCTTATGCTCCCCTGGCGCTTGAAGCTAGAATTCTGTTGGCTAGGATTCAGTCAAAGTCGAATCACCGGCGACAACAACTGAATGCACTTGCCCAAGAAGCAGCAGGCCGCGGTTGGAAGCAACTCGCCGCGGATGCCCGCGCCACGGACAAATAGCGAGACTCAGTCTAGGACCGAGAATCCATCGAGACGGTTAGAGTATCTCCCAATCGCCCTCGAAGCCCGAATCCTGCTGGCGCGGGCCGCTGGTGCTCCCAGCGATCAGCGCAGACAACTCACTGCCATGGCCAAGGAGGCCCTTGTGCATGGCCGGAAGCAACTCGCCGAAGAAGCCATCAAGAGATTGGTCAAGGTGACCTTCCAACTCACAGCTCAACCTGCAACTTCCACTGTCATGCACGATTTCCGTGTATCTTGGCGGTCCATCTATGTCTGTAAGTCGTTGAAACAATTAGTTCAGATACGCTGGCTCGACTGCAACTCGCGCACGCCTACGCGATCTCAGGAGAGTCATCTAAAGCTCGTGGCGGCTATCGCGATTTCCTCGCCTCATGGAAAGATGCGGACCGGGACACCCCTGTCCTGATCAAGGCCAAATCAGAATATGCGCAACTGGAAGGCGCGACTCGTCACCAGATTCAATGATCCAATTGTGACAATTGGAAAACCATTCGTTAAAAGTATCCCTTTGCGATTCGGCGACATGAGTTCGAGAACTGAATTAATTCCCTACTTCCTGCGGTTCGAATCGACGCGTAAGGTTTGGCTTGGTTCAAATGCTGCATTCAATTCAAGTCTTTACAAAGGCCCGAAACGGTCGTTTACGGGTGCCTTCAAATTCTGCTTGCAGCCCAGGTATCGCTCCGTCGTCAGAACAGATGCATGTCCTAGGAGGAACTGTATTTGCTCAAGTTCTCCCCCGCTGATGTGGCAAAGCTTGGCGCATGATCGGCGCAGATCGTGCGGAGCCAGATGATCAATGCCCAGGCGCTTGGCGCAATCACGAACAACATACCACACGACGTTCTCGCTGATGCCCCGACCCCAGGCTGATCCATGTCGACTGACGGCCCGAAAGACGCGGCCGCCCGTAAGTTTTGCAGCGGCCGTCCATTGATCCACTGAGTTCTTTACCCAATTTGGCACCGGAACCGTTCGGACGTGGCCACCCTTTCCAACCAAATCAACGATTGCCCAATGCCCCTCGCGAGTCTGGATATCGTTGATCTTAAGAGCTGCAAGTTCTGCTCTTCGTAAACCACACCCAAGAAGAATAGAAATCATGGCGCAGTCACGTTTGTTGCGAAGCCCTTCCCCGTCGGATTGATCGACGAGTAATCTAGCCTGTTCGATATTCAACCAGTTTCCAGATCGCTGTCCTAGATGTTTGACCCCCTTCACGCGCCGAATGCCCGCCGCCAATTCTGGACTCAAGAGACCTGAATCGGCGGCTTCATAGGCAAGTCGACGAACAGCTGCGAGCCTCTGGTTGATAGTTGCGGCTGCCAATCCGAGGCTTTCCAAATGGAGTCGAAACCTGAGCACAACGGTGCGATTGAGCGCCAGGCGTGGCTCTGAGCAGTACCAGGCGATGAATTGGTCCATTGCAAAATGATAGTTGCGTCGTGATTGTGAAGAACTCAGGCTGTTGAGTACAGATGCCTTTGCGTGGTCGAGATCCGGCAGGCGAAGGACGATCTTTCGATAGTTTGGCTTTGATTTCTTTTTACGCCTACAAGCGGCCTCCTTGCCGCAAGTATGGCAGCCTTTTCATGGCCTATTCCGCGCAGGAATAGGCTCAGGCATGCTGTTGATTCCAGATGGAATACACAAGTCCAATACAGGAATTTAGGCCGTCATCTGTTGGTAACAGCCCAATGTGCTCATTGAGCGCGTTATAAGTATGAATTACTACAATTAGTCCCTCAGGCGTAAAAGCCCACAATTATTTTGAGCCACTTGCGGCGCAGCTAAAGCCGCCCCCTTTCAAAACCTCAACTTAATCAGAGGTTCTTTAGACTCCGATGGCATTTTGGTTGCGCCATTCCCACCGTTGAAACGGTGGACTCATTAACCTTGCGCCTACGGCGCAGGAGGGATGACTGGCGCTAGGTCTGTGACCAGGTGAAGAGGTTCTATCGAATGAGCAAACGTGAGCCAGGAGGCCCACATTACAGCCGGCCGGGAGGCCTGCGCTACATTTCCAAATGGGTCATTTGCACACGGTCAGGGACCTAGGGGACTCTTGATTGAGTTTTTGCGGCCTAGGAAGGCGTGCGCTGGGTGGGGGGCAATCTGGATGGAGATTTGCGAGCGGCAAGCCAGATTGAGGAGTCAGGAGGCCAGCCTGGGGGCGCGCGAAGGCTGATTCAACTGACCCCTGATTGCGGCATTATTGCAGTCCGTCGCAGATAATCATCACTTCAAAGCTGGCGTCGTCAAAGTGATAGGTATGGAAGAGCTTGAACTCCGGAGCCTGGACGTGGAGGTTGTAGTCGCGGCCGGTGATGACGGCCGGGACCGAGAGGCCGCAGTTGGCCGCCAGATCAGGCACCTTGCCCTTCCATGCGCCGGCCAGCATATTGCAGATCTCGCCGATGCCGTCCTTGACGGTGTCGTCAATTTCATCAAACTCCATGCCGGTCATGTGCGCGGCAATCTTGACGGCTGCCACGGCGCCGGAGCGAAAGACGCAAGCACCGCTCAACAGGCCGCCAAAGCCCACCACCGCGGTCACTGACTCCGGCTCGGCAATCTCTACCGGTCCCTCGTAGCGCTGGCAGTTTACGCCCAGCATCAACTGAAAGACCTCTTCCACACTCCCATCCAGATTTTTTGGATCGGTAATTAGATTCACGGACTCCCGCAACGATAGCGTCATCGTACGCTCCATTTCCTTGTTGCCGCTATATCGCGCTGTCGCGACGGCGGCCCTGCGCACACCATACAATTGCACGTTGGCTCCTTTGTCGCCTCGGCTAAGCCGCAGTCAACAGCGGCAGCACCCGTTCCTTCACCTGCTCGGCGGTAAACGGCTTGCGAATGTAGCCCTGAGCTCCGGCCAAAATTGCCTGCTTCACGTGCTCCTCGCTCGACTCAGTGGTAATCATCACCACCGGCACGTTAGGAGCCAAGTTTTGCGCCCGAAGCTGGCGCAAAAACTCCAGCCCGTCCATCGAAGGCATATTGATGTCGGAGAGAATCAGGTCAACCGGCTGGGACTTCAGCAGCTCCAGCCCCTCGACACCGCTGCCGGCCTCGAAGACCACCAAGGGGTTCAGCCCTGCCTGGCGGAGAGAACGCTCCACAATTTTGCGCATTACCGAGGAATCGTCCACAATCAGGGTTCGCACTTCGCTCATGCCTTGCTCCTCTGCTTTTGTCTCTATCGGCCCTTGCCCGTATTCCTTGAGAGTCTTTTTCTTCTTTTGCTTGCAATGAATTTCAATGCGTCCCGATTGAGCAGATCAGATCCTGAATGGCGGCGCGGTCCGGCAGGGGGCCGGTCTGGGGCCGCCGCCACATTCTGAGCCAAAGGCAATCATGCACCCGCGCCAGTCGGGATTCGACCGGCCGCGCCCGCTCCACGGAGCGCGCCAGCGCGCTGGCCGCCGCCGGCTCACTGGAGGCCTCGATCAGCTCAACCGGCGGAAACTTGGCATTCAACATACGCGTGTGCGCCGGCGCAAAGAGCGATTCCTGCACCAGCCCGCTCTCGACGCGCAGGCCGCTCATCCGCTCAACTGACAGCGCCACCACCGGGTCCAGCCGGTCCTCAAAGCCAAGATAGAGCAGCTTGCCCGCCGCCACCCGCAAAGGCAGCGCGCCAAAGGCATCCACAAAGAGCCGGGGCAGCAGCACGGTGAGCGCCTCGGCGTCATGAAACTCGAGCGGCAACACCGGGCAGCTCCACTGCACGCCCAGCGCCCGGGTCACCAGCGCCTCGCTCACGCCATGCTTGCGCACCAGCCACTGGCCCAGCCGCCCGCCTCCGGCCAGCCGCTGCGCATCGAGCGCCTGACGCAACTGCCCGGCGGTGATCCAACCCTGCTCCAGCATGACCAGGCCGAGGGGGACGCGATGGCGGTGGTTCTCTTGTTGAAGGCCGCGCCCCTCGAGCTCGCGGCGCACAGCAGCGGCAACCCGCGCCGCCGTGCAGGCCGCCGAACAGTTCCAGCCTCCCTCGAAGACCGGCGCCAGACGCGAGCGCCAGAGATGCAGCCAGCCGGAGCCGCAGCCTGGATTGGCGCAGGTCTCGAAGAGTCCAACGCGCGGGCGAGCCTGCTCGCGGCGCAACTCTGTCTGCGCGTCGCGGGCCTCCTGGTTGGCCTGGCGCGCGTGGCGCACGGCATCGATCAGCGACGGCGGAATCCTGTCCAGAAATGGACGGCCAGACTCTGGCTGAAGGCCGGAGTCCCGCACGGCATATGCATCTTGCCCGCGCCCAGCCTCCGCGCGCATCGGTTCGAGGCTCTCAACGCGGCTCATGCTCCTGCTTAGAAGAGGCATCGTATGCTCTCCAGCCGCTTCCTGGGCGTAGCCACTTCCGTCACACGCAGGCCAAAGTTGCCGTTGACCAGCACCACCTCGCCGCGCGCCACAATCTTGTCGCCGACGATCAAATCCACCGGATCGGAGACATTGCGATCCAGAGGAACCACGTCGCCCGGACCGAGATCGAGAATCTCGGCCAGCGGCAGCTCCTTGCAGCCAAAGCGCAAAGCTGCCTCCAGCTCCACATCCAGCAGCAGCTCAATGCCCGCGCTCAGACTGGGCGAGGGCTCGGCGGGCGGCGCGGCAGCGGCTGGAGGCGGCGCGGCTTGAGCCGCCGGTTGAGCCGCCGGCTTGGGTGCCCGCACCTCATCGCGCACCAGGATCGTCCACGAACGTTCGCCAGACTTCAACTGGAAGGCGCAACTGACCTTGCTCTCGGCCGCGGTGGCCTCGAACTTCTGCACGCTGCACTTTTTACCCGTCTTGGCCAGCAACTCACCGGCGGCGGCGTTGGCAACCTCTTGCAGAATCTCCGCCCAGCCGGCCTTCTGGTCTACGCCTTCGCCCACCAGCGTGGCTTCCAGAATTGT
>Ga0181519_10004755_pt1 | contig 10940 bp, 8 predicted proteins | sample PEATcosm2014_Bin_26_FD_121102 | JGI IMG/M metagenome (GOLD analysis project Ga0181519, IMG submission 121102) | Peatland microbial communities from MTU Mesocosm Facility, Houghton, MI, USA - PEATcosm2014_Bin02_10_metaG | ecosystem: Environmental > Terrestrial > Soil > Wetlands > Peat | place... | reverse complement strand
TCCTCGGGACGCCGGGTTTTGAATTCCTCTTCGCTCTCGCGGCCGGTGAAGATGACCATGTCCATGGGGAAGCTGTCGGGGCGCAGGTGGGTGTTGACGAAGTGGATGGAGAAGATGAAGAGGATGGCGAGCAGGCCTTCTTCGCTGTGGATGACGAGGGCGGCGTTGAGCGCCCATCCAGGGAGGAAGCGCGCGAAGAAGGGCGCGAACCACATCGCGTAGCCGGAGAATCCGATAACGACCATGCCCCAGAAGACGGCCCAGTAGTCGAATTTCTCCCAGTAAGCGTAGCGCTCGAACTTCGGCTTGGGGCCGAGGCCGAGAAACCAGCGCATGTGGCCGTAGAGGTCTTTGACGTCCTTCCAGTTTGCCACCATCGACGTAGGCCCCCAGAAGATGCTCTTGTCGCGATGGAAGATGCCGCGGGCGACGATCTCGCGGACGTGGATGATGAATGCCAAAGTGAGGAGGAGCGCGAAGAATTTGTGGAAGAAGAGGATGGTGCCGAAGCCCTGGGTGATCCTGGCCAGGCGGATCGCCCACGGAGTGCTGCTGAAGCGCAGCGGCAATCCGGTGGCGGCGAGGCCGAGAAATGTAGTGAAGAGAACCGCGTGGAGGTAGCGCTGGCCCAGGGTGAAGCGCAGGAAGTAACGGTCTTCTTTGTGGTTGGCCGGAGCCAACGGCGTTGGCTCCGCGGGAATAGCCTGCGCAGGGGTGGGCGCGGCCTGGGCTGGATCAGGCATTTTTTCCTCCCGGCGTTTTGTTGTTTCCCTGAGGGAAGCGGGAACGGATGAGCCACAGCGCGGTATGCAGCAGGAAGAAGGTGAGCACGCTGGTGAGGAGCAGGTTCATGAAGAGGCGGATGTAGTAAAGCGCCGGGTTCAGCTTGCGATTATGCGCGTTGGCGTGGGGCTGGTACTGGACGAAGCTGGCGTTGGCGCCGGCGTGGCAACGGCCGCAGGTGACGATGAGGTTGGCTTTGTTGACGGGCGAGTTGGGATCCGAGGTTGGCAGGACTTCGTGGGCCTTGTGGCAATCCCAGCAGCGGGCTGTTTCCGTGTAGCCGCCGAGCAGGCCGAGTTGGGAATGGAAGGTGTCTCGATAGGTGCTGAACTTATCGCGATGGCAGGAGCCGCAGATGGGCGTGGACTGCATGCGGAAGTCCGCCGAGGTGGGCTCGACGATGCCGTGCGCCGTGTGGCAATCGGTGCAGACGGGCGCGCTGGTATTGCCGGCGGCGACGGCTTTGCCGTGAACGCCTTTTTGATACTGCTCGTTGATTCCGACGTGGCAGCTGCCGCAGGTGCCGGGGATGTTGGTGCGGTAGGTAGAGCTTTGCGGATCGGTGTGGGGAAGAATTTTGTGCGAGCCGTGGCAGCTGGTGCAGTTGGCTGCAACCAACAGGCCTTCTTTGCCGAGAGCGAAGCCATGGATGGAGTCGATATAGAGGGCGTAGACGTTGGGCAGGTGGAATTTTTTTGCCATGGCGGGATCGCCGTGGCAGGCGCCGCAGGTTTTGGGGATGTTCAGGGGGTAGACGGTGGAATTTGGATCCGTCTTTGTGACAATTTCGTGGGCGTTGCCGTGGCAGCCGGTGCAGGGATGCGTTTTCCAGCCGGTGGCGCCCGGGACCGAAGTGCTGGCTTTGGCGTGGATGCTGCCGGCGATGGCGGAGGCCTCGTCGGCGTGGCATGTTTCGCACTGGACCGCTGCGGGGTGATCCGGGTGCGGATAGTCGTGAATGTCTTTGTGGCAGTCGGAGCACTTGAGGGTGCCGTGGATGCTCGCGTGGAACTTGTCCGCGCTGACTCCGATGTTCTTGCCATTCGTGTTCTGCATCGTCGAGTCACCGTGACAGGAAAGACAGTCGGTGTCCGCGTGCAGAGGCTGGCCTGGGCCGGCCAACAGAAGCGCTGACGCAAAAAATGTCAGGGCTAAGAAGGAAACAGCTTTCATTGCGGCTCCGGTATCATGCCGTTCGCCGGCGAATCGGAAGAGGCAGGATCGGCTGCCCCCTCCTGTTGTCACCGCATCGATGACGGCCGTGTTGCTGATTATTTCTGCAGCGTGCGGATGAAGGAGACGACTTCCCTGATCTGGGCATCGGTCAGCTTGCCGTTGTAGGCGGGCATTTTGCCTTTGCCGTCTTTGGTGATGGCGATGAACGCGGCGTCTGTGGCCTTAACCTGATCTGGATCCTTAAAGGAGGGGATCTTCATCATCTTGCCCATCGGCGTCGCGGCGGTGCCGTCGGGTCCATGGCACATCTGGCATTTGGCTTTGTAGGTATCGGCGCCGGCGCCCTGCGCAAAGGCAGGCGCCGCAATGGAGGCGGCAAGCAGAATCATAGCCGCGGTTCTGATGCGATGGTTCATAGGTGATGCTCCTTCGAGGTGGTTTGGTCCCAAGTCCTTCCCGTTGATACATCGCGGGAGATTGCCTGGTCTGTGATATTTGTTACAGACATTGGGGAATTCATGCTCCCGAGTTGCTGACTCAGCCAATGGGAGCAGCGTGATTCATGGGCGGCCCTCCGGACTGGGGTTGGTTGCATCGGGGGCGGGGCCGGGGGATACAACGGGCTTTGCGTTCGCCTGATTTTCTTCCGCCAGTTCCCGCACGTCGTGCTCGGGCCCGCGGCCAGTGAGGAATGTCCACTTCACGGGGTAGATGTCGGGGTCGAAGATGACGGCGTAGAAGTGCCAGATGACGATTGCCGCGGTGGCCAGGATGGCCTCGTAAAAATGGACTGCGGTGCTGATCGTCAGGATCGACGCGGGATGCGGCAGGCGGGCGAGGATCCAGTCGTTGAGCCACAGCAGCACGCCGGTAATGGCCATGACGGCGGTGCCCCACACCAGCGCCCAGTACTCGGCCTTCTCGGCGTAGTTGAAGCGGCGGTAGCGCGGGAGCTGGTCGCGACGGCCGAGATTGTATTCGACCGTCTGGATGGCTTCCTTCGCGTCGCGCAAATCGGGAACCATGTCTTTGAGCCAGCGGCGGCCGCTCTTTTTCATCGACAGATAGACGATGTGGTACGCGGACGCGCCCATGAGGACCACGCCGGCGATGCGGTGTACCCAGCCGCGGATCGGGAATCCGTGTTCCCAGTGAACGAGGGGAGCAGCCCAGAAGGAGTGCGGAAATTTGAGGGCGAAGCCAGTGATGACCAGCACGATGAAACTGACTACCAGGAAGGCGTGCTGCCATCGTTCGCTGAGGGTGAGGCGAATTTGTCCGGGGCTCTGGCGATATTGGCCGAGCACGATGCGGGTCTTGCGGCGCAGGTCGATCAGGTTATGGAGCAACATCGCGCCGAGGGTGACCGGGATGACGATGAAGTAGAAGAGCTTGACGAAATCGAGGACGCGCCCGCCAGGCGTGGTTTTGGACATGAGGTGGACTGGCCCAATGGCGAAGCGGCGGCCGGCGTCGGTGTGACATTGGCCGCAGGTTTTGCTGAGGTTGGCGTGGTTGACGGTCGAGCGCGGATCGCTGGAGGGGTAGATGTTGTGGACGCCGTGACAGCTGGCGCAGTTGGCGACGGTTTGGCGGCCTTCGCGCGCGGCGAGGCCGTGATAGCTGTCTTCGTAGGTAGGGACGCGGTCCTGGGGCATGGCGAAGCCGGCCATCAGCTGCGTGTCGGCATGGCAGCGGGAGCAGGCTTCCTGCGATACATTCGCCATGAAAACGGGCGAGCCGGGATCGCCTGGGGCGAGGATTCTGTGCTCGCTGTGACAGTCGGTGCAGGTCGCGGCCTGCAGAACGCCTTTTGCGACAGCCTGGCCGTGGATGCTCTGCACGTAGGTGTTGTAGACGCCGCTGTGGCATTTTCCGCACGTTGAGGCGACGTTCTGCTTCCATATCTTCGAGTGCGGGTCGGAGACGGGCAGGATGTCATGCGTGCCGTGGCAGTCGTTGCACGAGGCCGCGTTCTCGTTGCCCTGCTGGATGGCTCGCCCATGCACGCTCTGCCGATACGCTTCGACCGGGCGAACCTCAGCAAACATATATTTAGCGGCAAGCTTCGGATCGGAATGGCACGATCCGCACGTAGTGGGAAGGTTCTGCTTGCTTACAGGCGAGTGCGGATCGGTCGAGGGCAGCGCCGCGTGTGCGGAGCCGTGGCAGCTCTGGCAGGTGGGAACGTCGGCGTTGCCATGGTCGCGAGCGCGGCCATGGATGCTGGCGCGGTACTGCGCAACTTCAGTGGCATGGCAGGTAGCGCAGAACTGCGGGCCGGCGACCGCTTTCGTTGCATTGTTGGTTCCATGACAGGCGATGCAGGTCTGCGGATCGTTGGGGTCGCCCAGCGCTGTATGAGCTCCGGAGGCCATCGCTTTGGCAGCGCCGGAGTGACAGGTGATGCAGGAAGCGGATGCGGTTTTCGCGTTGTGCGGCTGCGCGGAGGCTCCGGCGTGGCAATCGATGCAGCCGAGGCTGCTGTGCGGCCCTTTCATGTGGGACGCGGGATCGATGGCAATGTCTTTGCCCCGAGAATTCTTCAACCCGGTGGAGGGGCCGTGACAGAGCAGGCAATCGGATTGCTCGGATTGGTGTTGGGCAAACGCTTTTGGGAAGAGGAGCGCGGCGAAGAGAAAGGCGAAGAGGACAACACGAACAATCAGGCGATTGTGGGCCCGGCTGTCACAGGAAAGCCATTCCGCCGGCAAATCTCCGCCGTTGGTCCCCATCATTACGTCCCCGATTCCGTCGGGGAGTTGCTGGAGTCTCCCGATGGAATCTTCGGATCTGAGTGCATGCTCGCTCTCCGACCCGATATGTTGCGGCGGGGTCCGTGGGCAGGAACTCGCTTTTGGCCACCGCTCTTTTTATTGCGCCGACTACTTCTGCAGGGTGCGGATGTAAGTGACCACGTCCTTAATCTGAGCGTCGGTGAGCTTGCCCGCGTAGCCCTGCATCCTGCCCACGCCGTCTTTGGTCTGTTTGAAGAGTTCTGCGTCCGTTGCCTTTACATCCTCAGGCGATTTCAACGACCGCAGCTTCATGTTCCTGCCGATGGGGGTGTTGCCGGTGCCGTCAGCGCCATGGCACATGGCGCATTTGGCTTTGTAAGTGGCTTCGCCGCTCTGTTGCGCAACTGCCGGAGCGGCCAGACCAACGCTCAGCAGACTCAGGATGGCAATCAGCGAGTTTTGCTTCATATCGAGCCTCCTGCTGCGACAGCCGAGGCAAACCCCGGCCGTCTTTGTTGTTTCCGTTCAGAACTCGTAGTGCATTCCGATCGTGAGGTTATTGGCGTGGAAGGCGCGGGCGGCGGTTTCGCCGGCGGAGGTCAGCGTCTGGCCGGTTTGAAATGGCAGCGCGTTGCAGGCCACCACACGCGCCGGAGCCGTGGGTGTGGGGTTAGAAGTGCTGCACAAAGGCGCACCCGAGACCCCGCCCTCGCCGTAGCCGTAGTGATCGTATTCCGCCTTCCAGGTCCAATCCGAACGGACCTTGTACGCGACACTGACAAACGGGGTTTGGTACTTCGAGACGAGCGAGCCGGCGACATCGCGCGCATCGTTATAGAAGCGGCTGCCGTCCACTGAGGTGATGTGGTAGCCAACCCGCCACTGGACGGGATCGGAAGGATTCAGGCTGATGGCCGCCGAGCCGTACTGGGTCGGCGCATCCATGAAGTCCTTCACCGGGCCGAATTCATAGTAAGTCGTCCCTCGAACCGCGGCCCCTGGGCATGCGGTTCCGCTGGGCGAGGCGGCGCCGGGCAGAGTGGCGGAGGCGCCGGCGTCGTAACAGATGTCGGTTGTCGTATATACATCGCTGAAGGAGTAGTTGAGATCGAAGCTGTAGTGCGTGTTCGGAGACATCTGCGCACCGACACTGGCGATCCGGCTGTGATCGGCGTGGTGGAGCGCCCCGTCGAGAGGTTGCGTAATACCCGTGTTGTTCGTGTTGTTACTCCGCTCCAGGTCATTAAAGGCACCCGAGAGGGTCGCCCAGGACTTCGCCCGGTAGAGGGTGTGTACTCTGAAATGCTCCACCTCCCGCGGACCGACAGGAGTGAAGGCATTGTCATCGAAAAGCATCTCCGCGGAGCCATTGACATCCCAGTTACTGGAGGGGCGCAGAGCGATGTTGAGAATTCCGCCGTCTTCGTTGATGGTGACGGTTCCGTTATTGGTCGCACCGGTAATCAATGCCGTGTTGTGCGGGATGCCTTCGCCAATGAGGTGATTGCGATGACGATAGGTCAGCGAGATGGTGGCGCGAGACCATCCATCGTAGGTACCCGTGAAATCGTTGGTGATGAAGCGCTGCCCAAAGAAGTCAGGAAGAGGAACGCCAACCGAGCCGCTGCCCTCAAACGTGGATGCACCCGAGGCTGCGGGCGTTGTGGTCAGCGCGCCCGCATAGCCGATGGTTTCGTTGCCGGCGGTGGCGGGTGTCGATACCGTCGTCAAGCTCGTCATGGTGGTCGTTCCCGGCTGCTGCACGCTGGAGTAGGTCACCTGGTCGGAGACGCTGAATGAGCGGGCTGCCTGCCAGACAATGCCATAATCGGCGGCAGTGACTTGACGTTTTGCGGTCGCGGTGGCGGTGTAGGTAAGCGAACGGGTGGTTTTGGCCAGGCCCTGGAAATTCTCGTAGTACGAAGGCAGGTTCATCTTCGCCTGGGTGTAACGAACATCGCCGTTCATGGAGAGGTTTTTGAGGCTGGCGCTCTGGAAGCGGAAGATCTCGGTTGGATAGAAAAACCGCGTCGGCTGAGTGCGCAGGTAGCTGGTGGTGACGGCGCAGGCGGCGTTGACAACCGGCAGGCCGCCTGGTGTTTGCGGCGCGGACAGGATCGGCGTCGTGCCAGTACTGTTGGCGTTGCAGGCGCTGGCTCCGTACGGCGTAAGGCTGTCGTAGTTCGCCAGCAGAGCCGCGGGCGTCCCGTCCGCTTCCTGAACGGTGAAATAGGCCGGATCCACGGTGAAGTAGGAATCCGCCTTGTAGTGATCGATCTGCTCTTCCAGGGTCAAGCGTGTTTCCCGCACCGGCTTCCAGTCCACCGCACCCATAAAATCGTCGGTGCCGTTCCTCTGATACTCCTGCAGGAGCACATCGTAGGCGCCGGCAAATTGGTAGCCGCTCGGGCTCAGGCTCGGACCCTCGACGGTGTTGTGCGAGTACCCGACACGATAGGTCACTTTCGACAGCGGAAGCAGGGTCAGGCTGGTATCGGTCATGCGGCGCACGGTGTTGAACATGAAGGGCGAGTCAAGCACCTGCGGCAGGGGAAATTGCCCGGTGGGCGCGGCGGTGGGGCCGATGGGGGTCGACAGCCCCGACGGAATATTCGGATTGCCGAGCAGATCGTAGTCGAAGTACTGGCGGTCTCTGCGGAACAGCCCGTTGAACTCGTAGAGATTCCCTTTGAAGAAATCCACCTTGGCGAAGCTGTAGGGATCCCCGCCAAATCCGCTGCCCACTGCGGTGAGGTTATCGAAGAGCGTGTTCCTGGCGCCCGGCAGGGCACGCATCTCGAAGGTCTCATGCAGCACCCGCGGTCCCGATTGCTCGTTCACGAGCGTGTCGTACATCGCGCCGCTGCCGTCGACATTGGCGAGATGGCCGCCGAGATCGATGGACTGATGGACGGAGTATCCGCTCGGAGCAGTCGCCGCCGGCTGTGCGTCGGGCGCCGGAGTCTGGCCGACCGCGATGGTAGTGGTCATGAACAGAATGGCGACTCCAGAAATACGCCCGAACCGTGCGGCGGAGGGCTGCTGATTGGAGAGCCGCGAAAACCAGCCTGTCTTATTCATAGGAAGCCTCACTTAAAAGCGTCGAACCCTCAAAACTGTGGACTGCGAAAACCTGCCGCCTCGATCCGGGCCGCGCTTCCCTGACTACAGGCACGAGCGGCCCGGTGTTCACGAACCGTTACCTGAGAAACGCCTGGTTGATGTTGGACCCGTGAATGTAGGTGTGGCAGCTGGTGCAGGGCGACAACTCCGACGACCCCTGACCCATCCCGATCACGGTGTGCGAGGAGACCGGGCTGTGGCACTGGTTGCACAGGGTGTTGATCGCCGGCATGTTCAGCAACCGCGCGTTCTGCGAACCGTGCGGAGTGTGGCAACCGACGCAACCTTCCGCCTTGACCGCGGCGTGCTCGTACACGAAAGGCCCGCGCGTCTCCGCGTGGCATTTGGTGCAGACCGCGTTTTGATCGGCGGTGGACTTCAGGTTGTTGTTCCCGAAGGTGCCGTGCGGATCGTGACAGTCGCTGCAGCTGACCGCGCCCTCATTGACCGGATGGTGGAAGGGCATGTCGAAGGCAGCCTTCTGGTCGCTGTGGCACTTGAAGCAGAGCTTCGGCTGTTCGGCGATCAGCAGATGCTCGGGCGTCTCTGAATCGTGGACACTGTGGCAGCCGAGACAGCTGACGTTGGCTTTCGCATGCGGAGAGCGGTCAAAGTTCGGGTGCGCTCCGGCATGGCAGCCGAGACAGGTCGCGCTGGCGTCTTTGGCGCTCAGCTTGTCGAAGCGGCGAATCTTCGTGATGTCGCCGCCACCCTCGACGTGCGCCTTGCCGGGGCCGTGGCAGCTTTCGCACGTCACGCCCTTGCCGGCATGTTCGAGGGCGAGCTGTGAATGAGGATTCGTGCCGAACTTCTTCACGACATCCGCGTGACAAGTGGCGCAGGTTTCCTGGCCGACGAAATCCGTCGCATCCGCTGCCGCCTTTGGTTGGGAAGCTACCGCTTGCTGCTGGCCTCTGAGCCTGGTTCCTGCGAACCCGGTGAGTAGCAGAAGACACGCGATGCTGGTGAGAATTCGACGCATGCGTATTCACCTCGCGCAGCGAGCAGTTCGCAATCCCTGGCTCGCTAAAATTACAGCTTTGACTGCTGGAGAATACGGGTGCCCCACAGACGGACACAGTGATGTAAATCACAGAGAAGCATTACTTTGCGTGCGGTGATTTAGATCACTTAGCTTGCGTGCGGGGGAGACGAGCGACAGAGGCGGGAATCGCTCGGGCCCGATTCTCCCGAAAGCGCTGAAGCCCTCCGGAATCAACGGTGGAATGCCGAGGAATCGCAGCTTTCGATGTTTCGGCGTTTGCGGCCAGGGATGTAATTACTTTGGTTCGCGTGTTACGCCGAAATTGAAGAAACCACCATATCGCTTTGTGGCGGCTCGATCTCCCCGGACCACTGCCGCACCTGGAGGATCGCGCTCTCGACCAGCGGACCAACCGCCGAATCGACCGTCGCGGTGAGTTGGGTTCCCCATTCGATCCGTTCCGGCTGCACGCCCAGCACTACGATCCGCTCGGGTGCGCTGCCGCTGAGACGCATCGCGCCGATCAGGTCGGAGAATCCCAGCAGATGAACGCTCTTCGATATGGGGAGGCCGGCAATCTCCTCTCCCTCAAATCGCAACAGGGTCCCCGGAGCTGCGCCGGCGTCGATAGCGTCGATGGCCAGCAAATGGGTGATGCCGTCAAGCGGATACAGCAGGTCGAGCCCCGTAGTGCCACCTTCGATCAGAGAGACGGATTGCGGCACGCGGCGGTCCGCCTGGATCAGCTGAAGAACCACCATGCCGACGGCGTCGTCGGTGCGCATCAGATTCCCCAGCCCCAGCACGGCGATGCGGGGCAAAGCTGTGGGCGCAGGCATCTAGCGATCCCAGTCCCGGGTGCGATGGATTTTGCGTTTGCCGAAGAGGTGCCGCGGCTCGAGGCTCGCGATTTTCATTTCCTCGTCGATGGTTTCGTCATCCACGAATTTGTAACCGCTGAAGATACTTTCCATCTCGGCGTTGCGCTCGGTCATGGCCACCAGTACCGCGCTGTAGACGTGGTGGATGAAGAAGGCCATGAGGAAGAACAGGAAGAGGAAATGGATCATCCGGATCCACTGAATATCGATGACGCGCGGAATCCAGCCCACGAAGAACTTCAGGGCCGGAGAGCCTTCGACGGTGGCGAAGAGCACCAACCCGGTGACGCACTCGCACGCGATCAGAAAATAGACCACGATGTACGTCAGCCCCGCCAGCGTGTTGTGGCCGATCTGCTCGAAGGGTTTGCGCTGCTGGAAGGTGTAGTAGCGGAACATCGCCTTGAGGCTGCGCCACTGGCGATGCGTGAGCGGGATGAACTGACGCCAGCGGGCCCAGTGATTGCCGGCGAAGAACCAATAGATGCGCACCAGCAGCGCGCCGATCAGCTCAAAACCGGCGAGTTCGTGGATAAAGCGGACTGTTCCCATGGTCCAGGAGCGCGGCCCCGGAAAGATGAGGAAGGGGTGATTCAAATAGAGGCCGGTCCAGGTGAGGACCGTAACCGCGGCCACGATGCCCCAATGGCTCAGCCGCACCGGCAGTTCCCAGACATAGACTGGGACGAGGTGCTCTTCGCCAGCGGCGACATGCTTCTTTACCGGAGTCGGGCGAGCGATAGCTGCCATCACCGGCCTCCCTGCAGCACCGCCTCATCATGGGCCACAGGATCCGGAGGAAGCGACGTGGATCCCTCCGGTTCCGTCACAGCCACAACGTTGCGACCGTAGCTGCGTCCCTTGCCGTCGACAACGTGCACGGCGCATGCCAGGCACGGATCGAAGGAGTGAACCGTGCGAAGCACCTCGAGCGGGCGCTCCGGGTCGGCGATCGGCGTGTTCAGTAACGCCGCTTCGTACGCTCCCCGCTGACCATGCGCATCGCGTGGTCCGGCATTCCATGTAGATGGCACAATCGCCTGGTAGTTGACGATCTTCTTGTCCTCGATTTCGACCCAGTGTCCGAGCGAGCCGCGCGGCGCTTCTTCCAGTCCAAAACCCGCACAATTCTTCGGCCAGCTCTCCGGATCCCATTTGTCTCCGTTGTGGATACGAACGTCGCCGTGCGCCATATTGTCGTCCAGCTGCGCGACCCAGACGGGAAGCTTCTGGACTACGATGTCGGCCTCGATG
>Ga0181519_10004753_pt1 | contig 10942 bp, 9 predicted proteins | sample PEATcosm2014_Bin_26_FD_121102 | JGI IMG/M metagenome (GOLD analysis project Ga0181519, IMG submission 121102) | Peatland microbial communities from MTU Mesocosm Facility, Houghton, MI, USA - PEATcosm2014_Bin02_10_metaG | ecosystem: Environmental > Terrestrial > Soil > Wetlands > Peat | place... | reverse complement strand
TTATGCATTTCGGAGTTGAATCCGCGTGAAGAAAAAGAAGCAAAAAGACTTTTGCTTATGGCTTCGCCGGTGGTGCAGCCTCGATGCCAATGAACAAAAGTTTTTTGCTTCTTTTTTTCAAAAAAGAAGAACTTCCCTTTCACTTTCCCTTCATCACACTACTCGCCGCAGCGCTGACCGCAACCACGCGCGCACGGCGTGCGGAGGCCGCGCTGATGGCGTAACCAACTTCATCATCCTGCTGGCCCCAATTGTGCACGGGGCCGTGCCGCAACCGCGCGAGGCCGATTTCGGCCACCTCGTCCGGGGATGCCAGCCCATCGGGAACGGGCAGCCCTTTGCTTGCCAGCAGTGCGCGGAAGGCGGGAGTGTCGGTGCGGCCCAATATGAGATTGAGCACATCGACGCCGTGCGGCTTGAGTTCGGACCAAAGACCTTCGCCGAAGCACAGGTCGAACGCTTTGGTGGCGGCATAAACGGCGAGCGCGCTGGCGCCGCCGTAGCAGGCGCCCGACCCGACAAGGATGATGCCGCCGCGGCCGCGTTCGCGCATCTTGCCGGCGAAATGATGGCAGCAGCGCATCGTGGTCAGAACGTTGCGTGCGACGAGTTCGTTCCAGTTTACCAGCGGCCGGTCGAGAAAGTAGGCGCCGTTGGGATCGGCGCCGGCATTGCTGATGAACAGGCCGATTTCGCGCGGCGCGGCGGCCAGCGTGATGCGGTCCGCGGCATCTTCAGCGGCGAGATCGATCGATGAGGTCAGGCATTCGACGCCGTGCTGTGATCGGATCTCATCGGCGAGTTCGGTGAGGGGCGCTTCGCGCCGGGCGATCAGCAAGCAATTGAGGCCTTTCGCCGCGACCTGCCGTGAGAAGGCGCGGCCGGTGCCCTCCGATGCGCCAGCAATGATTGCCCATGGGCCGTAGCGCTCGGTAAAATCCATGTGTTCTCCGCTCATGCGCGCTCAGAACTGTTCGCCGACGAGTGCCTCGCTTTTCACCGACAGCGCCTCGGCGCGATCGCAATCGAGTGCATAGGGCCGCACGCCCGGGCCGGTCGGGAGCGCGGCCGGATTGGTGATGATATCGGCAACGTGGCAATCCTCGCAGTAGCGGCCGCCGACCGTTTCGGCCGGCGCGACGATGCCGGCCCAGACAGAGGTGGCCGCGCCCTGCGGAATGGTTTTGCGGTGGTGCGGCGGCAGGCCCTGCGCCCGCCGCGCTTCGTTCATCCGATCGACCAGCTTTTGATGCGCTACGGGATCGCTGTGGCGCGTGAGTTCGGTGGGGATGCTGCCCGGATGCACGGCGGCCGCGTGCACGCCGCGGTGCCTGTGGCGCCGGTCGAAGGCAACGGCGAACAGGATGTTTGCGGTCTTGGACCTTCCGTAGGCGAGGTAGCGTTCATACGGCGTGTGTTCGAAATTAGGATCCGCAAGATCGACATCGGCAATGATGTGTGCCGAGGATGAGAGGCTGACCAGCCGGGCGCCCGCGCGCAGGAGCGGTGCGATGCGGTTGACCAACACGAAATGCCCGAGATGGTTGGTGCCGAACTGCGTTTCGAACCCATCCGCGGCGCGGCCGAATGGCGGCGCCATGACGCCGGCGTTGGCTATGACGAGATCGAACGGTTTGTCCTCCGCGAGCAATGCATTGGCGCAGGCCCGCACGCTGGCGAGTGAGGCCAGATCGAGTTCGATCAGCTCGAGCGCGCCGCCGGGCGCCGCAGCATCCCTGATATGTGCGGTTGCCGCCTGCGCCTTTGCCAGGTCGCGCGCGGCACCGACGATTTGTGCGCCATGCGCTGCCAGTGCGCGTGCGGTCTCGACGCCAAGCCCGGCCGACACGCCGGTGACCAGTACGCGTTTGCCGCTCAGATCGATGCCCACCAGTACCTCGTCGGCCGTCGATGTCGCCCCAAACGGCGCGGGCATGATTCGATCCTCCCTGATGCGCCGCTTGCCGATAGCCCTGATTTCGTCAGCGCGCCCGCGACGCGGCGGCGCGCCGATCACGCACCGCGAGTTCGAGCAGCCGTGCTTCGGCAATAAGCAGGTTGCCGACGTGCACATCCCGATCCTCGATCGGCATCTTCGAGAAAAAAGCGTCGGTTGCGACGGTAACAATGCGCTCGATACCGGTCAGCAGCACCGTTGCCATATAGGAAGAAGTCGACCGATGTGTCGCCGGATCGTCATCCATCTGGCTGACCAGCAGCTGGATGAGCGGCTGCGACATCTGAATGCGATTCATCCGCATCCTGGCATCGTTGGCGTCCGCCAGACTGTTGCGCAAATGCAGGATCCGCGTGTGGCGCTTCCAGAAAGCGTGGTACTCCTGAACAAATTCCACCGAGTGGGCGGCCAGATCATGATCCGGCCAGCGCGCCCGCAGATGCGCGATATAGGATCCCTCCGCCGACGCCATGATCGGCTCCAGCGCGGCCAACAACAGCTCGGTAAGGTCGCTGAAATAGAGATACAGCGTCGTCATGCCGAGCGAGGCTTCGCGCGCGACGGCGCTCAGCGAGATCGGGGCATCGGAGGGCTCCGCGAGGAGTTGTGCGGTGGCCGCCAATATGCGTTCGCGCGTACCGCGGCCTTTGCGCCCCAGCCGCTGGCCAAGCAAATTGTGACTGAGCGATGGCTCGTCGATCTTGGCGGCGGCCTTCAGCATCCTGCGATCACCCTTCTGCCTCAGGCCCCGATGCCGATGGCCTTGGTTTCGAGAAATTCCTCGATGCCCTCGCGGCCCCATTCCCGGCCGACGCCGCTGCTTTTGTAGCCGCCAAACGGCAGGTCGGGCGCGATCGACATGCCGTTATTGACGCTGACGGCGCCGGCGCGCACGCGGCGGGCGACGCGCAGCGCGCGGGCGCGGTCGCCGCCGATGACGCCGCCGCCCAGGCCATACTCGCTGTCATTGGCGATGCGGATCGCGTCCTCATCGTCCTCGTAAGGGATTACCACGAGCACCGGCCCAAAAATCTCCTCCCGCGCAATACGCATGTCATTACGAACGTCGACGAAGCAGGTCGGCTCGATGAAGAACCCCTGGCCCTTGTCGGGGCGGGCGCGTCCGCCGGCGAGCAAGCGTGCACCTTCCTGCTTGCCGATTTCAATATAATTCAGCACGCGCTCCATCTGCCGTTTGGAAATGACCGGGCCCATGATCTGGGTGGGATCGTTCGGGTCGCCCCACTTCGAGTCGAAGCCGGCATAGGCCATTTGCAGCACGTGCAGCGCTTCCACGTAGCGGCTTTTCGGCACCAGCATGCGGGTCGGGATCGCGCAGCCCTGGCCGGCATGGAACACGACGATACCGCGTGCCACCGCCATGGGAAAATCGGGCGCGTCATCGAGCACGATGTTGGCCGACTTGCCGCCGAGCTCGAGGAACACGCGCTTGAGCGTCGGCGCGGCGCGTTCCATGATCCGCTTGCCGACCGCGGTAGAGCCGGTGAAGGTGATCAAATCGACCCGCGGATCGGTGACCAGCATGTCGCCCGCCATGGCCGGGTCGCGCGACGTAATGACGTTGAACACGCCGGGCGGAAAGCCGACCTGCGCCGCGAGTTCGCCCATGATGGCGCCAGCGAGCGGGGTTTCCGGCGCGGGTTTCAAAATAACCGTGCAGCCTGCCAGCAGGGCCGCGAAGACCTTGCCGACATTGACGTAGAACGGAACGTTCCATGGAGTGATGGCGCCGGCCACGCCCACCGGCTCATGGGTGACGATACGGTTTGTCATCGCGCCATAGGCCTCGCGGCTGCCGCGGTCTTCCTCCCACACGACGGACGGAAAAATCTCGATCAGCCCATCGGCCCCGGCCAGCGCGCCCTCCACCTGCGGGCCGAATGCGGCGCCCATGGCGGAGCCCGCCTCATGGCGCACGATATCGACCAATTTCTGGCGATCGGCGCGCATGGCGTCGCGCAACCTGGTCACGAGGGCCAGGCGCAACACGTGGTTGGTGGACCAATCGGTGGTGTCGAAGGCGCGGCGGGCGGCCGCGATCGCTTCGTTTACGTCGGCGGCCGAGGCGTCCGCGGCAATGCCGACGACCTCGCCGGTCCAGGGGCCGATTTTTTCGTAGGTGGCACCGCCCTCGGCCGCGCGCACGACGCCATCGATATAAAGTTTGGCTTGGGGAAGCAGCATCCGATCGTTATCCTGTCGCCGACGCGGCATGCGCCGATAGGGTGGAATTTTGGCTGAGTGCAGCGGGCGCATTGGCGTCACGCACGGCATGTTGGGCGGCCACGAAACCCCAGGTGAAGGAGGGGCCGACACTCGCGCCGGCGCCGGGGCTGGTGCGGCCCATGACCGAGGCGGTTGAGGTGCCGGTGGCATAAAGCCCCGGGATCGGCGTGCCGTCGGTGCGCAGCACGCGGGCGCTTTCGTCGGTGACGATGCCGCCATAGGTGCTGACATCGCCAGGGAAAACTTGAATCGCGAAGAATGGCGGCTGCTCGACGGTGCCGAGGTTCGGCGCGGGCGCATCGGCGTCGCCGAGCCAGCGCTGGTAGGCGCCCTCGCCGCGATGAAAATCTTCGTCCCGACCGGCGCGGACAAAACCGTTGAAACGTGCCACTGTCGCGACAAACCGGGCACCATCAATGCCACTTGCGGAAGCCAGGCTCTCCAGCGAGTCGCCGCGCCGCAGGAAACCGGTCTCATCCCAACTTTTCGGAATTTTACTTCCCGGCATTAAGCCGGCCAGCGTGTAGCGGCGCAGATATTGGCTATCGACCACCATCCAGCTCGGCACGGCGGGCACGGTTTTGTTGCGCTCCACCATGGCGGCACAGAAATCCATGTAGGAGCCGGCCTCCGACACGTAGCGCTCGCCGGACTGATCGACCACGATGCAATGGGGCTTGGCCATTTCGGTTTGCAGCCCGGCGCGCGGCCAGATTTTTCCGGGTGGCAGCGCAATTTGCGAGCAGACGCGCATGTCGGTTTGCGCGAGCGCCGCGCCGAGCCGTTCCGCTTGCTCGATCATTTCGCCGGTGTCGCCGAGGCCGGCGCTGGTCCACTCGGTGGAAATGCCCGGCATGAACCGGTCGAGCATGGCCTGGTTGCGGGCGAAGCCGCCGGCGTTGATCAGTATACCGAGGCGTGCGCCGATGCGCCGTTCGGCGCCATCTTTCCGCACCAGTACGCCGGCCGCCCGCCCGTCCTCGATCAGGATTTTTTCCACCGGCGTGTCCACGCGGATGTCCGTGCCCGCCTTGAGGGCCGCGTGCAGCATCCTGCCTTGCAGCGCGGTGCCGGCGCCGACCAGGTGCTTGCCGCGGAGCTTGCCGCCGATCGCGCGGGCGAGCACGCGGGCGAGGATTCCGCGGCTGGCCCAGGAGTGACGCATTTTTGGCAGCGCCATCGCCTCGTCGAGATAGGCGGGCACGGGCAGTATGCCGGGCGGCAGCTTGGCCTTCCACGCCCCGAGCAGGTTGGCGTCGAACAGCTCGGCCACGACCGTGCGGCCCGGCACCGAGGCGCCGGGGGCCGCATCGTAATAGTCGGGCCATGCGGCCATGCGCTTGAATGGGATGCCCTGGGAAATCAGGAACTCCAGCATTTCCGGCGCTTTTTCGACGTAGGCGCGGCGCCGCGCCCGGGTGGCGCCCGGGGTGTCGTTGTGGTCGCCGATGATGGCGTCGAGATAGGCGCGGGCGCGCTCGGGGCTATCCAGCACGCCGTCTTGCACCATGAAGCGGTTGTTGGGGATCCACATGACGCCGCCGGACTGGGCCGTGGTGCCGCCGACAAAGCCGGTCTTTTCCAGGATGACGACGCTATGGCCGGCCGCGCGCATGACCAGCGCGGCGCACATTGAGCCGCCGCCGCTGCCGATGACCACGAAATCGTGGGTTTCGTTCATGCCCGTGGCATCCCCCGGCCGCACACGGCAAAGAGCTGAGCATCGCCGCACGGAAGGTCAACGCCGCGCACCTTGCGCCAGGCTGAGTTCGTCGGGGCGATCATCAGGCCGGTTTGCGGGCGTGCAGCGAGATGCTGGCCACGTGCACGTCCGGCGGCAGATCGATCAGCGCCCGGAACACATCCGTCACGTTGGCGTATTGCGAAATCGGTCGTTCCATCAGGTTCAGGCCGGCCGCCATGGCCGCCTGCGCGAACGCCATCGCCGCTTGCGGGTCGACGTCCCAGATTTTGCCTGCCTCCATCATCTGCCCGGCCCGCACGGTGGTGACGCGGATGCCGGCCGGCTCCAGCTCGTGATGCATCGACCGGGAGAAGCGCTCCACCGCGGCCTTGGTGGTCTGGTAGATCGTCAGATGCGGGAAATGCATGTCCACGGATTCGCTGCTGAGATTAATGATTTGGCCGCCGGCGCCTAGCAGCTTAATCGCTGCACGCGTGCAAAGGATCGGCCCGGCAACATTGGTCCCGATCGCCCGCAGAATTTGCTCGTCGGTCGCATCGGCCACCAGAAAAGGCTCGAACACAGCGGCATTGTTGATCAGCACGTCGATGCGCGGATGGGCGGCGGCGATGGCAGCGAATGCCGCCTTCACCGCGTCCGGCGAAGCCACATCGCATTCAATGGCAGTCGCTGCCGCGCCGATCTCGGCCGCGACCCTCTCCAGCTTGGCCAGCGTACGGCCAAGCAGGATGACCGTCTCGCCATCGGCCGCAAAGCGTCGTGCGAGCGCACGCCCAAGGCCGGCGCCGGCGCCGGTAATGACGATGATAGCCAACGACGATCACTCCGCCTGAGGGAGCGTTAAGGAGCCCCAGGCACATGGTTTGCCTGCCGCCGTCGCGGGCACAAGGCCGGAGCGCATCGCTTGCGCGATTTTCATCAGCGATCCGGCTTGGGCGCTTCTTGAATGGCTGCGCCGGCCAGCGCTCTGCCCTGGACCCGTCACGCCGGAGGCGTGCCGCGCACGACGGGGCCGGAGGCCCCAGACCCCCGGTCCTAAAAAGCGGGCGGAACCTCCGGTCGCCCGAGGCCATTCAACCTCAACCCACTGATTGGGCTGTATAACCACTATCGCTTGTGAGGCAGCACCGCCACCCGGCCGAAAGTAGTGTTTCAGTAACGGAGCGCCCGGTAACCTGCCGTCCCGGGGTCACCTCCCCGATGAGGCGCGCGTTTGACCACCCATGTTCCGACCACTTTCGTTGTAGGAAGCTGCGCGACCTTTCTATGCCTTATCGCATTGCTCATGCATCAGCAGGGGACCAGCGCACGCCAGATCCGCTCATCGATCGCTCACACCCAGGACCTTCTCGGCGACGTTACTGACTTGAATATTCTGATCCGTGACGCCGAGCGCGCGCAGCGTGGTTATCTGCTGACCGGCGCACCCGACTATCTCGCGCCGTACGACGCGGCACTGCAGCGCCTGCCCGCGTTGTACGACCATTTGCGGCACCTGGTGGCGGACGATCCACGCCAGCAGCTTCAGCTCACAACGCTTCGGTCGATCACGCAGCACAAGCTCGCCGAAATGGCGCGGACCATCGCGCTGCGGACCAATGCAGGCGAGGACGCGGCCAGGGCTGCCGTCTTGACGGACGTCGGGCGGTTTCTGATGTCGGAGATCACGCAGACGCTGAAAACCATCACGGCCGAGGATAATCGTCGGATCGCGGAACAGATCGCCGCGATCGAGCAGACCGACGCGAGGCTCCGCGAGCTGACCGCGTTCGGCTCGGTGCTGGCGGTGCTGCTGCTGGCGCTCGCCGGGCTGATGCTGAGCCGCGGAGCGATGCGGCGGCGATGCTTGGCACAGCAAATCGAACAGCGGAGGCACGGTGATCTCGAACGCTCCAACACCGATCTCGCGCGGCAAACCGCGGCCTTGGAACGCAGCAACGCCGAACTGGAGGATTTCGCCCAGATCGCCTCGCATGATCTGAAGGAACCATTGCGGGGCCTATCGAACAACGCCAGGTTCCTACAGGAGGATTACGCCGGGAAACTCGATCGCGACGGGGTCGGGCGGCTGATGCGCCTTGGCTATCTGTGTCAGCGCATGGAACGGCTGATCGATGACCTGCTGTATTTCTCCCGCCTCGGACGCCAGGAATTGGGGGTTCAGGTGACCGATCTGAACGCGGTCATTTGCGATATAGAAAGCATGAGCGAGACGACGCTGAAGGAATGCAACGCGTCCATCGTGCTTCCGCAGGCACTGCCGCTTGTGAGTTGCGACAAGGTCCGCATTACCGAGGTGTTTCGTAACCTGATCGTCAACGCGATAAAATACAATGACAGCGCTACCAAGCTGATCGAGGTCGGCTATCATGATGAACTGACACAAGGCGGCGTGACCAGGAAGCAGGTTTTCTATGTGAAGGACAACGGCATCGGCATTGCCGAGGAGTTCCATGAGGATATCTTTCGTATATTCAAGCGCCTCAACGCCGAGGACGACGAAAAGAAGGGCACCGGCGTGGGCCTGACGTTCGTGCGCAAGATCGTCGAGCGCCACGGCGGACGCATCTGGCTTCAGTCCGCATACGGCGAGGGGGCCACCTTCTACTTCACGATCGCGCAAGGAGCCGCTTATGCATCATGAGATCGGGCTGCGCGCGATTCTACTGGTCGAGGATAACGTCGACGACTACGAAGCGGCATTGCGCAGCTTCAAGGCCGCGCATCTGTATAACCCGGTGCATTGGTGCCAGACCGGCAGCGACGCCTTGAACTACCTGAAGCACGAGGGCATTTACGCGCAGGGCCCGGCCCACGAACGGCCCGCCCTGGTACTGCTCGACCTGAACATGCCGGGCATCGACGGCAGAAAGGTGCTCTCCATCCTGAAACAGGACAGGGCCCTGAAACGGATTCCGATCATCATTCTCACCACCTCCAGCGACGAGCGCGACATCACCCAATGCTATGAATTGGGCGCCAGTACCTACATCCAGAAGCCGGTGGAATTCGACGGCCTGATCAAGGCCGTAGGCCGCATCAAGGACTACTGGTTCGGTGTCGCATTGCTGCCGCAAGCTTAAATGAACAAAAGTTTTTTGGTTCTTTTTTTCAAAAAAGAACAGAACTTCTTTTTGAAAAAAGAAGCAAAAACTTTTGCTCATTGACGGCCTGCCCAGGCGGCAGGTTCACTTGTTTATTTGTCCACAGGCCCCAGGAACAATGGACGTACTGAATATCCTTGTCATAGACGATAATGTTGACGACAGACTGCTCTATCGGCGTACTCTTCAACAGGCTTTCGGGGATCAGCTGAGATTTGCCGAGGAAGCCAGCGGTGAGGCCGGGCTGGCCGCGATCGCGAATGCCGAGCCGCATTGTGTGCTGCTGGATTATTCGCTGCCTGGTCGGAACGGGATCGAGGTGCTGAAGCGAATTCGGCTCAAATACCCGTACCTGCCGATCGTTCTGCTGACCGGCCAGGGCAGCGAGGCCATTGCGGTCGAATCCATTAAGCAGGGCGCACAGGACTACATCACAAAATCGAATATAACCCGCGATACGCTCAGTCGCGCCATTGAAATGGCGATCGAACGCGGCGCGCTGAAGAAGCGGATCGAGGACCAGCACGTTATCCTCGAAATTTTCAGCCGTGCGCTTGCACATGATCGGAAGGAACCGGTGAGGACGATCAGTTCGTTTGCCCAGGCAATTTGCGACGGCGAGGTCGAGGGTGATGCGCGTGATGAATATATGCGCCATATTCGCGATGCCGGCACCCGCATGGCCGTGCTGATCGACAGCGTGCAGTCTTACACGCAGCTCGATGGCCGAGGCGCTATCGCACATGAAGCATTCGAATTGAACGAAGCGGTCGCCTGCGCGCAGGCCAATCTGTCCACGCTGATCGGCGAAAACGGCGCAACGTTCGACGTCGAAGGATTACCCAGGGTCACCGGCAGCATTATCCAGATCATTCAGGTATTGCAGAACCTGATCGCGAATGCGATCAGTCACTGTCCCGGTCCGGTGCACATCAGCATCGGTGCCAGGCGCACCGCGGACACGCTATGCATCACCGTGCGCGACAACGGTCCCGGCATTGCACCCGAGGATCAGGGCCAGATATTCGTGCCGTTCCGCCGCCTGAATCGCGACAACGCACATTGCGGCCTCGGCCTGGCGATCTGCCAACGCATCGTCGAATCGCATGACGGCAAGATCGGTTGCACGTCCGCGGTCGGCACCGGATCAAGCTTTTTCTTTACCATGCCGGAGGCAGCGAGAAGCGCTCGGTCCACGGCGCAACGCACGGATGTGGTGGTGCAGGATGCAGCCAAGAACGCGGTGATCGCGAACGTGCTGCTGATCGACGATCGCGACGACGACATTCTGTTCGCCAGAAAATTCCTACTCGGGCCGCGCGGCATGATCTGCAATTTTCTCGTGGCCCACAACGGTCGGGACGGCCTCGCCATGATCCGCGAGCGTGCCCGCGCGAACGATCCGGTCGATCTGGTGCTGGTCGACATCAACATGCCGGTCATGAACGGCTTCGAAATGCTCGCGGCGATCGGCCAGGATACGCAACTGAGCCAGATCCCCGTGGTGATGTGTTCCGGTTCGACCTGGGACCGCGACAGGGACCGGGCGCGCGCCCTCGGCGCCATCGGCTATCTGACAAAGCCGCCCCGCTTCGCCGATCTGCGGCCGGTTATTGCCGGGGCGCCAGGTCTCCACCTCTGCAACGACGCGGCCGGCAAGCCCACCCTGATGCGACGGTCCGCCGGGTGATGCGTGTTGAGGTGACGAGGTTAAGGCCAGGGCTCTGCCCCATAGGCGCTAAGTTAAGGCGAGAAAGGCCAGGGCTCTGCCCTGGACCCGTCACGCCGGAGGCGTGCTGCGCACGACGGGGCCGGAGGCCCCAGACCCCGATTCATCAAGAATCGATGGGGGCAACGGCGAAGCCAAAAAACCAGTTATTTATTGGCTTCGCCGAGAATTAAGGAAAAGCCGCGCAGCGCTAATGGGGG
>Ga0181519_10004750_pt1 | contig 10947 bp, 9 predicted proteins | sample PEATcosm2014_Bin_26_FD_121102 | JGI IMG/M metagenome (GOLD analysis project Ga0181519, IMG submission 121102) | Peatland microbial communities from MTU Mesocosm Facility, Houghton, MI, USA - PEATcosm2014_Bin02_10_metaG | ecosystem: Environmental > Terrestrial > Soil > Wetlands > Peat | place... | reverse complement strand
GCCGCCCCCTTCGGCCGGTTCGGCAACCACGCCGAGATCATCTACCGCGACGTCCGGGTGCCGGCGACCAATCTGATCGGCCGGGAGGGGGACGGCTTCCAGCTGGCCCAGGCCCGTCTCGGACCGGGCCGGATCCACCACTGCATGCGCTGGCTGGGCCAGTCCCGGCGGGCCTTCGACATGCTCTGCGAGCGGGCGGTGTCCCGGTTCACCCACGGGTCTCTGCTGGCCGAGAAGCAGACCGTGCAGAACTGGGTGGCCGACTCGCTGGCCGAGATGCAGGCGGCCCGGCTCATGACGCTCCAGGCGGCCTGGAAGATGGACCGCGAGGGGGCGGCCGCCGCCCGGGTCGAGATCGCCATGATCAAGTACTTCGGGGCCGGTGTCCTCTACAACGTGATCGACCGGGCCCTCCAGGTCCACGGCGGTCTGGGCTACTCGTGCGACCTGCCCCTCGAGTCGATGTACCGGTCGGCCCGGGCGGCCCGACTGTACGACGGGCCCGACGAGGTGCACCGCCAGACGGTGGCTCGCCAGACCCTCAAGAACTATTCGGCGGTCGAGGTGCCCACCGAGCACATCCCGACCCGTCACGACGCGGCGAAGAAGAAGTTCGCCGACCTGCTGTTGGACATGACGGCCAACGACTGACCGACGCCGGCCCGCCCGGCCGCCGGTCCGAGGAGGCGCCCCGAGGTCCCGGGCACACCGACCACCGGGCACACCGACCACCGGCCGACCGGCTGTGGGACGGACACTTCGAGGTCCGACATTTACACGAATCACACCCTGCTCTTGGCCCGCTCTCACCTGGCCCGTCCATCCTTGTGATCAACGGGTCAGCGGACCCGGTGGCGCACGGGCGCCGGGTGAGAAGAGGTCGGTCATGGGTGCTGGCGAGGTGGCGACGAAGAAGGTGGACCCGTCGGGCGACCGTCCCCTCGAAGCGCTCGAGCGAAGCCTGGAGGGCCACGTCTACCGCAGCCTTCTGGGCGGCCTGCGGGGGCATTACGCCGTCGAGACCGACGTCCGGCCGCCGGTGGCCGAGCTCAAGCGAGCGGTGACCCGGCGCTTCCAGTCCGACCGTCCGGGTCGGGCGCCGGCCGGCGAGATCCGGTTGACCGACTGGTTCGGGGGCTGGACCCCGGAAGGCCGGGGCATTTTCGAAGCCGAGGTCGAGCGCCAGGCCTCGGGCCGGTGGCGCCATGTGGGTCGGGTCCGGGTGGTCGTGCGGACCAGCAACCGGGCTCACCGGTGGGTGGCCGTCGCCGCCGCCTGACCAGGCCGGAACCCGCGCAGCGACTCCCGCATCGGCCGTCTCGGATCAGCCGTCCGGATCAGCCGTCTCGGATCAGCCGTCTCGGATCAGCCGTCTCGGATCGGACGGTGAATCCCTCCTCGTCGGCCGCCGGGTCATCGGTCGGCCGGCGGTTGAGCCGTTCGCTCAGCTGCGCGGACGGACTCCGGACGTCGCCGGCCGTCCGGTCGACGAAGATCGAGAACCGCCGGCGGTAGTGCTCGGTGGCCGCCGTGAACTCGGCCGAGGGCGGTGGCTCGTGGCCCCGCCGGGGGTACACGCCGGCACCGATCCGGTCGTCGTCGCCGGCCTGGACCCAGGCGATGAGCTCGCGCACCCGGCGAACCGGGAAGGGGTGGGTCTGCTGGACCTCGACCCAGAACCGGGAGTGCCCGGCGAAGACGTCCTCCTCGTCGTGGTACTCGGCGGCCTGGGCCACGAAGACGTCGAGGCCCATGCCCGGGAGGGCGCCTCCGGCCAGGCGCATGGGCATCCGGCACGTCTCCCATTGACCAGGGCCGAGGCCCGGTCGGCCGGCGGGTCCGGGCGCTGACGGGACGTTCTGGTGCGCCTGATCCATCGGCCTTCTCCCTCCGGGGCCCTGGGCCGAGTCTTCCGGACCGACCACCGCGGCCGCCGGCCCCGGCTCAGCCGACCGGGGCCAGCTCGTCGAAGCCCAGGGCCGCCTCCAGGGCGGCCGCCGACCGCAGGACCACCAGGTCGGCGTGCTGGGGCCCGACCAGCTGGAGGCCGACCGGCAAGCCGTCCTCGGTCAGGCCGGCGCACACCGTGGCCGCCGGCGAACGGGTCAGGTTGAACGGGTAGGTGAACCGGACCCAGCCGATCTCGGGGACGCCGTTGACCAGGCCGGCGGGCGCCGTCGCCAACGAGGGCGGCCGGGTGGCCAGGGTCGGGGTCACCAGGAGCCGGACGTCGTGGAACAGGTCGACCAGGGCCAGGTTGAGGCGGTGGCACTCGTCGAGCGCCCGCACCAGGTCGACCGCGCGCAGCGCCGCGCCGGCGTCGACCAGGCGGCGCAGGGCCCGGGGGGTGCCGGCGTAGGCGGGGGAATCCAGGTGAGGCTGGTAGGTCCGGGACAGGCAGGCGTTGGCGATGGTGGCCCAGGTCGGGAACGGGTCCTCGTCGAACACCGATTCGACCTCGACCACGTCGGCCCCCAGGGACTCGAGCACGCCCACCGCCCGCTCGCAGATGGCCCGGACCTCCTCGTCCAGCGGGGCGTAGCCGAGGGTGGGGGACCAGGCCACCCGGGCCGGGACGTGGGGGTCGTCGAGGACGGCCGGCCAGGGGGCTTCGGGCCGGGGCAGGGAGCGCAGGTCGGTGGGCTCGGGGCCGACCACCGCGTCGAGGGCCCAGACGATGTCGGCCATCCGCCGGGCCATGGGACCCTTGGTCGACAGGTCCAGCCAGCCCGGCCCGTGGTCACCGCCGGACGGGACCCGGCCGAGCGAGGTCTTCATGCCCGACAACCCGCAGCACGACGCCGGGATGCGGATGGAGCCGCCACCGTCCGAGCCGGTGGCCAGCGGGACCAGGCCGGCGGCGATGGCCGCCGCCGAGCCCCCGGACGACCCGCCGGCCGTGTGGTCGAGGTTCCACGGGTTGCGGGCCGGCCCGACCAGGGAGTTGTCGGTGATGGCCGACCATCCCATCTCGGGTGTGCTGGTCTTGCCCACGACCACGCAGCCGGCGGCCCGGAGCCGGCCCACCAGAGCCGAGTCGGCGACGGCCGGAGGTCCGCCGGCCCACACTGCCGAGCCGTGGGTCGTCGGGTAGCCGGCCGCGTCCTCCAGGTCCTTCACCCCGATGGGCACCCCGGCCAGGGGTCCCGGGTCGCCCCCGGTGGCCACGATCTGGTCGACCGCCGCCGCCTGCTCCAGGGCCTGCTCGGCGTCCACGGTCACGAAGGCCCCGACGGTGGCGTCCAGAGCCTCGATCCGGCTCAGGGCGTGTCCGGCCAGCTCGCGGGCCGAGATCTCCTTGCCCCGGACCTGGCGGGCCAGCTCCACCACCGAGGTTCTGCGGAAGTCCACGCCCGCGTTGGTAGCACGGATCTCCCGGGGTCGTCGGCCCCGGGCCACCCCGGCCCGTCGCTCACTCGGCCGTCCGGGCCCGGCACCACGCCCACAGGTCTTCGCCTTCGGCGGCCCGTCGCTCGGTCGGGGTGACGGTCCAGGGGAGCCGGTAGGCGCCCCGGGGCCGCCGGTCCAGCCACAGCCCGCCCCCCGGCGGCGTGCCGGCGGGCTGGCCGGCCAGCCACACCACGGTGTCGACGCCCTGCTCGGGCCGGCGCAGGATCGGGCCCATGAGCCGGTGGAAGCCGGGCAGGCTCTCGGCCAGGCCCGGGGTGTCGGCCCAGCCCGGGTGGACGGCGTAGAAGTCGATGCCCCGGGCGCCGTACCGGCGCTGCCACTCGGCGGTGAGGACCACCTGGGCCCGCTTGGCCCGGGCGTAGGCCACCGTCCCGTCGTAGTTCCCGTCCCCCATCTCGAGGTCGCCCAGGTCGAAGCGCTGGGTGTACATCCCGCCCGAGGTCATGGTGAGGACCCGGCTGGGAGCCGAACGCTCGAGCAGCCCCACCAGCTCCTCGGTCAGGACGAACGGGCCGAGCAGGTGGACGGCCAGCGTGGCCTCGATGCCCTGTGCCGTCTCCTGGCGCTGGGCCAGCAGGGCGCCGGCGTTGTGGACCACCACGTCCAGGCGATCCAGCCGATCGGCCAGCCGGCGGGCCAGGGCCCGGACCTGGGTCAGGTCGCTCAGGTCGGCGATCTCGGTGTGCACCGGCCGACCCTGGGCGGCCGCGGCCACCACCCGCCGGGTGGCCTCGGTGCGCTGGGCGTTGCGCCCGACCAGGAGCACCTCGGCCCCGAGCGAGGCCAGCCGGACGGCCGCCGCCTGGCCCAGGCCCCCGGTGGCCCCGGTCACCACGACGACCCGGCCGGCGGCGTCGGGCGGGTCGGCCCAGTGGTCGGTCCGGCGGCGCACCGCCGGTCCGAGGCGCGAGAAGCTCCCGACCACGGTGGCTTCGAGGGCGGCGTCGACCAGGCGGGCCGGGGCCGACCCGGGGGTCGGCCCACCGGCCGGCCGGTCGGACGGGCCGGGGGACGGGCCGGTGACCGGGTCGGCCGGTGCGGCATCGAGCCGGCCGGCCAGCCCGGGGGCGGCCTGGGCGAAGATCCGCCGGAGGGCCGGACCCAGGAGCGGGTCGAAGAGCACTCCCAGTCCGACCCCGGCCAGCTCGGCGTCGTAGGTGACCACGGTCGTCCCCTCGTCGCCGGCGGCCACGGTGACCGTGTCGCGCGAGTGGACCAGCTTGGAGCGGGCCTCGAGGACGACCCGGTGCGGCCGGTCGTAGTCCTGGACGTGGTAGCGCAAGGTCATGGACCGCGGCCCGACGGCCACCGTCACGTCGAAGGCCGACCCCGGGCCCACCGGGCCGTCCGAGACCATCTCCACCCGGACCACATTGGGGTCCCAGCCCGCCGAATTGCGCATGTCGGTCAGGAGGTCGAACACCTCCTCGGGACTTCGCCGGGTGGTGAGCGAGGTGGCGGAGCGGGCCATGGCGTCCTTTCTGGGCGCCGGCCGTCTTCCCTGATGGCGGCCCTCGGGACCCCGGCCGGACGCCGGTGCCGGGTCGGTGGCCGGCCCGCTGAGGGACCGGCACGACGTCGACCTCCAGCAATTTAGTGCTAAAAATGGGCTCTTGCGCATCGCCGTCGTCGGCACCGGTATCTCCGGGCTCATCTCCAGCTACCTGCTCCATCGCCACCACGAGGTCACCCTGTTCGAGGCCGACGACCGGCCCGGGGGCCACACCAACACGGTGTCGGTCGACCTCCCCGAGGGCCGGCTGGCCGTGGACACCGGGTTCATCGTCTACAACGAACGGACCTACCCCGGCCTGGTCCGGCTGCTGGCCGAGCTCAAGGTGCCCACCCAGCCGAGCGACATGAGCTTCTCGATGCGCGACGACGGCGCCGGGCTCGAGTACCGGGGCACCACGGCGAACGCCCTCTTCGCCCAGCGGCGCAACCTGGCCCGTCCGGCCTTCTTGCGCATGCTGGCCGACGTGGCCCGCTTCAACCGGATGGCCCGGAGGCTGCTGGTGGCCGACCCCGGACCCGACTACACCCTCGACGACCTCCTGGCCGAGAGCCGGTGGTCGCCCGGGTTCGTCCAGTGGTACCTGGTGCCGCTGGGCTCGTCGATCTGGTCGGCCGACCCGGCCACCTTCACCCGGATGCCGGCGGCCACCCTGGCCCGGTTCTTCGCCCGCCACGGGATGCTCTCGTTCGGGGACAAGCCGGCCTGGCGCACCGTCACCGGGGGAGCCCGACGCTACGTGGACGCCATCGTGGACCCGCTCGACCGGGCCGGCCGACTCCGGCTGTCCTCGCCGGTGGTCTCGGTCGCCCGGAGCGACCGGGGGGTGGCCCTGCGGGTCCGGGGGGCCGAACGGGCCGAGATGTTCGACCACGTGGTCCTGGCCACCCACAGCGACCAGGCGCTCCATGTCCTCGAGGACGCCACCCCGGCCGAGAAGGACGTGCTGGGGGCCATCGCCTACCAGCCCAACCGAGCCGTCCTGCACACCGACGACTCGTTCCTCCCGGTCAACCGGCGGGCCCGGGCGGCCTGGAACTACCGCCGCCCGGCCGGGGGCGGGTCGGCCGTGGCTACCCTCACCTATGACATGAACCGGCTGCAGTCCCTGCCCACGACCACCCCGGTGCTGGTCACCTTGAACGACGAGCCGGATCCCGAGCGGGTGCTGGCCCGGTTCGCCTACGCCCACCCGGTGCTCGACGGCCCGGCGGTGGCGGCCCAACGGCGGCACCACGAGATCAGCGGGGTCGACAAGGTCTCCTACTGCGGGGCGTACTGGGGGTACGGGTTCCACGAGGACGGCCTGCAGAGCGGCCTCGCCGTCTGCCGCCGCCTGGGCGAGCGATGGTGAGCGGGAGCGCCCTCTACGACTGCTCCGTGGTCCACCACCGGCTCGGACCGGTCGAGCACCGCTTCGCCCGGCCGGTGCTCATGCCCCTGTTCGACCTGGCCGAGGTGGCCGAGGTGTGTGCCGGCCATCCCCTGTGGTCGGACCGCCGGCCGGCCCCGGTGCGCTTCGCCCGCCGGGACTACCTGGGGCCAGCCGACGTGCCGCTCGACCAGGCGGTCCGGGACCTGGTGGCCCGGCGCACCGGCAGCCGTCCGACCGGACCGGTTCGGCTGCTGGCCCTGCCCCGGAGCTGGGGGTGGACCTTCAACCCGATCAGCTGCTACTTCTGCTTCGATGGGGAGGGACGCCACGTCGAGGCCATGGTGGCCGAGGTGACGAACACCCCCTGGCACGAGCGGCACGCCTACGTGGTCGGCGGGCCGGGGACCTACGAGATGGACAAGTCGTTGCACGTGAGCCCGTTCTTTCCTATGGACCAGACCTACCGCCTGGCCTACTCGGCCCCGGCCGAGCGGCTGGCCGTCTCGATCACCGTCGAACAGGCCGGCCAGCCGGTGCTGCGGGCGTCGATCACCGGGCGCCGCGGCCCCCTCGACCGCCGGGCCCTGGGCCGGCTGGTCCGCTCGCCCCGGCGCACCTCGCCCGGGGTGACCGCCGGGATCTACCTCGAGGCCCTGGCCCTGTGGCGCCGGGGGGCGACGTACCACCCCCATCCCCGCCCGACCGACGGGGCGTCGCAGCCCGCGGTGGCCTCCGGAGACCGGGGCCGTGGCTGAGCCAGCGACCGAACCCGCACTGGCCCGGCGACCCGTCGACCCCGGGCCGGGACCCTCACTGGACCTCGCCTCCTCGAGCCCCGGCGGCCCGGGGGCCGGTCGTCCGGTGGAGCCGCCCCGGGTCCGGGCCGGTCGGGCACCGGTCACGCCTCGACCCAGCCTTCTGGACGGCCTGGCCGTGTCCGCCGTTCGCCGGCTGGCCCGGGGCCAGGTCGTGCTCCACGGGCCCGGGTCCGTGGAGCCCGTCGCCGTGGCGTCCGACCGACCCGGGCCATCCGTCCACGTCGAGCTGCACGACGCCCGAGCCGCCCGGGCCCTGCTCCTGCGGGGTTCCGAGGGCATGGCCGAGAGCTACATCGCCGGCTGGTGGGACACCGACGACCTGACCGGGCTCATCCGCCTGCTGATCGACCGCCTCCGGGGGCCCATGGGACTCCTCGACGATGTGGCCCGCCGGGCGGCCCGACCCCTGGCCTGGGCCCGCCGGGCCCGGCGGCCCAGCCCGGCGGCCGACCGGCGCAACGTGGCCGCCCACTACGACCTGCCGGGCCAGCTCTTCGAGGTCATGCTGGACGAGTCCATGAGCTACTCGTGCGCCGTCTTCGAGCCGCCCGGGGTCACGCTGGCCCAGGCCCAGCGGATCAAGCTCGACCGCCTCTGCGACAAGCTGGCCCTCGGCCCCGACGACCACCTGGTCGAGATCGGCACCGGCTGGGGTGGCCTGGCCATCCACGCGGCGACCCGCACCGGGTGCCGGGTGACCACGACCACCCTCTCGGAGGCCCAGCTGGAGGTGGCGACGCGCCGGGTCCACGAGGCCGGACTGGCCGACCGGGTGACCGTGCTCGGACGCGACTACCGCGAGCTCGAGGGGACCTACGACAAGCTGGTCTCGGTCGAGATGATCGAGGCCGTGGACTGGCGGCTCTACCCGACGTTCTTCGCCACCTGCCGGCGGCTGCTGGCGCCCGACGGGGTGATGGCCCTCCAGGCGATCACCATCGCCGACCGGAGCTTCGAGCGGGCCACGCTGCACGAGGATTTCGCCCGGGCCATGGTGTTCCCGGGCGGCTGCCTGCCCTCGCTCACGGCACTCCTCGGGGCCGTCACCGACGCCACCGACCTGGTGCTAGTCGACCTGGAGGACATCGGACGCCACTACCCGACGACGTTGGCGCGGTGGTGGGAGAACGTGGATGCCCGGTGGGACCGCCTGGCCACCGCCGGCTTCGACGAGGAGTTCCGGCGGCTGTGGCACTTCTACCTGGCCTACTGCGAGGCGGCGTTCCTGGAGCGCCGGATCAGCGACGTGCAGATGGTCCTGGCCGGTCCCCGGTGGCGGCCCGACGGGCCGGGAGGACCGATCCGGAGGGATCGCTGACCGTCGGCCCGGACACCCTGGGATGGCCAGGCTGGCTGGCCACCTGGGATGGCCACCTGGGATGGCCACCTGGGATGGCCACCTGGGGCCGGGTGGAACGGCCCGGGTGGAGCGCTGCCGCCTACGGGCTGACCCGGACCGCCTTCTCGCGCTCGAGGGCCACGTTCACCAGGTCCCGGGCGTCACCGCCCGACCCCCGGTCGGCGCCGACGGCGTGGGCGGTCTCGGGCCGGGCCAGGCCCCGGCCCCCGACGACCACGAAGGCCGTCCCCACCTCGGCCCGGACGGCGGCCACGGCCTCAGCCACCGGCCCCTCCATCCCGGACATCGTGGCGGCGATGGCCACGGCGACCAGGCGGTCGGCCGAGCGGGCGGACTGGGCGAAGGCCTGGGCCGGGGTGTCGGCCCCGAGATCGATGACCAAGAAGCCGGCCAGTCGCAGGAGGTCGGCGGCCAGGGCGGTGGGCATCGAGTGGCGGTCTCCGGCCACCGAGCCCACCACGACCATGCCCCGGTGCCGGCCCCGGGCCACGAAGATCGGGCCCAGCCGGCCCAGCAGACGGAGGGCCACCGAGGTGGCCCGGTGCTCGTCGGCCACGGTCAGCTGGCCGAGCGCCCAGCGGTCGCCGATGTCCCGCAGGGCGGGCACCAGCATCTCGGTGTGGACCTCGACCGGGCCGGCCCACGAGCCGAGGGCCTCTTGGATCAAGGAATAGGCCCCGATGTCGTCGCCCTGGACCAGGAGCTGGGTGAGCTGGCGGGCGGCCCGGGGCCGGCTCGACTCCCGGATGGTCCCGGGCGCCTCGGCCAGGGCGACCAGGTCCGCCGGGTCGACCATCCAGACGCCCTGGCTGCGCACGGCGGCCAACCGGCCGGTGCGCACGTAGCGGTAGGCCGTCATGTAATGCACGCCCAGCCGCTCGGCCACCTCACGGAGGCCGATGGGATGGTCCCCGCGCGTCGTCGGGTTCTGTGCCAGCGCCATGGGCAGGCTCCCTCTTCTGCCGTGAGCGTATCCCCGGTGGCCGGGTGGGCCCCGCTCATCGGCCGGGGGCGAGCCCCCGCAGGGACTCGGCCAGGTCGACCCCGGCCGGATTGACGGCCAGCACCGGGACGGTGACCCCGTTGGCCACGTAGCGGGCCACGTGGGCCCGGCACTCCTCGGGCGTGCCGTGGATGACCAGGGCGTCCACCACCTCGTCGGGCACGGCGGCCAGGGCCGCCCGTCGGTCGCCCTCGGCCCAGGCCGACCACATGGCCTCGAGCAGCGGGCCCCGGCCCAGCCAGCGGTGGAACTCGGCGTAGACCGGGACGTTCAAATAGGCGGTGATCATGCGGCGGGCCACGGCCCGGGCCGCCTGGGCGTCGTCGTTGGGGATGACGAAGATGCGGGCCACGATCTGCTTGCCCGGGCCGACCTCGGCCACCACCTGGGGCACGTCGTCGGCCGACAGCCAGTTGATCACCGCCCCGTCGCCCAGCCGGCCGGCCAGGCGGAGCATGCCGGCCCGGAGGGCGGCCACGTAGATGGGCGGTGGCTGAGCCGGCGGACGGCCCAGCCGGAAGCCGTGGACCTCCATCGTCGCCGTGGTCATGTCCACCTTCTCCCCGGCCAGGGCGGCCCGCAGGAAGCGCAGCGTGTCCCGGACCTTGGCGTAGGGCTCGACGAACGGGATGCCGTTCCACCGCTCGACGATGACCGACGACGAGGCACCGAGGCCGAAGGCGAAGCGGCCCGGTGCCGCCTCGGCCAGGGCGGCCACGCTCTGGGCCAGCAGGGCCGGCCCCCGGGTGTAGGCCGGGATGATGGCCACGCCGAGATTGAGGCCGGGATGCCACGCCGAGGCCAGGGCCAGCGGGGTGAAGCCGTCGGTCCCGTCCGCCTCGGAGCTCCACAGGTCGGTGTAGCCCAGGTCGGCCAGCTCGTCGACCCAGCGACGGTGGTCGGCCAGGGGGACCCCGTCGAAGGGGATGGTGATGCCGTAGCGAGGGGGCGGGGGAGCGGTCACCGACTCACTTTGGCATGCCCCCGGCACCGGGCCGGGCCGAGGTGGGGCCTCAGGCGTAGTCGGCGCCTCTCGAGGCCGGCGGTTCGATGCCTTCGCGGCGCATCCCCTCTTCCATCCGGGTGATCACCGTCTGCAGCGCGGCCACCCGGCCGTAGCGCTTCTGCTCGGCCGGGATGATGTCCCAGGGGCCCAGGGGATGGTCGGTGTACTCGAGCATGTCCTCGACCGCCGCCTCGTAGGCCGGTCGCTTCTCCCGGTTCCGCCAGTCTTCATCCGTGAGCTTCCATGCTTTGTAACCGACAGCTTTGCGCTCCTCGAAGCGCCGAAGCTGTTCCTCGCGGGAGATGTGGATCCAGAACTTTGCCAGAATCATCCCGAAATCCCGCAACTGGCGCTCGAACGAGTTGATCTCCTTAAAGGCCCGCTTCCATTCCTCTTCCTTGGCGAACCCTTCCACCCGCTCCACGAGCACCCGGCCGTACCAGGACCGGTCGAAGATAGCG
>Ga0181519_10004742_pt1 | contig 10956 bp, 7 predicted proteins | sample PEATcosm2014_Bin_26_FD_121102 | JGI IMG/M metagenome (GOLD analysis project Ga0181519, IMG submission 121102) | Peatland microbial communities from MTU Mesocosm Facility, Houghton, MI, USA - PEATcosm2014_Bin02_10_metaG | ecosystem: Environmental > Terrestrial > Soil > Wetlands > Peat | place... | reverse complement strand
TCGCGCAAGGGCACTCCCTTCGCGGCGCAGCAGGCGGCCTCGAACGCCGCCAGCATGGCGCGCGATCACGGCCTGCGCGCGGTCGATGTCCGTGTCGCCGGTCCGGGTTCGGGCCGCGAGTCGGCCATCCGCGCCCTGGCTGCCGCGGGCGTTGAAGTCCGCTCCATCCGCGACGTGACGCCGGTGCCGCACAACGGCTGCCGTCCGCCCAAGCGGCGCAGAGTGTAAGAGAAACGAGTGAACAGTGAACAGCAGACAGTGAACAGCCCGAGCGGCTTGAACTGTCCACTGTTCACTGTCCACTGTCCACTGAATTGGGCCGGGATGAAACGCATTGCGCGTAAACCGGCCGTCATCCGAAGTTAGGAGAAGAAATGGCTCGTTATACCGGAGCAGTCTGCCGCCTTTGCCGTCGCGAGGCAACCAAGCTCTTTTTGAAGGGCGCCAAGTGCGCCTCCGACCGTTGCCCGCTGGAAAAGCGCAACTTTCCTCCCGGAATGCACGGCAAGGACCGCAAGGCCAAGATTGTGGGCTACGGCCTGCAGTTGCATGAGAAGCAGAAGGCCAAGCGCATCTACTTCACCCTCGAAAGCCAGTTCCGCGAGTACTACGAAAAGGCCAACCGCGCCTCCGGCGTCACCGGCGACCTGCTCATTCAGCAGTTGGAGCGCCGCCTTGACAACGTGGTCTTCCGGCTCGGCTTCGCCATCTCGCGCCGCCAGGCCCGCCAGGTCGTTCGCCACGATCACATCGAGGTCAACGGCCGCAAGGTCAACATTCCCTCGTACGAAGTGAAGGCAGGCGACGAGATCGCCATCCGCGCCAACGCCAAGAAGCTGGTGATCGTGGAGCAGGCCGTGCAGTACGCCTCGGCCAATCCCGTGCCCGCCTGGCTTGAGATCAATTACGAGACCCTCACCGGCCGCGTGCTTTCTCTGCCCCAGCGCAAGGACGTTGCCCTGCCCATCAACGAGCAGCTCATCGTCGAACTGTACAGCAAGTAAGAGTGAACAGTGAACAGCGGACAGTGAACAGTAACAAAGCCCGAGTGGGCATTGACTGACCGCTGTTCACTGCTCACTGTCCACTGAATTCCAAACGAAGGAGAACTTGCGCGGCCGCCGCAAAATGCATCGCGACGTACATGCCGCGCGGGAAACGAGACACGGATATGCTTTGGAGAGGATTCCAGAAACCGAAGCGCCTGGCAGTCGATGCCGAGACGCTCACCGACACATTCGGCAAGTTCAGCGCCCAGCCCTTCGAGCGCGGCTTTGGCACCACCATCGGCAACGCGCTGCGCCGCACCCTGCTCAGCTCCATCGAGGGCGCCGCGGTCACCGCGATTCGCATCGAGGGCGTGCTCCACGAGTTCCAGTCCATCAGCGGCGTGGTCGAGGATGCCACCGACATCATCCTGAACCTCAAGCAGGTTCCCTTCAAGCTCGCGGGCGACGGTCCCAAGGCGCTGTATCTGCGCGCCGACCAGCCCGGCGTGGTCACCTCCGGCATGATCGAAGCCGATGGCGACGTCGAAATCCTGGACAAGAACATCTATATCGCCACCCTCTCGGAAGGCGGCAAGCTGGATATGGAGATGCGCCTGAAGAAGGGGCGCGGTTACATCTCCGCCGACAAGAACTTCGATGCCGACCTCGGCCTGGGCTTCATTCCCGTCGACTCGGTCCACTCGCCGGTGCGCCGCGTCAACTATGTGGTTGAAGCCGCCCGCCTGGGACAGATCACTGACTACGACAAGCTCACCCTTGAAGTGTGGACCAACGGGGCTGTGCTGCCCGCCGACGCCGTCGGCCTGGCCGCCAAGCTGCTCAAGGACCACATGAACATCTTCATCAACTTCGAGGAGGAAATCGAAGCCGAGGCGCGTGGCGAAGAAGGCCGCACCCTGCTCCGCAACGACAACCTCAATCGCTCGGTTGAAGAGCTCGAGCTGTCGGTCCGCAGCTACAACTGCCTCAAGAACGCCAACATCCAGACCATTGGCGAGCTGGTGCAGAAGACCGAAGCCGAGATGCTCAAGACCAAGAACTTCGGCCGCAAGAGCCTCAACGAGATCAAGGAAATCCTGGCCCAGATGGGCCTCTCGCTGGGCATGAAGATCGACGAGAACGGCAACGCGGTTCCCGGACCCACCAGCATTCCGCCCGCCGCCGCGCTGGCTGCCAGCTACAGCCACTACGACGACGAGGACGAGCCCCTGGATTCGGTCGAGATCCAGTTGCCCACCGAGACCGAGAACTTCTAACAGTGGACAGTGAACAGTGCACAGTGACCACTGTTCACTGCCCACTGTTCACTGTTCACTGACTACTGATTCGAAAGAGAGTTTCATCATGCGCCATCGCAATGCAGGATTCAAGCTCGGACGCAATACCAGCCATCGCCGCGCCCTTCTGCGCAACCTGGTTACGTCCGTGATCGTGGAAGACCGCGTGGAGACCACCGTGGCCAAGGCCAAGGCTGTCCGTCCGCTGGTTGAAAAGATGATTACCCTGGGCAAGAAGGGCGATCTGCACTCGCGCCGCCAGGCCCTCAGCTACCTGATGACCGACAAGTCCGTCGAGCGGCTCTTTGACACCGTGGCTCCGCGCTACGGCGACCGTCAGGGCGGCTATCTGCGCATCGTGCGCACCGGATTCCAGAAGGGCGATGGCGCCGAAAAGCAGCTTGATATCAAGCGCCAGAAGCGCGAAGACATCAAGGCCAAGAAGCGCGCCGAGCTCGAAAAGCAGTTGGAAGAGTCCAAGAAGGAAGAAACCAAGGAAGAAGCCGCCTAAAGCGGTTTCTCTCTGCCGGTTCCACCCTTCGCTCCGGAAGGCGAGCACGGGCGCATCCCACGCGGGATGCGCCCGTGCTCCTTTTTCAACACAAACAAAAAGGGGCTCCGTTTCCGGAGCCCCTTTTTCTGGTTATAAGGCCTGCCCTACTGCTTCGGCCCTCCGCTGGGATAATCCACCCGGATGGTCAGAATCTCGTAGGGATGAATCGGCGCCTTCACCACGTCGCCGGCCAACGGCAATGGCCCGCCCACGGCGGTCTCCATCAGGTTGGTGACGGTGGCGCCGGTCGCGCCCGGTGGCACGTGGAACTCGACGGTCGCCTCCTTGCCCGCCCACTCGTAGACGCGGAAGATCAGCCCGTTCGCGTCTTCGGCCTTTTTTACCGCGGTCAGCACCACGTTCTCTGGCGCGACCGAAGCAAAGGAGTGCTCGGCGGGCAGCGACCCGGCGTGCGTCGTGGTCACCACCGCCGTCAGCGGGTAGTTGTACTCCCATCCGTGGCGCACGGTGAGCGCGTCCTTCCACGTCCCCGCATGCGGATAGAGCGCGTAGTGGAAATGGTGGTGGCCCATGTCGGCCTCGGGATCGGGCCACTTGGGCGAGCGCAGCAGCGTCAGCCGCAGCACATTGCCCGCCGCGTCGTAGCCGTACTTGGTCTGGTTCAGAATGCTCAGCCCGTGAATCGCACCGTCTGTGCCGGGGCCGCTGAGATCGGCCCAGCGCATCGCCGGAACCTCGAACTGCGCCTTCTCCCACGAGTTATTGCGCGTCGTCGGCCGGTCGATCGTTCCATAAGGAATCTCGTAGGTAGCAAACGGCCCCGAAGCCGCCAGCGGAAACGCCGCCTTCAGCAGCACATGCGACTCGTGCCAGTCGATGTCATTCTCGACGTCAACCTGATCGCCTTTGAGGCTGATGGTCTGGACAAACTTCGAACTCTGCCAGTGGCGCGTGATGCGGATGGCATCCCTGCCGACCATCTCCACCGCATCGGCCTTCTCGATGACCGAAGGCGCTACGTCAAATGTGCCGGGGTCCACGTTCCAAGCGTCATAGTCCTTCGGCGTGTCTTTGAAGAATTGGAGCTGATTGCCACACCCACCGGGAACAATGGCCTCAGCCTTCGAAAGATGATCGCGAAGACTCGTGATGCAGCCGGTATTCTTGTCGACCGCAACGCGAATATCCCCATTGTGAATCACTTCCGTTCCGGGCTCTGCGGCTTCCTTGTTCAAACGCTCCCACGCGGCATCTACGAAACCCTCACCTCCACTTACAACATGCTTTCCCTGCTCGACGTGCAGTACCTTGTAGCCGAGCGCAGGAACAACGGGGACATGGAACCTCAATGAAGCGACGCCTGTCTTGGCGTCTTTGGCGACAACCTCAGCCGGCAATGAGAATCCGCTGGCGGGATCGACGACTGCAATCTCATCCAGCGAGGCCAGTTGGATTTCGACTGCCACGTCTCCCGAGCGCTCCCACCCCAGCGGGTTATAGACGACCACCGGGATACCGAAGCCGCTGGTGTTGATCCGTTCATCTACCGTCCCCAGCGCCCCAGCCCCGATCTCATTGGTCGACCACCGCACCACGTCATAGTCCTTCTGCGCGTCCTTGTAGATCACGCCGATGCCGGAACCCGCGGCCAGATCGTGGAACTGGCCGAAGAGCACCTTCTTCCAATCTTCCGTGAGATCCACCGAAGGGTACGCCCGTCCGGCCAGGACCCAGGCGAGCGACGCCCACTTTTCGGCGTTCAGCACCTGCTCCTCGGCCTCGCGCATATTGCGCTTGTGATTGGCCTGCGTGGTCATCACCCCGCGGTGATACTCGAAGTAGAGCTCGCTCTTCCACGTCGGAATGTTGACTTTGCCCGCAACCGCCGGCGGAGGCGCATATCCTTTTGCAATCGAGGCGTAGTCCCAGGACGGGCTCTCCGGCGCGATCTGCTTCTCAACCTCGGTGAAGTAGGTCTGCGCCGTGCCGAACTGCATCTTGGGGATCACGTGTTCCGGAATGGAGGGCATCGCCCAGTGGAATCCCTGGTCGAGAATCGCCCGTGTCGGTCCGCCGCCGTGGTCGCCGATGCCGTAGAGGTCCATCATCTCGGTCATGCCGGTAGCGCGTTGGCGAGCCGTGACCAGGTCGGCGCTCAGGCGCACCGGATTCAGATTGTCGTTTCCATAGTCGTGCGGAAAATAGGCCAGCACCTTCGACCCGTCCGGCGACTCCCACCAGAAGAGCTTGAAGGGCAACTGGTTGGTGTCGTTCCAAGTCATCTTCTGCGTTACAAAGTAGTCCACGCCGCTCTTCTTGTAGATTTGCGGCAACTGCCACGTGTATCCAAACGAATCCGGGTTCCAGCCGATGCGCACGTCCACGCCGTAGGCCTGCTTGTACCAGCGCTTGCCCACCAGCAGTTGCCGTACCAGCGATTCGCCGTCGGGCATGTTCAGGTCCGGCTCGACCCACATGCCGCCCACGATCTCCCAGCGGCCTTCCTGGATGCGCCGGGCGATCTCGGCGTTCATGTCGGGATACTTCTGCGCCAGCCAGTCGTTGTAGGCGGCGGCGGACTGCGTATAGGTGTAGCCGCGATACTCGTACATCAGTTGCAGCGCGGTGCCGAAGGTGCGCTTCACCACGTCCACGGTCTCGGTCCACGGCCACAGCCAGGCGGCGTCGATGTGGGAGTTGCCGGTCAGATGGAAGGTAGCCGTCTGCAACAGCGGCCTGAGCGCTTCGAGCTTTTCGTGCGCCGCCTTCAGGCTCGCGTCGAATTTGGCCTGGGCCTGAGCCCGCGCCTCCGCGCCTTGCGCTTCGGCCGCGTCCAGAGCCGCCAGGTCCACGGTGCGGATGGCGCTGTCGAGCGTGGCCATCTGGGAGGCATCGCCGGGCGCAAGTGAGGGAACCAGCTCCGCGGCCGACAGAAACTCGACGCGCAGATCCTCGGGATTCGGCCGGCTCTCAGGGAACTCGATGCGAAGCGTAGCGCCCTTGAAGCTCTTTACATCTACCGTGTGCAGCAGCTTGACGGCTACCGTCGCCTTGTCGCCGGGCTTGGCCTGGTCGAAGAGGACGACCGGCTCCAGGTCGTCGCCCATGGCTACGCGCCGGCCGTTGAAGTAGAGAATCTGCGGCATGGGGTCGTTGGCTTCCGCGTGGAACTGGAACCAGATGCGCGCGCCGGTCAGGTCGTAGCCGCTCAGCGTGGCGGGAACCTGGTAGGTCTGGCGAAACCAGACGGCGTCGTTGGGGGCCTTGCTGCTGGCCGCGATCGGCTGCCAGGAGCTTTCGTCCAGATTGACCGCTTCGCCGTGGGCCAGGTCGCCGGCGTGCAGTTTCCACGCGCCGTCGGGCAGCTCGCGCAGGCCGGAGAGCCGCGACAGCACGGCGCGAGACTCGGGCTGCAGGCCGGCGGCAATTTTGGCGGCGTCGTCGGCGCTCTGCGCGGTAACGCGGCCCGCCAGCAACAGGGCTCCAGCAACGAACAGCAGGAGTACAGGAATACGGGAACGCAGCTTCAAAACAGAGATCATGGTGGAGAAACCCTCCGCAGCATGGTAAGCCATTGGAATTCTTGCAAGCCAGCGGAAACCCGCGGCCGACTCGCCGCGCTCGAAACCGTCTGAAACCGCGAATGGCCTCTACACCCAGCCGCCATCCACAATATAGCTCTGGTTGGTGATGGCGCTGGAGTCGTCGGCGGCCAGGAACAGCACCAGCCGCGCCACGTCGGCGGGCAGCAGATCGCGCTTGAGCGCCTGGCTGGCCATGATCTCCGCCTTGTACTCCGGCGTGTACCAGAGCCGCTTTTGCCGCTCGGTCACAATGGCGCCGGGCAGCACCGCATTCACGCGGATGTTGTTCGGCGCCAGTTCGTGCGCCAGCGTGTGCGTGAGCCCGATGACCGCGGCCTTCGCCGTGATGTACAGCGCCGCGCCGGTCGAGGGAATCATCCACGAAATCGACGACATGTTGACGATCGACCCGCGGCCGGCCTTGCGCATCGCCGGCACCACGGCCTGCACCATGAAGAACTGCGGGCGCAGGTTGGTGCCGATCGAGTGGTCCCAGTAGTCGGGAGTCACTTCTTCCAACGTGTGGCGCTGGTCGTTGGCCGCGTTGTTCACCAGCACATCGACGGTGCCCCAGGCCGCCAGAACCTGCTCGACGGCTCTCTTGAGCGCGGCCACATCGGTCAGGTCGCAGTGGAGGTAAAGCGGCGCGGGACAGCCTTCCGCGGTGAGCTCTTTCACCAGCCGCCTCGCCGGCTCATGCTGAATGTCGAGAAAAGCTACGCGGGCGCCTTGCCGGGCAAAGTGAGTCACCAGAGATTCGCCGATTCCGGTAGCGCCGCCGGTAACCACCACCACCCGGCCCTCCAGGCTTGGGTAACGGGCAAATTGCGCATTGCCGTCTTGCATCTCGATCTGCTCCTGATTGCGGCTGTGTCAGTGTGGCCATCTCAATGCGGCCTTACTCCCTACTTGCTACTCCCTATTCCCTAATGCGACTCCCTCGGCACCTCGTGCCCGCGGCAGCCAAGCAGAAAGTCGAAGTCCGCGCCGCGGTCGGCCTGGAGCACGTGCTTCACGTAGAGCGACTGGTAGCCGCTGGTGAAGGCCGGTTCCGGCGCAACCCATTCCGCGCGACGGCGGGCCAGCGCGGCCTCGTCCACGTCCAGATGCAGCCGCCGGGCAGCCACGTCGAGTTCAATCCAGTCGCCCTCGTGGACCAGCGCCAGCGGACCGCCCAGCGCGGCCTCGGGGCTCACGTGCAGCACCACCGTGCCATAGGCCGTGCCGCTCATGCGCGCGTCGGAGATGCGCACCATGTCGGTGATGCCGCGCTCCAGCAATTTCGCAGGAAGCCCCATGTTGCCCACTTCGGCCATGCCCGGATAGCCGCGCGGGCCGCAGTTCTTGAGCACCATCACGCTGTTCTCGTCCACGGCCAGGTCGGGGTCCTCAATGCGCGCTTTGTAGTGCTCGATGTTCTCAAAGACCACCGCCCGGCCGCGATGGCGCATCAGTTGCGGCGAGGCCGCGGAGGGCTTCAGCACCGCGCCGTCGGGGCACAGATTGCCGCGCAGCACGGCGATGCCTCCCGACTCCACCAGCGGATTCTCGTAGTCGCGAATCACTTCGCTGTTCCAGATCGGCACGTCCGCCACGTTTTCTCCAATCGTGCGCCCGTTCGCGGTCGGGGCGCCGGCTTCCAGTTGGCCGTGCCGGGCCAGCTTGCCCAGCACCGCTGGCAGCCCGCCGGCGTAGTAGAAATCCTCCATCAGGTAGCGCCCCGACGGCTGCAGATCGACGATGGTGCGCACATCGCGGCCCTCCCGGTCCCAGTCGTCCAGCGTCAACGGAACGCCCACGCGCCCGGCGATCGCGATCAGGTGAATCACGGCGTTGGTCGAGCCGCCGATGGCTGCATTGGCGCGAATGGCATTGAGAAACGCCTCGCGGGTCAGGATTTTGGAGATGCGCAGGTCCTCGTGAACCATGGCGACAATGCGCCGGCCCGTCTCCTGGGCCAGGGCCGCGCGGCGCGAGTCCACGGCGGGAATCGCCGCATTGCCGGGCAGCGAAAGCCCCAGCGACTCCACGATGCAGGCCATCGTCGAGGCTGTGCCCATGGTCATGCAGTGGCCGGGCGAACGGCTCATGCAGCTTTCGGCGTCCATGAACTCCTGCGCGGTCATTTTGCCGGCCTTCACCAGCTCGCTGAAGCGCCAAACGTCGGTGCCTGAACCGATGGCCTGTCCGCGGTAGCGGCCGGTGAGCATGGGCCCGCCGGAAAGCACAATGGCCGGCACATCGCAACTGGCCGCGCCCATCACCAGCGACGGCGTCGTCTTGTCGCAGCCGCACAGCAGCACCACCGCGTCGATGGGGTTGGCGCGGATCGACTCCTCCACGTCCATGCTCACCAGGTTGCGGAAGAGCATGGCCGTCGGCCGCATGTTGGTTTCGCCCAGCGAGGTCACGGGAAATTCGAGCGGCAGCCCGCCTGCCTCCCAGACGCCGTTCTTCACGCGCTGGGCCAGCTCCCGCAGGTGCGCGTTACAGGGGTTCAGCTCCGACCATGTATTGCAGATGCCGATCACCGGGCGCCCGTCGAAGACATCGCCGGGAAATCCCTGGTTGCGCATCCAACTGCGGTGGATGAATCCGTCCCGGTCCTTGCCGCCAAACCACGCCTGCGATCGCAGCTTCCGCTTTTCCATCTTTTTAACTCCGCACCCGTGCGGTTACGATCCTCGCAGCAGCCCGCTCTTGGAAGCGTATACACAAGGGAGCCCTGCTCGGCAACCAAGGTTCGAAATACTCCCTATAACCTGGCCGCAGTCGGGGACACTCCAAAAACCGCACCTGGAAGTGTACCGCACCTGGGTACCTGGATTGGATTGCTCACATGGGTCCGGGCTGCACCTCCAGGGAAGTCTCGGCGTTCTGTCCCACTTCTAGAACTTGGTTCCTCCGTTGAAGTCGGCGGTGATGGCTGCTTCTACGCCGGCCATGCAGGCTGTGTCCGAGAAGATGAGTCCCAACTCGCGGTTGTCGTCGAGCGAATCGGTGGAGAAGTTTTCGCTGCCCACGAAGAGTTTCGCCTGCGCCGTACCGTAGTCCGCCAGAACGGTCTTGGCGTGGATGTAATAGCCGGTTTTGGAACTGTAAATGGCTATCTGCGCGCCGGCGGCCTTGAGGATGTTGAGGACGGAAGAGTACTTGCCGCCCAGGTTCTCCTGGACAAGAGTCACCGCAACGCCACGCTGGAGGGCGGCTGTGACGGCCGTCTGGATGCCCGTGTCGGCGAACTCCTCCTGCGAAATGAGCAGGGACTTGGCCGCGCCTTGGATGAGGGCGGTGAGAGCGGCGCGGGAGTTTGTCGGGCTCCAAACGAGTTTGTCGCCGATGGGCGGGGTAATGGTGGCGTTGGTGAAATCGGCGTCGAAGGTGGTTTCGATGGCCGCGACATCGGCAATATTGTTGGTGATGACAGCGAAGTCGCGAGTGGTGGCGTAGTCCTCGGGCGTCAGGTTGAGGGTCATGATGGCCGAAGTGGTCCCGTCGACGGTGATGGTCTTCTGGTGGGTGCAGGCGTAGGTCGGGTTGGCCCAGTGCACCGCGACCTTGCCGGTGGTGAGGGTGTTGTAGGCGGTGGTGTTGTTGGCCTTCTCGTTGTTCTGGTCGAGGATGACACGAACCGTGATTCCTTTGGCCGCGGCGCTGGTCAGAATGGTGGTCACCTGCGTGTCGGAGAGCTCATACATGGTCATGTCGATGGACTTCGTGGCCGAGGAGAGCAAGTTGTAGATGGACTGGAGGCCCTGATCGGGTTCGGCGATCAGCGTATAGGTTGTGGCGCCGGGCGTGGGCGCAGGCGCAGGAGGAGCCGGCGGCGTGGGTTTCTTGCGGGGGCGGGCATCTGGCTCGTGGGTCGTTTCAGGTTCCATGATTTTCTCCGTTGAAGAAGCCGATGGGGATTCAGGTTCTGCCGGATTCGCGGGAAGCTCCGGCGGGAGAGGCAAACCGAAGGGCGGCTGAGGCGAGGGCTGGATTCCCGGACCTTGTACTCCGCTAGGCCGCATTCCTGCCCGGTCGCGCCGATTGTATCCCGGTTGCGATTGCCTTGCGAAGAGAAAACGCATGAAGTCAGCATGAATTGTTAGGCGTATGCAGCCGTGCCCTGGCACCTAGGGTCAAGAAAAACGGCCCGCTTCTCGTGTTGAGGAGCGGGCCGTTCTTCCTTCGAGCTACGTTGAATTATGCCTTGGTTGTGGTCAGCGCGCCCAGATCGGCGGCCAGTTTCTCTGTCGAGAAGGCTTCGATGATGTCGCCTTCCTTCAGGTCGCTGTAGCCGCCCAGGCCGATGCCGCATTCCATGCCGTTGGTCACTTCGCGGGCGTCGTCCTTGAAACGCTTGAGCGAACCGATCTTGCCCTTGAAGATTTGCTCCGTGCCACGCATCACCTTGACTTCCGAGTCGCGGCGGATCACTCCGTCCTGCACCCTGCAGCCGGCGATGGTGCCGACCTTGGGAATCTTGAAGACGTTGATGACCTCGGCCCGGCCCGCATAGTTCTCCTTGAAGGTGGGTTCGAGCAGGCCCATCATGGCCAAGCGGATTTCGTCCTGCAACTCGT